>Ga0182021_10001297_pt1 | contig 28415 bp, 2 predicted proteins | sample 612E3MmetaG_FD_120493 | JGI IMG/M metagenome (GOLD analysis project Ga0182021, IMG submission 120493) | Permafrost microbial communities from Stordalen Mire, Sweden - 612E3M metaG (Illumina Assembly) | ecosystem: Environmental > Terrestrial > Soil > Wetlands > Permafrost | place: Sweden...
CTTTGCTTTCCCGTCGGCAAAAGGAATCACGAGGGCGCGTACCAAAAGCAATTGATGAGCAAGTTTTCGTATTCCGGGTAAGTCTTTTGTAAACTGTGCGTCTTTATTAAAGAGCGCAATTGAGGGGTACACATACGTTTTCATGTACGTCTTAAGTTCCGTAATGGCAGCTGTCGTTTCGACGCCGTCGATATCACTTTCCGCAGCTATAATCGTGAGTAGCTTTGTGGCACCCATATATATTTTATCTTTTGTTACAGCGGCTTCTGCATTTACTGCTGCTTCCGCAAGAGCTACTGCGTGCTGTTGATATGGATCGGATTTTGAAAATTCATACCATCCTCCGGGGGTAAAGGATATTCTGATGAGATCAAAAACATTTGGCAACGCAAATGACTTTAATGCCCAAGGAAGAGTCGGCGGAAGAGGGTTTCCGAGCGTATATATAACACCGATTCCATAAAGAGCTGCCGGTATAATCCGACGGGATACATTATACCAGGCAGGGTGGGTTTTCGGCGTCGCCAATAGCAAATCCCGTAACGATTTAACTCCTTTTGGCAAAGGATTATCAGACCACATCCACTTGACATACCATGGTAATTCGTTATATTTTTTCGTCGTCGGATTAAATCCGGGAAGTTTACGAAGTAAAGCATTGAATCCCGTGTGCGTTCCGGTCGGAGGTGGCAATGACGTCGGTTGTCCGGTCAATAAATGATTGATCCCCGGAATAAATCGGGCTAAATCATGCGCAACAAATCCTGCTAATATCCATTTTGATACCGGATCGGGCGAACTGATCAAAACGGTGTAGATTGGAGCTCTCACTCCAAAACCGCCAATCAGGGCAGCAGTTTTGCTATATGGACCGAACGTCGTTGACGATATGTGCATTTTTAACATATCCAACATACCGTACTGGGCCACCGTACTTGCTAATATCCTCGTGAACGGGTCCCATTGCCAACCCAGCGCCTGAACGACGCCGATAACCGGATTAATTGGAGCAGTTATTGTCCCGACGAATACATGCCCAAAGACAAATCGAACCGTTTCCGCCACGCCGTATTTCGAAAATGCATATCCTAAATTCCAACCGGGTTGTCCGATACCGAACGGCGTTGCGTTGAACCACTTAAAGAATGTATTGTCACGACGACCAAGAAGTCCCGCTGTTTCCTGAGTCGGCATGAGCATTCCAAAATCATCTTCATACTGTTGTTTAGTTGGGACACTATTGATCCATTGAATAGTTTTTGTAAGTGGATTTGAGGCTGTTTTCCCTTGAGCCACTAGTATGTCATTCCGGATACTTAGGCCAAAGAGAGCGATGCCGATAATCCCTACGACGATACCCCCCGTCGTGATCCCAGTCGCGGTTGCAACGGCAGTGGAAGCTGCGGCAGAAGTCGCAGTCGTCGCTGCCGCACCTATTCCAAGAGACGCAGTAATCGCCGGCCAGAGCGCAACGACGGCTATTGCGGCGCCCACAACTCCGACCACAATTGCAGCTCCAATACCAACCTTTCTCCATGCTTGGGGAGTAAGTCCGAGAATTTTCCGTGCCGCCGCAGGCGCTGGGGCCGGAGCGGGAGCAGGCGCGGGAGCGGGAGCGCCGGGTACATTTGCATCCACATACGTATTAATTGCCGTCAGATCACTGCCGATAATTTCATCCACGATGAGCCCATTATTTATCGTGTCTTCGCCGACTTTCGGAAGTGCCCGTATTTCAGCCGCGGTCAACGGCGGAGATATTTCTGAATTGACGTATGTGGCCATCGCAATATCAGCGTCATTACGGGATAAATTGACACCACTTCCACCAACGATATCTAACATCATAGTCATGAGTTTTGTTACCTGCGCGCTACTCTGGTCAATTAACGGGAACGGACTTCTTACGGTAATGAAAATGGTTTGAATTTGCGTTGCAATCATCGCGCGTGCTTTCGCCGTCAATGCGACGACATTGGCATCCGTATCGACGTTGGCACCAGGCACAAGTCCGGCGCTTATTCTCGCTGCAGCCAAAGCGATATACACCTTCGCACGATTTGCAGGTGAATTCGTTGAGGTAAGCGCAAGCGCTTCGGCAATAATTGCCGCGCGTTTGGCGGCATCACCGAGGTACGCAGACATATTAGTGGTTACCGCGGTTGGAACCGTTGTTGTAGTGGTTGTCGTTGTGGTCGTGCCCCCTGTACCCGTTGTTGTGCCAGTGGTTGCCGTACCGCCCGCCGGTGCCGTGATGGGAGCCGGTGCGTTAACCGGGGTTATTGCTGCCGGGCGGGCTGCCGCAAATCCGCCGCGCGTGTTTTGATCCTGCACAATCTGACCCCAAAGCCCGTCAATGATGAACTGCGCTATTTGCTTTTGCCGTGCATCCGCAGAAGCTCCTGAAGTAAGAGGAAGGACGGTATCACCGGTAAACGCCTCGGTATCATATTTCTTTAAGTAGGCGATAATTGCGCTTTGAAGAGGATCATCAGTGCTCGGCGGGAATGTGGTTCGGTCGGGCTCGGCAGGAGGCTCCCCTCCTCCCCACCATGAACCCTCCACACCTTTTTGGGTCAATACTCCTGATCCCCGCATCGCATTCCAAAGCCCAATGATCGTTATCCCACCCCCAAAGAAGGAGGAACCGTTGAGCGGTATTGCAGACGCGAATTCTTGCGATGTTTTTGTGTTTTGCCTCCATAACCGGAATCCTTCGGTACCCGTCTTCCCTAATAATGGGTAATTATTACTCGCCCATTTGGCAAATTGTCCCGCCTGCTGATTAGCCGGATCAGGATCATACAATAATACTTCCTGGATGGTCCATGTTTTATCCCCGGGATTTCCATTGAGATACCCATTTTCGATATTCGTCACTGCATATACCCTACCCTGATCATCTTTTCGACCAACTACGATCCAATGCGTATAGGTTCCGCCTTTCAGATATAAGACATCGCCCGCTTCAAGTGGATGCGCGGCAAAATCAAAACTCCCGATAGATGTGTTTGATTCAAACCATTGATACTTACCTTTTTCTGTTCCCTCCGGGAACGTTTGTTGTAGGAACCACATATCCCCCTGCGGATTAGAAGTTGGTTTATCATTCAGCTGATAAAACTTTTTAAGTTGTGCGTCGGAAAGAGTAAGTAAACCTGATTGTTGTAATATTTTTCCCGTCAACGGACCGCAAATAGCAGGCTCATTCCCGGGCCCAATTCCCAATTTCGCCTCCACTTGGGTGGTCGTTTGGGTCGGGTCGGACACAAAACTGAGAGCGGTATCAGCAAGCGTCGTTTGCTGATCCTGAGTTAACACGGCGGTTTGTGAATGCGCAGCAACCGGCGCCGCCGGTTGCTGGGTTGCCGGAGCTGCTTGTTGCACTACAGGAACGGCCTGTGGTTCCCCCGCCATGGACGGCGCCAATTGGCCGGGATCTGCATCCGGGTCAACCGCAACGATACCGAACACGGGTCCCATCTTACCTTTTTCAAAGATTCCTCCAAAGTCCACATACATATTCTCCGGCAAATCAAACGCCCAATGAATAAAGTTCTGAAGACGGATACCTAAGGCGCCTTGACCAACGAAGTTGTTATTCGTCACTGCGCCGTATCCGGTCCAATCGGCCCGTTTCGCCTCACCGCCGACGATGACAACGCCCTTAAACACTTTTTGACCGGTTACAGCATCATAGTGGTATATAAGGAACCGTCTGCCAAAATCATTTGGAGTTTTAGACGATACGACACCGATGTATTTGCCCGATGCGAGCGCCTCCTCAGGCGTCATTTTCGACTGCACATCGATGCTCACAAAGTATTTCGCGAGTGCATCATCCGTACTCAGGGAGGTTATGTCATAAATACGTTTCTGACGGTCATTCAGTTGATCGTAGGTAACGGGAATAGGCTGGTTGTGAGCGTCTCTATGTTGGTCTGCAAGTGCTAAATAGATTGATGATCCCGGCTGTTTATCCAAAAGTGTCTCAGACTTGTTTACATCTGACCCATACGGACCGTTATAATTTTGTACCATTGAGGCTATTGCGTCATTTTCGTGATATCCGTACTCCCCGCTTCCGTACAACACCCATCCGCGGGCCATCATTTGGCGAAAATCTTTGCCGTACGACAGGAGCCCATTTACCGATGCCCGAAGCGTGCCGAATACTGTGCCACTCGCGAGGAACTCGCTTGGTGAAGGGAGATAATAATTCTCATACAGGATCTTTTTCTCATCCGGTGATACCACTCCATCTGCATAAATTTTATTATACTCATCAATCGGTATGCCAAATTTCGGATTTTGTGCAATGGCGTAATTTGCACGTGCATCATAATTCTGACGGGTTATTGGCTGTGCTTGGACAATCGCCGGTTGATTGGATTGTGCGGTCGGCGGAAGCGCCGTAGGAGGTAAAGCTGTAGGAACCTGAGTTTGTGTCGGTGGCGCTGTTTGGGTTGGCTGTGCGGTTGGCGCAGCTGTTTGCGTAGGTAATATGTATGTATGATTATCTGCAGAGGTGAATGCAGTAGTAAGCGTATTCGTTGGTTCCTGAGTGGCAAGTTGAACCACCTGCGTCGGTGTTGGCAGCGGAATATTTGGCGGCCCCCGTGGAATCACCAAATTATAAAGTAAGGTGAGAATAACTGCCGACCCAAGTGCTCCCGCCACGATCCAGGCTATGGTCGCACGCGGCTTTACGGAAATCTTGTGCCAAAGATTACTAATCGACGTTAAGGCTTTCGAGAAAAATCCCGGACCCCGCGCAGTTGCCGCCATCGGGGCCTGCGTAAGTTGTGTTACGGCTTCTAGTTCAAATTCAATAAGCCGTTGAATCATCGCTTTCCCTTCCGGTGAATTGGTGACAATCTTTTTGTGTGTTCTACTCTCGAATTGGTTTGCCACATCGGACTCGAGAATACTCATAACAAAATTGATATCGGCAGCGACTCCGCTGGCACGTACTGCACGAAGCGTCTTATACACCGCAACATAGCCGCCTGCACTATTTATTGCCTGTGCAGCACTCTGCCCTGCCGCCATCGACGTATGAAGCGAAGCCAACGTGCTCTGGACAAGCACTTGTTCAGCCGGGGTTAACACCGGCCCGGCAGCGACAACTGCAGTATTCAATCCACGAACCACGTCCGTAATTAACGTATCCAGATATCCGGTGATCGTGGGGATGGCACTATCGCCGAATTTCGCCACATTTGTACCAATCAGGGCTGCGAGTTTTGCAATGGCCTCATTTCGGGAAATTGTGACATCAGGATCGGCATTGGCATCGGTAAGCGTCTTCCCTGTGTTCGTCCGAAGGAAATTAACAACCGACGTTTCATAATTGAAATAGGCCTGCATAGCATCGACACCCTCCTGAACGCTACCGATATCCGTCGTAGTTATTCCCGTGCCGTTGTTGATGGTTTTGGACAAGCGATACCGTACGTCGGTAAGGAGTGCGTCTTCGTACTTCGTATCGCTCTGCGCTACTAATGCCTGTTGTTCCGCTGCAGCAAGCTGGGCCTGCGCATATGTATAGTCGGGAAACGCGCTAATGTTACGTGATACGGAGACGTCACCGGCATTTGTCGGAGCCACGAACACCCCATCGTCAATGCCTGATGTGGCGCTCGGAACTATAACATACCCTCCTACATCCGCTGCAAACTGTGTCAGATCTACCTGATGAATCTCAACAACGCCCTTCACCGTGACCTTATCAGTGTTGAGAATTATCACCCGGGTATTTGTATCAACTGAGATTTGGTGGGGCGTCGCCGTTGTCGTCGATTTTCCGGAAACAATATCACCGGGCAGAAGATTCCCCTGTGCGCCACCAATAAGCGTCGGCGTGAGTGTGGAATCAGGTGCCAGGGTAAATATCTTCGTTGCCGGTATCGCGTTTGCAGCAGTCAGCGCATTCTGAAGCGTTGTTTGCGCAATCTGCACGGCCGTCTGTTGGCCAAGATATCCGCCGATGAGCGCAACCCGGTCGGTCGCCACCACGTTTCCTGCGGTTGCCGGCCGTGTAATCTTATCGAGAGCCGCATCGGCAAGCGGCTTCACATTATCCCGTCCGGTTTGTGTATCAATGTCCGGCAGCTTTAATCCGTTATTGACGGGTGTCGTTCCTACGTTCGCCGCGTTCACCGTATTGAGATCATCCGTTATCCCGCTACTTACGCCTGCTGCACCAACCTGATCGGCAACTTTCGGCGCCCCACCGCGAGGGACAAGCATATTCAGGGTATCTTTATCAGTCACTGCGGCGACAGTCTGGAGAAATTCATCGAGTGTTTTGACGTTGTTGAGCGGCTTCACCGTGCTTGGATCTTCCGGCGGCTGTAAATCGGCGATTGTATATTGTGATATATTCGTATCTACTCTGTTATAGTATGTAGCCTGCGCAGCTTCCGGCAAGGCGCTGAACCCATCCATAAGCGGAATCCTCAACAATTGCTGCTGAACGCGATTCACCGTATCGAGAATATCCGTACTTGCCTTAATCTCACCGGACCCAATGTTGGGATCAAGCTCAGATGTGTCGCGCATCGCGCTCTCCGCACTGTCAAACATACTGTTAATACCGGCAATTGCCTTTGCATTCCCCCCGCTCTTTTCCACCGCTGCCAAAGCCGCGGATCTCATGTCTGCAAGGACGTCAGCACCGAAATTCTGCGCAATTCGTTTCACAGCGGCCAGTCCATTCTGATCAACATATGTCTTTTCATTGGCGGCAAAAAAGTTCGAAGCGGCGGCAATCTGCTGATCAATCGATCCGCCGACGTTAAACTGAGCGGGATCAATGCCGAGTCCTACAACGTCAAATTTCGAATACGTCCCGCTGGTGCCGCGGTCACGACCGACCTCCTGCAAAAATGTCGTCATCGTGGTATCCGTGCCGACCACAATCGTAAACCCTTCATTTGCGCTCGTCAGGGCATCAACGCCGTAATGCGCACCATACTCATACACCTGGGTGAGCGACCGCGTGTTCTGACCGCGATAGTAATCCATCATGTCATTCACCGCTTTCGTATTCGGAAGTGTTTCGCGGCCGATCTCATTGCCAAACGCATCGTAATGGATAAGTTCATTTGAATGATCTCCGTGCCGGATGAGAATGTCGCGCGAGGGGTCCGACGCATGAACTTGGGCCAAAATATCGTTCGTTGAGGTTAACCGGGTGCCAAGGACGATGTGATCAATTCTTGTATATATCCTACCCGACCGGAGAGTCTGTAACTGCGATCCTAAACCGGACAAATTAACAGCATGAAACGATGCCGGCGGATGAATTGCACTTGGTCCCAAAACGAGGGCAATCTGACTGATCGGGCTGACTCCCAGGTTTATACCGTAGAGCTTGGCGAATTGATCTTTGACATAATCAGGAGTGCCGGTAAATCCGTAAATCTCGCTGAAATTTTTGAGGAATTGTGCGTAATTCGTGCTTTTGGATGCAGAGGTTACGGTGACGCTATACGGATCAATCGCCACCTGTTCACCGCTCGCCTTAAGCATCCGGCCGCCCACAAGTTCCAGCGCTAACGCATCATAACCCTTCGACGGCGACCGGCCTGAAGGAGCGTTTGCTTCTGCAAGAATTGCGTGGTTGGGCGACTCATTGGATTTTACTTTTACAACTGTGAAGCTTTCCCCAACGGTCTGTCCGATCTGATTTATTATGCTCTTTGCGGCAGTGAGACGGTGATTGAATTCATCAATAAAGGCTTTCGCCTCGGCGTCATCACCCAGTGCCGCTGAAATATCGCTTCCGCTCATGAGGTTTCTGAGCGCATCCTGTTTTTTAGTTGGATCCGGTTCGTTATATACGTTGTCCTCTACTAATTTTGTCACGGCATCGCGCTTGGCCGGATCGCTCACGGTTTGGAGCGCCTGGTCAAGGAGCTGCTTATAGAGTTCATTTTGCGTCGCCTCGTCGCTGATAAAATGCGTATCCCCCTGCGTTGACACGTTCAATAAATCTCTGGCGCCTTTGAAATCACCCGCGTCAATCCTCTGAATCGCTTCGTTAATAAGCGCGGTCTGACTCATCACACTATTGAACGTATTAATAAGCCGGATGCCGTCTGACCTGTTTGCAAGACGTACCCGCTCGCCCTGGCTGATGATGTAATCAACGTCCAAACGGAACGATAGTTGAGCCTCATCACCTAAGATAATTGCGCCTACACTTTTATTCATAATCGCCTGACCCTGCGGGCCTTTGATGGATTCAAAAATGATATCTTTGATCGTGAGGATATTATTTGCTTTTGCTATCTCACTCGTCGTTCTGACATGTGTCCCGTCCTGGACAAGGACGGAAATACCAAATTGATCGCTCAACGCCTTTTCAATTGCCCGGATCTCGGTTAAAGAAAGCTCGCTTAGATTCTTTGGAGCGTCCGTCCCGTCAGGTTGTTTCTTTGTCGGCCATAAATCTTTTCCGTCCGCGTCTTTGGCGTAGTTTTGTATATAATCACGGAGATCTCCTTCGGTATTTAATACTGTAAATACATCCTTCCCGGTCATCTTCACCTTCATGACCGTTATCTCAGGAATCATGTTTGTCGTCTTATGGCTACCGGTTGCCGCTTCAAACAAAATGCCCGGACCCTGATCCAACAAAGCAGAAAGAACAACGCGCGAATTATCCTTTTCACCGGCCTCTATCCCCCAAACGCCGTTAAACCCTTTGTCTATTTGTTTTTGGTTCCAATCGGCAAGCGCGGCGTTCAATTTCGCAAGTTGTCTGGCTTCAGGTGATAACGGAGAGAAACTGACGCCGTCAGCCGGAGCAACTTGTGCAAGCGTCGTAAAAATACCATTGGCAAATGATGTGACGTTCCCGTTTGCGGTTGTCTTACTCTGATTATCAAAATATATGTTTCCGTCTTTATAGAGAATGCTTACCTTATCCGTCGACGGTGCCACTCCGGTCGTGTCGTTTTTCGTCGTGATCGTTAGCCAATATCTGCCATCTTCCCGACCCTGAAGAGCCTCTTTCAATCTATCGATCGAATCCATGGGATTGGTCCCGAAATCGACAGACACATCGCTCGGTTTTGGTACGCCATTGGCATCGGTCACCGACGTTTCAATCCTGTTCACGGTCGCAGAAGCCCCGCCATCGACGGTAGGTGAAAACTTTGTTATTTCGTCCTGCCGCACCGTCGTCGCACTTCTCATGACGTCTGTAGCCGGAATCGGCTGCTTATTACTATCCAGTTTGAGCGCACCCGTGTTTTTATCCGTTTGATAGACGATGTTTCCGAATTCATTCCGCTTCACTGCCGCAATCTCGGTAAAACTACGCTTAAGTAGATCAAAATCATTAGCCGACGATGCACCGAAAAATTTACCCACCGAATCAACTGCTTTTACGATCCCCGTCCGGTTGTCGGAAAAATCGATTTCAAGATTGTGTGTCTGTCCGCCGAGCGCTGCATCCTGCATGCCGTTTTTATTTGCCAGAAAGTTTTGTTCGACACGGCTGGCTGCATCCTTTGCGACACGATCAATAGTGGCAGGATCATTATAACCGTGTTCTGCTGCAAACTTTGCGGCTCCTGCTCTTGCATCCGTATACACTTTTGATCGTCCGGAAGACGGATCTTTTGCTAATTGTTCATTGTAGGCCTGCTTAAAGACCTGTTCATACGATGTCTTTGGATTATTCGGATCGCTAGCATTCTGGGTAAATAATTGGTTCATCCGCTTGATGATTGTTTGCGTAACCTGATCCCCCATCTGGGTTGCGAGTATTCCTGCATCATTTGCTTCAGGGACACGATTGGCCTGAGCAAGTTGGGTAGCTTTCAGATAATTCGCAATCCGTACGCCCGGGCTGGCGTCCGCCTTTGCCTGGAGATCTGTTGCCTTAGCCTCAGCCTGCGCCGCTTTATAAATAGCTTGGCGAAGCGCGACATCTCCCTCAAGTTTAGTTACCTGAGCCGGGTCTGGCGTCGCCTTTGCCTTCTCCGCAGTAAGCGCCGTGGTCGCCGTATCAAGTAACGCTTTTGCTCCATCGACGGTAAAGTTATTTACCTCGGCCCGGAGGCGTGTCGCCAGATCTTTTGCCGGCTGAAGCTGCGGATTGAGCTGGGTCAGGATAGAGTCGGCGGAATCTGCCCTGGCCTGCGCTGCTGTCTGCCGGGCAATCGCATTTTGCATATCCGTTTCCTCGGGACTCAATGGCTGCTTATTGGCTAATTTGTCCGCGAGGGATGTTTTAATCGCCGCTTTTGCCGGATCGTTGACAACAGCATTTGCGGCCGTTAGTTCGTTCTGTGCATCTGTTTTTTCGGTGCCTGCCAACGTCAGGTTTTGTGCAATCCGGGCAACCTGACCTTCGGCGTTCGTCGCACGGGACTGTGCCCCTGTAAGAGTGTATGGAGCACGGAGTGTAAGCTCTGTCGACTTGGCATCAGCGAGCTTCGCCGTATTGTCAGTAACCCTGTTCTCTGCATCCGCCCGATTTGCATTTGCCTGAACTTCGCGGTTTGCATAATCAAGTGCACGCGTTTCAAGGGCATCAAGCGGTTGACCTGCTGCTGTTTTGACGGTTGCGCGCGTGAGTGCGTCAGGCAGTTGATCTTTCTCGGGATCTGCGGCCTTTTCCTGACCCACCTTTTGCAAATCAAGAAGTGCCTTCGCCTGATCATTTTGAGCGGCCTTTAAATCCGACTCCGCCTGCACCCGCGCCGTTGTCGCTTCAACTACCGCACTATCTTTCCCTGCTGCGATATCCCAGGCACTTGCCGCATCCGTTTTGGCGACGTCGGCTTCGGCGGTCGGATTGGATAACGCGGATACTACGCTGTTCCGGATAACGCTTCCGAGTGTCCCTCCGTTCTTTTCATATGCTCCTGCGAGCTGCTGCGTAATGGTGACCGGTGCTGATAAAACTCCGACAATAACTCGTGCAATCGGATTTGTGTACCCTGCGGCAATTGCCTCAGGAGCCGTTTGTGTCGCAATATTTGCTGTATGGGCAGGGTCAACGGGAGAGGAGAATTTCGCGATGTCCAGGGCCTGCATCGCAATCGGCGTATTGGTATTTTTAAGCGTTATCGTAACATCAGTGGCTGTATTAAGTTCCAGTTCTGAATATTCATTCGCTCCGTTTGCTTTTATGGTCACCTCTACCCCACCGATTTTTCCCTTTATTTCCGCATTCCTAAAGTCAGATGAAGTAAGCGTTTTTCCCGCTTCAAGCGTTACGGTCTTACCGCCAATCATCACGCGACTGTCATTGGCGAGCGTCTGGCTAAGAACATCCTGCGCTTTTTGTACGCTTGGAAGGCTATTATCATCGGCCAAAATCACCCTCGGCTGATCGAGATTTGGCGCTTTCGTCGATATAAAACTCCTCATCTCTTCAGCGGTAGAAAACCCCGCGGTTAATTTACCAACCGCATCAACGGATGCTTTATCGACCACCAAAATATTAGAATTACTATTGAGATCGGTTCGGACGACAATTCCATCCGCCTGATGTGTTCCACCTTGCTCTACTTTTATCGGTTGGACAGCACCGTTTTCATCGAGGAACCGCATCACAAGGTTTCCATTTGTATCAACCTTAAATACCGCACTCCCTCCTGTCGGCACTTCCGTCCTTCCAAGAGTGCCATCCGGCATCATGTAATACACTGCAGAGCCTTCTTTGACCACAATATCCTGGATCGTCGTCTTTGTGGCATCGGTATAGCGCACTTCACCGCCTATTTGATCGGCGAGCTTAATGAGTGCTGAAGGCCTATCGGCTGGTGCAATATCGGACCACTGTTTCCCGCCGAACGCAACCGGTGCGGCATCTTGTAATTCCAATTGGTTTTGAATCTCACGCACCGTCCCCGCGAGCTGCTGCATCTTCTGTTGATTTGCCGCTTCTTTTAACCCTCCGCTTGTCGTATTTGCGACGAAGATTAATTGTACAATCGCGTTTTTCCAAAGCTGATCACTGTATTGCTGCTCCTGCGCCTGCTGCTGCGCGGTGAGCGTTGTAAGGAGTTGATTCTTCACCGATTCATCGATCGGCAGATTATTGATTAACGCGTACGTTTGCTGATTTTGTGTATGCAGTTGAGCATTTTGATCCATTATCCCTTTCGTGGAGTCAAATCCGAAATACGCAAGCGGTGCCACCTGCATCGCTGATTGTCCGACTTTCTGAACGGCGCTCGCGAGTTTAGCGCTCTCAACAAGACCTTCTGTTCCTGCAATGCTCTTTGACAATAAACCTAACCCCAAACCCGTTAACTTCATCACCGGGCCAAGAGCTAATAATTCCGTATTTTTCCAGTTTCCCGAAGCAATGCTCGTGACCGTATCCTGCTGGGTTGGAAGCGCTTTGAGATTTTGTGATGTCAGCGTCTGATAAACTTGCCGGTAACTCGGATTATCTTTCCATTGGGAATAATTATCGAGCGCAACCGGTATGCCCGCCTGCTGCATCATTGTGATGGCTTCCGTTGCCGCTTGTTGTTGACGGGAGGCATCGGTAATCGTCGGATTAGTGTAATAATCAACTCCAAATACTCCTTTTAAAATGCCTGCCACATCAGCAAGGAATATCGTTTTTCCGGTAAGCTGAAGCGCCGACTGCCCCACAGGGCCGACCTTACTTATATCTACCGTATTGGGAGCACGGAGGTAATCAGCCGCGGTGTACCAATTACTCGTTTGAAGATCGTTAACAGAATTGACATCAATAAGTTTTTGGCCATTTATTCCATTTTGAACAGTTCCTGAGACGCGAAGCAAAGAATCAATAAGAGAAGACGGCCTTAAGTCAATATCAGGAGCAGGGACTACACCGAGTAATGTCACGGGAGTCCGTGTACTACCAAGAATTTCATTTCGAACCGCAAGTTGTGTGTTATCTAATTGTTTGCTATTACCAAACTTTGAACCAAAAAGTAATTGGACATATGTCGGATTAGAGTAAATGTCAGTCCGAGGAATAGTATTAAATATTGAAATATTTTTTGGATCATACGGAATATTAAATTGTTTCGCCGTATCTACGGACATATTTGATGCACTTATGTACTGTTGGCCGTTTGATGCAGTAAATATGTCCTTTTGGGTGTAAATCAATCCAAAACGCTTTGCATCGGCAAGAGATATTAAATCAGCTCCATTTACCGGACCGTAACTATTAAATATGTCGTCATATGAGAGCGCTTTTCCAGCAGTAACATCACTTAAGGATAATTGATTTTTGTACGTTTCCAGATTCAAAACATAACTTATTGCATCTTTCTGGGACATCCCATTTGCGATAAGGTCCTGCATCGCTTTTTGATCCGTCTTCATCTGGTCAAGTCCGCCGTGACAGGATGATTGCATAGCAAAACCCGCGTCATACATTGAAGGATCAGCTGTATTTCCACAATTAAGGCTCGTCAACTTTGACACAAGTTGGTCTTTTGTTAAATTCGTAATATTTTGACAGACGTCAAGCTGAAACGAAGGATTAATGGAAGTACAGTTATCTTTTAGCCACGTCGCCGCACTCGTCAGTGCGGCATTTTCTGCCTGGGACTTCCAGTTTATATAGCCGTCAATGGTCCCTCCGGGATTATTTTTTTGCCAATCTTCAAACGATGTCGTCGCACTGACGACGTGCTGGGATGCGGAAAATTCGTTGTATGACGCATTCGGATGGCCCGCATTCTGATACGCCCGCCAGGCTGCGAGGTTGATAAGGTTATACGCATCGGTAGATTGTTTTGTGAGCGTATCGCTATATTGCTTTTCCCGAACCGCTGCGTAGTATTCCGGTTGAATCTGGGCGGCATTTGGCGTCCCAGCCCAATTGATCTGCGTCGTGTAGCCCGTCACCTTACCATTGGCATCTTTTACTTCCACGATCTGCTGAGCAATCGGTTTTCCGATTAACGGGTCGATCGCTAGCGTTGATTGTCCGACCGACATCATCTGGGTTACTCCCGTAGTTTGATTGGTAAATGCATAGCCTTTTACGCATGAACCCGCACTACAGTAACCCGATGCACATTTACTCGAAGAAACCGGTCCGTTCGTTTGATCTCCGCTTGACCTGTTTGAGGCCATACTGTATGTATTAATAGATGACCCGTCTGCGCTACAGCGATTGACCGCAGGCGTCCAGCCAAATAACCCGATTCCGGTTTTCTGTTCTCCTTGTGCCCAGTTTTGACATCCTGACGGACATGTCGGCGCTCCTGCATCATAGATGCTATTTGCCGCATGGACTCCCCCGCCGTAGGTTGTTGCAACACATGTTTTTGATAAACAGACACCCGAACCATAAGACAAAGTCTGTGTTCTACCATTCCCCGCTCCAATATTTAGCGCCCCGCTTGAAAGCAACAGTTGGAATGTTCCGGATGTATTAGAACTAGAACTAAGTTTTAATAAATCATCAACTGTAGGAGTATTGTTTGATACATTGTCAAAACCCTTAATTACAGACTGAAGTTCAGTAGGTAACTGGTTAATAAGAGAGGTGCGAGTTGAAGCTGCAAGAGAACAGGTGTATCCGCCGCTACAAACCGTTTTCGGCGTGGTGAGAATCGATATCATTTTTGACACATCATCAATCCGCTTCATTGCGGCATTCTTATCATCAAGTGATAACGCACCGGATGACGCATACGTTTTCATCGCCGCTATCGCCTTATTGGGATCGCTACAATCGCTGCTTGTCGAAACCTGAGCGCATACACCCATGATGTTTTGCACAGAAATGGCCTGGGTTAGCGTGCCTACAATCTGATTTTGAAACTCCCCCCTTGCCTCCGCCTGGATAACTTGAGGCAAACCTTTTTGCGCCAATAGATAATTTCGGGCACTGTCAGGCGTATCACAGGAGCCGGTTAAGCTGGCAAGCGATGCACTCATCGATTTCTTACACCCGCTTATCGCATCGGCGGCTGTCACAGAATAGGTTGATAATGCATCATAGATATTTAAAACTACGGTTCGCTCATTATTGTCGCTGGCTAATAATTTCGTCACAGCGCCGACAGCAGCCCGCTCTTTGTCACACGCACTTCCCATAACCGCACTGCTATCTCCCGCATAGTGCGCGGCACACGCATCAAGTGCGGCTTGTGCGTCTATATATTTTTTCAACGTTCCGTCTGCATACGCCTTTTTAAGCCCATCAAGCTGGCTTTGTTCTGCTGGCGTATTTACACTCACGACAGGTGTATTGATCTGTGTCACGACAAGTGATGTACAGGTCACGGTGCCGCACGCATTCTTACTGTCGAGGACTTTCAGCTTTGCTAATATCTGCGCAGGACTTGCACAATTATTTTCGTTCTTTGCGACACAGCTCAAAGCATCTGTATATTCTTTCGAAATAGTACTCTTGACATATCCGTTAAATAACGAATCAACTTGTGTTTGAGTTATCCCTCCGCCGACAGTTATTTTCTGATTACCCACCTGAATCGTCTGTTGGATTCCGAAACTCGCCTGTTTCATCTGGTCCATGTATCCGCCGCATTTGCCGGCGACATCAGTCGGGTTAGCGGCAGAACACGCGAGATAATTCACCCTCGCCGGAGCATACTCATTGGCTATGGCCCACTGCTCTTTGTAAGTAAATGCAGTCTGCCCTTGAAGCGTCGGGGAAAGAAAACTTATTGCCTGTCGAGCTTTTGCGTCGCAGGCAGCATAATCTGATTGAGCACACGCGCCGAACGCTGTTGCATATGTATTTAAAGCGTCCTGCAACGCCTGTTGTTTTGCAAGGTACTTTTGCTGCAAACCCTGGTCAACATACACGAGTTTTCCGTCAACCATCATCGTCGCCGCAAGCGGATTATTCCCGGGATCCGGAAAACACCATGCCTGTCCGGTACAATTTGACCAATTCACCGAGCCGTCCGGGTTCGCGTTACACACATAATATTGATTTGTACCGCTCCCTGCGGCGACACCGCCTGCCGCAACCGTGCCACAGCTGCCGATCGATTTTCCGCCGTTTACTGTCTTTTGATACTCAACTTGATATGGAGCATTCATGAGCGCCTGATACGTCTTTGTATCGGCGGTAAGCCATGAGGGCACGATCGTAAGATCACTCATGGTATATCCGTCCGAAACCGTCAGATCTTGGAGTAAACCTGTTGCCCCATTACACCCCCATGCGTGATTTCCTTGACCTAAACCAATATCCCCTGCTTTCATGCTTCCATTCGCGCATGATTGGTTTCCGCCTTTCAAATTCACCATCGGGGTACTTACGGGCACAATGGCCGGAGTCACCGATATGACAAGCGCGGCGGTTGGAGTATTTATTGGTCCTTGCGTCGATGTTTGTGCTTGTGTCACCGTTTGTGTCGGATGCAATATAGCTCCGTCGGTTACACAATCTGCAGCCGATAGACAGGAGTTTGTCGCTCCACATACTATTTTTCCCCCTGTACATTTTCCGTTATTATTTGGGGCTTCACCGACAATCAGGGTCGGCGTAGCGGAAACTGGTGCAGTTGTTCCGCTTCCTCCCGTCGGTGAGGTACCCGCGGGGGCCTGGGTTTCTGTTTGTGTCGGATGCAAAATAGCCCCGTCGGTGACACAATCTGCGGCCGATAGACAGGAGTTTGTCGCTCCACACACTATTTTCCCCCCTGTACATTTTCCGTTATTATTCGGTGCTTCCCCGACAATCAGGGTCGGTGTTGCTGAAACTGGCGCAGTTGTTCCGCTTCCTCCCGTCGGTGAGGTACCCGCGGGGGCCTGGGTTTCTGTTTGTGTCGGATGCAAAATTTGGCCGTCGGACACACATGCTGCGGCCGACATACAGGAATCCGTAGCTCCGCACAAAACTTGTCCTGTTCCGCATTTTCCTTTACCATTCGGCGCTTCTCCGACAACCAATGTCGGTGCTACATACGTTGATGGATTATAGTTGCTGTAATCCTGCGTTTTCTGATATTTGGGTGAGAGCAGTTTGACGATATCCTTTTGATTTGTTTTTGGCGTTTTTGCCTGACTCCGGAGATCCTCCTGTTGTTTTTGAACCTGTGATACGACAAGGAATATTGCTGCTGAAAAAGCAACCAACAAAATGAGCGGCAATACGCGTATGAACTGTTGTTTTCGCTTCGTTTGCACCATTTCGCGTGCCCTTTTTTCAATATTCATATTGTTCTGTCAAAAAATGATAACTAGGGAGATAGAATCTATCTATATCAATCCATAAAGAAGTGGAACATTTTCGGGGATTTAAGAATAAAGCAATTGAATACTTCTGAAGTCCTCTTGAAACGCTAATAATCCTGGCAATGATTCCTGGCACGGTGGCTAGATACTACTGTCATGTCCCCAATCTCGCTTTGCCCTTCGCGAAAAACCTGCCACACAATATATCTCTATATTAATAATATGACTGGGAATTCAGCCTCATGTCAACAAGCAATCTCGTCCTTGACAAATAGCAAAAAACAATGGCAAACTGGAAACAGTATGAAAAAGAAAGTCGTGCGTCATACGCACCGTCATCATCATATAGCGCGACATGCCCGGCCCACCGAGAATTATCTCGTCATGGTTCGAGGCTGGATGCTCGTTGTAGCATTCGCCCTCATGTTGGGCGTCGGGGCCATTGTGGGAAGCTATATCAATGGCCAACTCAATGCATCCTCTCCCACAGTTGCGGGAGCCCAGACGAGTCGTTAAAAGCTTAAGCTTTTCTTTGAAATTGTGATCAAAAAAGCCTAAGCTTTTTTAGTGGGAAAATCCATAGCTGTTTACGACCCCATTTTCATGAGAGTAAATACAGATATGGATGCAGTGTAATCACTGCATATAATGGATCTCGGTGGCGCCGAGATTACGCTAGTTTCACTCCTTGTGGCGACGAAGTTTTGCTTCGTCATCCACACTCGTATGCCGTTTTTCGAAAACTCAAAATGGCTACGATTGTGGACCAGGGGGGAATCGGACCCCCTACCTCTGCAATGCGAATGCAGCGCTCTACCAGGTGAGCTACTGGCCCAAGAAATTCGTGGCGTCGCGAGTACGCGGCATCCACAGCACTAAGCTTCGCAAAGCTTTAGCAAGTGCATGTGGACCCGAGGGGAATTGGACCCCTTTCTACTCCATGCCATGGAGTCGTTCTACCGGTATACTACGGGCCCGGCACTCGCAATTATACAAAATTATTTACCCCATGGATATGACAAATTTGCGCGAGTATGTTTTTATCCTCCACAGGATGTGTGGAAATATTCACCCGGATTTACGGGAGTATTATTAATTCGTGTTTCAAAATGCAGGTGGGGACCGGTGGATCTGCCGGTTGATCCCATCTTGCCGATCACCTGACCTTTTGCTACCCGATCACCGACTTTCACGTAATACTCTGTCATGTGTCCGTAAAGCGTTGAGAAATTTCCACCATGACTGATAATCACATGATTTCCATATCCGAACCGTTGATAACCGGTGTATACAACGACTCCGTCATCAGCAGCCATAATCGCCGGCTCAGCGTTATTGGCAATATCAAATGCCATGTGATACCAAATGGGGCACTGGGTAATTATACCGTTGGTCGGCCATAATAGTTGTCCGGTCCCGAGCGGTTGGCTCGTAAATATCGGCTCGGGCATTGCAAGTGCCGGCGCTTCCGGCTGAACTCCATCAGGGACGATAAGCGTTTGCCCCACATTCAAAGTAAACGTATCAAGATCTGCGAAATCATTAAAGGGAAAGTTAACAATTTTTTGCGGATCTGTTTTGTATTTCTTTGCTATACTTTGAACTGTCTCTCCTTCTTCAACAGTATGGACAATTCCTGTAACCGGAGGAATCTTTAATGTATCACCAATACTCAAATTATCACTTTTTAAATCATTAGCCCATCGGATTGTATCAACAGAAACACCAAACGTGGTTGCTACTTTTGCAAGTGTATCGCCATCTTTTACGGTATAAGAAATTACCTGATCGCGGGGTTTTTGAGAGATCTGCGTTTGAACACCATACTCAGTTAAATCAATAGATGTTAAAATTGCTGAAGACGGCGTGTAATCATTTAACTGACTCGGTAATCCTCCCGGATATGCATTTGCAACAACAGGTGCCCCGATTACTCCGACAACGAGAAGAATTCCAAGAGACAGGTGCAGAAACGGTCGCTGATAGGTACCCCGCCTTGCCATGAGTATATCGACGACCACACCCTTTTGCGTTTCAAAGCGGATCGCAAAACGCCTGAGGTGCCGCTCGATATAATGAAACCACCCGTCTCTCCAGTTGGTGATATCAGTGAAAAAATTTTGAAAGCTTCTCTGCATAAATGCAAAAAATCGCCCACCCAAAAAAGCGCAATTACAGCATACCAGAACTTTGGTTTGCGAGCAAGTCAAAGAGCCATATTATTTTTAATATAGGGCTAAATGATGCGCCTATTCTACTCCTCCACCTTTGAAACTTTTCAACAATAAACGCAAAATGAAATTGCATGAATTTTGTCGTTCTATTAATCTAAACTATATAGCCGGTTTACATAAATGTTAAAATAGCCCTATAGTGCATCTTTTACCCCTCTTAAGCTTTAACCCATAGTTTAGCTTTGATAGCTTTCTTTTCCCGAATGAAATTTGACAGCCGATTTCCTGTCATCTGTAATAAGACTATGCTCACACTTTTTGCTTCACAAACATACGCAAACTCTACTCACTCACCCACGACTTTTTTTTCCGCACCCGGAACTTTCCCCTCAAGGGAACTGAATTAATTCTATGAAGCCTGTTATTCGACGAAAGACAAATACTATAAGTTATGCTTCTAAATACCTTGGTGTTTCGAAAGGTACGCTACGACGCTGGGAAAAAGAAGGAAAAATTTCTTCAGAAATCGATAAAAATGGTATTCATATTTTTTCCCAACAATCCCTCGATTCCCTAAAAACGGCGCCCCACTTCCCTCAAGGTAAATGGGGCAGGATACCGACTGGTCCGGTATCCATCCGTGGCGCCGCTCAAATGTTGGGCGTTTCTAAAAGCACACTTATGCGATGGGAAGATGAGGGGCTCATTAAAAGCTCAAGAACTGCCGGTGGCGCGAGACGGTACGAACAGAAGGATATCAAGAATTTACTTGACTCTCATACCCCCTACCAACGAACAAAGTCGGGTGATATTTCAGAACCTATGGTCGCCACACCCCAACAGCCCCCACCGACCCCGCCAGAACAAGGTGAACAACCGGAAATTTCTCATTCCCCTTCCATCATTTTACCCCCCGGAACAACTATGGTACCGCTTGCACATGAACTTTCCCAGTTGCCCAACATTTCAACAACACCGACTGCAACGGACATGATTCAGGAGCCGAACTCACCCGATGAAAATACGATGATCGTTACACCTTCTGCAAAACAAGTTAAAAATATATCACAAACTATAAAAGAATATCAAAATAATCGTTATGCAAAGTGGATCGGGTTAGCAGGATTACTGCTATTAGCGCTTTCTTCCGCGGGATTTTTAGCCGTCCAAATTATCGGCATCCGTGGCGGGGCAGAGCGCACGATCCCCCCGAAGGCGGCCGCACCTGAAAATACCTCCATCGGAAATAACACAATAAATCAACCTCTTTCCATTATTAAAACCAACATCGTGAGTACCGGAGCATCCGGAGGAACCGGTCCAACCGGCCCGACCGGAACGATCGGGTTTTTTGGCCCGACCGGCCCGACCGGCGGTAATGGTTTAGAAGGCGTAAACGGAGCATCGGGATCTCCCGGTGGAACAGGAGCTCTGGGAACATCAGGAACAACTGGAGGAACGGGAGCGGTCGGCGTGACGGGCGGGACAGGAAACCAAGGGGGCACTGGTGCCCAGGGCGGAACAGGCGCTCAAGGTGATACAGGGACGGCCGGTTCTACAGGGACACAGGGATCATCAGGTTCAACTGGTATAACCGGCCCGAACGGAGAAACAGGCGCAACAGGAGGAACCGGCACTCTTGGGTCAATCGGCGCCACAGGAGATTCCGGACCAACGGGTACGACGGGCGCGACAGGAACACAGGGAATGTTAGGTTCATCCGGACCAACGGGTACGACAGGCGCGACAGGAACAAATGGTCCGACCGGAGGCACGGGAATGACCGGTTCAACCGGAGGCACGGGAATGACCGGTCCGACCGGATCAACGGGAACTACCGGCTTCATTGGTCCAACAGGATCATCCGGCAGCACTGGAACAACAGGGCAATCCGGTCCAACAGGCGCTACAGGTATTACTGGGCCATCAGGATCAACAGGAACAACCGGAGCGACAGGATCTTTTGGACCAACAGGAACAACAGGAACAACCGGCATATTAGGACCCACTGGCGCAACCGGCGGGACTGGTATAGTGGGAGGTGGTGGAGCTGGCCCAACGGGTCCGACAGGAACAACAGGAGCTACTGGTTATATTGGCCCGACAGGACAAACTGGTAGCACCGGAGCCAGTGGTTTCACCGGACCAACAGGCTACACAGGGTCAACTGGCGGAACCGGTGTGGCAGGTCCGACCGGGTCAACGGGAATGACTGGCGGAACCGGTGTGGCAGGTCCGACCGGGTCAACGGGAATGACTGGCGGAACCGGTGTGGCAGGTCCGACCGGATCAACGGGAATGACTGGCGGAACCGGTGTGGCAGGTCCGACCGGATCAACGGGAAATACTGGTTCAACCGGCATCATTGGTCCGACCGGATCAACGGGGATGACAGGATTTACCGGACCAACCGGATCAACGGGCACAACAGGAGGGACAGGCGTTACAGGACCAACGGGATCTACCGGTGCTACCGGTGGGACCGGCGTCACAGGTCCAACAGGTACAACAGGAGGCACCGGCATCACGGGTCCAACCGGAGACACGGGAGGAACGGGCGGAACCGGCGTCACCGGCCCGACGGGTGCTACCGGTTTAACCGGACCGACGGGGTGGACGGGAGCAACGGGCGGAACAGGCGTCAAAGGTCCAACGGGATACACAGGGACAACAGGAGGAACGGGAGTTACCGGTCCAACGGGGGCAACTGGTGTAAATGGCCCTACAGGATTTACCGGCGCAACCGGTGGAACGGGTGCTATCGGGCCAACGGGATATACGGGTGGCACCGGCGGCGCGGGACCGACGGGATATACGGGTGGCACCGGCGGCGCGGGACCGACGGGATATACGGGGACAACGGGCGTCACAGGTCCAACGGGTACAACAGGAGGAACGGGCGTCACAGGTCCAACGGGATACACGGGGACAACGGGCGGAACGGGAGTAACGGGCCCGACGGGTGCTACCGGTTTAACCGGACCGACGGGGTGGACGGGAGCAACGGGTGGAACGGGCGTCACAGGTCCAACGGGAGACACGGGGGGAACGGGATCTACGGGTTCCACTGGTGGAACGGGTGTAACAGGTCCGACAGGCGGGACAGGAAACACTGGCGCCACAGGAACTACAGGCGGCACCGGAGTTACCGGCCCGACAGGAGGAACCGGTACGACAGGATCAACTGGTGGAACGGGTGTAACAGGTCCGACCGGATATACAGGATCCACAGGATCTACAGGAGCCAATGGTCCAACAGGTGGAACCGGCCAAATAGGCGCCAATGGCACGGTGCTATTTAATCAAACCAGTGGGGAAAATATCATCTACCCCTACCCTGTTGTCAACAAAAGTATCGCATTGGGTAGTTCAAATTTTGCTTCCAATCCCGGTTATACGTCAACGAGTAGCGCTCTTATATTCTTAAATGCTGATAACGGCATGATATCGGGTGGCAGTCTCACATTAGGACTCAATAGCAGCAGCGCCACTCTCACCACCTCAGGAACGAATCAAAATTTAACAATCGATCCCAATGGAACCGGTGCTATATATTTCCACGGATCAACATACAACTTAGACAGCAACGGAAATCTCACAGTTCAAAAATTTGTCGATTCTGCCAATAGTAGTTATTTTCTGGATCCTGCGGCGAGTGCAACATCACTTGCAACTGCCGGCCAGGCAGGGATCGGCAACCCGAATCCTGTCGGTATGCTCGACGTCTCAGGCGGTATCACCGGCAAAGCGCTCACCATCCTCAATGAAGTCGGCAATCAATCAATCCTCACAGCATCAGTAAGCGGGGTTACGAAGTTTACCGTTGACAATTCTGGCGATGTCCTCGCAGCAGGTCAGATACAAGTCGGCAGTGTCACAACTAATCCCACAGCAGTTGGTGCGGGCGCGATGATCTTTAACACCACGACAAATACCATGCAGTGTTACAACGGTACTAACTGGTCCAACTGCGGCGGCACACTGTATAGTAACACGAATGCCTCAGTTGCAAATGGCAGTTATATTACCGTTACCGACAATTTAAATACAACGGATATTTTAACTTCTGCCTGGATTAATAGTCAGTCAACCTGGAAGCTCTTGAATGCCACGTACCAGCCGGCAATTGCCTGGGAAGGTAAAGATACGGAAAAAGGCATTTATCATAATGCCGTAAATTCCTATGTTTCATCAAATGAAACCGCAGATACCACGACCAATCTAGCTGCCGGACTTCTGTATGACACTTTTGAAGATCAAACCAAAACAGACAGTGCAAATACAACAGTTTCCACAAGTACTCAAAAACCGGATGACGGAGCCACAAACTACACAACGCTTCAAAACAGAGTCCAGGCAGGGCGCGTGGGCTTAATGGGCGGGCAAACAATGAGCGCAGGTACAACTGATAATGCAGGAAATACTTACTTGGGCAGTAGCACCGTCAACAAAGTTTTCTATTATGACAGAAGTAAAGATTCAATCCCGCAAGTCTTGGTTGAACTGGGTATTGATCCCAACTGGTACAACGGTGTGACTCTTGCAGTAGCTACAACCAGTGCTCAACTATCTCAAAATGACACGATTACTAAACCAAATCCCAATTTATCAACCACTTACAACGGTTCCTTAATTAAAGTGACTGGAAATTACGCGAGTAACGCTAAGACTATTTTTATTACAGTTAAATCCCCCACTACTTTTGATTGGACTGACTACAACGGCAACGCGGGAACTACAGTAACTATGACACCAGGAACTGCACAAGCATTGGGAGGAACGGGAGTTTCAGCAACATTCACAAGCACAAATTACAACACTGGCGATGTCTTTAAAATTGCTTCCTGGTTTGTGGAACCTTCCTCCTCAACCCGCGGCGCCAAACAACAATTTCCGGAGAGAAGTAACATTGTAGCCACTGCAAGCTCTGTCGATATTATTGATGCTGATACACAAAAATTATGGATGAGGTTTAGTCAGGGAACTGGATATGCATTAAACGTTGACGCAAACAACGATCCTTCTTCTGTCAATCTACTCAACGGACATATGTATGTCAGTACAAACGGTAGTGCTTCCGCTGGTATATATATAATTAACTTTAACACTGATAGTCTTAATGAGTCTGCAGTTAGCGGATATTATACCGCAACCGGTGGTGGGATTGCTTCCAGAAATTCTAATGTTTTTTCTACATTTAGTACGTATTCTGCACCAACGATAGTCAATAATACCGTCAACGACGTTTCTGCCGCCGTCATCCCCAACCAACCCACCCAGACCGTCACCGTCAGCGGGTGGGGGTATCAAGCTGCACAAGGTGATTCGGGATTAGTTGTCAACGAAACAGTAAATTTACCGTATAAATTCAACAGTTATCCTCTCATTAATGTTTACTCAATTGGTGTAACCGGTAATATACCAACAAAACCCACTGATTGTGCAGGTGGAGGCTCAGATACTGCGTACGGCAGCTCTTACCTCACAAATTCCTCATTCACCGTAAGTGGATATTCAAGCCACGCTGGACAGACACCTTATAAACTCTGTTACGGCTGGACTGCCACCGGCACCGTCTCCCCTCGCCAATACGTAGCAGTTGCAACAGGAACAACCGGCACCGATGGAGGCGTTTCTATCATTAACGAAACTGACCAATCCGTCGCCAACATCCTAATTGGCTCACAACTTGCCCCTGTCCTTTGGGAGAACAAAGTGGCTCTCACGAGCAGTGGCAATCTATATGCCGCTTTAAACAATGACACCAATGGTAATAGTGATATTTATGTTTATTACAATGCCGTAGCCTTATCGTCAGAAACTTCGTGGGCTCAGTATACAAGTGGGTATTATGGCGTCGGACAAGCTAGCTATTGGAATAGTATATCTCAAGGATTAGTAATTAGTGGAACAAGCGCGACTAATAAAATTAAATCACTATCTGTTACTCAAGGGACTTCAACCATTGATGGTTCATCGAACACTATTTATGTAGGGACTGATATCGGCACCACTGTTATCCAAGAAAAACAATCTCATGCCGGGGACTACAATTACAAAGGAGCTGATGAAATCAATGGTTCTATAAAATACTACACCAAAGATTACAATACCGAAGAAATGATCGGCGATGTGCGCGCAATGTGGCCATTTAACGGCAGCGGCAGCATTGCCAATACCACCGCTATTAGCGATGCCAGTGTGAAAGCCAGAACCGGCACAGCCTCAAACGGCAATGGTACGGGCATGGCTTATGTTTCCGGCGTTCGCGGTACCGCCATTAGTTTTGATGGAACCGATGATAATATTACGACAGGAGTCGCGAGCAGCAGTTTTATTTCTGCTACCGACGGCTCCATCTCCGTCTGGATTAAACCGAGCGGCGCCGCATCTGCTGTGGCGACCTCATTTAACGGACAAGGGATTGTGGGTGATGTTGGCGGTGAATGGGGACTATACCGGACAAATATAACCGGTGTCAGCGACAGTATTTGGGCCTACAATTGGGACGGCGCCGAGAAAAGAGTTGGCGTTTCCTACAACACCAACGAGTGGACTCATATCGTCTGGGTGCACACCGGTGGCACTCTTTATCTGTATAAAAATGGCGTTCTTGTCGGTAGTACTGCCTCAGGCAGCACCGGCAATCTCACTCTTAATGTTGCCATCGGTAAACTCTATAGCACTAGCTCTCAATATTTTAACGGAACGATTGATGAACCGATGATTACCGCTACTGCTCTTTCCGCTTCGCAAATCAAACACATGTATGAAGTTGGCTACAGAGCTTTACAATCTCACGCTACAACTTTGGGAGGTGGTGGGGCGGACGCTAATCAACAACTTGGCGGAACTGTAAATACGGTTGGAGATGCCAGACCTGATTACAACAATCAATTTATGTACGTTGGCACAAATGATGCAACCAACGGCAGAGTTTCTAAGATTGATTTAAACAGCGACACCAATATTAAGACATACGATAGAACCGCAAACACTCCAACAGGTGGAAGTTTGCTGGCTAATGACGATACAGATACCCTTGCCGTCGGACACACTTTGGAAACAGTTGGTTCAGCTACAAGCGGAATTCAAACAATGGGCCTGGATAATAATGCCACCTTAACTTCGGGGAGTTTTGTAAGTAAAACCTATACACTACCCATGAATATTGCCTCCGCAGTCCTTTGGGTCTCTCCTATTCTAGACTCTTCAGACGGCAGTAACACCATAACAGTTAAGGCTTCAGTGGATGGGGGCAGCACCTACGCAACCTGTACTCTGGTGGGTACCGATAGCGCTCCGGCTGTGCCCGAAAAAGAATATGCCTGTGAATTTGCCTCATCGGGCACTTCATTGAAAGTTAAATTTGACCTTGCACGTGGAAGTACCAAAACCAATACATACATCGTTCAATATGGCATTACATGGCTTGGGCAAACCGGTTTTAGAGTAGAACAAGCTGATGCAAACAATGTCAGACTCTATAATTACTCCGGCGAAACGCAGAATCTGAAGCTTGATGTAACGGGTGCCAGTATCGCATCTCTCGCCGACCCGTGGACCAATGCCGGATCCTACCTCTACCCCACGGGGTATCAGGCTCTTAGGATTTATGACGGTTCTGGTGTTAACTACCTGTCCAGTAGCCTAAGTGGCTCCACTGCCAGCTGGGGAATTAACGGCAACAGTCTCATTTCACTGGACGCTACAGGCAACTTGACCCCGGGAACGGATAACACCCAATCTCTCGGTGCTTCCCCATCAGCGAGATTTAAAGAATTATATCTTGGCCCATCTTCGCTCCATATCCAGGCAAAAACCACGGATTCAGGATATTCTGGGCTTGGAACAAATCTGGATTACGCATTGGGGATTAATACTGCCGGAAGTTTAGTAACCAGTCTCAATGGTGCCGCCAATCCGCTCATGACCATCACCCAAGGCGGCAATGTGGGAATTGGTTATGGAAACCCCGGCACGGCGAAATTAGCAATAAACGGCAACGTCGGTATCGGGACAACTAGTCCGTTAGCACCATTACAAGTTGACGAAAACGTTGCCCGCACTAGTTTTACCGGTGCTGGTACCGGAACATTACAACTGGTAAACAATACCAGCAATACAAACTTTACAGCTCTTGATTTTACTAATAATGGCGCCTTAAACGGAGTGCCTCAATCCCGTATTGCATCGCTTCAAACAGGAAGCGGTTCCTATCTGGAGTTTGGCACAAGTAATAACTTCGCGGCGGGCATCACTAACACTGCGATGACCATTGACTACACCGGCTATGTCACTTTTGGTAACGGTCATAATGACCTTGCTGAAAATTACTTTGTTTCCGGAAAAGTACTGCGGGGCAGTTTGGTTAGTATTGATCAAACTCAGTCTAAAACAGGTATCGCTTCTGATCCATCACATCAATCAATTATCGGTATTGTCTCAACCTCTCCCGGAGCCGTCATGGATGAAGACGGAGGATTTAAAATTGGCTCTGCAACCAAAAACCAATACGATAACGAAAAAGCTCCCATCGCGCTTCAGGGAACCGCTCCTACATTAGTTACCTCCCAAAATGGTTCTATAAATATCGGCGACGCCATTGGTATTTCTACTATCCCCGGATATGGTGCCAAAATGATTACAGCAGGCCAGATTGTCGGTAAAGCTTTAGAAAAACTGGACACAAGTAGCACGTGTCAAATCGCTTCTTCAATCGATACTATTGTTTGGCCGGAAGATGATGGTAAAAATACGCTTAAACCATGTTTTCATCTGCCCGATGGAACATATGTTGGTAAAATAATGGTTGCTGTCACTCCTTCCTTGTTCGATCCGGATATACAACTAACGTCTACAGGAGACAATCATATTGCCAATACGCCAACAGTAGTACCGAACCTCAACGGAACGACGTCACCAACATATCAGATTACCAATGCCGCAGGGGAAGTCGTCAACCGGATCGGTGTCTTCTCTCAATCAGTCATCGGATCTCTCCAAGCCGGCGCCATCACCACCAAAGATCTTGCGACCAATACGCTAACCATCGGC
>Ga0182021_10001298_pt1 | contig 28399 bp, 23 predicted proteins | sample 612E3MmetaG_FD_120493 | JGI IMG/M metagenome (GOLD analysis project Ga0182021, IMG submission 120493) | Permafrost microbial communities from Stordalen Mire, Sweden - 612E3M metaG (Illumina Assembly) | ecosystem: Environmental > Terrestrial > Soil > Wetlands > Permafrost | place: Sweden...
CCGCTCTCCGTTCTTCATGCTGACGATCACTGCCCATCATGCGGCTTCACATCCCCTTCAGGCTCATTCTGCGTTAGAAACACGGCCTGCCTCCAGGCTCATCTTGCGTTATACAAGACTTCAAGTCGCTGCCGCCCGGGTTTTCTGATATCCTCGACAACACGGGTATGTCTAGAAGAACCATTCTTTTTGTCGTGCTTTTTTCGCTCGTTCCACTGCTTGTCATAGCGCAGGAGCGGGTGGACTTGAACGCGATCCATAAGATCAAAGTCGCCGAACTCGGCAGCGGCGGAGGAGGCTTCGGCGGTGGTGGTGCACGCAGTCCTTCCACGGTCATGGATATCGTGTACAACCTGACCGACCGTTATGGTCCGCGCCTGACGAATTCCCCGCAGTTCCGCGCCGCGGGCCAGTGGGCCGCCGGCCAGCTCAAGGAGTGGGGCCTCAGCAACGTCCAGTTGGAGAAGTGGTCCTCGGACATGCCGGGCTGGCAGTGCACGTACTTCGCCGGAAGCATGGTGGAGCCGGTGTATCAGCCGCTGATCGGCGTACCGGTGGCCTGGACCGGCGGGACGAATGGCGTGGTGACGGGAGAAGCCATACTGGCCCAGATCCAGACCCCCGCGGACATGGACAAGTTCCATGGGAAGTTGAAAGGCAAGATTGTCCTGACGTCGCCGGTGCTGGAGATTCCCCTACCCGCCACCCCTTTGGCTCACCGGTATACGGCAGCCGATTTGGCGGAACTGGTTCTCGAAATTATTCCGACCGGCGGCGGGCGCGGTGGCCGTGGGGGCCGCGGCGGCGCGATAGCCGGCCAGCCGCAGACGACCATGCAAGAGCGGCAGGCCTTCCAGGCCCGCATGGGCGGCTACATGAAGGATGAAGGGGTCTTGTTGACTCTGACCGCCACGGCCAGGGGCGAAAGCGGCACGCTATTCGGCGGCGGCGCGCAGACCTCCACTCGCAACCCCAATGGCGTCAGCACGCGCGTCCCACTGGAGACCCTGGAATCCAGCCGGCCCCAGGTGTCCCTCACGGCGGAGCACTACAACCGCATCGCGCGACTGCTGGAGCACGACGTCCCGGTGAAGCTCCAGTTCGACATCGGGACCCAGTTCGACCCCAACACCGATTCCTTCAACGTGATCGCCGAAATCCCCGGCAACGCCAGGAAGGACGAGGTGGTGATGGTGGGCGGGCACTTCGATTCCTGGCACTACGGCACGGGCGCCACCGACAACGCGGCCGGCAGCGCGGTCTCCATGGAGGCAATGCGCATCCTCAAGAGCCTCGATCTCAAGATGGACCGCACCGTCCGCATGGCCCTGTGGAGCGGTGAAGAGCAGGGCCTCTACGGTTCACGCGCTTATGTGAAGGAGCATTTCGCCGACCCCACGGCGATGAAGCCTACCGCCGAACACGCCCGCTTGTCGGGCTACTTCAATATCGATAACGGCGCCGGGCGCATCCGCGGCGTCTACCTGCAGGGCAACGAGATGATGCGGCCCGTCTTCGAAGCCTGGTTCGCGGCGCTCAAGGACATGACCGAGGGCGTCGTCACGATTCGCAACACCACCGGCACCGACCACCTGTCGTTCGACGCCGTGGGGCTGCCGGGCTTCCAGTTCATCCAGGATCCCCTGGACTACGAGACCCGCTCGCACCACTCGAACATGGACACGTACGAACGTATCCAGCCGGCCGACCTGGAGCAGATGGCGGTCATCGAGGCGGCATTTGTATACAACGCGGCCACGCGCCCCGACAAGCTGCCGCGCAAGGAGTTGCCCGCGCCGCAGCCGCCGGGCAGCCGGGGCGGGCTGGGCGGCAATTGAACCGTATTGGGGGCCGGGCATGCCCGGCCCCTACCTTCGTGTCTCGGTTCGGGGCGCTATCGGGAAGTGGAACTATGATCCCCCTCCGGTAAGATGCGCGATGAAGACTTCGAGCGGCATGCCCTCGCGATTCTCCAGCGCGCACTGGGGCTGGACCGTCTGGCGCGCTTCCTCCGCCTGTACCGATCCGGCTCTGGCGAGTATACCCGCGACCGTCATCGCTGGCTGGAAGGCGCCACAATCCAGGAAATCATGGCCGATGTAGAGCGGCCGGGACAAGCCCGCTGCCTGGGCCGCGACCGGGGTGAAGAAAAACCGCTGCACCGTAGCGGTCCCCGTACGTAGAATCACCAGGCTAGCGGGGGATTTCCGCTGCGCCGCGGCGCTTCTTCAGCCCTCCTTGATCAAGTGATCGGGCGGGCCAAGGCCAGCAGGTTCAGGTTGCGGCCGCCCCGGCACTTCAAAACCAATCAAATTCAAATATAAGTTTGAAATCACAATTGAAATTGTTGGTACAATCCATGCTGACAGGATTGCAAAGTTGAAATCCTGATCTCAACAACTCCGCCGCTAACCGGAGATCGAAGTGGAGGTAGGATAGTGAATAGAGTAATCGCAGACAGTAAGGCCGTTGCTACTGGCCGGCTCGCTTTTTCTTTGCTGCTCCTATTGGCGTTGGGACCGTGCGCGAACAAGGCAGCGGCCAGCGTGATCTATTCGGACAATTTCACGGGGGGGACCCTGAACTCCGGATGGCACGTGCTGTCGGGGCAAGGGACTTATTCCATGGTTGGCGACTTGCGTTATTACAACGACGGGCCGTCGTCAGGCCCCGCGGGATGGGGTACAACCAGCCTTTCGTTGGCGTACTCCTTTGCTGGAAGCTACTGGGAAGTCGATGTAGAAGCCACGTATCACCTCGATTGGCTTAGTTCCGGCACCTTCACTGGCCCCCCCGTCCCGGCCTATGTCAATTCTTCGGGGACGCAAGGGCCACAGGTAATGGTGAGCTTCAGTTCCGTTACTGAGTCCGATCGAAGCGCTCTGGGGTACGGTCACAGCGCCGATTTTGAGCGCGTGATCGATGCGTGGTATGGCAACAACGAGCTCACCGCCGGGTACGAAACCACGGAGTCGCAGAACCTGGTCAATCCCGCCGGGACATGGATCAACAACAACATCGCCGATGGCACTTACTGGTATCAGTTCATAAGGACTGGCGGCACGCTGGCAATGAACTATAGCTACGATGGGGTTGACTACGCCACCGCGTTTTCGGCTCCCTTGGCCAATCCATCCGGTTCCTTCAACGAGTTGGTGCTGAGCGGCACGACCTTTTCTACGGCCGGTTCCTATACGGACTATAGTCTTGTTACTATCAAGTCGCTGGATGCCGTTCCCGAACCCAGTGGCTTCGTGCCCCTGGCGCTTTGTCTTGCCGGGGCCGGCGTGAAGCGCTTCCGCCGCAAAGCCGTGAGCATAGTGGCCGCTCCGGTGGAGCGGTGAGGGCGCTTGCGATGGCGGCGCGTGCGATATCCGTACGGCAACCACTCGCTGGAATGGCAGCGGCTTGAAGGGCAAACTCGAGGTGGGACCGGCCATCGCCTTTCTCGGGCCGCCGTTCAACGGGACGGCGAACCCGGCATGACGGGCGAAGTTGCCGCCTTGCGTGATGGGACACTCGAGCGGAGTTCCGACTACGTTGAAAACTTGACGTCGCCACGCTCCACCGGCTTCAAGCCTCGCGGCCGACGGCGGGCGCATCGATCCAGGCGCGATCTTCCGCCGATAGAGGGGCGCTCGCATCGCACTGCGCCATAAGCTCGGCCAAGCTGTAACGGAACCTGCGAGGGCTTGGCTGGCCGATGGACACTGGGACCCCTGAGAGCTCTTCAAACCACGCTTCCCTGGATAGGCCCTGCGCGGCCGCCCTGGCTTTGAGTGCCGCCGCCTGGTCGTCGGGGAGTTGTATCACGGTCATGGCCAAATTCCCTTGCTATCTCTCTTCAGGGTAGAGGACATGGGGCCGATTGTCACGGTGCGCCGTAGCGGTTTTGAGGCACTTCGTCTACCCGAGGATGTCTGGGGGTAAGAACTCTTACGCCCCTGTCCGGGGCTATGCCGACGGTGCATACCGTTCCCCACGGCTGGCGCCGTGGGCTATTATCTATCGCCCTTCGGGCTTACACCACCGCCCGAGGCGCCTGCTCCCACAATCCACCCGTCGGCGAGCTGCACCACGCGGTGTCCATAGGCGGCGTTGGCCTCCGAGTGGGTCACCTGCACGATGGTGGTGCCCTCTTCGTTGAGCTTCTTGAACAGCTCCATGATCTCTTTGCCCTGGCTGGAGTGCAGGTTGCCGGTGGGCTCATCCGCCAGAATCAGTTTGGGGTTGGCGATGACCGCCCGCGCCACCGCCACGAGCTGCTGCTGGCCGCCCGAGAGCTGGCTCGGAAACAGGTCGCGCTTGCCCACGATGTGGAAGCGGTCGAGCGTGTCGCACACCGCCGCGGCGCGCTCGGAACTCTTCACGTTGCGGTAGGAGAGCGGGATGTCCAGGTTCTCGTAGACCGTCAGGTTGTCGATCAGGTGGTAGCTCTGGAACACGAATCCGATGTACTTTTTGTTCAGTTCCGCGCGTTCCCTCGGCTTCATCCGGTGTACCTGGTGGTCGGCAAATTCGAACTCGCCGGTCCAGGCGCCGTCCAGCATCCCCAGGATGCTCAGGAGCGTCGATTTCCCCGCCCCCGATGGGCCCATGATGGTGACGAACTCGCCCTCTTTGATTTCCAGGTTGATGCGGCGCAGCACGTAGCTCCGGCCAAAGCCGCCTTCATAAAATTTCTCGACATTGCGAAGTGTAATCATGATCTATCCTATTCGTCGCGCAGCGCGATCACGGGATCCAGCGCCAGGGCGCGCCGCGAGGGCAGGTAGCTCGCCGCCAGCGCCACCCCTCCCAACAATAGCGGGATGGCCGCGAAAGTGTATGCGTCCGTCGCCTTCACTGCGTAGAGCATCGAGGCCATCAGCCGGGTGAGCGCGAAAGCCAGCACCAGGCCGGCCGCGATTCCATACCCCGCCAGGCGCGCCCCTCGCCCTAATACCAGCTTAAGCACATCGCCCGGCTGCGCGCCCAGGGCCACTCGAATCCCAATCTCGTGGGTGCGCTCGCTTACATCGCACGAGACCACGCCGTAGATCCCCACGGCCGCCAGCAAAAAGGCGAGCTCCGCGAAAATGCCCAACAGGGCGGTATTGAATCGCGCCCCGGCGATGGCGCGGTCCACCACCTCTTCCATGGAACGGATGTCGGCCACGGGCTGGTCCGGATCGAGTTGGTGCACTTCACGTTCCACGGCGGAGGCGAGCGAAAGCGGCGGCCGCGCAACCCGCACCACCATCGTCATGGTTGTGACGGGAACCTGTGCGTAGGGGTTATAAATCGTGGGCCAGTCCTGGTCTTCAATGCGCTCAGGCTTCACGTCCGCTACCACCCCGACGATCTCGGCGACGCGCCCGTTGTTCTGATCCACCACCAGGCGTCCGCCCAGGGGGTTGCCTTGGGGCCAAAAACGCCTCGCCAGCGTCTGGTTGACGATGATCGCCGGCGGCGCCTGGCCGGTATCCGAATCCGCGAACACGCGCCCCGCGACCAGCGGAATCCCCATGGTGCGGAAATATGCGCAAGTGACCGATCGCAGCAACCCCATGGGCCGCTGTTCGGGCGCCGGCGCCGGGCGGCCATCCACGGCGAAGTTCGAACCGACTCCCAGCCCCGTTAGCGGCAGCCCGTTCACGGCGCCCACGGCGCGAACTCCCGGGAGCGTCGCGACGCGGTCCGTCACCTGCTGGAAGAAGGCGACCCGCCGGTCCGGCGACGCGTTCCGGCCGCCCGCCAGCGGCAGCCGCAGGGTAAGCAGTCCCGCGGGCTGGAATCCCGGGTCGGCCGATCGCAACCTCACGAAGCTGCGAATCAGCAACCCCGCGCCGATCAACACCACCACGGCCAGTGCCAGTTCCACCGCCACCAGCGCATTGCGCACCTTGCGTCCGGAGCGCGAGGTGGTGCCGCCGCGGCCGCCTTCCCTCAGCGCCACGTTGAGATTGGCGCCGGAGCCCTGCATGGCGGGCGCGATGCCAAATAGAACGCCCGTAGCAGCCGATACGCCCAGCGCAAACAGGAACAGGCGGGCGTCGATTCTGGCTTCCGCCAGCCGGGGGATGCTGGCCGGCCCGAGCCGCGCCACCAGCGCCACGACGGCGCCCGCCAGCGCCAGACCCAGCGCCCCGCCCGCCAGCGCCAGCAGCATGCTCTCGGAAAGCAGTTGTGCCACAATCCGGCCGCGGCCCGCGCCCAGCGCGGTGCGGATGGCGATCTCCTTGCGCCGCGCGGCGCCGCGCGCCAGCAGTAGGTTAGCCACATTCACACAGGCCATCGACAGCAGGAACCCCACCGCCGCCAACAATACCAGAAGCGCCTGTTGCACGTTGCCCACGAGCTCCTCCCGAAGCGGAAACAGCGAGGGGCGCCAGCCTCTGTCGAGCGCCGGATTGGCCTGTTCCAGCCGGCTCCCAATGACGTCCATTTCGGCTTGCGCCCGGCCGATCTCCACTCCCGGGTTCAATCGCGCAATTACCGTGAGGAAGCGCATTCCGGCGGTGCGAACGTCGTGCGGGTCGAGACCCAGCGGTATCCATACATCCACGTTGGATCTCAGCACCGAAAAACCGGCCGGCAGCACGCCCACCACCGTGTAGCTCTGGTCGCGCAGGCGGATGGCCTTCCCCGCAATGGAGCGGTCCGCTCCGAAGCGCCGCTGCCAGAGCGAGTAGCTGAGCAGCGCGTAGCTGGCGCGGCCGGGCTGGTCTTCCCCGGAGAGAAACGCGCGCCCCACCACCGGCTGCACGCCCAGCAGCGGAAACAGGCTCGAGGAAACGCGCTCCGCCATCAGCTCTTCCGGATCGATGTGCCCGTTCGGTCCCCCGGTCAGGTTGATGTGGACGTCTTGAATGGCGGCCAGCGACTCCAGCCCACGGCTCTGCTCTTGCCACTCCAGGAAATTACCGGGTGCCACGAATATCTTTTCCAGATTCTGAGCGGGATTGCCTTCCCAAACCACCAGCAGGCGTTGCGGATCGCGAAACGGCAGCGGTTTCAGCAGCACGGCATCCACCACGCTGAAGATGGAACTGGTTGCGCCCATGCCGAGGGCTAGGGCTACCAGGGCGACGGCGCTGAATCCCGGAGCCTTCCGCCACAAGCGCACACCGTGGCGCAGATCCCGGACAACCGAGTTCATGGCCTGTCAGGTTAGCAGATAGCGGCGCCACAAGCTATCGGCTGATACCTAGCTCCTGGGTGCCTCCACGCTCTCCTCCACAATCCGGCCGTCGAACAGATGGATGGTCCGGTCCGCGAACTCGGAATAGCGCGGATCGTGCGTCACCATGCAGATGGTCGCCCCGCCCTGGTGCAACTCGCGCAGCAGGTTCATGACGGCTTCGCCATTGGCCGAATCCAGGTTTCCGGTCGGCTCGTCGGCCAGCAGGATCAACGGATCGCCGCTCAGGGCGCGCGCCACGGCCACGCGCTGCTGCTGGCCGCCGGAAAGCTGCGAGGGGTAGTGCTTCATCCGGTGCGACATCCCCACGCGCTCGAGGGCCTCCTGCACGCGCCGCTTGCGCTCGGAGGACGGCATGCCGCGGTAAGTGAGAGGCAGCTCCACGTTTTCATAAACGGTGAGGTCGCCAATCAGGTTGAACGCCTGAAAAATAAAGCCGATTTCGCGGTTGCGGATGCGCGCCCGCTCGGAGAGTTTGAGCCCCGTTACCGGCTTGCCATTCAGGTAGTAGGTGCCGTCGCTGGGCGTGTCCAATAGCCCCAGGATGGCGAGCAGCGTCGACTTGCCGCAGCCGGAAGGCCCACCGATCGACAGGTACTCCCCTTTCGCGACATCGATGTGGATCGCCGACAGAGCGTGCGTTTCCACCTCGTCGGTCACAAAGACTTTGCTCACATTCTCCAGTCGAAGCAGCGGTTGCGAGCCGTTATCCATCGTCATTTACCCCTTCTACGAAAACCGCGAGAACTTAGTTCAAACGAATTCGTTCGTAAGTATCGTACTGCGACATGTCCGAGAGAATTACCTGGTCGCCCACCTTCAGGCCATCCTTGATCTCTATGGTATTGACGGAGCTGCGGCCAAGCTGCACCTTCACTTTGTTGGCATATTTGCCGTCGGGCTCGAGTTTGAAGAGCTGCACGGTAGCGTCCTGCTGCCCGAATACCGGCCGCCCCACGTACACCACGTCGTCCAGCTTGGCCAGTTGGATGGTGCCATCCACGCTCAGATCGGGACGCGCGCCGGGGGGAAGCGTGCCCTTCAGGGCCACATCCACCGTCACCGTACCGTTCAAAATGGAGGGATCGATGCGCGATACACGGCCCTCGATCAGCCCGTTCGAACCCCCTCCGGCCAGCCGTGTGTCGATGACGGCGGGCTGCCCATAGGCTATATCCTTGACCTGGGTTTCCGCGATCTTCAGCTCGGCCTTGAGCTTGGAGGGCTGCGCCACCTTGCCCAGCGGCGTACCGGCCACCACCTTCTGGCCCACCTCGACGGGCGTGGGAAGCTGTTGCAGCATGCCGTCGAAGCCGGCACGCACCTTCAACTGGTCCACCTGGCTCTTCTTCAGGTTGAACTGCCCGCGAAGCTGCTCGACCTTCACTTGCTGGGCCGCCAGTTGCGCCTGTTCCGCGTCGCCGTTGATGTCCAGGCGCTTCTGCTCGAGCTGCATCCGGCCATCCAATTGCTGCGCCTTGACCGCCGAGATCTTGGCGTCCACTTCGGAGAACAGGCCCTCCTTGGCAAGCGCCTGGTCGCGGTCCGCCTGGAGCTTCGAGGTGTTGTAATCCGCTCCTACCTGCGCCACCGTGGACTGCATATCGAGCTTGGCCTTCTGGAGCGTGACCTTCAGGTTGGCGTAATCCGCCTCGGCGGCTTTCAGGTTGAATTCGGCGTCCAGCAATTGGGTTTCAAGCTCCTGGCTGGTCAGAATCATGACCACCGAATCGGCCTTGACCGGCGTGCCCGGGTAGATCAGGATGCGCTGCACCCGGCCGTCGGTGGTGGCGGGGATGAGCATGGTCTCCTCGGGGACCAGCGTGCCCAGGCCGCGCACTTCGAGCACGATGGGACCGCGCTTGACCGCGTCGATCCAGACCGTGGACCGGTCGATGCCCGGCGGCGCCGGCTTCAAGCGCGCGAGGACCACGGTAATCACCGGGATGGCCGCCACCACCACCGCGCCAATCGCGATCCGGCGGATCAATCTCTTTCTGGCAGCGTCTTTGCGCGGTATGTCCATTTCGATGTCCGAGGATAGTTGGGCACGGCACCTGCCAATCCGCCCCCGACATAACATTATGACGTTTCAGGAGATAAAAGGGATAGGCAGCGGATGCGACTGTCCGCAAATGGGACTCCCTGTGCCGCCGTGGGACGCTGTGGGGCAGATTGCCAATCCGCGGCGGGTTGGTAACCCGCCAGTTGCGCCGGTAGACGGGGTGCCCTCTGGACTTGCCGAGGACTTTCCCGCTCATTTTCGCCCGGCTTGTGGATGGCTCGCTAACCAAGCCGCGGCACGAGCTACGGCACGGTCGCGCTCTTCTAGCGACATTTTTGCTGCCTGATTCCGAACGCTTGGCCGGAAAGCCTCTCTACGGTGGCCGCTGCGACATCGCAATATCGAAGCGTACCGAATCCCGACCGGCGGTCATCGATCAGGACGGCCGCAACGCGGAGTTCACGCGGGCTCTGCATATAATTGACCGAACCGAACAGCTTGCGATAGGCGTCCTCGTTTCGATTTTTTAGACGGCGAAGCGTAGCTGGTATGACATCGAACTGCCGATCACTGCCATAATCCCGCAAGAGCCACGAGGAGGCCTGAAGGCGTTTCATCAATACACGTTCGGGAGCACTCACCAGGTTCACGGCGGCATCCAGCGCTTCCGGCAAGAATTCACGCTGACCGTCACGGACCAGGACCCACGCCACATAGATGGATCCCCCTGGGTCTCGAGACAGCGAGCTTTTCATGCCGCCGATCACCAGCGGCGACTCCTTGAACTCCAGCAGTCTGTTGGCGGCGCCCCAGCCGTACACAGGCATGTTGCGCAGCAGGCAACGAATCAACCGGTCGGGGTAGTCCCGCTTCGCTCCTTTGGCCAACGCCCAAGCGGCAGTCCGATTGCCCAAGCCCTGCAAATCCGGTGTCGCCATGAGCTCGGCAACCGTGGGTTGTGGAATTCCGAGGCTGGCCAGGAGGGCGCATGCCACTTCGAGCCACCGGTCGTCGCTCGTGCCGATATCGCGTTCCAGGATTTCTTGGAAGCCATCCGGCCATGCTCCCGGTTCTCGCAGGTAAACGGCCGCGGCGTAGCGGCTCGGCGTATCGCCATTCGCCAGCGTGTTGGCAAGTTCCGCGAGAATAGACGCTCGCCCGTTTGGCGGCGCCTCAAGTGTTCGCGGCGCGATGAGAGCCGGCACGGTCAGGTTCGTACCCTCGTCGGCTACCAGCCGCCATGATCCGTTCTCCTCGGGAGCCAGCGGGAATAGTGCTGTCTGGCCCGTCTCTAGCCGGGGCCAGATCGGGTACCCGTTCACGCCACCGGCGCCGGCGCCGAGATCGCCATAGGAAACGTAGCGAACGTTGATGCGCGTTCCAACTCGCAGCGGCTGGTGCGAATACGAGCGATGAACGCGCAGCGCGGCTTCCCAGTACTGCTCGGGCAGTTTCGAGCGCGTTCGATCTGGCGGGACCGGCTTTTTTTTCGCGACCGCCTCAACCGTGGCGACTGCTAGGAGCGGAGCATCCTGAATTTCTCGAATGGTACATACGTGCCAAATACCGGCGTGGAGATGCGGTGCGGAAGTGAGCGCGATTGTGGCAATGATGGCGAACCTGAATTTCATGTCACTCCGCCAAGGATGGCTGTCGACAGTCATGATCCGCTTGATCTCACACTACACCATCGTCGGCATCGACGCTATAACGCCCCTCGGCTTGACGCTAATGCTCGGGCACCAGGAGGAGCCGGACCTGGGGGTCCGGTGCGGACGGGGGCGTCCGCCCCGCGTTCGCCGACGAGAATTCATGGGGCTGTCACCTTTCTGAAACCGTCGCGGCGCGACGCTGAAGTGTGAAACGCCGTAAGATCGCTCTCATCTACATCGATGCCGGCGGAGGGCACCGGGCCGCGGCCACGGCTTTGTGCGACGTCATCCGGGAACAGCGGCGTCCCTGGCAGGTGGAAATGCTGTCGATCCAGGATTTGCTGGATTCCATCGACCTGGTCCGCAAGTGCACGGGCATCCCCTTCCAGGACGTCTACAACATCATGCTCCGGCGCGGTTGGACGCTGGGCACGGCGCAGACCATTCCCCTCATGCACTTACTCATCCGGCTGTCCCACGGCTCCCAGGTCCGGGTGCTGGAGCGCCATTGGGCGCGGTACCGGCCGGATCTGGTGGTGTCGCTGATTCCGCACTACAATCGCGCGCTCAAAACGGCGCTGGACCGCGCGTGGCCGGGCAGCCCGTTCGCGACCGTGCTCACGGATATAGCGGACTACCCGCCGCACTTCTGGATCGAGCGCCAGGATCAATACGTCGTCTGCGGGTCGAACCGCGCGGCCGGGCAGGCGCGGCAGCTTGGAATTCCCGATCATCGCGTGCTGCGCACCTCCGGCATGATCCTTAATCCGAAGTTCTACGCGCCGGGGACGGGCGATCAGCCGGGCGAACGTATGCGATTGGGCCTGGAACCCGATCGGCCAACCGGGCTCGTGCTATTCGGCGGCGAGGGCTCGCGCGAGATGTTGAGGATCGCCAAAGCGCTCAACCGCCCCGATAGCGGGGTTCAGCTCATCCTGCTCTGCGGCAACAACGAGCCCGTCGCCCGCGAGCTAAGGACCATCGAAAAGCGGATTCCCATGTTCGTGGTGGGGTTCACGCGGGAAGTTCCGTCTTTCATGGACCTGGCCGATTTCTTCATCGGCAAACCGGGACCGGGCTCGATCAGCGAAGCGCTCGCCAAGCGGCTGCCGGTCATCGTAGAGCGCAACGCCTGGACCATGGCGCATGAGCGCTATAACGCGGAATGGATCGAGGAACAGGGCGTCGGAGTGGTGGTCCGCAACTTCTCCGCCGACATTTGCGATGCTGTCCGGACGTTGCTGGCGCCCGGGAACTATGCACGATTCCGGCAGCGGGCCGCCGCATTTCGTACCTCCGCGGTATACGAGATCCCCGACCTGCTCGAGGGCATTCTGGCTAGCGGGGAGCGCTCCGACGCAGCACGTATCCCAGCGTGAAATAGAGAAGCACTCCCATGGGGACCGAGAGGCAGGCCCACCCTGCCATGGCGTTCCACACGGCGCCGCCGAATCCGGCACGGTATCCGAAGATCCACGATCCGGTTCGCGTGAACGGCAGTAGCAGCGCGATTTGCACGGGCGTCGCCATCTGATTCACCAACTGAAGCGCCGGCAAGTTCAGCCGGAGCGCGATGGCGGCCAGGCCGCACAGAATGGTGGGACAGCCGTAGACCGGAAAAGCGCCGAGCACCAATCCGACCGCGACGATCAGGGCGATCTGGTGCGGAGAGAGTCCGGCGGTAGCCGCGGCCAGCTTCGAGGCCAACACTCTCACGTCGGCACCTCGGCCTGGCGCGAGAGCGGGCGCAGTAGTTGCAGCATCCCGGCTGCCGGTCTGACGAACCACGGCATGCGGTTCTTCCACAGGACCGACAGCGGCGTGGCGGCGCCATCCTCGGTGCGGTAGAAGAGGCGGTCGGTCCACCGCTCCCGGCCGGGATACTCGGGGTAGGGCCGAAGGATGTCCCAGACGGCCCGCGCCATGCGAGCCGGCATGGGCTCCCGGTAGTGCGGCATGAAGAGCACGGCGCTGTGGCCGGAACGGACCTCGCCGGCGAATTCCGCGAACGACGCGGCGTTGGTCAGGTTGAGGCACGCCGCGGGCTCGCACGCGTGGCGGTCGCCGCCGGAAACCACGGGCCGCGACCATTGGCGCGCCAGATCCAGGACGGCCCGATTCTCGCTCCATCGGCGCGTCCCATTCAGCTCGAAGGCGTGAAACAGGTGTTGGCACTCCCGCAGAACCCGGTCGAGCGCGCGCATGTGATCGTCTTGCTCCACGCCTTCTTCCAGCCAGAAAAGGTGGTTCAGAACGATCAGGACGCTCGGAATCCGGCCCAGCTCGCCCAGAATCGCCGGCAGCCGGCTTTCGATGGGCGCCGCGGTATGAGCGGCCATGACGGACATCCACGAACGCGCCGAATCCGGCGGCAGGTTGTGAATCCCGAGGTGCAGGAACGTGCGCTCGTAGGGCACGGTCCATTCGACGGAAATCGGCTCGCCGTCGAGCGCGAGGCCGGCGTCGATGTTGTCGTGGTCGGTCAGCGAAACGAGCGGGAGCAAACCGAAATCCGCGATCTGTTTCCGCTCGAGACGCAACGCGGAAGCGGGCGTCAGCGGCGGAGTCCAGTAGGCCCGCGAGAAATCGATCTCCGGCCGCGGACCGCGCTGGTATCCCCGGACGATCTGCGAAATGCCGGGAACCTGGTACAGGTAGCGGGGCAGGAACGACAGACATTCCTCGGAATGCAGGGTGTGGCCGTGCAGGCAGACCGCCGTGGCGAATCCGCCAACTGCCCCCGGTTGATCCCGGAACAGCGACACTCTTGAGTTCTCCATACCCGCAGCTTAGGGCGGAGGCGGTTACAGTACGATCTCAAACGTGCGCTGTTTCTGCAAAACATCTTGTCGAGGAAATGTTGTGGCAGTAGGGCGGGCCATCGGTTCTTGCGGCCTGCCAGTGTGACCGGTGGTTCCCTGCCTCCCGAAACGCCTGCGCCGCCGGGCCTCCCATGCAGCGTTCCAGCAGGCTGAGCGGAGCGGTGCGCAGGTCGACCGGGATCGGCGCGTCGGGGGTGTCCGGGAAACTCGGATCCACGCTGAATCGGAGCACGCGGTCGCCCGCCAGCTCGCATTCCGCCGGGAGGGCAGCTACTTACCCAGAAAGGAGCCGCACTGCTCCCGGCGGTGCGCTCGTCCGGACCCGCGACGAGGCGAATGGCGAGAAAGGCGCGGGCGCGGGTTCGGATCGATTCGATAGAAGAACGTTCGCAATCGCAGGTAGGCGGTGGCCTGTTCGGCATCCCGGTACGCCGCCAGCATGCCGGGACGGATGGGCAAGCCGATCCGCGCGCGGACGGTTCTGCCCCGCATTCCGCCGAACTCCCGGGCCGGAATTCGCTCGAGGTCGCCATCGTCCACGCGGAAGCGGATGTTGAGCGACTCAAGCAGCCGCCGGGCGAATCGCCCACCGGCTCCACTCCGGCGCGCGTTCTCGAAGCCGCCTATGACGTCGGTCGGAATGAAGAACCTATGCACGGCGGGCGCCAGCGGCTCGGCCCAGGAGCGTCGCGTCCGGGGGAGAATCGGTGGCACGGAAAGCGGAATTTGGGGCGCGGCGATGGGCACTGTCTGAGACTCGCACGAACCCTGTTACGCCTCTGTGAAGGAGCGATGAATTCGCGGCACCAGCCGCTCGGGCAGCCGGCTCGGAAGCCTGGCCGGCCAGGCTATGCCCGCCTGGCGAGCACCGGCATCCAACCGCACGGGGCTCGGAGATTGGGAGACGCCGGGTTGGACTCGGCGTGTGCACAGATCGCAACCACAGATCTGTTCGGAGTTGTCGCAAAAGTGAGGGCGCATACCCTCTAGCCTGCCCGACCAACGTATCGGTACGATGACGAGCCGATTGCGGGCGTGGTAAGAACGGACCGGATCTTCCGCCCCGGCCCCATCGCGATGTTGCTACCGTATGGCATGGAGTTCCATTGGCGGGAGATCTCGATCTATGCCAGCGAATGTTGAATTCAAGGCGCGGTTGCGGAACGCCGCGGCCGCTCACGCTATCGCGGCGCGCTTGAGCGGAGCAGGCGGAGAGCCGATTCCACAGACCGACATTTTCTTCGAGGCGAGCAGTGGACGGCTCAAGCTGCGAATCCTGGGGCCGGCCCGGGCTGAATGGATCTCCTACCAGCGGACGGACTCCGCGGCGCCGCGCAGATCCGATTACCGCATTGCTCCGGCAGCGAATCCGGCCGAATTGATCCAGGTTCTGGCGCCGGCGCTGACCGTAACGGGCGTGGTGAAGAAGGAGCGCCGGCTCTATCGGTATGGCCAGGCGAGGATTCACATCGACCGCGTAGACGGGTTGGGCGATTTTCTGGAAATCGAGGTGGTGCTCCGGCCGGAACAACCCGAGGCCGAGGGCCACGCGATGGCCAACGATCTGCTTCGGCGATTCGGCGTGGCGCCGGACGACCTGCTGGGATGCGCCTACGTGGATCTCATGAGAGAGGCGGGAGTCGCCTTGGATTGGCGCACAGCCGTGGAGCAAACCTTGTCGCCGTCGCACGCCGGAGTGAGTGTCCAAACCAGTCCGGCCCGACTCTGAGACGCGCGCCGCGTGGCAGCGCCGCCGGCGCCGCGCGCCCTACTTAACTACGATTCCCCGCTCATCCAGCAGTTCGCCCGTCTGGGTGAACAGGTTCAGAAAGTTGAGCCGCACACCCACCTGGTTGGTGACCACCGCCGCTTCCGCTTGCACCAGGACGTTCTGCGCATTGATGACGTTCTGGTTGATCTCGGTGCCGAGCTGGAACTTGGTGTTCTCGGCGTCGAGGTTCTTCTGCGCGAAATCCATGGCGGTCTTCGCCAGCTTCAACTGTTCTTTGGCGCCCTCCAGCTTGGTTACGGCGTTCAGAATGCTCAGCCGGATGCCCTGTTGCTGGTTGCGCAAATTGAGCATGTCGGTTCTCTTCTGTACCGTGGCAGTGGCCATGGCGGCCGAGGCGGCGCGCGACCTGATGGGAAGGTTCAGCGTAAGCCCCGCATAGTAGGTCGGATACCCGAATCCGAACATCTGGCCCAGCGCATCGGCGATGCCGCCCGGGATCACCGCCGAGGGACCGCCGGCTCCGACGATGGTCGAATGGCTGGGGTCGAACATGCCGCCGGTGCCGTTGGATTGGTAATACACGGAAAAAGAGAGGTTGGGAAGAAGGCCGTTCCTGGCGGACTGTATCCCGAGGTCGTCGGAATCCAGCCTCTGCAACGCCTGCCGCATCGCCGGATGGTTAGCCAGCGCCTTCGTCACAGCCTGCTCGCGATCCACGGCCATGGAATCGGCGGGCCCCAAGTCCACCGACTCGGTGAGCGAGATGGGGAGTTTGCGGATGTCCGGGTCGAGGTCGGCGCCCACCTGGTGACGCAGCGCATCCTCGGCTGTCGCCAGGGTGAACTTCGCCTGCGACACGCTGAGCTCTGCGTTGGCCAGCGATTGCTCCGGGTTGTAGATATCGAGCGGCGACAGCGCCCCGAGTTCCAGTTGTCTCTGCATGTATTTCAGGAATTCGGAAGCATTGTTCCGGCCGCTTTCCGCTACCCTGACGTTCTCGCGCGCCGATATCACGGCCCAATAAGCGGTTTCGGCGGTGTTCACCAGGTTCAGGAGCTGCTGCCTCAGAACGTATTCCGCTATCCGGTAACTGCTCTGAGCCATCATCAGCGGAATCCGGTTCACATACGCGCCGCGGTTCTGCAGCAACGGCTGGCTGACGTTGAACCTCATGTTGGCCGTCAGCGAAGGGTTGTAATTGTTGTAGGAGTTGGTCTGGGAGTTCTTCACTCCGGAAAAGCTCGCGCTATAGTTCATCCCCGTTGGCAGCGTCTGGGAGTACTGGAGGCTATAAGGCTGGTTGAGCGATTTCGTCAAGGAGGAGGCATTCTGAGCGGTGGTCGCATTGGTAGGCACGGTGGTGGACCGCTGGGTGCTAAAGCTCGCGAGGGCCCTCGGATCCCACACCCCGAATGCCGCCTGAATGTTGTTCTTGGGAATCTCCAGACTGATCAATTGGAGCTGGATGTCGGTGTTGTTGGCCATCACCAGCTCGAGGTAGTGCTTGAGCGAAAGCTCGAGCTTGCCGTCGGCCACAAAGTCCTTCAGCCGCACCGGGTCTTTCAATTCGACCTTGGGCTGGGTCCGCTGAAAGGTCTCGCGAAAGTAAGCCGGCTTGGGGAACGACGACGTCTGCGCCAACGCGCCCGCCGCCAGGAGAATGCCTGTAAGTAAAGTTCTGAACCGCATAGTCTACTCGTAACGAATGGCCTCGATGGGATCCAACTTGGCGGCCTGAACGGCCGGATAAATTCCAAACAACAGTCCGATGAATACCGATACGCCGAAGGCGACCGCGATCGAAGAACCGGTAACCACCGTCGACCAGCCGGCGGCCGACGCAATAATCTGCGACAGGGTGGACCCGAACGCGATACCGATCAGGCCGCCGGCGATCGAGATCAGCACCGCCTCCGTCAGAAACTGGCGCACGATGTCGGCCTGGCGGGCGCCAATGGCGCGGCGGATGCCGATTTCACGCGTCCGCTCCAAAACCGTCGCCAGCATGATGTTCATGATGCCGATGCCGCCCACCAGCAGCGAAATACCGGCGATACAGATCATGACAATGTTGAAAATGAACTGCGTGCGCCGCCGCTCCTCGAGCAGCCCGGCGGGCACCACCACGGTGAAATCGCCGGCGTCCTTATGGGTCGCTTCGAGAATGGCGCGCACCACGCTCGACGTTTCGATGGAATCGACGCCCGGCCCCACCTTCATATAGATGCCGTCGATCTCGTCCTTCAGAAAGCTGGTGTTGTCCTCGAACCGCCGCATCACCGTGTTGAGCGGCGCAATCACCATATTATTGCGGTTTACCGACTGCACGCCTTCCACATCCGCGTCGCTGCCGGCCTGGGGCGTGAGCACCCCGACCACTTGCAGCCACGTGTCGTTGACCTTGACGTACTTGCCGACCGCATTGTCGTAACCGAGCAGGTTCACTTTGGCGGATTCGCCCAGCACGCACACGGGCGCCGAGGCCTGGTTCTCTTCGGCGGTAAAGAACCGTCCGTCCACCAGCTTGAGACTGTTGATCTCCACGAAATTCGGCAGCACGCCGATGAGCTGGGGTGGTTCCTGGCTGGTCTTGGGCAGCAGTTTCTGCGGCTTGAACCGTTTGCGCGGCGTGATGGCCACCAGACCCTGTACGTTTTCCGAGATGGCCCGGTAGTCGCGGAAACTCAGCCCTGGAGAAACGGCGCGGACGGTTTGGAGCTCGTTGCGGTCCGCCGCTTCGTGCGCCTCCACGATGATGTTGTTGACGCCAAGCTGGTCGATGAAGCTCATCATCTCTTTCTGCGCGCCGGCGGTGATGGAGAGCATGGCCACCACCGCGCCCACGCCGAATATCATGCCGAGCATCGTCAGCAGGCTGCGGAGCTTGTGCGCATAGAGGTTCGCCACCCCCATCTTCAATTCGGGCATGATGTGCGAGAAAAGCGTCATGGCTATTTCCCTCCCGGCATACCGCCCATGGGGCCGGCCTGCGATTTCTTTTCGCCCTTTTCCTTCTTCCCCGACTTGTCGGCCGTGGGATCGGAAAGCGCTACGATATCGCCCACTTGTACCCCGGAGGCCAGCACCATCATGGATTCGCTCTGCTTGACGAGCTGCACTTCCCGGGGCACGAATCTCTTGTTCTTCTGCTGCACGAACACCGTCGGTTTTCCGTTCTTTTCAAAGACCGCCTGGGCAGGGACGTGCATGGCATCCGGGATCTTCTCGACCTGGATTTCCACGTCGGCCAGCAGTCCGGGCCGCAGCAGTACCTGGACCTCCGAATCCTGTTCCGGAGGAAGCGGCAGTTTGGCGTTGTTGCGCTCCTCTTCGGTGTATTGCGAAACGCTGTACCGTCTGACCAGTTGATCCAGAGGGTTGGCTCCCGAGCGGCCAGCGGCTCCGTCCGCCGCGCCGCGGCCTTCGCCGTTCCCCCGCCCCTCGCCACCCTGCCGCCCGCCGCCCGCGCCGCGGCCTTCACCGCCCCGCCCGCCGGCGCCGCGCCCCGCGGGTGCCGGGCTGGTAGCCATTGCCTGGGTAAACTGCTCGATCAGCTTCTTGCGCTGTTCCGGAGTGCCATTCTGAGCTTGTTTGATCAAATCCTGCATTTTCTCGCGGTCCCCTTGGGAGACGCCGCCTTGCCCGCGTCCGCCGCGGCCTCCACGCCGCCCGCCACCTTGACTCTGGTCGTTCGCCGCCGCCGGCCCTCCGCCCGGCGCGCCACTCTGGTCGGCCGAAGCGGCCGTTAAGAGCGAGCCGCCGCTGGGCGCTCCCAGGTTCTTCTTGGCGTTTTCCACCGCCGTCGCCATGATGCGATCGACTTCGGCGGGCTTCATCCCCACTCCCGCGAGGAGTTGCCGCATATCCACCGAAAACACCACGTCGAACTTCTTGGAGGGATCGCCGGAGAACACGTCCGAGGTGGCGGTGCCGCTGAGAGCCTTGATCTTGCCGTGAAACTGCTTATCCGGAATGGCGTCGAGCTGCAACAACGCATCCTGGCCTTCCTTCAGGTTGGCACGGTCGAGTTCGCCGACTTTGGCCCATACTTCCACTTCGGAAAGGTCCAGCACGTCCACCACCGGCATGCCCGGCTGGAGCGTGTCGCCTTCCCGGACGTCGGGCATCTGCTGGCCGAAATTGAAATTCCCGGCGCGGTTCTGCCGCAGCGCCACCAACCCGGTTATGGGCGCCAGAGCCTTGGTCTGCGCGATGCGATTCAATTCCTGCGTCACCGTCAGCAGGCTGCGGTTGCGCGACTCCTGGTAAACGGCAAGCTGCGAAGCGAACTGGTCCTGCCGCGACTTGGCGTCCACTTCCAGTTGTTGCAGCGAGCGCTTGGATTCATCCAGCGTCAGGATGTTCTTCTTGGCGTCGATGGCGTCCAGGATGGGGTTCTGTTGCACATTCAACTCCGCCCGCCGCACGGTGTAGCGCGCCGTCAACAGGTCCACCGTATCCTGGCTCGCCTGGATGGCCTGGGTGGCCTTGACCTGCTTGATCTGCTCGTCCACCTGTTGGACCCCCAGCCTCGCCTCCTCGAGCGCCGCCTGGCGTTCGGAATCGTCGAATTCGATGACCAGATCCTTCTCGCGAGCCAGCGATCCCACGGGAGCAAGCTGGGTGATCTGAACCGTGCCGAACAGGTTGGGCGCCAACAGCGTAGCCGACCGGACGGCATGCAGTTCTCCGCGCGAGAAAGCGCGGATTACCACGTCGCCGCGCTGCACTTTGGCCGTGGCGATCTGCTCCTGCCGTTCCGGCAGTTGTTTGAAGAACCGGTAGCCGCCGTATCCGATGCCCAACAGGATCGCCAGCCCAATTAGCCGATAGATTGCCTTCTTAACCATGTAGAACCATTCCCGCTCCGGAACGCTCCGCAAATCGGGGCGCTCCTCCGCGCGTTTACAGCCTCTTTTTCGCCCTCTTGACCGCATCCGCCGGATTCTCCAGCGTCACGATCTCGCCTTCCTTCAGTCCGCTCGTTACGATGGTGTCCTCATCGTTGCGCTCGCTCACCTGGATCGGCCGGATCACGAACTGCTTGCCGATCTGCACGTAGGCCGCGGGCTTGCCGTCCCTGTCCATACTGGAGCGAATCGGAATGAGCAGTTGATTCGGTAGCCGCTCGATAATGATTTCGGCGGTGCTGCTCATGCCCGGCCGCAAACGGTCGTCCAGGTTTTTCAGCGTGGCGCGCGCCGGGAAGGTCTTCTCCGGTGTGGAACCACCCTTATAGATCAGGGCGGCGATAGGGCTGATCCAATCGACCTCAGCCTCGAATTCCTTATCCGGAATGGCGTCCACGCGCACCCGCACAACCTGACCCATCTGGAGTTTGCCGCGATCCACCTCTTCCAGACTCAGATCCACGTACATCTGGGAGAGCTCGGGAATCTCGGCGATGGCCGCTCCGGTCCACACGTTGTCGCCTTCCTTGAACGGCGGCGTGGTGCGGCCGAAGTTGCCTTGCGAACGGAAATTCGAAAGCACGTTCACATAGCCGTCGGACGGCGCGCGAAGCTGCATCATGGTCAGGTAGCCGGCAGCCAGAGCCAGATCCGCAACGGCCTTGATCTTGCGCTGGTCCACACGGGCCAGGTCCGATTCATTGCCCACCTGGTGCGCGTTGATGACGGCCTTGATCCGCTGCAACGAGCCTTCCACAACCCCGACCTGAATACGGTTCTTGGCGCCATCCACCACGGAGAGCACTTCGGCCTTGCTGGCGTCCAGCCGGGCGCGCTCCACCGAGTATTCGGCGTCCATCTTGTCCATGGCGTCCCCTTCGCCGTTCATCACCTGGGTCGCCTTCAATTGCTCGATATCGCCGTCGGCGGCGCGCACGGAGCTGGTCCGCCCAATGACATTGTCTTCCTGCTGAGCGGCGTCGAATTCTACCACCACGTCGCCCTTCTTGACCGGCCTTCCGTTGTCCGCCAGGTGGACGATGCGCAGGCCCGGCACTTGCGGAGCCGTGAGGATGGTCGAATGGGCGCTCTTGAGGGTGCCGCGCGTCCGCACGCTGATGATGAAGTCCGCGCGTCTCACACGTGCCACCGCCACTTCCACCTCGGTCGTCCCGGTATAGCGATAGGCCGCATACAGGCCGCCGCCGCCCACGGTGAGCCCGATGATCCAGGTGATGATTTTCACCCTTCTCGGGTGCGAACGCCCCAGGCGCTGCTTGGGTCTCAGATCTTTCGATGCCATAGTGTTTGCTCGACGGATAACGCTTCCTGAGGCTACATGGGCCGTTGGAGCGCTATCACGTCCCCTTTCTTCACCCCGGAATGGATCGCCACGGCCGTGAAGTTCACCAAGCCCAGCTCAACCGGTTTTCGGATCCAGCCCTCCGCGCCTTGCACGAAAACGAACGAACCCCCGTTCTCCTGAAAAACCGCCGAGCGCGGCGCCAGCAGCGTGGTCATCTCGGAATTCAGTACGATTTCCGCGCTTCCCGTAAGATCCGGAATCAGGCGCAAATCGGTTCGTTCGATCTTGATCCGAATGGGGATCTCCCCAACGTAACTGGCTCGGAAAGTGCTGGTTTTGGAAAGCGCGCCGATGCCGATGAGCGTGCCCGGTATCTCGATATCGGAATAGGCGTCCAGCCGGACGGTGGATTTCATCCCCAGCCGAAGTCTTTCGGCATCCACCTGGTTGACCGTAGCGTTCAGCACCATGGATGTCGGGTCCACAATCTGCATGAAAGGCTGGCCGGCGAAAACCTGGTCGCCCTCCTGGATCTGTCCGAACTCGCCGTTGCGCACAATGCTCTGCATCACCACGATTCCGTCCATGGGACTCTTGATGGTCATCCTCTGGACGTTCATTTCAGCCCGTTTGAGCTCGATGGCGGACTGGTCCAGGTTCAGTTGCTGAACCCGGATCTGCGCTTGCTGTTGCTCGATTACCAGGTCCGACTCGGCCAGGAGCTGCTTATAAGTGGCCTCGGCTTGCTCCGCCGCAAGCTTGTACTTCTCCGCGTCGATGGCGGAACGGATCGGCGCCGTCTGCAGATCCAGAACCGCCTTGTCCCAATTGGCCTTGGCGGTGCGTACGCTCTGGTCGTGCCCTTCTCTGATAGCCGCCAGGTTGGCGATCATCCTGCGGACGTTGTTCTGCGTCTGTACGACCGTGTCCTTATAATCGTCCAGGCGCTGCTGCTGCATCTGTGGGTCGAACTGGCCTACCACGTCCCCGACTTTCACGTGCAGGCCGGGTTTGGCGAGCGACATCAGCACCAGGCTGAAATCGTTCATGGGACCGCCGCCTCCCATCCCGCCACCGCCGCCGCCACCGCCGCCACCACCGCCACGGCCGCCGCCGAAATTAGCATCGGTGCCGCCGCGGTTCATTCCGGTCCGGCTGCCCATGATGCGCGGCGCCAGCAGGGCTGCGAAGTTCTGCGCGGCCACCGTGCCACTCACCCGCACCGTGGTATGAAGATCGCCGAGCGCGACCGATACCACCGGCACGATGTTGACTGGCGGCCCCCCTTTTCCCATCGCCTTCTTGCCGGAATCGGTGTTCAGATAGAGCGCGATGCCTCCTGCGAGTATCGCCACAACCAGGAGAATTCCCCATACGGCAACCCGCCGTTTCTCCGGTGGTTTCGGCGGTACAACCGCCGGACCGGGAACAGGTACCTGTGGCTCACCGCCGGAGCCAGGAGCGGGGGCGCTGCTTGAAAACGATTGCATTTTTTTCCTTCCAGCCCAGTGGGTCCCGTTACTGCTGTGGTATTGCTTCAACGGTGAAGACGATGAGGGCGTGCCAAAGGTTATCGCTCCCCGGCCAAATCTTCATCTTTTTAGGATAGCAAACACCGAATTTGGGCAGGGGCGTCCGTCGATTGTTGAAAAACACTACATGGCGACGGGGCCGTGCGGAAACGCGGCGGGGATCGAATCCCTGCTTCCCAGCCGTTCATTCTTCGGTAGTTGCGGGAGTTCCTGAGAATCTCGACCGATGCCGTGTTGGAGCCGCACTGAGCGGACGGGTCGGTCCGTCGAGTTGGTCCAAGAAGGAAAGCAGCTCTCCCCCGGAAGCAGCGGGCCTTTCAGTGGATTCGACCGCGCGAGGCCCACGATTCCGTTATTCTGTAGAGAGACACGATGTCGTTGGTGTTCGAATGGGATCCGCGCAAAGCCCGATCCAACTACTGCAAGCACAACGTGAGCTTTGCCGAAGCGATCTCTGTATTCAGCAATCCGCTGGCGCGGATTTTCCCGGACGAGGGGCACTCGATGGAGGAATTCCGCGAGATCGTTATTGGACATTCCGCGGCGAAGCACCTCTTGCTGGTTTGCTTTACGGAGCCGGAAACGGGCCGTATTCGCATCATCGGCGCTCGCCGCGCCACGAGGGCGGAACAGCACGATTATGAAGAACACGTCGCAAAATAAGGTCGCGGCTAAACGAGCCAACGGACTTCGGCCCGACTACCGTTTCGATTACACAAAAGCCAAGCCGAACCGGTTTGCGGGGCGTGCCCGGCCGGGATCGGTGGCGGTCCTGCTGGACCCGGACGTGGCGCGGGTATTTCAGAGCGCGAAGTCTGTAAACGCCGTTCTGCGCGCGTTAGTGGCCACCATGCCAAGTCGGCGCGCGCCCACCGAGCGGGTGTGAAACGGGAAGATGGTTTTCGGGGCGTCCCTGAAGGCTGCGCCACTAAAACAACACATCGAAATCGGCCGTAAAACGGCGGCCGCGATGGCCGAAGAAGAAACCGAAGGCCGGATCCGCGACGTTTGAGTGTAAAGCCTCCGGATTGAAGTGGTTGGACAGGTTGAAGCTGCTCACCGACAGTCGTACCGCATATTTCGGATTGACCTGGAAGTCCTTGGATATCCGGGAATCCAGGGAGAAGAAGTGGGGGAACCGGTGCTGGTTGGGAACTCCGACGTAGTTCTGGGCGGCGTCCGTCGCAAAGTACGGGAATCCATTGCGGTATTCGATTACCGGAGCGATTCGGAATCTCCACGGAAGTTGCACCATGCCCCAAGCCAGCAGGCGATTGGGCAAATCGGCCGGCAGGTTGCCGAATTGGTTGGCACGGATGATGGGAATAGGGAAAGTGCCCAAATAGTTACTGAAGTCGTTCAAGTCGCCTCGGCCCCGGCTGTGTACGTACGAAAAGAACAACTGGCGCCCCTCGCCTTTCAGCCGCATGCGCGCGGTGACCTCGAGCTGGCGGTAGCGGGACTGTCCCACACCCGAGAGCAGGTACGCACCGGTGTTGGTGTCCGGGTCGGGCGCCACTGAGTTCAGGATGACCAGGCCTTGGGAATGGTTTTGCAGATAGCCAACGCGGAGCTTCAGGAATCGCGTCAAGGGTTGCTCAACCAGCAGACTCCAGATGGCGCTCTCGGGCGAGAAATTGCCGTCCTGGGGGCCCTGAATGACGAATGGATGCTCGACCCTCGCTTGCCCCAGCGTATTCAAATAGAGAAACGGTCCGGCCGACACCTGCCCGTCGCCCCCGTACATGGTGATGACCTGGTCCGGGTATTTGTTGAAGCAGTAGACGTTCAGGGGAACGCGGTCGAAAAACAGTCCGTATCCCGCCTGGACCAGGGTGCCTGTGTGGGCGAACGGGCTCCACGCAACACCCGCCCGCGGCGCCACACGGAAAGCTTCCGACACATCCTGCGAGTCGACGCGGACGCCGAAATCGAGGGCCAACCGAGGCGAAATCACCCAGTGATCCTGCCCATAAAGAGCGAATTCGACATCCGAGATTTGAAAGGTGTGGCTCCTGGGAAAGTCGATGCGCTCGAGCCGCTGTTGCGCCGGACCCAGGATGTCTACCGAGTGCTCCGCCAGTTGGCCGTTCTCCGAGCTTCCCGCGAAATAGGACCCGACTTTCAGGTTATGCGTGCCCCATCCGGCGAGCGCCGCAAAGGAGTAGCTTTCCCCCCCGCTGAACCGCGACGCATTGCGGGTCTTGTTGGCGAAATAGTTCCCGCGATTGCCCGTGGGAGTGATGGTCAGATCCTGGCCGCCCGCGCCCCAGACCCCGACATCGGAACGCATGGCGGAGAAGGTGCTCTCGAGCAGGCCTCCGAATATGGTGAGCCGGTCGGCCAAGGTCCCGGTGTAACTGTGCGTGCTGGCGTCGGGGGTGGTCGGTCGCGGATTGAAGTAGTCCATGTTCACATGGCCCAGGCGCTGCGGGGCAACGTGAGCCGTGGCGGTCACCAGGTGTTTGTCGGAGACGATCCAGTCGAACTGGGTGAAGGAATTGATGCCTTCCTGCAGCTTCTGGTTTTCGGGAAAAGGCAAAGTGTAGACCGCGGTCTTGCGAACCTCGTACTCGAACCCTTCCGACAGGTACAGCCGGTGCGGGAGGATAGGCCCTTCGAAATTGAGCCGCGGAGTGGCGTCTTTGAGACCGCGCAAATGGTAGCTGCGAATGCGGAACTCGGGGAAGGGGTCGTTCAATTCCCATTTCCATTTGTCGCCCCCGCGGCGCGTTTCCACCGACACCAGGCCAGCCGTAAACCTCCCGTACTCAGATAGATAGGGCGTCTGGTAGACATTCAAGGTCTCGACGCTGTCGATCGGGATGGTCAACCCGAACTGGCCCGTGGCGGGGTCCGTGACATCGGCCGAGTTCACGATCATGGCGCTACGTTGCTCGCCGCTGGCGGAAATCATGAGCCCTCCACCCGGCTCGCGGACCACCCCCGGAAGCATAGGCAGGGCATCCGCCACGGTGGCCGGACGGTTGGGCAGTTCCTTGGCGGATTGGCCGGCCAACTGGCTGGGGGCGGAGGCGCCCACGTCCACGGCGGCGGCGGTGTCCCGCACGTCGATACTTTCCCGTTGAGTCAGGGGAAGCAGGGTCAGGTCGACGGAAAGGGAGCCCGCCGGCGGCAGGTCGAGGCCGACCTTTTGCGCCGGCTCGAAACCCTCTTTGGCGGCCAGGATGGCGTAGCGGCCGGGCGCGAGTTGGGTGAACCGGACGCGCCCCTTCTCATCGGTCTCGGCCGAGGCCACTACGTCCTCGCCAACCTTGAGCTGGATTCGAGCGCCCGGAACGGCCTGGCTGGATTGATCGAGGACCGTGACGTCGATGACAGGCGACACCGGGGACTGGCCGGTGAGCACGGAGGCCCGACACCACAACAGCATCGCAATGCAAAAAGTGCGCAACCCTACCACCCGGCCTCGATCCTTACTCCGGTTTAGCACAAGGCGCGGGCGGCCAGGTAGCGCCGGGACCCGAAAAACGCGGCGGCGGCAACGCGGTGCCCTTAGGCTCCGGCGCTAAGTGCGGCCCATGCTATCGTTGAACAAGGGTGTCGTCGCCGCTAAATATCCATTTGGAGCAGTACGAGGGGCCGCTCGACCTGCTGCTGGACCTGATCCGCAAGCAGCAGATCGACATCAAGGACATCCCTATCGCCACCATCACGGCGCAGTACCTCGAATACATGGAACAGGCGCGCGAGATGGATATCGATCTCAGCGCGGAATTCGTCTACATGGCGGCCACCCTGATCCACATCAAGTCCAAGATGCTGTTGCCGCGCGACCCGGCCCTGGGACCGGAGGGCGAGACGGCGGAAGATCCCCGGCAGGAACTGGTGGACCGGCTTCTGGAACACGAGCGTTTCAAGAATGCCGCTGAGATGTTGCAGCAGAAGCGCATGATCGAGGAAAACGTCTGGTCGAATCCGCAGATGAAAGCCTTCGTTTCCGAGGACGACGACCCGGGGCTCGCCATCACGCTTTTCGACCTGGTCAAGGCCTTCGGCGAAATGCTGGAACGCGCCCGCAACCGCCCCACCTACGAAGTGGAAGCGGCCGACGTGACGGTCTCGCAAATGATGCACTATCTGAGGGACCGTTTCGTGGAGGCGGGCGAAGGCCAGCCGGTCTTCATCCTGCGGATCTTCGAACGGCAGCGCAGCCGCCGCGCCATGATCGCGCTGTTCCTGGCCGTGCTCGAAATGGTGCGGATGCAAGCCGTGATCGTGACGCAGAAGAGCCTGTTTGGCGAAATCGCCCTGAAGCAACACCTGAACTTCGACGCCGTATTCGCTTCCGACGAACCCATCGCGGCCATCGAGAAAGATTACATCTGATAAGGCATGGAAGAACTGGAAACACCCCCGCAAATCACGGAACTGGAACCCGGCGAGACCGAAGCGCAGCCGGCGCTCGACATGGAGGAATTGCTGGATCCGGAGGGCGCGCCACAGCCGGTTCCCATCGAGGACGCGCAACTTAAGGCCGTCCTGGAGGCCATTGTTTACGTCGCGGAGGAGCCTCTCACCGCGGTGCAGATGGCATCCGCCCTGGAGCAGCCCGTCGAGCGCATTCAAGCGCTGCTCAGCCAGCTTGTCATGGAATTCGACCAGCCGGAGCACGGGGTCAGCATCCGGGAAGTGGCCGGTGGCTTCAAAATGACCACCAAGGCGGAGCACCACGAGGCCGTGCGCAGCTTCGTCAAGAGCCTCAAACCGCCGCTCAAGCTTTCGCTGCCGGCGCTCGAGACCCTGGCCGTGATCGCCTACAAACAGCCGGTCACCTCGCCCGAAGTCATGGCGATCCGGGGCGTCCAGGGCGCCAGCGTGTTGAAGACGCTGCTCGACCGGAAGCTGATCGCGGCAGCCGGGCGCAAGAACGTCATCGGCAAGCCGATCCTTTACCAGACCACCAGGGAATTTCTCATCCAGTTCGGGCTCAAGGATTTGAGCGAGTTACCTTCGCTCAAGGAATTCGAGGAGATCCGGCGCATGGCATTCTCCGACGCCGGGCAGCCGGAACTACTACCCGGCATGGAAGAGGCGGCGGAGCAGCCGGCACGCCAGAGCACGCTGCCGCAGCCCGAAACCGGAGTCCCCGACCCGTCCGACATCGGTCAGTCGGAACAGCCCGAAACTGGGGCCCCGGACTCGTCGGACACCGGTCAGCCGGAACAGCCCGAAACTGGGGCCCCGGACTCGTCGGACACCGGTCAGCCGGAACAGCCCGAAACTGGGGCCCCGG
>Ga0182021_10001299_pt1 | contig 28392 bp, 24 predicted proteins | sample 612E3MmetaG_FD_120493 | JGI IMG/M metagenome (GOLD analysis project Ga0182021, IMG submission 120493) | Permafrost microbial communities from Stordalen Mire, Sweden - 612E3M metaG (Illumina Assembly) | ecosystem: Environmental > Terrestrial > Soil > Wetlands > Permafrost | place: Sweden...
GTCTTTAACAATTCCTGCTTCATCCATAAATTTTGCAATATATTCGGCAATCAAAAGTCTATCTGGACTTTTAGTCATTTCAGTTGTGCCGCTGACAATTTTTGACGGATCACCAAGAGAATCAACTTGGACAACATAATCAACATTGTTGCCCTGAATCTGCCACGGCACGCATGGAAATGGAACGAAGTTATCTGTAACGACAATGACTTTGTCCGCATATTCAGAATCTGCAAGTGCAAAACCAAGTCCTCCACAAGCAGATTTTCCATTTACACCATTTGCGTTTCCAAACGGATCGGCAGTCGGTGCCGCAATTACCGCAATGTCAATATGAACTTCACCATCTTGTATTGATTGATATCTTCCTCCATGTGAACGAAGAACTCCAACACCTTTCATCTTTCCTTCAGTTGTAAATTTTCCAAGAGGACCGTTCATACTTCCTTCTATGTGGTGAATTGTGCCGTCTCTTAAATATCTCATTAAATAAGAATGACATGGAAATGACGCACTTGGAAACCAACGAATATTTTTTACACCTATAGAATGAATTGTATCAAATAAAATGTTTGTTAACTGATCTCCATTTCTAAGGTGATGATGAGTAGAAATTGTCATCCCATCTTTTAGACCGGCTTTCTTAAGTGCGTCTTTCAAACTTTGAACTTCTTTGTTACCATCAGCAGGATATTCTGCGCATGATCTAATTGGGGAATTAGTAATTCTTCCACTCGATTTAAATTTATCAATACCCTTAAACGGAATTTGTTTTTGTCCATTGATTATTGTTGGAACTAATCTGCCAGCAGCATTTTTAATCAGTTTCATTACTTATTCCAATTTTTATCTAAAAGATTAGTTAAGATCGCTAACTTAATTGTATGTTGTGCACGCTTTACAACCGGTGCATCAATCATTTTGCTTCCAAGAGCTACTACACTAAGTCCGTTCTTCTCTGCTTCATTGAATGCAAGCACAATTTTTTTTGCTTTTTCAATTTCTCTTTCTGATGGTGCTAATGCATCATGCACGACTTTTATTTGACGAGGATGAATACAACCTTTCCCTTCAAATCCAAGGGCTTTAGCTTCTAGAACACTGGCCCTTAATCCTTCCATATCATCAACATCAGAGAATACTGTATCAATGGCTTGAACTCCAGCTGCTTTTGCTGAATTAACAACTGAACTTCTTGCATAAAAACTTTCTTTACCTTCGTTGGTCCTTTCAACGCCAAGATCGGCGGTGTAATCTTCAAGTCCTACTGCAAGAGCACAAACTTTATCGGAAGCGCTTGCTATCTCGTAAGACTTAACAACACCAAGTGCGCTTTCTATTATCGGCATTAAATATATTTCTGCTGAAATATTATTCATCGCTTTAATAATATTTATTTCTTCTTCGACATCTTTTACCGTTATTGCGGATTCACACTTCGGTATAAGAATAACATGAACGTTATGAGGGATAACAAATTTCAAATCATTTAATCCCGTTGGTAGTTGATTTATACGCACCATTCTTTCAGCGCCATAGAAATCAACCGAACAGAGCGCGTTGCGTACCAAATATCTAGCGGAATCTTTTTCAGTTGGTGAAACACTGTCTTCAAGATCTAATATTATTCCGTCTGGTTTATGAAGACCTGCGTTTGTATAAAATTTTGGCTCATTCCCGGGAAGATAAAGTCTGCTTCTGCGCATTCTATCTTTTTTAGTTAAGTAATAATTATTTTTATTCATTGACGGTAGAAATTCTCTGATGTCATCAGGTCTAAGTTTTTTATAAGCGGTTTCAAAACGTGCCGCAAGAGTAAAGGGAAGTGCGCCGTTATCTTCAACTAATATTTCGGCATGTTTGATCTCAAAGAAATCGCACATCATTATTATCATATCATTGATATCTTGACCGTACATTGAATTAACTTTGCTTTGAAGAGAAGATTTAATCCCTTTGCTTTTTGTTAACTCAATTTCAATGAAGCAATCGGAGCGGACATTATTTCCGCGTTTTCCCGCCGATCCTTTTTTTACTTCTAACATTTTTCACCTTCTTGATTACTAAGGATTTCTTTTTCTTTACCGATGATTTTTTCACTACGAGCTTAGACATAAAATATTTTGCATTCAAATTATCACAATTGAAAATCATCTCTTTAATTTCTTGCTGTTGTTTCTTCGATAGGATACTATCAGATAATCCTATGAATTTATTTTCTAGGTCTTCGATGGTCATCGGTTCGCGCGGATCGCCTTTTGGGTATTTTAAATATTTAGAGAACTCTTTTCCATCCTTTGTTTTTATAACAACTTTTGATGGTTGCTTTGCCGGGAACATATTTTCAAATTCTAAAGATGCTTCACCTTTGATCTTATTGATCACTTCCCAAATTCTTGGATCTTTCATTTTCTCATCGCTGAATGACTGAGTTGTGATCTTCTGGTCAACAATTGCTGCGGCGATGCAATAGGGTAGTGAGTGATCTGCAGTCTCACGGGATTCCGGTCGGTATTTATGCGGATCGAATAAAATATCACATGCACGTGCGATTGTTGTTATCGTAACAGATTCGATCTCATCATAACTAATATTGTTATTCTTCACTACATCAAGAGTTGCGGAAATATGAGTATGAGTTAATGCTTCGGTCGGGAATGCTTTCATACTGCATTCTAAAATTTTCCAACTCTTACCTAAATCTTTTATTAATGCATCAAGATCCCAAGACCATTCCGATTCGCCTTCTCTGCCTTTCATCATAACCGGTTTTAATTTTTCTTCTTTAGAATCCCATCCGCCGAAGCAATCCATGAGTCCTTCTTTGCCTTCAAAAACTTTTTCCGTTCCTATAAAACCTTTTTGAGCCATCAATGCCGCAAACACTCCGCTTTGTACTGCCATCGGGTCAACAGTATTTTTCATCATTGTTAGTTTTCCGGCAGTCGGACAGCCGATGGTATGATTATGTGAGCCGCTGATTCCAATAGCATTAACCATTTGATCAACTGTTAATCCTAAAATTTTTCCGGCAACGATAGGAGAAACAAATTGTGTTAGTGTTGCATGATGCCATTTGCGTTCTCTTACTCCCGGTTTTGCAAATAAACATAATCTTTGCTCGAACTCATATGCAAGTACTATCGCAGCAATTACATCTTTCATTGAAGCGCCGACCATTTCCGCAACAGAAAGTACCGCTGGAATAATATCTGACGGATGAGACGGATCTTTTTTCCAGTAAATATCATTGAAGTCGAGAGAACGGATCATTAGAGAGTTTACTAGCGTTGCATTCACAGCCGGGATTTTTTCGCCGAATGCAATTACTGTTGCCTCTGGTTTGCCTCCTATCTCTTTATATATATCATGGATGATATTTACGTCTTTAGTTTTATACGAACCGAACGCACATCCTATTGAATCGTACAAATATCTTTTTACTTCGTTGATTACTTCTTCCGGCAGATCTTCATATTTCAAGTTAACGGCAAACTCAGAAATTATTCGCGAAATGGATTTTTCCATAGATGTTTCCATTGTTATTATTTTAATGAATTTGAAAAAGAAAAAGGGAAGAGGGAAAACTATTTATTTTGCCAATTGGTTTCGAAAACCTTTGGGAAGTCGAGCCAGGGGAAAAATTGTTTTGAAGTATTTGATTTATTTTTCAACATAATAATTTATTAGACTAAAATATTTCTAATGTAAAATTATTCTTTTACGGCTTCAAAAAAAAGTGAAAATAGAACGCAGATAACACTGATTGGGCAGATTCCAGCTGAATTATCTTGGAAAATCAGTTTAACCTGCTGTCCGGCAGGTGGATCTGCGTCATCGGTGTGCCATTTAACTTGTCAGTTTTTGTTTCACCCAATTCTCTAATCCACCTGTAACAATTAATTCCTGCGCGGCTTCTCCAACGGGATCAATTAAATAAGTCTTGTTATTAGCAATTAAAACAGAATTTTGAAAATCTATCCTAGCTATAATTTCCGTTTTAATGGTAAGTTTATCTTTGCCGAATTTAGTTCTCAAATCATTAACGAGTTCGGGGCATTCAATAACAAGAAAACCGTTATTGAGTGCATTGCGTTTGTATGTTTCATTGAAAGTACCTGCAATAACCAAACTGATACCTCGGTACTTAAGTGCTGTTGCCGCTTGTTCACGGGAACTTCCGGTTCCAAAATTAAAACCACCAACAAGAATATTTCCGTCTTTTACGATCTTGCCGAATTCGAGATCATAATTTTCCATAACAACTTTAGCTTGATCTTGCGGATTCATATCATCATTGTATGTGTACTTACCGGGATAAATTCCATCCGTGTTCAGATTATCTTGATGACAGAAAATTAATTCACCGTTAAGTTGAGAGTGGAATCCATCAATTATATTAACTGTTGCTTTAGCTTTTTCTTTTTTTGAATTTATTTTTATTTCGCCAAGTAGTTTACTTTGAGAATCTTGAAAATCGAAATTAATAAAACCTGCTAAAGCAGAAGAAGCAACAACTGCCGGTGAAGCGAGATACGCTTGAGCATTTGGTGAACCCATTCTTCCTTTAAAATTTCTGTTAGTTGCGGAAATACCAACTTCACCGTCTTCAAGCAAACCGGTTCCAAGTCCGATACACGGACCGCAGCTTGGCGGAAGGGGAATTGCACCGGCATCAATTAAAATTTTCCAGTCGCCGCGTTTTTCACTTTCTGCTTGAACTTCACTTGATGCAGCGGCAATATAAAACTTAACATGCTCTGCAAATTTTTTACCGCGTATAACTGATGCGGCTTCGGCAATATCTTCTACTCGGGAATTAACACATGAAAGTAAATATGCTTTGTTGATCTTTACTTGTTTTTTTTTGATTTCGGAAATCGAAGTCATTGTTTTTACCGAGTTTGGTCCGGAAATATGCGGTTCGATTGAAGAGAGATCAATTGAAAGTTCTTTAGCGTAGAAAGCATCGGCATCTGCTTTTAAGTTCGATAATTCCTTTTCTAGCTGAGCGATTCTTTTCTCGTTCATGCGGGGATGAACACCTTTACCATCAATATCAGAATGAACTCCTTCTAATCCGCGAAGTGATATAATTTTTGCGCGACTCTTCAACCATTCGATTGTCATTTCATCAATTGGAAATACACCTGCCATAGCGCCCCATTCTGTTGTCATGTTTGCAATTGTAAAGCGCTGATCGACTGACAATTCTTTTACTCCATCACCTACAAATTCAATTGCATGATTTAAAACTTCATCATGATTAAAAAATCCGCAGAGAGCAATAATAATATCTTTACCTGTCACACCATGTCGGAGTTTACCTTTCAATTCTACTTTTGCAATTGGCGGAACCTGCCACCAAGTACGCGATGTTGCCCAGATTGCAGCAGCATCTGTTCGGACGATCGGCGTTCCTAAGCATCCGATTCCCCCGTACATATTTGAATGACTGTCGGATGCAACCGCCATTGTTCCGGGCCAAGCGTATCCTTCTTCTATCATAATTTGATGACCAATACCGCGTCCGGCAGGATAAAAATCCGCACCCATTGATTTGGAAAACTCTTCGATCTTTTTGTACTTCAGTAAATTTTTTTCATCCTTATTTTGAATATCATGATCGAGAGTGTGAACCACTTGCCGCGGATTTGCAAGTTTAATGGCGCCAATACTCTTGAATTTTGGAATTACAGCGCCAGTATTATCGTGCGTCATAACATAAGCAGGACGAATGGAAATATAATCTCCGGCATGAACGGTATGATTTTGTGCTAATCCAACAGCATGTTTCTGTGCGATTTTTTCTATTAAGGTTTGGTTCATTAACTATCTCACGCTTTAAACGGTTCGAACGAAACAAAATCTGCATGATGAACAATTATTGATTCGACACTGCGTTTAACAAGATCGCCTTCTTTTGAGTGATAAGCGATAATATGTAATACTTCCGGAGGTAAACCGAAACGATCTACAATTGCAACACCGCTGAAAGGATGGCGTAATAATTTACCTACGTTACTTGTAGTTAACTTGCCATCAACTTTATCGTATTCGATCAACTTTCCAACATCAATTAAAATTGCACCGGCAATTAGATGATCCATATTGATTTGAATTGAATCGCCAAAATTATTTTTCATCCTTTTGGCTATATCTGCAGCAAGTTGCACGCAAGTCCGCTTATGTTTCATGAATGATATATTGCAATCTTTGATTAGTAGAGAAAAGGGGATTACTTGCAAATCCTCGGTAGTGAAGATTGAATTCTCAATTGCGTAAACCCAGCAATCAATTACTTTTTCTCTAAGTTGTTTATCATTGATCCAATCAATTTCCGGCCATATTTTTTTTACTTTATCTTTCATTGTCAACTCCGTAAGAGGCGAGAAGCGAGAGGCTAGAAAAACCTCTTACTTCTAGCTTCTAGTTTTTTACAATTTTGAAATTACAGCATTCGTCAATTGTTGTGTAGAAACCGCACCATGTCGGAATACATCCGCTCCGCCTTTTAATTTCATCATATCATATGTGCGGACCTTTCCTTCCTCTATAACTTTTGAAATTGCATTTCTAATTTTTGTTGCTTTATCTTGTTCACCGATATGATCAAGCATCATTACTGCACTCATAAACATAGCAATTGGATTAACAATAGATGGATTTAACTTTTCATATTTTGGAGCGGAACCATGAGTAGGTTCAAAAACTGCAACTTCATCGCCGAGATTTGCACTGCATGCGAATCCGAGTCCACCGATCAATCCGGCAAAACCGTCGCTTATAATATCTCCAAACATATTTTCAGCAACTATAACTCCGTATTCTTCCGGATTTTTAGTAAGCCACATCATCTGTGCATCAATGTTGGTGTCCCATAAAGAAATTTTCGGATATTCTTTTGCAATCTCTTTTGCGATCTTGAACATCATGCCCGAAGTTTCGCGCAGTACATTTGGCTTTTCACAAAGTGTAACATTTGTGTAACCGAATTTCTTAGCATACTCAAAAGCAGCACGGATAATTCTTTCGCTCGCTTTTTTAGTAACGATCCTTGTTGAGATAGCCATCTCTTCACTCGGCACATGTGCAAAAGTTTTCATTTTTGGATTTGTTTCGAGTGCATCGCGAACAATTTTTGGCGGATTCGTCCACTCAACACCAGCATACAATCCTTCCGTATTTTGTCTGAAGGTTACAGCGTTGACCATCGGTTCTTCAAATCCACCATCTGCACTTCTACGGATAAAGTTTAATGGATTTCCTTTAAAAGAAATACAAGGACGAATACATATATCTAGATTAAATTTTTGTCTTAAACTTACAATCGGTGAAAAATAGACATAACCTTTTCCTTGTAAGGAAGAGTCGAGTTCTTTTTCAGCGGCATCTTTAGGTTTGCTTGTGATAGCGCCGAACAAAGCAATTTTGTGTAGTGAAATTAGATCAACGGTTCTTTGTGGAAGAGCATTTCCTTCTTTGCACCAATAATCCCATCCGATATCACCCCAAACATAATTAGCTTTGAGCCCGGAGGCTTCTAACAATTTTATTGATTCCGGCAAAACAACTTTTCCTATTCCATCTCCGGGCAGTGCAACAATTGTTCTCATGTTTATCCTCGATAATTAGAAAATTTACTATTACAACTTAGAGACTATAGAACAATTTGGCAAGGTAAAGAGAATTAAGATGATTGAATTGCAAAAATTATTTTTGGTTAAAACTTAAAATCAAATTGAAAACTTAATCTATTATCAACGTTACTATTGATGAGCGTATCGCCGCTTCCTAAAGTTCTTTCGTTTGGTTTGATAAGTTCGGAATATTTCATTGAAAGAGATAAACCGAATGATGAGTTGTACTTTGCAACAAGATACAATCGCATTCCATCACCGTAAAGTACTGGATTAGTCATAACTCCAACCAGATCATTTTCAAATTCATAAACTCTTGAGTCATAAGAATCAGTTTGGAAGAAAACTATTCTACCGGAAAAACTTAGTGAAGCTGTAGGTGCATATTTAATATCTTGAAAAATCAATAATCCTTTTTCATTTTCATTTATAGCAGTCGGATAAATATTCACAAATTCAATTCTTGATCTCATCTGGACGGATTTAGATAACTTATAAAGTAATTCAACTCTCAAATTATCATTCCTTCTACTAACAACACCGTATTCACCATTTAACGGGACAACATTTTCTTTTAATTGATTTGTATATCTTAAATGGAATTCAGTATCACGGAATGGTTTTACTGAATAATAGATTAAAAATTCATTTCCTTTAATTGGGAATGGTAATTTTTCATCTCCAATCGGATACTTAAATTGATCATAATAGAAAGAGAAATTACCGTAGTCTGTCCTCCACATAAATCCGGAATAAAAGCCGGATTCATTTTGAGTCCCATCTTTCTCGCCAAAACCGTTTGAGTGCAAACTCCAATAATCATAAGGATAATTTCTGTAAGAAAAGAGAATAGAGAAATTCTTATCAACGATGATTTCTGCACTATTTATTGTAGCGAAGGAAATTTTATTATATGCAGCTTCTCCACTAAAATAAATTTTGCCGAATGAAAAATTATAGTTCCCCGCAAAATAATCGAAACTATTTCCTGTAGGATCGAGCAATGAGTTATGTCTAAAATTATTTCCAAAAGTTGAATTGTAGTATAGAAGTCCAACCGATCCAATTTCGCTAAAAGTATAATCGACAGATATTCCTAATAATTTTTCATTTACTATTCTTTGATGAGCAACTTCGGAAGAATCGCGATGAAGTCCATCTAGCCGGATTGAAGTGATTTGATTTGTAGATTGATCAATCGAACCATCTAAATTTCTTACAGAATAAAAAGCATAGAAATTCAGATTCTCAAGGCTGAATTGTAAAGCAGCACCGCGAAGAAACATGTTCTCATCGGAACTTAAATATGGAATGATACCTTTACCATTTCTTGGAAGTATCCCAACAGTTTCAATTCCTTTGCTGATCGAATAACGGCTCCAAAGCGCAAGACCATGCCCGAACTCGAACAAGAAGTCTCCAGCAACAAAATTTTTTATTACACCGATATCTCGAACATAAAAATGAAAAGTTGTAAAATCATTAAGTGATTTTTCACCAGGATCTTTTTCCGTTAATATTCCGGCGCGAATATTCTTGTCTTTGCTTACAACTAAACGATTATAAATTTTCCAGCTCGAGCCGTAATATTTCCCATCTTTAAATGCTTGGTCTTGTTGAAGATCATAAATTCCGCGGGAACGGAGTGTGAAATCGATTTTTTTAAGATTTTTATTTATCGAATCAAAAAATGATTCATCCTTTACATCACCAAATATCAAATAGGGAATTATTCTATCAATCAGGTCTTCGTTAATACCTTCTGTTGATCTAAGATCATTTCCATTATTTATTCGGCCCAGTAAATTTCTTAGTCTAATGATTGCAGTTGCAGTTTGCCGGTCAATATCTGGGATCCTCATTAATTCACCGATTGAAGCTGTATTAACGACAATTTTATTTTGCATCATATATTCCACCATATCGTAATACTCAGCACCTTCCTTATCTGTTGTCGCATCTTCTAAGACATCATAGAGATTGCTTTGTAAAGCAGTTGTATCTACTTGTGCGTTGAGTGAAAGTGCAAAACAAAAAATTATTGTGAGTATAAAAATTGATCTCATCAAATTTTAATTAGTTATTAAAACGTATGATCAAACCAAACAGATGAGTTAAACCAAGATCGGGATGTGAAACAAAAGCATAATCGACTTGAACGAACTTATAAATAATTCCAATTCCTCCCGAGTAAGTATTCGGTTCGTTCGATGTTCCAATCCTAAGTTTTAAAAAATTCAGTATTGAATATTCGGTCCCCATTCTGAAGGATGGATTAAAACCAATTTCTTTTTTTACAGCAGCGCTGAACACAAGATCTTTTACAAATGTTAGATCGGTACCAAACCAAATTACAATTGGTATGTCGTTGGATTCATTTGTAATTGTTGACCGGGTTACGTTATTAACTGCAAATCCAAGTCCTATCTGATCATTTAACTTCGCAATTGCGCCTATGTTGAATACAAGAGCGCCCTTGCTTCCGTAGTTTTTAATTGAGATGTTTTGATAAACCGAACTCAATCCGACGAATAAATTATCAGCTATCTTTCTTCCGTAACCGATAGCAAATTTATTTTCCCTATAAAGTTCAAATCCATAATTACTGTAACCTGCGCTGAACGAACCATATGAGGTAGGCTCGCAATATGCAACAAATGCATTAGCAAGTTCTTTAACTCCAAACGGTGAAGGTGAATAATAAAAACCAATTTCACGCGCCTTTAGTAGAGCCAAACCTGCGGGATTATTAAATAGTGAAAAAACATCATTAACCGAAGAAACATCAGAGTGAGCTAAAGCAATTTGTCCTGCCCCAGGTTGTTCTTGCGCGAAACTTTCATCCTCCACTATAAGTAGAAGGCAAAAGAGTACAAAAACGTATTTCATATAATCTAACTTAAAAGATTGTTTAATTTTTTCCAAATCTCTATTTTGAAATGTGAAATAAAAATTGGAGTGCGGGTAATGAAAAAAATAATTGTTGTCTTTTGTATAATTACTTTTATTCCGGCTTTTATATTAGCTCAAGAACTTGACGCTACTATTACTTTAAATTCAGAACAACTGGCGACAGCATCTCGAGAAAGAGTAGAAAGTTTTGCAGGTCAGATCGGTGATTACCTTAACAATACAAAATTTACTGGAAAAGCATGGGTGGGTGAAAAGATCAAATGTACATTCAATGTTTTTTTCAACGGATCGAGCGATGAAGTAAGTTATTCGGCGCAATTAGTTGTGGCCAGCCAAAGACCAATCGAAGGTACACAACTGAATTCATTAATAATGAGCATTCTTGATAATTCATGGTCATTCACGTATCAGAAGAATCAAGCAATGTATTTTAATCAAACAGATTTTGACCCGCTTACTAGCATGCTAGATTTCTATGCGTATATAATTATTGGATTTGATTTTGATTCATATTATAAATTAGGCGGTACTGAATATTTCCAAAAAGCACTAGACATAGCGGCTAAGGGAGGAAGCAATTCACCTAAGGGCTGGCAATATGAAAGCAATGCTTATAACCGAAGAGCTTTGATTGATAATTTATTGAATGCAAAGTATCAGCAATTCCGGCAGGATTATTTTGATTATCACTATAACGGACTGGATCTTTTTCACATCGAAGACCAAAAACAAAATGCATACAATAATATGGCCAAGCTAATAAAAAATTTAGAAAAGATGAGAGATCAGATAGATACAAGAAGCGTTTTGATGAAAGTCTTTTTTGATGCTAAAGCCGGCGAGTTTGTTGAGTATTTAAAAAACTATCAGGATAAATCAATTTTTAATTCTTTGAAAAAACTTGATCCGCCGCATATTACAAAGTATGATGAAGCGATGAAATAGCTAATTGTTAAATACTAATTTCATAAAGTCGGTATTTTTTATAAATCTCACCATTCATTACCTGAGCGCCGCGGTTCATCATATCGTTGTCTTCCAATATCCAGCTTGCTTCGCCAAGTAATATGCCGTTTTGTGCTGCGCGGTTAACTATCTCCCAATAAAATACTGCATCAAGCCCCCGCTTTTGATATTCAGGAATTATTCCAAGCGTTAAAATTCTCGACCACGTAATTTTTTTCTTTTGAGTATACAGCTTGAAAAATCCGAAAGGAAAAAGTTTTCCATTCATAGATTTAAAGATCTGATTGTAATCCAACATAACCAACGCGAAACCAGCAAGTTTATTATCGATCTCTCCAAACAAAAGAAGAGAAGGTTCAACCAGCGGTTTTAGATCTTTTGCCATAGCATCAACTTCTTCTTCTGTGAATGGAACAAAACCCCAGTTAGGTGCCCAAGCTTTATTATAGATATATTTAATTTTTTCTACTTCGTTCTTGTATTCCTTCATGTTAATTGGATAAATTTTAATGCCGGAACGTTTTTGTGCGATCTCAGCAACACGTCTAAGCTTATCCGAAGAAATAACTTTTTTGTTTTCTAGTTTGTAAGCATAAAGATCTTTTACTTTTTTAAATCCGTAATTATCACAAAGAGCTAAATAGTATTTTGGATTATAAGTCATAAGTAAACGCGGTTCATCATCAAATCCTTCAAGAAGCATTGCGTATTCATCATTGGAAGAAGGATTAGCTGGTCCGCGCATTGCGTCGCATCCTTTGGATCTTAGCCATTCTTTTGCGGAATCAAAAAGTTTGTTGGCTACTTCCTGATCATTAATACATTCAAAAAATCCGAAGAATCCAACTTTATCATTGTGATATTTATTGTGGAGATCATTTTTTATTGCTGCAATTCTTCCAACAAGTTCGCCGTTTTTTTCAGCTAAGAACATTTCCATTTCGGCATGTTTGAAGAAGGGATTTTTGTTTCGGTCTAAGTTTTTTTTCTTATCGTAGATTAAAGGCGGAACCCAGTGAGGATAATCTTTGTAAATTTTCCATGCAAACTTAATGAATGTAACAACGTCCCTTTTCGAATGGACAATTTTTATATTTATTTCTGACATCGAATTTCCGTAACTAATAAATAAGGCGCAGAGAATTTTGTTCTATATATAAAATTACAAAGCAGCCTTCCATAAATATTTTAGATTAAGCCGATCTCTTTACCGACTTTTTTGAAAGTGTTGATTATAAAATCTAAATGTTCATCTTCGTGCGTGGACATATAACTTGTTCTCATCATCTGTCTTCCTTGAGGAACACCCGGTGAAATAAAAACATTTACAAATAAACCGGCATCATAAAGTTTACGCCACATTGCAAAAGCTAATTCATCATTACCAACAATAACAGGAACAATTGCCGTTCTGCCATCAATTAAATTAAAACCCGCTTCCTTTAATTCTTTTCTTACTTTGTTAGCATTATTAATAAGTTTTGGTACTCTCCAAGGTTCTTTTTTCAAAATTTCTAAAGCAGCAATAGCAGCAGCTACGGCAGCAGGAGTTGGAGAAGCACTGAAAATCAATGCAGCTGAATGATGTTTTAGATAATTAATAACTCTTTCTTTACCTGCAACAAATCCACCGAGTGATGCAAAAGTTTTACTGAAAGTACCCATCGTTAAATCAACTTCATTTTCTAAATTGAATTCGCTTGCTGTACCTCTTCCGCCTTTTCCTATTACACCAACAGAATGAGCATCGTCAATTAAAGTGCGGGCATTGTATTTTTTTGCCAAAGCTACAAGCTTTTCCAGATTAACAATTTCTCCGCCTGTACTAAAAACACCGTCGCTAACAATTAATTTACCTGAGTCAATTGGAATTTTTTGCAATACTCTTTCCAGATCCGCCATATCATTATGTTTGTAACGTTCAAGATTTGCTAACATACCTTTAGCCATCATTTGTCCGGCAACAATACAAGCATGATTATCTTTATCGGAAACAACGTATTCATCTCTCCCTTGAACCAAAGTTGGAATTATACCTTGAGCTGTTTGATATCCGGTTGAAAATAGAAGGACAGCTTCAGTTCCAAAAAATTCCGCTAGTTTACTTTCAAGTTCAATGTGAAGATCTAAAGTTCCTGTAAGGTAACGTGAACCCGAACAGCCGGTTCCATATTTTTCTACAGCTTTAAGAGCAGCTTCTTTTACTGATGGATGGGCAGTAAGACCTAAATAATTATTTGATCCCGCCATGACTATTTTTCTACCTTCGATTTGAACTACCGGTCCTTCGTTCTCTTCAATGGCGTGGAAATATGGATATAACCCCAATGCTTTGATATCATCTGCACGCGTAAAATCATAACATTTCTGAAATAAGTCCAAGATTCCTCCGGATTATTTTTCTTGTATAAATTTTTCTATTTTTGAGTTGATTGAAATTCGAGTAAATCATTTCTCGAGCGTCAATATAACGAAATTATTTTTATAATTAAGTAAAACGTATATGAAAAATATCTCTGTTGTAACCGGTGCTTCAGGTTTTGTAGGCAGTCACCTTGTTGATAAACTATTAGCTGAAGGTCATCACGTTAAATGTATCTTAAGAAAAACAAGTTCTAAACGCTGGTTAGAAAATAAACCAGTAGAAATTATTGATTGCGGATTATTTGATAAAGATACTCTAAAGGAAGTTCTAAAAGATGCCGATTATTTATTTCACATTGCAGGTGTAGTTAAGTCAAAGAAAAAAGAAGGTTACTTCACAGGCAATGTTGAAACGACCCGGGTTCTGTTGGATGTTATTTGTGAAGTTAATCCCAATATTAAGCGAATTGTAATATCAAGCAGTATGACAGCATGCGGTCCGTCATTAAAAAGTATTCCCAGCACGGAAGAAACTGTTGAACATCCGATCACTACTTACGGCAGAAGTAAATTAGCACAAGAACAGCTCGCTAAAAAATATATGGACCGACTTCCAATTACAATCCTGCGGCTCCATGCAGTTTATGGAGAACGTGATACCGAAATTTATAAAGTGTTTCAAACTTATAAAATGGGTATAATGACATTAGTCGGATTCGACCAAAAGAGATTGAATCTAATTCATGTAGCTGATACAGTTGAAGGAATGTATAAAGCATCACTAAGTGAAAAGACTAAAGGAGAGATCTATTTCCTAGCGTCCGAGGAAGCTTACACGTGGTCTCATGTGCGGAGTGCAATAGAAAAAGCATTCGGCAGGTATGCAATAACAATTAGATTTCCTCATTTCCTAGTTTATACAGTTGCTACATTTGCACAATTACTTTCTTTGTTTAGTCCGAAAGCAGCTACTTTTAATCTTGAAAAAGCAAAAGATTTTGTCCAAAAAGATTGGATTTGCGACGTCTCTAAAGCAATGAAAGATTTCGGTTATCGTCAAACTGTTTCTTTGGAAGACGGGATGAAACGAACTATCGATTGGTATCGAGAAATGAAATGGCTCTAAAAAAATTTTTAATTTAAGATTTACGATTACAGAGATGATAAATTTATCTTACTAATAAATTGTAAATCGTAAATCCAAATTCCTAATTATTCTTAGCTCCTTCTTGAATCCACGTTTTAATTCCTTCAATTTGATTTTTATTAACAGGGGACGAATATCCGAGCGGCGGCATAATATTTCCGCTTGTTCCTTCAATTGACCAAACAAGTTTACTATTCTGAGGCAATCCGGGTGCAACAACTAAATAGTTTTGTTTTGTGTTTGACCAGGATGTTAAACTTAATCCTGCAGCTTGTGTCTGATCATCATGACATCCGGCACGTGCACATTTTGCAGTGAGGACCGGTTGAATATACTGCGAGTAACTAACATTAGATGATGGAATTATTATGTTGTCTATATCTGTAACGTTTTTTGTATCATCACAAGCAGCTATTAACATTATACAAAACAAAGAGAGTATTAAAAAAATATTTATTGACGATTTATTTTTCATTGATTCTTGCCGTTATTTAATATAAAGATATTTTTGTTTGCCGTCTAATTCAATTCTTTTATTTGGGTATAAAAATTTATTTGTTATTTTCCCATTAATGTGAATCATTATATAAGGAATATAATATGAAAGTTCCTGTTAAAATATATTTTATTTGTATAATCTTTTTCTTCTCGGCGGAATTATTCGCACAAGATTTATTAGAAGCCGGTCCTATGGTTGGCTATAGCGCCATGAGAGAAACGGAGCTCTGGGTTCAGACTAAATCATCAGCAAAAGTAAAATTCGTTTATTGGAATGTAAATGATCTCAAGAAAAAATATTCCACAAAAGAAATAATTACAAAAGATGAGGATGCATTTACTGCAAAATTGATTTGCGATCAGCTTGAACCTGGGCAAAAATATAATTACCAAATATTCATTAACGGTAAAAAAATTTTACGACCGTATGAATTGCAATTTCAAACTCAAGAACTTTGGCAATGGAGAAAAGATCCGCCTGAATTCAATTTTGTAACCGGAAGTTGTTTGTATGTGAATGAACCAATATACGATAGACCGGGAAAACCTTATGGTTCTGATTTTGAAATCTTAAAAAGTATTTATAATAAACATCCCGATTTTATGCTCTGGCTTGGCGACAATCTATATTTACGCGAAGCTGATTTTGATTCATGGACAGGAATAATTAAAAGATATACTCACGACCGTGCTTTACCAGAACTGCAGCCGATTCTCGGTTCGATGTCTAATTATGCTATATGGGATGATCATGATTATGGTCCTAATGACAGCGACAGAGGATATTATCTAAAAGATAAAACATTATCTGCATTCAAATTATTCTGGGTAAATCCTTTTTATGGTATTAACGGAAATCCCGGAGTTACAACTTTTTTCCAATGGGGTGATGTTGATTTCTTCTTGCTTGATGACCGTTATTACAGAACTCCCAATGATCGTAAAACCGGTGAGAAGGTAATGTTTGGTGAAGAACAAATTCAGTGGTTGATTGATAACCTTGTTAAAAGCAAAGCTCCATTTAAAATAATTGCAACGGGCGGGCAAATATTAAATCCGTTTGAAAAGGATTATTTGGAAATCTACAATAGATTTCCGGTAGAGAAAGCAAAACTGCTTAAACTAATTCAGGATGAAGGCATTGAAGGTGTAATATTTCTTACCGGGGATAGACATCATTCGGAATTAACAAAACTTGAAAGAGAAGGAACTTATCCATTATACGATTTTACAATTTCATCATTTACAGCCGGAGTCTCTCCGGGAAAAGACGAACCGAATAATTTTAGAGTACCGGGTAAAATTTCCGATGAACATAACTTTGCCATCTTTAATGTAAGCGGGAAAAGTAAAAACAGAATTATGAAATGCACCGTATATGATGTGAAAGGGAAAGAGCTTTGGAATTATTCTATTAATGAAAATGATTTGAAAACTAGAAAATGATTTTACAAATTAAAGATTAATCAATTTTAAAATTAAATCCCGCACTTGCGGGATTTTTTGTGGAGCTAAACGGGTTCGAACCGATGACCTCTTGAATGCCATTCAAGCGCTCTCCCAACTGAGCTATAGCCCCGAATTAATTTTTACACAGTTTAAAATATAAACTGAAAAAATTTTTGTCAAACGAATCGTTTGAAATTAATGTCCGCTCTCAGCTTTTTTAGTGAGATCTGCTATTTGGGAAAAGCTTGATTGCAGCTTTCTTAGCTCCGTTTCTAATTTGTAAATCTTATACGATTCAATTGATTCTTTCCCGCCGAGAAGCCAATTAACATCGCATCCTAATTTTAAAAGCTTAACTAAAATTCTTGTCCCGGGTTCTCTTTTTCCGCTGATGTATTGCTGTAACTGCTGCGGGGAAATCTTCATTGCTTCGGCAAGTTTTTTTAGTGTGCCGTATTTTCTCTTTGCAAACAAACGCATCCGCTCGCCAACACCAAGCTGAAGTTTCTCATCCGTGAACAAGTCTAAGTTGTCTGAGTATTCGCCTTCAAAAAGATTTAGTTCAAATTGGTAAGTATCAATTATTTTTTTTATCTGATGATAAAGTTCATCATCAAACTGCGGACTATCGTTGAGCAAATAGGTAAGCGTCTGGACTTTGATTCCAAGTTTCTCGGCAATCATATTATGTTTGATACCGAGCGTATGAACCAGATATTTTATTTCTTCCTGCTTTGTCATTGTTATTTAAACCTTTTTGAAAGCAGATGCTTATGCAAAATAGCAAACCTGATTCCATCAGGCAAGTTTTATCTATATCTGTAACCTAAATGGTTTCGATAAGTCTAAATTTCACAAGAAATTCAATTATGAAGTTTCATTGTTAATTCAATATTTTAGTAACATATGAAATTACAGTTCAGCAACGATCATAAATACATTCTTCATTTAGCCCTGCCAGCAATTGCCGGATTGTCAACCCAGATGGTAGTCTCGCTTGTTGATACTGCAATGGTTGGCCGTCTTTATAATGCCGAGTATTATCTTGCAGCAATGGGTATTGGTGTATTTGCTACCTGGGCTGTTGTAAGTCTCTTTTCAAGTCTTGCAACCGGAACTCATGTGTTAATTGCAAGAAGATTTGGTTCGAAAGAATTTGATAAATGCGGTGATGTTCTTAATACTTCTCTAATTATTGCTCTGTTAATCGGGACTATTATTGCCTCGGTTGTTGTTACTTTTTCTTACGACATAGCAAATTTCTTTTCAGTTGATCCCAAAGTTGGATTCTATGCCGGAGAATTTTTGCATTATCGTTTTATGGGGCTTCCATTTTTTCTAATTACTGTTTCCTACCGGGGATTTTTCTTCGGGATTGGAAAGACAAAGATTTTTATGTATTCAGCAATTCTTATAAACTTTCTTAACATAATATTTAATTATTTTTTCATTTACGGTGGATTTGGTATGAAAGGAATGGGTCTGGCCGGATCGGGACTCGGTTCTACTATCGCTACAATTTGTGATGCTCTTTTTTATTTCACCGTTTCGCTGTTACCTTCGTTCAGACATAAATTTAATTACTTCAGACATTTTAAATTTATTAAATCAATTGCTTCTTCGATAATAAATATCTCACTTCCTGTTTCACTTCAAAATATTTTTATACTTGTCGGATTTTTAAGCTTTATAGCTATTACCGGATTTATTGGAACAGCAGAACAAGCAGCAAGCACAGTTATTTTTTCTGCATTACAAATTTCACTTATGCCTTGTTTTGGATTTGGAATTGCTATTCAAACTCTTGTAGGCAACAGTCTTGGAAGTGAAGATATAAAGAAAGCAAAATTTTACGGTTATGAAACGAGTAAACTTGCTACTGTATTCACACTTTTTGTAGCCGTTATTTTCATAACTATTCCTAGATTGATTTTGCATCTTATTACAAATAATCAGGTTGTTATTGAGACAGCCGTACCGGCATTAAGAATTGCCGGAATTGGACAAATATTTTATTCAGTAGGAGTTGTACTCGCAAACGGATTGCAAGCAGCAGGTCAAACTTTATATGTAATGCTGTCTGAAGTAATTGTTAATTGGTTTGTTTTTGTTCCTATTGCTTATTTTTTGGGAGTCTTTCTGAAATTTGGTTTATTAGGCGCTTGGTCTGCACTTCCGTTTTACGTCGTCTTATATGCCTCTGTTATACTTTTAAAATTCAAATTTGGTAATTGGGAAAAGTATAAACGTGTGTGACATAAATAACTTGACAATCTTATCTGCGAAGGATATATTCCTTACGTAAAAATGAAGAAAACTACATATTTTATATCGTTTATTATTCTTTCCGCTTTAATAACCTACGCGGGAGTTGATCTGCTAAAATTTTCTGCACGCAGCCAAGATGGAAATGTTGTTATTTCATGGCAGACTTTGACAGAATCAAATCTTAATCGCTTTATTGTTGAAAGAAAAACTGTTAACGGCAGTTTTATGGAAATTGGAAATGTATCTCCACGCTCCGATAAAAATTATGAATATATTGATCAGACAGCATTTAAAACTTCAGATCAGCTTTACGTATATAGATTAAAGATAGTTGATAATGGCGGATCGGTTTCCTATTCTCAAGAAGTATCAGTTACACATAGCAATATATCCAGCGTAAAGAGAACCTGGGGAAGCATTAAAGCTTTATTCAGATAATCTTTTCATCCGCATTGAATCACTTCTTATTTTAACCAATAAAAATTTCCCATGCTTAAAACAAATCTTCAAATGTATTTAGCTTCAAAATCACCCAGGAGAAGAAAGCTGCTTAAACAATTGGGCATTCCCTTCAAATCATTTTCGGTTGATCTTAAAGAAGAAATATTAGACGGTGAACATCCTATACAAACGGTACGCAGGCTTGCTCTCCACAAATCTGAAACCGCTAGTTTGAAAGTGAAGAAAGGAATTATTATAACCGCCGATACAATAGTTGTTCTTGATAAAGAAATTATAGGTAAACCGAAGGATGAAAAAGATGCGTATAAGATTTTATCGAGACTAAGTGGAAAAACCCATTTAGTATTTACAGGATTCGTCGTGAAAAATTTGATGAATGGAAAAAGTCTTGTAGATTATGAAAGGACAAAAGTTACATTCCGGGAATTAACATCAAAAGAAATTTACGATTATGTAAAAACCGGAAGTCCGATGGATAAAGCCGGAGCTTACGGTATACAAGATGATTTTGGTGCAGTGTTTGTAGAAAAAATGGACGGCTGCTATTATAATGTTGTCGGTCTTCCGCTTGCAAAACTTTATAGATCACTAACGGAAATTTTGTGACTTGTTTAATAAACTAAAAAAAAATCTAATTATATCTATTCTTCTTACTGTACTTATTTTTTCACTCTTCGGTGTTCTTACTGATTTTAATTCTATAATAAATTCTTTCAAAAAGTTTAACTGGTTCTTACTACCCGTTTTGTTATCTCTTTCATTTGGTAATTATGTGTTCCGGTTTATTAAATGGGAATATTATTTAAAATTATTAAAGATAAAAATTCCGAGATTGCTCTCCGTTAAAATATTTTTTTCTGGTTTAGCAATGAGCGCATCACCTGCAAAAATGGGTGAAGTACTTAAATCATTTTTGCTTAAAGAAATATTGAATGAACCAATCTCTAAAACTGCATCGATTATTATTGCAGAACGATTGACGGATCTTCTATCGTTAACTTTTCTTGCATTAGTAGGCGGATTATATTTCCATTATAATAATGTACTGATATACCTGACTGCTTCCATTTTCATAATATTGATAACTGTAATTAGTAATAGAGCTATTGCAGCAAAAATAATTATGTTATCGGCTAAAGTGCCTTTCATAAAAAAACAGATATCCAATATCCATAATCTTTATGAAAGCGCTTATATATTACTGCAGCCTAAAGCTATTTTTTCAATGCTTGTTGTAAGTATTTTTTCATGGTTCTTTGAGTGTTTTGGATTTTATTTGATTCTCTTTAACTTCCAACAAAGTTTCTCAATTCTATGGTCTACATTTGTTTATGCATTTTCCATAATAGCAGGCGCTGTTTCAATGTTACCGGGCGGATTAGGTGTAACTGAAGGTTCATTAAGTTTGATCTTGATAAAGGGCGGCATTCCTCAAGAAACAGCAATTGCAACTACGATTATAATTAGAATGGTGACATTATGGTTCGCTATAATTCTTGGTTTAATTGTATTGTTCTTTCTACGCAAAGAGTATAATAATTCATTGAATAAATCTCGGAGTAAAAATGACTAAGTACAAAAAGATATTAATTCCTAACGAAGGTGAGAAGATTATAATAAAAGACGGCAGGTTGTCCATTCCAAATAATCCGGTTATTCCTTTTATAGAAGGTGACGGAACGGGTCCCGATATTTGGTTTGCTGCAAAAATGGTTTTTGATGCCGCTGTAGAAAAAGCATATAACGGAAAAAAGAAAATTGTCTGGATGGAAATTTATGCCGGAGAAAAAGCAGTAAAGATATACGGAAAAAATCAGTGGCTTCCGGGTGAAACTCTAGATGCAATAAAAGAATATATTGTAGCGATCAAAGGACCTCTTACAACACCTGTTGGCGGCGGAATAAGAAGTCTAAATGTTACTCTTCGTCAAGAACTAGATCTATTTGCATGTGTCCGTCCCATAAAATATTACAAGGGAACACCAAGTCCTGTAAAACGTCCTCAAGATTTGGACATTGTAATTTTTAGAGAGAACACAGAAGATGTTTATGCGGGAATAGAATTCAAAGCTGAATCTAAAGAAGCAATAGATCTAATTAAATACATTAATATGAAATTTGATAAACACATTCGTATTGAATCCGGTCTTGGTATTAAGCCGATGAGCAAGTTCGGATCGGAAAGATTAGTTAAAAAAGCAATTGAGTATGCGATTGCCAATAAACGTCAAAGTGTTACACTAGTTCACAAAGGAAACATCATGAAGTTTACTGAAGGTTCTTTCAAAGAGTGGGGATATGAAACTGCTAAAAAATATTTCGGAGATAAAACTATTACAGAAGATGAACTCTGGAAAAAATATAACGGTAAAGTTCCGGAAGGAAAAATTATAATCAAAGATCGAATTGCTGATAGTATGTTCCAGCAAGCGCTGTTAAGACCAAACGAATATGATGTTCTTGCAACACCAAACTTAAATGGTGATTATCTTTCCGATGCAACAGCTGCACAGGTTGGCGGTTTAGGAATTGCGCCGGGAGCTAATATGAGTTATTACTACGGCGTGTTTGAAGCAACACATGGAACTGCGCCGAAATATGCGGGACTTGATAAAGTTAATCCGGGTTCACTTATTCTCTCTGGTGTTATGATGCTTGAATACATGGGTTGGAAAAAAGCTGCTCGATTAATTGAAAATGCTATCGGTAAAGCAATCAAATCTAAAACTGTTACTTATGATTTTGCACGTTTGATGAAAGGTGCTACTGAATTAAGTTGTTCCGATTTTGGAAGAGCGATTATAAAAAATATGTGATCTAGGCAAGAGGCGTGAGGCAAGACGCTAGAAGTAGAAAATATTTTTATTTTACTTCTCGCTTCTCTCTTCTCGCCTCTTATTTCTCACCTTTACGTTTTCATTAACGCTCGTTCATACAATCGTTTCAATTCGACCTTTCTATCCTTGATTTTAGAGCCCACTGTTCTTATTTTGGCACCACTTCAAATTAAACAGATGGAGGTTTGAGATGAATAATGAAGAAAGTGGAATTGGCAAAGGATTGTTGATAGGTTTTTTGACAGGTGCTGCTGTAGGTTCGATCATCGCTCTTCTTTTTGCACCGAAATCCGGTAAAGAATTACGCGAAGAAATTAAAAACAAATCGCAGGATTTTATGGATGATGCGGAGAACTATCTTGCTAACGCAAAAGACAAAGCATCGCAACTCATAAATGAGGGTAAAAAAAAATCCGAAAAATTGGTATCTGATACCAAAGAAAAAGTTGATGCTCTTTTAGGTGAAGCCGAAAAAATCTTAAGCGATGCAAAAGGTAAAGCCGGTGATTATGCACATGCCGGCAAAGAAAAAATTGAAAAAGAAGGTGAAAGGTTAAAAACAGCAATTAGAGCTGGAATGGATGCTTATAAAACAGAGAAGGACTCATAAAAATTTATGAACGTAATAAATATTCTTCTCATCATATTAATTCTATCTGCTTCTGCTTTATGTATCTTCCTTATCTTTTATTCGAAGAAATTAGTTAATAATGTAGAAGCTATACGCAATGATGTTCGCGAACTGGTTGAAAAAACAACTCCAGTTCTTGAAAATCTTGATGACGTAACGCGAAGAGCAAATCGCATTGTCTCGGAAGTTGAAAATTATTGGAATGAAATTGATGGCTCAATCAAAAAAGTGCGTGAACAGATTTCCGGTCTCACTTCTCTAAAAAGATTTATTGATGCGGAGAATCCAGTCTCAGAACTCATCAAAAATGTAAAAGCTTTAACTAAAGGCTTCATTACTTTTTGGAAGACGATTAAGCACAGGTAATTTTTCTTGTTCAAACGTAAGGAGAACTAATCTTGAAAGAGTATAATGCAGATGCTATTAGAAATATAGCGTTTATAGGTCACGGCGGAAGCGGGAAAACTACGATCTCGGAAATTCTTTTATTCACTAGCGGAGAAATTAACCGTATTGGTAAAGTTGAGGAAGGAAATACAACTTCCGATTTTAATGCAAATGAAATTGAGAAGCAGATTTCAATTGCAGCATCACCCCTTCATCTGGAATGGAATAGTACAAAAATAAATATCCTCGATACACCGGGTTTCCCGGATTTTATCGGACAGGTTATTTCTTCTTTGCATGTAGCGGATTTGGCTGTTTCAGTAATAAAAAGTTTTGAGGGAATTGAAGTAGGTACAGAACAAACATGGGAGTATGTAAGAAAGTATAAACTGCCGACGGCTGTTATCATTAATAAAATTGATAATGAACATTCAAAATTTTTTGAAACAATTGCTCAAGCCAAAACACGTTTAAGCCATGATATAACTGTTGTTTCTTTCCCGGTTAAAGAAGGTATGAATTTTAATTCCGTTATTGACCTGGTAAAAATGAAAATGATCTCGTATGCAGAGGCAGGTTCTAAAAAATTTACTGAAGAAGATATTCCTGCTGACTTAAAAGCGAACGCAGATAAACTCAGAGAAGTTCTTGTTGAAAAGATCGCTGAGGCAAGTGAAGAATTGATGAATAAATTTTTTGAAGAAGGTGCGCTCAGTGAAGAAGAAATTCAGAAAGGATTGAAAGCTTCAATTCTAAGCGGCGGATTGATTCCGGCTTTTGCTTTTGCTGCAACGAAAGGAATAGGGCAAAACACATTTCTTGATTTTGCCGTAAAATATTTCCCGGCACCAAATGAAAGAGAACCAATTGAAGCATCAATGAAAGATGGCGGTAAAAAAGTTAAATTAGTTTGCGATGTAAAAGGTGAACCAGCCCTGCTTATTTTTAAATCACTATCAGAACAACATGTTGGTGAACTTTCAATATTCAAAATTTATTCAGGTTCACTTTCACCCGGAATGGATCTCCAAAATACGCATAGAGATAAAATAGAACGCCTTGGACAACTTTATGTTTTAAACGGACATAACAGAAAAGATATTACAAAATTAAACGCAGGTGATATCGGCGCCGTTGTAAAATTAAAAGATAGTCACACAGGGGATACTCTTAGTTCGAAAAATTTTACAATCCTTTTGCCTGAGATTGAATACCCAGAACCGGTAATACGTTTTGCCGTTAAACCAAAAGCAAAAGGTGATGAAGATAAAATTTCTGCCGCACTTCACACAGCACATGAAGAAGAACCAACACTTAGAACAAAATTCGATCCGGAAATTTCACAAACAGTGGTTTCAGGACAAGGTGAGCTTCAACTTAGTCTTGGTATCAAGTTGTTGAGAGACCGGTACGGTGTAGAAGTCGAATTAGTTGAACCGCGTATTCCGTATCGCGAAACTATAAAAGGAAAATGTGAAGACGCTGAATACAAACACAAAAAACAGTCAGGCGGACGAGGACAATACGGGCACGTTCATCTAAAATTAGAACCGATGCCAAGAGGAAGCGGATATGAATTCGAAGATGCCATAGTCGGCGGTGTTGTACCGGGCCGTTTTATCCCTGCTGTAGAAAAAGGTTTGAAAGAAATTATGACAAAAGGAATTCTTACAGGCAGTAAAGTCGTTGATGTTAAAGTTTCTTTGTTCGATGGAACTTATCACGCTGTTGACTCTGACGAAGTATCATTTAAGATTGCCGCATCAATGGCTTTTAGAAAAGGATTTATGGAAGCTAAACCGATGCTCCTTGAACCGATTTATGATATCAATGTTAAGATTCCTGACAAGTATATGGGCGATGTAATGGGCGATATTTCAGGAAGACGCGGAAAGATTCAAAACATGGATTCGGATAATTCATTCCAGATCATAAAAGCAAAAGTGCCTTTGGCAGAACTTCACAAATACTCTACTCAACTTCGAAGCTTAACTTCAGGGCGCGGAATGTTTTCGATGAGTTTCTCTCATTATGAAGAAGTACCGAAGGAAACAGAATCGAAAGTAATAGAAGAATATCAAAAACATAAAGAAGAAGAAGCAGAATAAATTTATTCTGATTAAATTACGGGCGGAAGTAACATCAACTTCCGCCTTTTTTATTTATGGATAAACTCTGGTCACCATGGCGTTCTAACTACATCGAATCTTTCAAAACAAAAAAAGATTCTGATGCATGTGTATTTTGTGAAGCACTAAAACTTCCGATTGATAGTAAGGAATCGCTTATAGTTTATAAAAATAAACTGTGTTATGTAATGCTTAATCTGTATCCTTACAACAGCGGTCATTTAATGGTAATTCCAAATAAACACGTTAGTGATATTCATACTTTGAGCTTGGATGAAATGAATGAAATGATGAATACAGTTCGTCTTTCTATGAAAGCTTTGGAAAGAGCAATGAATCCGCAAGGGATGAACTTCGGCGCAAATCTTGGTAAAGCCGCTGGCGCCGGTATTGATTCGCATCTTCACTTTCACATTGTACCGAGATGGAGCGGCGATATTAATTTTATGCCCGCTATCGGAGAAGTAAAAATCATTTCTCAAGATTTATTGGAGACAAAGAAAAAACTTATTAATTCCTTTAACGAAATTTTAAAAACAGACAAATAACATAATGGACGTTAAAAAATTTAAAATCTTAATTGCCCCGAACAGTTTCAAGGAATGTGCAGACTCGGTCGAAATTACCGAGTATATCAAAGGGTCGTTGTTCAAATTACTACCGGAAGAGATAAAATCTAGAATTGATTTTTTACTGAAACCAATATCTGACGGCGGTGACGGTTTTTTGCAAGTTTGCCAGAGAAACTTTGGAGTGGAATTTCTTCATTTTGAAATCTCTAATCCTTTTAATGGAGGCAAATTTTTCTGTCCGGTCGGATATTATCAAGAAACCAAAACCATTTATATCGAATCGGCTGAAGTTTTAGGTTTAAAACTAATCCCGGAAGAATTTAGAAGACCAATGTCACTTTCATCAAAAGGAATGGGTGATTTGTTACTTCAGTTATATGATTTTGTAATTGACGGAGTTATGGATGTTGAAAAAGTAATTATAGGAATTGGCGGGACCGGGACTAATGATCTTGGTATGGGAATGATGGAAACATTTGGTCTTGAATTTTATGATTCGAAAGATAATATGTTGGAAGTCATACCAAGGAATTTTTCTAAGGTGGAGAAAATTATAGTTCCCGAAGTAACTTTACCATTTAAAATAGAGGTGATTATTGATGTAGAAAATCCTTTGCTTGGAATTGACGGAGCCAGCTTACTTTTTTCCGAACAGAAAGGCGCGACTGATGAAGAATCTAAGGAAATGGAGAAAGGATTTTCTCATATTCTTGATGAACTTGAGATAGATGATGATTCGCAATCAAATATGGATGGTGCCGGCGGCGGCTTAGCTGCGGCAATGAAAATGTTTTTTGATGCCAGCGAAAAATATGCTGATCAATTTATTAGAGAAGATTTGAAAATTGATGCCAACACTTATAATGTAGATCTTGTAATAACAGGTGAAGGGAAGTTGGACTCACAGACATTTTTGAACAAGGGGGCTTTTATAGTAGTAAATGAATTTGCTCAAAAAAACGTTCCGATTATTTTTCTATGCGGAGCCAGTGAGGGCGATTTGCCTAAAGTTGAAAATTTAAAAGTTATTGAGATTTCAGAATACTTCGATACAATAGAAGAATCAATTGAGAAGATTGATAAAGGTATTGATATAGCAAGCAGAAAGATCACCAAAGAAATTATACAGTTATTTGCAAAGAAAAATTCATAAGACCTCCCCCATATCCCCCTCCTTAACTAAGGAGGGGGAACTAAAGGGGATGGTCGTGTTGACAAGGAGAAAATGGAGAATCAATCCGAAATTTTTGAAAAGATAAAAATAGATGCGTTGGAAGAAATTTTGGGAAAGAAATTCCCTGTCCTTGATGACGGATTTGTCCGTGTTGTAGATTATATGGGCGGTGATGAATCCATCGTTCAAGCTGCTAGAGTTTCTTACGGAAAAGGGACAAAAAAAGTTTCTGAAGATCGTAGGTTAATCCGATATTTATTAAGAAACTTTCACACTACTCCTTTCGAGATGAGTGAAATCAAATTACATGTCCGTGTTCCGATGGATACATGGCGGCAATGGATCCGACATAGAACTGCAAATGTAAATGAATACTCAACACGTTACTCAATTGCAATTGATGCATCGCAAAAAACTGATGCCGGTAATTGGAGAATTCAAGCAATAGATAATAAACAGGGAAGTGAAGGATTTTTTGATAATGCAATAGGCAGTAAACTGACTGAACGCGAAGTAGAGCTTCAGCAATTTGCACGGGAAATTTATCAAGAAAGACTTCAACTTGGTGTTGCAAGGGAACAAGCGCGGAAAGATTTACCGCTTTCAACTTATACGGAAGCATATTGGAAAATTGATTTGCATAATCTTTTAAATTTTCTAGCACTTCGTATGGATAATCATGCACAGTTCGAAATACGCAGCTATGCAAATGTTATCGGTAATGAAATTGTTGCAAGATGGTGTCCAATAGCTTGGGAGGCATTTAAGGATTACAGAATAAATTCAATGAGTTTTTCTTCTCTTGAGTTGCAAATCCTTAAACAATTAGTATCTAGAAATAAACAAGCGGCACTTAAACTGGCGGATGAGTTCGGCTGGTTAAATAAAATTGACGGACGACTTTCTAAGAACCGCGAGCGTATTGAATTTGAAGAAAAACTATTGACGTTGGGAA
>Ga0182021_10001300_pt1 | contig 28388 bp, 23 predicted proteins | sample 612E3MmetaG_FD_120493 | JGI IMG/M metagenome (GOLD analysis project Ga0182021, IMG submission 120493) | Permafrost microbial communities from Stordalen Mire, Sweden - 612E3M metaG (Illumina Assembly) | ecosystem: Environmental > Terrestrial > Soil > Wetlands > Permafrost | place: Sweden...
ACCGACCGCAGATTTACCACGGATGGCACGGATGAGCACGGATGGCGGATGGTTTACCACAAAACACACGAAACGGGGAATCGAAGTTTGACCGCAAAGCGGCGCGAACTTCGGATTAGCGAAGATTAGCGGGAATTAGCGGTTTCCAAATCGACCGACGAAAGATGCACGCAGGAAAACATCATCTTCAGATATAGCAGTGCAGATTCAATCCGGATGAAACCAAAGCATGTCGGGCGTAAAGCCCGACCTACCAAAGTGGCGGCCAGCGTCACGGTATTCCGTGAGGCTCAGTAAACTGCTCTCGTGCCCGCCGGCCGACCTCAGGTCAACGACGACTCCTCCGCGGTTTCCCGGTGACGAACGCCGGCGCCGGAGGTTTGCCCGTTCGCGTGATGGCCGGACGCATGCCCATTGCCGCTCGCATTGAACGGGACTTTAGCGACCGGGGCCGGCGCCACGCTTTCCTGCCGATGAGCATGCTCGCCCACGAGCGCCAGCAGATCGGCCACCGACATCTTCATGGCCCCGGCCTGGGAATTTAATTCTGCCGCCGCGGCCGCGCTTTCCTCGGCGTTGGCGGCGGTGCTCTGCGTCACCCGATCCATCTGGCCGACCGCCGTGTTGATTTGAGTGATGCCCTGCATCTGCTCGCGGGAAGCGTTCGCCACTTCCGCCACCAACTCATCCACCTGACGCGTCTTGGTGACAATTTCGTTCAGCGCCACCGCCACTTTGCCGGTGATCTCGACGCCCTGCGCCGATTTGCCGATGGCACCCTCGATCTTGGTCGCGGTTTCCTTCGCCGCCTGGGCGCTGCGTTGGGCCAGGTTCCGAACTTCGTCGGCTACCACGGCAAACCCCATGCCCGCTTCGCCGGCGCGAGCGGCTTCGACCGCCGCGTTCAGGGCGAGAATGTTGGTCTGGAAGGCGATTTCATCGATGGTCTTGATGATCTTGGCGATGTCGTCGCTCGAAGCCTTGATGGCTTCCATGGCGGTGCTCATGGCCCCCATGTCGCCGGCGCCTTTGTCCGCCGCGATGCGGGCCTGCTTGGCGAGTTCGTTCGCCTTATGGGTGTTGTCCGTGTTGAGCCTGGTCATCGTGGACATCTCCTCCAAGGTGGCACTGGTTTCCTCGATGGAAGCGGCTTGCTGGCTGGCTTCTTGCGCCAGCGATTGGCTGGCGGCAGCGACGGTGTTGGCGGAACTGATGACGCTATCCGAGCCGTCGCTCAATTTATCCACCAAGCCGATCAGGGCCCGACGTACCCGGACGGAGTTCAGCGTGACTAGAATCGCAGCGAGAGCCGCAAAGCCGATGCTGGCCGAGCCGAGTCCCCAAACGGACTGGCGGATGCGATCGAAGCTGTCCACGGTCTGGCCGGTGCTATCATTGGCGACGTTCGAACAATACGTCTTCACCTGTTCGGCGGCGTCGCTCAACTGCTTCACTTTCATAGGCACGTCCTGATCCAGCATCTTCATCGCGGCGGCAAAGTCCGTGTCCACCAGCGCCCGCAGCCGCCCCATCGTTTGCACGTAATCGTTGAAATGCGTCTGGAGATTGACGACATGCTCGCGACCCTGGCCGGACGGATACAGCTTGCTCAAGCCGTCGATGATTTCCTGGTTCTTCTGCTGCACGGCATCGGCCTGCCGAGACCGGACGACCCGGTCTTGTTCCTGCGCGAACATGAGTTCGAAGGAATGGAGCCGGTAAATGGCCAGGTTTTCCTGCAGCGAAGCCAGATAACGGAGGCTGGGCAGGCCGGAGTTTTCCAGCGCCTGCGTCGCCAGGGTACCCTGCCGGCAGACGCGCCACAAGAGGCAGCCCTGAACGATGAGAAACACCAGTAGCAACCCGACCACGCCCTGGATGATGCGAAAGCTGCGTTTGATGGAAGTGCTACGCTTTATACTCATATATATACATTCGTGGACCCCGGGCCAACCCGCAGTCTACGATCTGGTGACCAACAGGGATCGAATATGGACTTGCTATAACGGAGAATGGAACGGCCCGGGTCGGTTTGGTCCCGGCCGGAGGCCGGGCTTTCGACCCGGTTTCCGGCGGGAGACAATTTACAGGTAGTATTATTTGACTTCGAGTTTCTTGACGCCCTTCAGGTCGACATCCAACGGCGCCAGCGCAATCGCGCCTTTGGTCGAAGCGACCAGCGCCACGAGCGCCGCGGCATCCTCGGCCTTCCTGGGCTGCTGTCCGCGGCCCGAGAACATGAGGCGTTGCCAGAAGGTCTTGAACTGGCTGGCATCCATGCCGCTGACCTCCTTCAAGGCCGCGTCGGTCTTGTCGGGCAGCACGGCGATGACCACGTTTTGGCCGCCTTCCCAATACATCGTCTTGCCATTGTAGATATCTTTCAATGCCGCGGCGCTGATGCTGCCGACGGGCACGTTTTCGTTGGCGATCACCACCGCGCCTTCCAGCGCCATTGCTTGAAGCGCGCCGGCCAGGAGTGCCGCGCAAATCAATCCGATCTTCAGAGAAGTAGTTTTCATGAATAGGTCGCTGATTGGATTGTTTGCGGTTAGAAACTGAAGGTGACTTTGGCGGCCATCATGAACCAGCCATCGCCGTGTCGCACCGGGTTGTTGACGTTGTCCAGCAGCTGGGCGACGCCGCGCATTTGGTGGCCTTCAATTTTGAAGATCCACGAATCGCCGAGATCGAAACGGAGCGAAAGCGCCGTGTCTTTTTGAAACGCATCCGCCGCGACGGGAAGGGTGGCCCCTTTCCGGTCGTGGACGTCTGCATAATATTCGGTGTAGTAGCCGCCCGCCTCGACCCATTTGTTGATCCGATATGCGGCCCCAAAGTACCAGCAATCCGGTTCGATGTGCTTGGTCGTAGTCGGCAGCCCGCCGCCGGTGTTCAAGTAGTCGACGGTGACGTGGTAGTACTCCGCCTGAAACGTCCACGATTTCACCAGGTACTCGATCGAATACTTGTCCACCTTGGGTGATCCCACGCTATTGCGGATGAAGCCGGGCCGGACGGTGGTGTTGAACGACAAATCGTGCACTTTATTCGGCGCCATCCCCAGCCGCAGACCGTCGATCGGGGTGTTCCACCAGAACTGCACGCCGTACATCGTGGGTGCATTGATCCAAACCAACGGCCAGTTCGGCGGCAGGTTTGATTTCTGGAGGGCGAGACCGCCGTTCAGTTTGGGGCGCTGCACTCCGGCATACGTTTCGTAGGAAAAACTGCCGGCTTTGCTCAGCGGAATGGTGCCGAAAAACTCTCCGCCATCGATCGAGGCATAGGCGTCGCGCCAGCGGGCATTGTACATGCCCTGCGGCAGCAACACCCAGGTCCGCGACAGATCCACGTCCTGAATGTGATTGTAGATTCCCTCGGGCCGACGAATGCGTCCGGCGCGGATACCCAGATAGTCGCCAAACGTATATTCGACCTGGCCGTAATCCAAGAACACCTTGTATTCGCCGGCGGGGCCGACATCGAAGGTAAACGCCTGGGCGGAGATTCGCGTACGCGGGAACGGATTGACCGAGGCATTCAAGCCCGCCTCCGTGAACTTGAAGGACCCGTGCGAGCTATCGCCCAGATAGTTGTAATCGCTCGAATCGAGGAATCCTTGGCTGACGAAACCGTGGATATCCACCGGCGGCAGATCGGTGCCGAGCTTAAGTTCAACCGCCTGAATTCGACCGGCGGTTAGAATCAAGCCAATCCCTATTAAGCTCAAGATAGGTAGGCGGCGTGTTATGGTCATTTTCACGATTGATATATTTACGTTTATTTGTGGTTGCGGTTTGGCCATTGCTGTTCGTACCCAGCGATCAATTGATTTCGAAAGAACTATCTATGAACGTTTTATGATTCAGGGTGATTGCCTGAAATTAACCTGTAATTATTGACTCCAGCCAACGGCGTTATCGCAACAAACTTGAGCCAGATACGTAATAATCCCCACCTAGGAGTTTGTCGGGCTTTGGAGCGAGGTTCGGAAAGAGCTCGAGATATCGTCGCGAGGCAACCCGCCGCGACCGACAAACTCCTTAAACCGCCGCGAGGCGGCGGTAAATCGAAGGAGAAGCGAGCGTCGGCGTGGTTGTAGCCGGCCTCGGTGAGGCCGGGCCGGGGTCACCGACCCCGGCTACAGCAGGACAGGTGGATGAGCCTCCACTCGCTCACGTTCGCGGCTACGTCGGAGATGAAGAAAGTGGAGGGGAATTGGCGTCGAAGTGGCTTGCTCAAAGGCCTCGGGGCCTGCCCCGAGGATCTTTGCTGGCCATCATGGGTACAGAATTGCCGCTGAGGCATCCGCCAAGACTCGGTACAAACTACGTCGATTTGCGCGGAACGCAGTCACAATTTGCCCCGCTGCGACGTCTCTCCCGCAACAACATGCTTTCCTTTTGGAACCATCGGCACCGCGCGGCGATTCCAGCCCTCGGTGTTTTCTTCGCCCTCATGGTCGCGGCCTGCACCACGGCCAAGCGCACCTCCAGTACCCCGCTCCCGGCTTTCCCCGGGGCGGAAGGATTCGGCGCCCTCGCCACCGGAGGGCGCGGCGGCGCGGTTTACCACGTCACCACGCTCGCCGACGCCGGCCCGGGTTCTTTTCGCGACGCCGTGAGCCAGCCCCACCGCGTCGTCGTCTTCGACGTCGGCGGCGTGATCAAACTTGCCACCAATATCGATGTGAGCAGCGATCTCACGATCGCCGGTCAGACCGCGCCGGGCGAGGGCATCTGCCTCTACGGGCGCAGCGTCTCGCTCAGCGGCCAGTCCAACATCATCCTGCGTTATGTGCGCTTCCGCGAAGGGATCGCCGGCGACCGGGGCAAAAAGTCGCTCGGCATGGCCCACGCCAGCAACATCGTCATCGACCATTGTTCGATCGAATGGGGGCGTTGGGACGACCTCGGCATTACCGCGCAACGCCGCGACACCACCGCGCCAGGCGACGAAACCACGACACCAAGCGATGAAACCACCGCGCCAAGCGACGCCGCCGCCCTGCAAAGCCACGACATCACGGTGCAATATTGCATCATGGCCGAGGCCATCCATCCGCAAAGTTTCGGCGCGCTGATCGACTCTGTGACCAACGTAACCCTCAGCCACAATCTTTGGATGAGCAACGAAAGCCGCAATCCCAAGGTCAAGGGCACGGTTCAGTATATCAACAACGTTGTCTACAACTGGGGCGAGACGGGCCTGTGCGGCGGGCACTCCCTCGCCGATCACGCCCTCGACGTCATCGGCAACTATTTCATCAAAGGCCCGTCATCGAACGACCGCTTCGCGGGCCAGTTCTATGCCACCGATCATGTTTATCAGGCGGGCAATCTCGCTGACTTGGATGCGGACGGAGCCCTCAACGGCCAGCCGGTCGCCGCGGCCGACTTTCATCGCGCCGACGAAAAGACCTACAAGCTGCCGACGTTTGTAACGGCGTCGGCAATGCACCCGCGCATCTCCGTGACCGTGGATACCGCGCCGGTCGCCTACGCCAAAATCGTGGCGGGCGCCGGTTGCTCGCTCCGTCGCGATGGCGTGGATCGGCGCTTGATCGACGAGCTCAGATCCTTGGGCAAAAAGGGAAAGACGCTGCCGCACACCGATGACAAGGGCGAAGCGTTGGCTGGTGGATTGGGCGAAATCGCGGGCGGCCCCACTCCGCTCGACCGCGATGGCGACGGCATTCCCGACGCCTGGGAAACCGCTCATGGGCTCAATGCCAAGGACGTCGCCGACGCGGCGAAGCTGGATGCCTCCGGCTACACAAACCTCGAGGTTTACCTCAACAGCCTCACCGGGCCGCGCGACGCGGCCCGGTAACGTGATACAATCGAGAGTCACCACGAAACACACGAAACACACGAAAGGAATCCCGACTGACGTTTTGCAGTGCCTTGACGCTCATTTTCGCTAGTCTGTCATTCGCGAACATTCGCGCCGATTCGCGGGCAAAAATCCGCCGTCCGACTTTCGTGTGTTTCGTGGTTAAATACCTCCGAATGGCTTCAGTTCAGTCGGCCATCTTGATCGCGGCGAGTTTCTTCATGGTGTCCACATCCTGCGGAGTGCGGGTTTCCAGCCGGATGCCGCGGCCCTCGGCATAGACGCGCGCCGCGTTCAACTCGGTGATGACCGTTGCGGGCAGATCGCTGGCCCGCACGGCGGCGGTCGCCTTTTCGTCGAAAACGAAGGCGGTCAGAAAATAGCCGTCCCGGGGCAGAAGATAGAGGATGGTGCGCTTCTTTCGGATCAGGCGAAGAAACCCGAGCGGGCTGGTACGCGCCGTTTTCCACTCGGGAGTCACCGGCGCGTAGGTGGCTTCGAGGTGGGCAACGAGTTCATCCCAGAGCGGCTGGGTCGCGCCCAGGGCGCGACCCAGTGCGGCGGCGCTCGGAGGGCCGGGCATGGTGACGGGCTTTTTCGAAGACACGGTGAATCCTATTGCTACATCCTGAGTGGGGTGGAGTAGTGGCCGTGAAAAACCTTCCACTGGCCGTCCTTGAGCTGGAAAATCAGCGATACGGCGAAGTGAGTCGTCATCTCGCGACCATCGGTGAAGGTGGCGTGGGTCGTGCCCTCGCCGGTCAGCAGGGCGAGCTCTGGAGAAACCACCGTCACTTGCGGACTCTCGATTTGGCGTTCGAGTTTTGCGATGCCAAGGAATCCGCGCTTCACCGCTTCCAGCGCTTCCTGCCGGGTTTTGAAGAGCGTGCCATTCTGGATGATCACACCTTTGGCGGAATCGAGAATGTACTCGAAGAACGCATCGGCGTTCAGGCTGTTGGCGGCCTGGGTCATCTTCGCGTTGGTTTCGAGCACGGCCTTTTCGATGGCGGCAACCGCCGGGTCGGGCGTGGCCGGTTTGGATTCGGCGCGGAACGGAACGGTCGCCAGCAGGCCAGCGGCCATGAGGCAAAGCGGGGCAAACAGAGTACGGGACGAGGTATGTTTCATAGGGACAAGAGGTGTGCGGGGAGTAAGGGAATGAGGGAGTAAGGGAATAAGGGAATGAGGGAGTGAGGGAATGAGGGAGTGAGGGAATGAGGGAGTGAGGGAATGAGGGAGTGAGGGGGAAGTTAAAGTGAAGAGGATTGAGGGAAGGGCGGTGGACCGTCGGCAGTGAACGGCTTCTTGTTACTTGCTCCTTGATACTTGCGCGCAACGGCGCGGATTGGGCGGCTTGGACTTCAACCTAGACTTTTAACTTCAACCTCCCGCTCCGCGGAGTCCTACGGCGCGGTGTCACAGCGTCTCCCAAGCGATGAAGTCCTCCAGGGGCTTTTTGGCTCGCGATTGCGGCCACTCCGCCGGCACGCCCAGCGGCGTGAAGCATACGCGGGTGTAGCGGGCGGGGATGTTCAAAATCTTCCGGGAGACTTCGTCGGGGACGGAGTCGGTGATGAACACGGTACCGTAACCGAGGGCCCGCGCGGCGAGCATCAAGTAGCCCGCCGCCATCGGACCGTCCCAGTGATTGTAGTCTGGGTAGGCGGACTGGTTGTCGGTCAGGACCACGATGTAGGCGGGCGCGGAGAAGTAACCGTCGAAAGAGTCTCGAACCCGGGTCTCGCGCATTTTGTTCTCATCTTCGGAGAGCGGCTTTTTCGGATCGACCCGCCCCAGCATCCGCTCGATGCAAGCGTTCTTCAAGGCCGCGATCCTGGCGGAATCGCGCACGACCAGAAATTTCCAGGGCTGTTGATTCCCGGAGGTAGGCGCCGAGCGCGCGGCGTCGAGAATCCGGCGGAGATCGGCCTCGGGCACGGCGTCCGGTTTGAACTTTCGTACCGAGCGGCGGGTCCTGAAAACCTCCCAGATGTCGGCGGGGGCAGTCGCGACGGAAGGTTCGGCGGCAGCAGTCATACGGTTGGCGAGGATCAGGCTAGTACCGGCGAAGGCACAGGCTTGGAGGAAGGCGCGCCGAGGCGTTTTCCGGATGAGAGGGGTCAGGGCGGCAGGAGCCGTGAACGTGGAGTTATTCATAGCGGGAAAAGGATGCGTTGATCATGGCTGGTTTTGGGGGGCGGAGGCGGCAGCACGGTGCGGCTGACGTTGAGCAAGACGCGACCGCCTTCGGTACGCGACTGGCCCTCGACGGTGATCGGGTTGGGCCCCATGCAGAAATATTCCTGTCCGACGGTAAGCGTGGGCGAACGCTCGAGATAGTAAATGAGGGTGATCCCGCCCTTTTGCACACAGATGGCCGGCGTGTGCTGGTGGCCTTCGTGCAATACGCAGGCCGGGCATACGGCTTCGCCTTGGATCGTGATCATGGCCTGGGCCGACCGGGGGACTGCCAACCAAAAAACCACCGCGAGCCCGGCAATGGCTGCGGAGGCGGCCCAGGCGATTCCCGTCGGACGTCGCAATGCGGCCCCGAGCATGGTGATCCATGAGAAAAGGCGCCCGCGGCGGGTTTCGAGTCGAGCCCGCACGGTTTCGTAGAACTTGTCCGCACCTTCGCTCTCGGCGCGGAGCCGGGTTTTCCAGGCGGCGACAAACGCCTCCGCCGAACGCTCGGGAGCCTGGTGTTGCGACCAAACCTCCCAGAGCGCCAGATGCTGCTGCAGGTCGAGTTGCAGCTCGGGCCGGGCGCCCAATTCACGGGCCAGCTCGCCGGCCTCCGGCTCGGACAATTCCCCTTCGAGCAGGCGGCCCAACAGGTCCTGATAACGCGCTGGGTTCATGGCCGAGCCCCCGCGCTTTTTCGCTCGATGCACTCCTTCACCGCGACCCGGATTCGTAGGAGAGTTTGGCGGACCGAGTCGGCGTTGAGGCGCAGTTCCCGGGCGAGCGTGGTGGCGTTCACGCCGCCGGCATAGCGGCGTTGCAGCAACTCCCGGTTCCGCGGCGGCAATTGCCCCACGCATTCCTGCATCACCGGCAGCAGCCGGACAAAGTCGGTGGGTGCGGCGGTGCCGTCGGGATCGCGATGCAACAGAATGTCCGCCACCGCCAGGGGCAGCAGCCGGGAGCGCCGCGCCTCCTTGCGCCGCTCGTTGACGACGAGGTGGCGCGCGATCCCGCGCAACCATCGGCCGAAGTTCGTCCCTGCCTCGAAATCGCCCAGCCGCCGATAGGCGACGATGAATGCCTCTTGGGCGAGATCGTCCACAAACGCCTCATCCGCACCCAGCGCCCGGACGAAGGCGCGCAACCCCGCCTGGTGCTCTCGCACCAAGTCCTCGAATGGCGGGGTAACCGGGGTTTCAGTGGGGTTCTCTTTCGACATGGACGCTCTTTATTGTCGTGAGAGTTGCGGGTGTGACACGAATTCGTGCGAAAATCGCAGTTTCGTGGCGCTGACCGGGCTCGGCGACCCAAATTGTTTTGCCACCTTACATTGTCGGATGCTCGTTTGTCTTATGCATTATTGTCCCGCAAGAACGTGAACGAATTGGCCCTAAAAGAACGCGCCATCAAGTTGGGGGCGGTCAAATCCGGCATCAGCCAGAATGTTTATGCCAATATTACGGGCGATGGTTATAGAAGTTGTCTGATTTTTGCCGTCGCGCTCAACCCCGGCATTGTGCGGAAAAACTGCGACGGGCCCACCAATGATTTTCTGAATGAATTCAACCGCGCGAACCGTCTGATTCATCAAATTGAAAGAAGTATCTGCGACGGGTTGTTATCAGCGGGGATTTCAGCTTTGTCGCTGCGGGATTTTGCCCAGGCGCGAAATGCGATCGTCCCGCTAAAGCGGCTGGCGGTAAAGGCGGGGATCGGGTGGATGGGCAAGAGCACGTTGATCGTCACCGAAGAGTACGGTCCGGCCATCCGGCTGGGCGGTGTGGCGATAGCCCAAGAACTCGTCTCCGATATCGAGATACTTGAGAGCAAATGCGGCACCTGCCTCATCTGCACGAATAGCTGCCCGGGCGATTGTATCCGTGGCGTAGAATGGAAGGCAAAATTGGAGCCGAAAGATCTGCTGGATATCGAGAGGTGCAAGGAGACCAATGGCAGGCTGACCGCAGACGCCCTGGGCATCGAAGCAACGATGTGCTCCACCTGCATGAGTGTGTGCAAATATATCAGCCGGAACTGAACGATGGGGCCGGTTAAGCCCCGGAATTTTTTCGGCTTCAGGTCCAATTGATCGACCTGGACGCGCGGCGGCCGTGGCGCGCGATGACGGTTGGATTTGCCGGGGAAGATGCCATTCGGCGACTGCGATGACCGCCGGTCGATTCAGGCGGGATTTTCTCGAACGGATAGTGTACGAATCCAGCCAGTATCCCCATGCGGCCATTCGTCTCCATTTCCCGCCGATCGATCCTGCTGCTTCTGACCCTCGCGTGTTGCTGGTCGCTCTGGGTGATGGCGAACGCCGTCGCGTCGGCGTTAAAGGCACCGGCGAAGTTGCCCTACATCATCCGCTACAACGCCGTGGATGGCCTCCTCGGGCTGGCGGTGTGCGGTCTGCTTTTTCTGATTTACGACCGCGTCCGTCACCGTTTTGAACTCGGCCCGTTCCTGCTCGTTGCGGCTCCACTTTGTTTTATCGCGGCGCTGCTCTGGCACACGACGTCGATGCTGACCATGTGGTGGTGCGGCTGGAACGATCAGCTCTATCTCAATGCCCCGAATCTTTTGGTCGGGGGCGGGCTGATGGATGGCACCACCCTTGCGCTGTTTTCGCTGCTGTTTTTCGCGGTTGATCACTGGCTCCAGCTCCGCGAGCAGCGGGAGAAAGTGCGCGAAGCGACGGTCCTCGCTCATCAGGCGCAACTGCAGATGCTGCGCTACCAGCTCAACCCGCATTTCCTGTTCAATGCGCTCAATTCCATCCGGGCGATGATTCTGCGCGAGCCGGAGCGCGCGCGGCAGATCGTCACCGAGCTCTCCGAGTTTCTCCGGTATTCGCTCAATGGACGTGGACACGAGTCGACGGTTGGCGAGGAGATGCAGGCCATCGAAAACTACCTCGCCATCCAACGGATCCGCTTCGAGGAGAAGCTCGCCGTGACCGTGCAGGTGGATTCGAAGCTGAATGAATACGTGCTGCCGTGTTTCCTCGTGCATCCACTGGTGGAGAATGCCGTCAAATACGGCATGGAGACGAGCGATCCGCCGCTGCGCGTGGAGATCGAGATCGTTGCCCGCGGCCCCGCGTTGGCCATCCGCGTCTCGAATACCGGTCGGCTCATGCCCGCCGCGCCCAGGGAGCCCGGAGATGCGCGGGATGGCACGGGCACTGGACTCAAAAACGTCACCCAACGACTGGAGCTGGCCTTTCCCGGCCGGCACACGTTTTCCGTGGTGGAGCGGGACGGCTGGGTGCATGCCGAGATCGTGCTGCGGCCGGCGGCCGAGAAGGAGGCACCGTGACAAAAGCCCGGGCGGTGATTGTGGACGACGAACGGCTCGCGCGCCGCGAGTTGTCCTATCTGCTCCAGAGCCACCCCGAGATCGAAGTGGCGGGAGAGGCGGGATCGGTGAAGGAGGCGGTGAAGGTCGTGGAAAACCTGCACCCGGACCTCCTGTTCCTGGATATTCAGATGCCGCGGGCGAGCGGCTTCGAACTTTTCGAACGCACCGCCATCACCGCCGAGGTGATCTTCGTGACGGCCCACGACGAGTTCGCCGTGCGCGCCTTCGAGGTGAACGCGCTCGATTACCTGATGAAGCCGGTAAATCCGCTGCGCCTGCGGCAGGCGATCGAGCGGTTTCTCCGACGTAGCCCCAAGGCGGTGGAGGCTCCCCGTGCCCTGGCCTACGAGGATACCATCTTAGTGGCCATCGGGTCGGCTCCGCGTTTCGTGAAGCTCTCCTCCCTCGTGTGCATTCTCGCCGAGGGGGACTATTCGCGGCTGGTCGGCACCACGGGGTCGATGGGCCTCGTGCTGAAATCACTGAAGGAGTGGGAGGCGTTGCTGCCAAAGCGACAATTCTGCCGGATCCAGCGTTCGGTGATCGTCAACTGCGAGCGCGTGGAGCGTTTCGAGCCGTGGTTCAACAGCTCGTACCAGGTCTACCTTCAGCACGTGCCGCAGCCGTTCACGATGAGCCGCCGCCTGGCCAAGCGGTTTCGCGCCCGGTTCGGAGTGTAGTGTCAGCGCCGCTTGTATCTGGACTCCTCGTAGCGGCGCGGCTTCCGCGCCGTCCGGAGCCGAAAGCGGCTCCGCTACGTGAGCACAATGTCGGAAAACGATGGAACGTTGGCATGAACGCCAGATTGGCGACCCGAGGCCGCCAATCTGTAACCTTCGTTTCCTTTTGAAAAAGTCCGAAAGGATCGGCTGGTTGGTTTGACTCCGTTCTCTCTGTTTCCTCCTGTAAATACTAGCTCGAGCGGCTGATCCCAAAGTCTTCCTCCGTGAACTCTTGTTTGTGTTCAGTGGCCGCTGTGACGAGATCGGTCGGCGGAATCTAGGTTCAGCCACACTTCGTTAAAACCGGCGCCTTCCTTGGTGATGACGTTCTTGACGTTCGCGGCGAACACGTCGGGTTTGCCGTCGCCGTTGAGGTCGCCCACGGCCGCCGCGACGCTGTTGGCATTGCCCAAGCGAAGACCGCTGTCGGTGAAGTGCCCCTTGCCGTCGTTCAGCCAGACGGTGTTCGGCTTCCCGTTGTCGGTCGGCGATCCATCGCAGAAGAACGCATCAAGATGACCATCACCGTTGAAGTCGCCCGCGACCACCCCGCCTTTCCCCAGCTTCTGGCCGCTGTCGGCGAAGTTGCCCTTGCCGTCGTTGAAATACACCATGGCGCCGCCAGCGGCGCCGACCAGCAGGTCCAGGGAACCATCGCCGTTCAAGTCGGCCAGTACCACTCCCCGATGTTCTCCTATCGGGATGTTGTGCGGCACCTCTGTGAAACCGCCATGCCCGTCGCCCAGCCAGATCTTGTCCTTTGCCGGCTTCATGGTGGGCGGCGGCGTGTGGGGAATGGCGACGTAGATGTCAGGGATGCGGTCGCTGTTGATGTCGCCGACCGCGTAGGTGCATTGGCTCCAGCCGCCGAGGGCCATGCGGGTGTCGCGGAAGTTGCCGTTTCCGTCGTTCAGCAGAATGCGATCCTCATACTGGCCGGCCACGATGAGATCGATGGATCCGTCGCCGTTCAGGTCGGCGAGATGCGCGGCCAGCATCGGGACGTCCGTGAGCAGAGGTCTCTTGTCGGTGAAATGAAACCGGCCGTCGTTGAGAAAAACGACGTTGTCGCAAACGACATCGACAAATCCGTCTCCGTTCAGATCGGCGAAATATGCCGGCCGATTCGGCGGACCAAAGGACTGGTCGGTCTTGGTGAAATGTCCCTTGCCGTCGTTCAGCCAAACGGCGCCCTCGAAGTAGGCGTCCAGAGATCCATCGCCATTGAGGTCCGCGAGCTGAACGTACCAACTGTCTCCGGTGCCAAGCTGCTGTCCATTGTCGGCGAAGGAGACCGCGCCGGGCGCGGCCCTCGGCGCGGCGGCCTTGGTTGCCTCTGCTTGGGGGAAGGTCGCCAGCAGCGACAGAGTCAATGAACCAAGCATCGATCTTAGGGTTGTCATCGTGGGTGTCCCTCCTTCGCCGGCGCCTTACTGTGCCTTCTGGATCTGGGCGATCTGCTGCTTCGCCCAGCCCTGGTCGGGGTCGATCTCGAGCGCCTTCTTGAGATGAACGATGGCGGCCTCGGCGTCTCCTCGTTGCTTGTGGACAAATCCCAGACCGGCATGCATCTGGGCGTTGCGCGGATAGCGTTCGACGGCGAATTCGAAGATCCTCTGCGCCTCGTCGAGCTGATGGCTGTTGGCGAGAGTGAGCCCGACGTCGAGGATCAGTGCTACCGGCACCTCGATCGCGAAGCCGTAGCGCTCGCTGAGCGCCGCGAAATGGTCGCGCAGCGAGCGCAGGCTCGTCGGCTCGGCTCGCGGGCTGTAATCTGGAAATAGAGCCCGCAAGCCCAAGGACAGATCCATTTCAGGAACATGGCCTTCGTTGTGTCTGGTCTCCGACTTCCACCGAAACCAAACTGGCGCACTCTTGCTCAGAAGTCCCACGAACTGCGGCAGCTCGCTCGTCACCCGTCCGAAATCGTCGTCGCTGGCGAGCAGGAAGAGAAACCGGCCGGGCCGGCTCGAATCCGCAAAGGCCGCCTTGGCCTTCTCGGAGATGAGGCCCGGGCACCAGCCGAGCATGGGACTGCTGGCGAAGTACGCCTGAAAGGGGAGCTTCCCGGAGAGGAGGGCATAGATAGCGAACACACCGCTATTCGATCCGCCGTAGAGGACGCGGTAGCTGTTGGTCCGAAACGTTCGGTCAACGAACGGAAGGATCTCTTCTGCGAGCGTCGCGATGTGCCGGTCGGCACTGGCCGTGCCCCCGGCTTTCTCCTGCGGAACCAGCACGAAGTTGCCGTGCGGCAGATCGACGCCGACCAAAACGATCCCCGGAAGCTGCCCTTGGGCGGTCATGTAGTCCAACGTAGCTGCCGCGAGAGCGAACTTTGCCCGGTAGTCGGAACCGAGGAGGAGCAGGATCGGGTATCGCTGCTCGCTCGATGAGTAGTCGGCGGGCAAATGGACGACCAGGTCCACCTTCTCGCCGAGGATGCGCGAGGGGATGGTGTGCTTGTGCCCGATGCCGACGACCGGAGGCCCGGCCTCCGGTGTGACTTGGGCGCGGGCGGGTGCCGCCAGGCAGGCTCCCAATAGGAGTGCGCTCATCAATCTGAAGTCATGGGATTGGAGTTTCATTGGTTTTCCATTCGTTGGTCATCAAGAGGCGCCTCTACGGACGCAACGTCTGGATCGAGCGGGCGTCGACCCAATAGACTTTCTGGTCGTGGCCGGGCGTGGGGCGGGTGAAGAAGAGGAATCGGCCAGCGGGAGAGATCGATGGGAAGCGTTCCTGCTCCGGTGTGGTGATCGAGTCGGGGAGTATTGCAGGTTGCGACCATGTGCCGTCGGGGGCGCGGCGGGCGATGTACAGATCACCGCTGTCGTGGCGATTGCGGCGGCCCGAGGAGAAGAGCACGTAGCTCTCGTCGGGCGCGATGAACGGCGCCCAGTTCAGGAAGGGAGGCAGGTTGATGCTGCGGGGGAGCAACTCCGGCCTGGCGTACTCTCCGTTGATGAATTCGGCCCGGTAGATGCCGGAATCGTTGAGCGGACCGGGCGCGTGCACCAGGCTCTTGTTTTCCTGTGCTGTGAAACCCGTCGCCGAAAGCAGTATTGACAGCAAAGTGATGCGATAGAATGGAGGGGGCATTTGATTCGCGTCCATTTGCGTGATTGGCGGGCCGACCTTCTGTACCGATCAGATCCGGGCGATTTCGGGAGGGGGGACAGCCGGTATCGTGTCGATCGCGGGCGCCTCATCCTTTTGTTTGCAGAACGGCACTTTGAGCGTCAGGAGCGTCGCGCTGCGCCACAACCACTCGAACGGGCCATACCGGAACCGTTTCAACCACCAATGCGCCACGGCACACTGGACCACGAAGAACACCGCGCCGCACAGGATACTGTAAAACTGTCCAAGATGGCGGTAGAGGCCGAGCCCGAAGTTATAATACAGCGGTACGCCGACCAACGCCTGGGTGATATAACAAGTGAGGCTCATCCGCCCATACGGGATCAGCAGTTTCAGCGCAGACCGGACTTTCGTGAAGTGATAGAGGAGGACAAAGCCGCCGGCCCAGACGAACATCTGGGTGAGATCGCAGTATGAAGCGACCAGGTTGTTCGTGACGCGCAGCGCCGGGCCTCGCGGCAGCCAGGAACCGACGTTGAGCTTCACGTAATACAGCAGCGCGAAAGCGAGGACGCCGACGGCGAAAACCCGCTTGGCCAGCGGCCCGTAGGTCGCGGCGCTTTCAAACACCCGGCTGCGCCCAAGCAGCAATCCCCAGACGAACAGCCCGAGCATTTGGAGATAGCGGCCGTTATCGATTGTCCACCACCACTTCGCGAGCTGGCCCGTGACCAGATTGACCCGGCAGACGTTCAGAAAGCCCTGGTTCGCGAACACCGGGTTGAGCTCCCGGTAGTATTGGCCAAAGTGGGTCGGCGGCGGCGTGTAGCCTGGCTCATACGTGAGCCGGCCGAGCTGCCAAAGTGACGGGAGCTGCAGCAGCAGCAGGATGGAGAGCAAGCCCAGCACGCGGCGATCAACGCCGTAGAAAAACACCAGCGGGACGCCTAACACCGCCAAGATCCCCAGAATATCGCCGCAGTAGAGGATGCTGTGCACGTAGCCGATGATCGCGAGCACGGCCAGCCGCCAGAGGAAGCGCCACCGGAAGTTTACGCCGCGCTTGGCCGAACGGTCGAGGATCAGAAAGAAGCTGAGCCCGAACATCAGGGCGAAAATCGCGTAGGCCTTGCCCCCGAAAAGGAAAAACGCGCTGTCCTGCACGTGCATATTGAGCACCCGGAGCCACTCGGGCTGAATCTGCGGATACCGCAGGAAATCGAAATGCTCCACGGAATGCAGGAGCAGGATGCCGAGCAGCGCCGAGCCGCGGAGGGCGTCGATGATGTCGATGCGAGAGCTGGGGGCGGAGTTTGTCGTGGTCATTTCTCAGGGTGGGGAAAGAGAGGCGCGGCCGTTCGCGCCATGAAGGCAGACGCGGACGGCGCCAGGATAGCCGGGCGCGACGCTCATCAGCACGATTGGATTTTCACATTGCAGTCGTCGCACGGCGCGGAATTTGACGCCGGCGGAGCGGAGACGCTCGCCGAACGACTCGCCGAAATATGCGAAATCCACGTCGACCATTTCCTGAGTGCGCAGAAAAGCCATCTGCTCGCGCAGGGTGCGAGTGGCGTCGATCTCCCAGCGAAAATGCGCGAAGGCGATCATTGCCGCGTTGGCCAGCAAGAGCGCGGCCAGCCCCAGGGCGACCCAACTCGTCTTCCGCCGATTCGGAACGGCAAGTCCGCCGATCACGGCGACCACCGGCAGCCACCACAACTGCGGCGCATACCGCGCCCACCAGGTGTGCGTGCCGATGAGGAGCGACGCGACAATCGTGCCGGCCAGCAGCGCCAGCACGAGACGCGGCCCGCCCGGCCGGATCAGCGCAAGGCCGAGCAGCGCGAGTCCGATCAGCCAGGCCCCGCTGAAAAGCGGGCCGAATCCCGCTACGCGCACTCCGTGGATGCGGAAGACAATGAAGTCGTTCCAGCGAACGTCGAACGGCCACATGAGCTGTGCATTCGCGCCGCCGGTGACGGGCTGCGCGCCGGGGCGGCCGAAGATCGAAAACGCGAGCCGATAAACACGATTACGGCCGACCAGGTTCGCCGGTGTTTCGTAACGCTCGTTCGGGTCGCGTTCCCGTTGGCTGAAGCCGGGATTGGCGGCAGTGCCAACCCACGGGTAAAACGGGTTCCCGCGATGCACGGTGTTGGTCACGTATGGATTGAAGCCGAAGAGCGCGGCGCCCAGCAGCACGGTGGCGAACTGGCCGACCGCAAACTGCACGAGCCGGTCGCGTCGGCGCGCGAGGACATAGAGGCCTCCGGCGGCCATCGCGAAGCAGACATAAACGAGCCCGGTCTGTTTGGCGTTGATGCAAAGGATGGCCGATGCGACCGCGACCCAAGCCGTCAGCGCGCCGGGCCGTCGGAAACTGCCGATCATAGCAGCGATGAAACAGGCCAGGAACGAAGCCACGAGTCCGTCGACCAGATAGGAGGCCAACTCGCAGAGGACGACCGGATTCAGGGCGACCAGCGAAGCGATGACGAACGCAACCCGGCGGCTGCGACCGAAGCCGAGCGACACCGCGAACATGGCAAGGAACGACGCGGCAAGCGCGATCCAAGGCGCGGCCTTCGCGCACTCGATGCCGTGCGTTGTCTGGAAGAGCGCCAGCGCGACATACCACGGTCCCTTGGCGTAGTAGCGCACCCAGGTTTCGAGGTCGGGGGAGAAACTGTGCATCGGGTCGCGCAGCGGATTCCAACCGTGGGCCATCTGATAGACGGCGGTCTGATGATACCACTGCCCGTCCCAGCTGAAATCGAAGAAGCTTCCGGCGACGGTGAGGCTGAGCGCGACAACGGCGATGGCAATGACAGCGGGCGCGATCCGCCAGCGACCGCGTACACCTTCGCGTCGCATCAGCCAGTCGCTGACGGCGAGCGCCAGCAACAGCGTGATCGGTGCAAGCCAGCCCGGCACTTGCATCCCGGTGCTGAAGCAAAGCAGAACGCCGAGGTGGGTCAGGCCGAGGAACGACAGCAAGATCGCTGTTGCGAACCAGCAGAGCGTTGACAGGTCATGATCGGGGTTCGGCAGCGGAAGCGGTCTGGCTTCCGGGGTATCGATCCGAGCAGCTGTGGTGTCCGCGAGCATTCCCTGGTTCACTTGATCTCCGGCGAAGAATTGGGTTGGGCGCGCAGTGCCGAAATGCTCGCCGCGCTGACCCAACAGACGTCTTGGTCGTGGCCGGGCGTGGGGCGGGTGAAGAAGAGGTATTGGCCGTCGGGAGAGATCGAAGGAAAGCGTTCCTGCTCCGGTGTGTTGATCGAATCGGGGAGAATCTCAGGTTGCAACCATGTGCCGTCGGGGGCGCGGCGGGCGATGTACAGATCGCCGCCACCGTGGTGATTGCGGCGGCCCGAGGAGAAGAGCAGATAGCTTTCGTCGGGGGCGATGAAGGGCGTCCAGTTTACATAAGCATCCGGTGCGTTGATGCTCTGCGGGAGTAGCTCGGGTTTCGGATACTCGCCGTTGATGAGTTCGGCGCGGTAGATAAGAAACTCGTTGGGCGGCATATCTTTCTGGCGCGAGATGAAATAAAGCGTACCGTTGCGCGTGATCGATGGCTGGTAGACAGCCTTCAGCTCGGGAAATCTTGCCACGAATCCGAGGCACTGCGGCTCGCCCCAGCCCTTGCCCTGCTTTTCAACAAACCAGATGTCGTCGCTCATCGTGCCGGCTGGTGTCGGCCGCGTGGAATAAAAGTAGATGCGACGTCCATCGACGGAGAAAGCCGGGCCGCCATCGAGATATTTGCCCGAGAACGGCGCCACGGCCGGCACCGACCACGTGCCGCCTTCGCGCCGCATGGTCATGATCACTTGCCGCTCGCCCATTTCGGGCCGCCGCCAGAGCGACCAGAAGACTTCGTTGCCGTCGGGCGAGAATGCCGGCGCGCTGTGTTCGAGATGATCGGTCGAGACAATGCCTCGCGCGAAAACCACCGGGATATCGCCGGGAGGTGTCTGGCCAAGGTAATTGTTCGTCGGCTTTGTGTTTTCTTGCGCCGCGAGGCTCGCTGACGGCAACGCCGGAGCGTCTCTTAAGCAACGCACGGACCAGCCAACCTTCTTGCCGGAGGAGTTCAAAAAAGGATATTCATTGAAGGCTTTGTCCAGAAGCAGCCGCCAGGCGCCTTCTGCCTCTCGCTCCGTAGCCGACCAATAGTGGCCGCATTCCCCAATGTCTTTGAAAACAGTGGTCCAATGGCTGCCACCCGGAAGACCTGTAAAGCCGCTTTCGTTGGTTGCGTCTGAATCAGGGTTTTTCCAATGCGTTGTGCCGGTTTCCTTTAATTTGCCATGTGCTAAACTTGCTCCACCAAGAAAATTTATTAGAACTCTCCATTCAGCGACAGTGGGCACATGCCAGCCGGTTGGGGCAATATTGCGGCTGTCGGTTACGGCATACCATGTATATAACCTGCCGTAAGTGGCGACATTGCTCTCATCACCCGCATATGCCCATTGGTATTTCGGGGTGCTTTCGCTGCTGATATCCAACGTGGCAGGACTGGTGGTGCCGATAAGATCGCCGTTGCGGTATCGGGTGGTCTTAAGGTTTTCGGCCATCCAAACCTGGTTGCCGATGGTGACCGTTTTATAAACGTTGCCGTCGATATCAGTTGCAGTTGTGCCAGCTGGGGCGGCGGTCGTGACCTCAGCTTTCGGAACGCTGTTCGCGATCCTGCTGGGAGTGGCGTTGGGGTTTTCCTGAGCGAACAGGCCCGTGACGAGGAAGGCAAAGAGGGTACCGGTGACTGCGGCGCCGTTTTTCATTTTTCGTTATTCTGTGGTGGATTGGCGGTAAATCCGGGTGCGGGATGAGCGGGTGCGTCGGCTTGCGGCAACGGCGTCGCTGAAACTTGATCCCGGAGGAAATGAAACCGCTCGCCGACCGCGATTCCGCCCTCGGGATAGGCCACCGGGATATTGCGCGCTCGCAGGACTTCGACGCACTTCCGGTGTTCTTCGGTCGCGAGGTCATCGCCGATCAAATAGATGGCTTTCGGCGTGAGCTGGTCGATCAAGTAGAGGTAAGGCTCGTAGGCGATATCCAAGTGCCGGCCTTTGATGGGCAGGATCGCGATGTCGATCGGTCCAAACGGTTTTAGGAAGTCGATCTGCTTGCGATAATTTTCCATCTGCACGGGATTGTTGCGCGCCGCGTGGAGTCCGGCGTGGAAGACCTTCAGGCCATCGGCTTCGACGAGATATCCCAAGCCCTCGCCGCCGACAAAGATTCGATACATCGCCGGAACATGAATCGCCGGAATCGTGTGCACTTTGATGTCGCCCACAGAAAAACTCTCGTTGGGACCGGCCAGACGATACGGCGGAAGGTCGCTGTTGCCCGCATTATCGGCCGTCGGCTTGAAGCTGAGCACGAAATCCGCGCTCGGGAGCCGTTTTGCCAATTCGGAAACGCTCGGCCCAAATCGCGGGTGTGACATTCTGGTGATCAACACCGTGGTCTTTTGACCTGCCAGTTCGCGCGGGTTGACGCGTCCGCTGGCCAGACCGGCCTCCGGCGATTCGTCGATTCCAGGCGGATCGAAGATGAGCAAGTGCCCCTTCGTCTTTACCGCATAGCCAGTGCCCGGTGCTTCGCCACCCAGGAACCAGAGATAGGCTTCGCCTTCCTTGAGCGCTGCGGCGAGCTGCGGCGCATTGCCGTAGTTCGCTTCGACGATGCCGCTCTCCTTCGCACCAGCGGCAATCAAGGCATCGGCAGTTTTGCGGTGGCCATGTTTTGCGGCATAATATAGCGGCGTATGGCCATATTCGTTGACGGCGTCGACGTCGGCGCCGCATTCGACCAGGAGTCGCGCCATGTCCGTCGAGCCCTGTAAAGCCGCCAAATGGAGTTCGGTGTTGCCAAAGCTGAACGGCTGAAGTTTCGCGCCGCTTTTGAGGAGCAACTTCACCATCTCCCCGGTTGGATCGCATTGGCGGTAGATAAGCGTCTGTAGGATGGTGCCCCAGTTTCCGCGGGTGTTGAGGTCAGCGCCATGATCGATCAGGAGCTGGGCAACCTTGAGGTTGCCCGCGGACGCAGCTTGGTGGAGCGGTGTGAGCCCGCCGTAGGCGCGCACGTTGATGTCAGCGCCCTTGGCGATGAGACGTTGCATGAGGTCGAGATTCCGTAGGGCAAAGTATACCGGTGAACCGCCGCTCTTGTTGCGTGCGTTGATGTCGGCTCCCTTGTCGATGAGGTAATCCGCGGCCGTGTTGACGGGCGGCCCCCCACAGGCACTGATGAGTGGCGTGTTGCCGTCGCTGTCTTTCGCCTCCAGTAACGTTGGGTCAGCTTCAAGGAGCGTCCGAACCTTGTTCAGATCGCCGGCAACGGCCGCATCGTGGATCTCTCCCGCCCGCAGGCCGGAGACGGTCAGGAAAAGGAACAGGAGTAGCAGCGACCACGCGGTGTTGATTGCGGTTGGCCGAATGAGTTTCATGGGATAAAGGTGCGAGTAGCGGGCACGGAGATCAGCGGATTCATTTTTTCTGTACTGCAGGGGCTCCGTTCTTGCCGACGAGTGTGAACCGGGCGACGAAGGCGTCGCCGCCCCATTCGTTCGTGCCTCCGTTGTAGGTCGTGTCTCCGGCGCCGGGTGTCACCGGGAAGTCGGTGGAGGTGGTGTTGCCGGCCAGGTAGACACTATCCCCGATTAGCAGCAGTGGCCCCGGCACTTCGTACCCGCTTCCGCCGAGGAACGTGCAATATCGGAGCGACTTTGCGGCCGGGTCTAACAAGGCGACGAACAGGTCCGCCGGACCTTTGAGGGTGGTGCTATCCGCGCCGGGCGTCACGGGGAAATCGGCCGACTCGGTCCGGCCGGCGAGAACCAGCAGACCCGAAGGGTGCACGGCAATCGTGGCGAACTGATCGGATTTGGCGCCACCCAGTAGCGAGGAGTAAAGCAACGAACCGCTCCGGGGATTGAGTTTGAGAACGAAACAGTCAGCGGCACCCCTATTTTGACGACAATAGGCGTCTGGTGTTGTGGGAAAGTCGGGCGAGGTCGTATCGCCGGCCACCCAGAGGTTCCCATCGTTGTCCACGGCGACGGCACGGGCGCTGTCATCTCCGCTTCCACCGATGTAGGAGGCATATTCCAGCGCGGTCCCGGTTGGATTCAACCTGACGATAACCCCATCGCCACCACCGCGGAAACCGGACCCACCGCGGTAGGATTTTTCGAGGGCATTGGCCGTCGTCGGGAAATCCGACGACGTGGTCGCCCCGGAGAAGGTTACCGCCCCGGAAGCGTCCAAAACGATGTTGTCACCGTAAACCTCCGCCCCCGAGCCTCCGACGTAGGTGCAGTAAACGAGCTTGCTGCCGTCAGGACTGAGCTTGGCCACGAAGAGGTCCCCCCGGCCGGTAGGCGTGTCCTCCCCGCCCTTGAAGGTGGTTTGAAGGGCGCCGGGCGTCACGGGGAAATCCTTGGACGCAGTGCAGCCGAGGACATAGGCGTTGCCTGCCGCATCGACGGCGATCTTGCCACAGATGTCGGGGCCGCTGCCGCCGAGAAAGGTGGAGTAGATGATCCGGTCGCCGGCCGGGCTCAATTTGACGACGAAGCCGTCACCGTGGGAGTTGTCGCTCGGGCCTTTGAAAGTCGTCTGGAAAGCGCCGGGAGTGACGGGGAAATTTCGGTTGGTGGTGTTGCCGGCGATATAGATGCAGCCCTCCTTGTCCAGCGCGACACCATGGGCGTAATTGTTGCCGCCTTTGGCGCCAAGGTAGGTCGAGTAGAGAATTGTGCCGGTCGGGCTGAGCTTGGCGAAATAGATGCCGGTCGGCGTTTTGTTGAGCGCATCGGACGTCGTGGGGAAATCCTTCGAATCAATCGGAGCCGTCAGATAGATGTTGCCCTGGACATCCACAGCCATGCCGTGAGCGCGGTCTTCGCCGCTCCCGCCAAGGAAGGTGGCGAAGTCGAGCCGCAACGAATTGGGGGCCGGGACAGCTTCAGCGGTGTTCTTAGTTCCTTGCGCCGCGAGGCCGGCCGCGAGCAACACGGGAAGTAGGGAGATGAGTTTGAAAGAGTTTTTCATGGGTTGATGGAGTGACATGGCCGAAGGCGGGAGTTCAGCAGGCGAACGCGGGCATGCTGGACTACGACCGACGGCCTGGCAGATCATTTTCGCCGGGCGGATAGAGCGTTCGACGAGCGGTCGAAGGCGGCGGTGAATGACCGCGCGGCTGTGCCCGGATAGTGGTCAATCAGTGGTGAACGGCGACGCAGGGTTGCACCCGGGCGGGCGGACCTGCACGGTGGGCCGCTTATGGCGTTGCTCAGTCTGCTCGATGTCAGCCTCAGCTTTGGCGGTCCCGCGATTCTGGAGGAGCTCAACCTCCAGGTAAACGCCGGCGAACGCGTCTGCCTGCTCGGGCGCAACGGCTCCGGCAAGTCCACGCTGATGCGGGTCATCACCGGCGAGTTGAAGCCGGATCGGGGCGAGGTGTTCCGCCAGCCGGGTTCGCTCTTCACGCAGCTCACGCAGGAGGTGCCAACCGAAGTTCAGGGCCCGGTCCACGATCTGGTCGCCAGCGGCCTGCGTCCGGCCGGTGAGCACGACGAGACCTGGCAGCGCGAACTGCGGATCGAACAACTCCTCGAGCGCATGCAGCTCGATCCGCACGTCGACTACACGGCGCTCTCGGGCGGCCTCAAGCGCCGCGCGCTCCTCGCCCGCGCTCTGGCCGGCGAACCCGATCTGCTGCTGCTGGACGAGCCGACGAACCACCTCGACCTCGATTCGATCCTTTGGCTGGAGAATTTTCTCCTCGGCGAAAAACCTTCGCTCCTCTTCGTCACGCACGACCGCGTGTTTTTGCGAAAAATATCGACGCGGATCGTCGAGCTCGACCGCGGTCGCCTGTCCAACTGGTCGTGCGATTACGACACCTACCTGGTCCGCAAGCAGGAAGTGCTCGAGGCCGAAGAGAAACAGCAGGCGGTGTTCGACAAGAAACTGGCGCAGGAGGAGGAGTGGATCCGCCGCGGCGTGCGGGCCCAGCGGTCGCGCGCCCAGGGCCGCATCCACGCATTGATGGCGATGCGCGCCGAGCGGCTCGCCCGCCGCGAGCGCACCGGCAATGCCACGATCCGTCTGGCTGAGGCGGCGCGCTCCGGGGTGAAGGTGATCGACGTGGAGAACATGACCTTCGCGTATTCCAACGGCCGGGTGTTGGTGCGCGATTTGACGACCACCATCATCCGCGGCGACAAGATCGGTCTCATCGGGCCCAACGGCGCGGGCAAATCCACGCTGATCAAGCTGCTCCTCGGGGAGCTCGCAGCCACCGCCGGCACCATTACGCACGGCACCAATCTCGAGGTCGTCTATTACGACCAGCTCCGTGCGCAGATCGCCGACGACAAATCGGTCGCCGACAACATCGCGAACGGCAACGCGACCGTGACGATCGAGGGCCGCACGCGTAATGTGATCAGCTACCTGCAGGATTTTCTCTTCACGCCCGACCGGGCCCGTACGCCGGCCCGCGTGCTCTCCGGTGGCGAGCGCAACCGCCTGCTGCTTGCCCGGCTCTTCACCAAGCCGGCCAACGTGCTCGTGCTCGACGAGCCCACCAACGACCTCGACGCCGAGACGCTCGAATTGCTCGAGGATCTGCTCGTGGAATTCCAGGGCACGCTGCTGCTCGTGAGCCACGACCGCGAATTTTTGGACAACGTGGTCACGAGCACACTCGTGTTCGAAGGCGAAGGGCGCGTCGGCGATTACGTGGGCGGTTATGCCGACTGGCTGCGTCAGCGGCCGCCTCTGCCCGCGCCGGTCGAACGGAGCCGCGAGCGGGAGCGAGTGGAATCGCCCAAGACCGCGGCCAAACCGGCCAAACCTCGCAAGCTCTCCCACAAGGAACTGCGCGAACTCGACGGGTTGCCCGCCCGGATCGAGGCGCTGGAAACCGAGCAGGCCGCGCTCACCGCGAAACTGGCCGATCCGGCATTCTACAAACGCGAACCTGGAGCTTTCTCCACGGCGAAGGGGCGGCTGGATACGTTGGAGGTCGATCTCGCCGCCGCGCTGGTCCGGTGGGAGGAGTTGGAGACGATCCGCGCGGCGGCGGGCTAGTATCATTCCGTCACTTTCCCCGCAAAAACACACCAAGGCCAAATGATACGTATTACGTATCAATCCACCGCGCCGTAACCGTCGCGGCTACACTTCCGGATTAGCGAAGGAGTTCACCATCGGGGTGATCGTTGCAAGTTCTGGAAGATCTTATTCATTAGCGTTAATCAGTGTGAATTAGTGGTTTAACTTCGGTTTCTAGTATAATATTGTATATCAATGGGTTGCGCCATTCTTGGCGCGATCGGGCGCGTTTTCTCCGAAGGGCCGCATTAAGATGGGGTGTCGATGGTCCGATATTAAATCATCCGCCCACGCCTGCAAGTTACACCAACCATGAGTATAGTGACGCGCGTCGACGACTTTTTGCTCGCGAGCGGCGGAGCATGATACACACCTGATCAACCAACTATCTCAATTCGTGATACATCCCTCACGGAGATTCGCCCCAAGAGAGATGCACCGCGGCCGCCTGGAACCAGGCGTGGAAGCAACCCAAACCCAATCGACAACATGTCTTCCTCCACCATCCCGCAAAACGAAACTTTCTCGTCCAAAATCATGAACTCCCTCGTCGATCCGATAGCCCTGACGGCGAAAAAATGCGGTCTGGCAGCTTTGCTGCTGGCCCTCGCAATTCCGGCCGAGGCCGCGGCGTACAAGATCGCTTTGATCACCGACGCCAACAACAACCTGTTCTGGGAAACCGTCTACTCGGGCGCCGCCAAGGCGCGGGACGATCTCAAGGCGGAAGGAACCGACATCACGCTCACCTGGGATGGTCCTGATAGCGACACCCAGCGCGAGGTCGAGATCCAGATCGTCGAACAGAAGGTGAAGGGAAAGGTGGATGGCATCGTGTTGTCACCGGTGCATGGGCGCCTGCTGGTCCCGCCCGTTCAGGCCGCCACCGATGCAGGGATTCCGACGGTGGTGATCAATGCGGGACTAAACCCCGCCGGGCAGATCAGCTTTGTCGCCACGGACAATTACAAGGGCGGCGCGCTGGGCGCCCGCCGGATGGGCACGGTCCTCAAGGGCAAAGGCAAGGTGATCCTTTTCCGCTGGCTGGCCGGGAATGCCGCCACCACGGCCCGCGAGACGGGATTTTTGGATACGCTGAAAAGCCAGTACCCCGAAATCCAGGTCATCAGTTCGGATCAATACGCCCAGGGCTCACACGACTTGGGCAAGAAAACGGCCGTCGAATTGCTCAAGAAGCTCGGCGCGGAGGCCGACGGCATTTTCACGGTGAGCGAAATCACGACGCAGGCCATGCTGGATGCCTTGCGCGAGACCGGCCAGAGTGGCGGGAAGGCGGTGTTTATCGGCTACGACAACAACCCTGCGTTGCTCGCGGCCTTGAAATCCGGAGACATCAAGGGGCTGGTCATTCAGAATCCGATGCAGATGGGCTATCAAGCCGTACGGACGTTGGTCAGCCATCTCCAGGGGAAGCCGATCGAGAAGGAAATCGATACCGGCTGCACGATGGTCACGCTGGACAACATCGCCAAGCCGGCGGTTGACGAGCTGCTCAATCCCAAGCTCGTCAAATACGTGAAGTAAAGATCCTGAGGCCGGCCCTGAAGTGCCGAATACCAACTGTAGGAGCGGCTTTAAGCCGCGATGGCTTGTCGGAATCGCGGCGTAAAGCCGCGCCTACAACCACGCTTTCGCGGGGCTCAAGCACGGCTACCCCGCCCCATTCGTCATCGTGCAGGGCGCTCCTATTTACTCTCGCTGGAAGTAGCGCAGGCTTCCAGCCTGCATCGGACAAGAAAGCAGGCAAGGATGCCTGCGCTACTCAGAATCGCGGTTTTTAGGAGTACCCTGCAGGAAAGTGAGATGCACCCGGCTGTTTTCCTCACTTTTTCGCGGGGGCGGGAGCGGCGGTGGGCAATTCGACCACGGTCGGCGTGCCGATGATGACCTCGCCCTCCCGGGCGCGCTTGACGATGATTTCCGATTCCAGCATGTCGCGTCCGAAATAGGGCGCCGCGGTGGTGATGAGCGTCGGCAACGATTGGACTTGCGAGACACCCCGCGAATTCACCGTCATGCGCGTGCGCCAAAGCAGCGATCGCTGCTGGCGGGTGAAGGCGGCGTAATCGTAGGCGGAGGCGACGACGTAGTAGCAGTCGTCCGCTGCCTGATCCACGAGGAATTCGTTTTTTGGATTCCGCAGCTTGAAGAGGTTGACCGGGTTGAAGAAGGCCATCTGATCGGGACCGAGCACGGGGGTGGGGCCGATCGCGTTGCCCGACGGGTCGGTGCGGGCGGGTTGGTTGGCCGTGGCCATCGCGTCGGACTGCGCAAAAAGCGTGGCCAGCTCGCGCGCAAATTTCGCGCCACCCACCATGGCGGCGCGATCGAGGATGTTGCGGGCCACCTGATCGGCGGAGAGCGACTCATCGTCGGGGTTCAAAAGGTTGTCGGTTCCCCAGGCATAAATCACGACGAGGGTTGGCGGCTGCGCCGGCGGTGTGGCCGGCAAATAGCCGTTGGCGGCAAGCGACTTTTTCAAGAGGCGCTCGACTTCGTCCGGCGCCAACGTCTTCTCGCCTCCCGCGGTGTCGCCGACCTGCACGTAGCCGACGGCCTGGGTTATGTAATAGGCCGGATGATCCGGCGAAACCGGCGGGAGTTTTTTCCCTTCCTCGGTGACTTCGGTTATGACGGTCAAGTCGAGCGTGGGATTGCGCTGCAGCGATTTTGGCAGGAGCGAAAACACCCATTGCGACGGGGGGGAGGCGGTGGGTATGGCTGGCGTGCCTGCGGGCGGGCTGCTGGCCGCGAGAGCGACCGACAACGCAAAGATACAGGCGAGGGGAAGACGGAAGAGATTCATGATCATCAGGGCAAGGGACGCTTTTGCGCCCGGCCGAGTTCCTCGATTTCCGATCGATCCGGGCGGAGCGTCCCCTGGTGCGATAATCCCAAGACCGGGTTTTCGTAGGCCAGCGAGCTTGCTCGCGCGGCAGGTCGGAGCGCGAGCAAGCTCGCTGCCTACGGTAAACAGAAACGCCCCATAGCCGGCTCAGATCACCTCGCGATAAACGTC
>Ga0182021_10001301_pt1 | contig 28387 bp, 29 predicted proteins | sample 612E3MmetaG_FD_120493 | JGI IMG/M metagenome (GOLD analysis project Ga0182021, IMG submission 120493) | Permafrost microbial communities from Stordalen Mire, Sweden - 612E3M metaG (Illumina Assembly) | ecosystem: Environmental > Terrestrial > Soil > Wetlands > Permafrost | place: Sweden...
CCTCCTGACCGGCACCGACCGGCCAGACCAGCTGTGCATCAGGAACTCGCGTGGGTCCGACCAGTCCGTCTGTGCCGCCACCGTCCCCGTGACAGGGCTGACATGGAGCCAGGTCCCGTGGCAGGCTCCCGGCGCGACGGGCGACACGGCATCGGACGCGTTCGTCTGGGGGTACTTCGACGGCACGTCGCTGCGCGCCACCGCGGTCAGCCGGGGCCAGGACACGACCGTTTCCTTCGGCAACCCGCAGCCGTCGCCGGCCGCGCCGACCGGTGCGCTCATCACCTGCGACCGCACGATCGTCGGCTCAACGACACCTTCAGGCGCATCCACGCCGGACGTGGCAACGACGACACCGTCACGGGCGCCGACGTATGGAAGCATCCTGGACCCGGCCGTCGCCGACTCGGCTGGCCTCGATGCGTACTGGATCGAGTACTCGACCCCGATCCGCCTCTTGGTGGCGACGTCAGGCGATCTCGACGCGGCCGCGCTGAAGGTGCCTACGTTCTGGAACGGCCCCACCTGCATCGGACGGGTCCCCGCCCAGGGACCGCTCGCAGACCTCCTGGCAGCGCAGAAGCGCGTCCGGGACGCCAAGATCGACGGCGTCACCTCAGCCGCTGTCGCTACGTACCCAGCTGGTGTGCTTCAGGTCAACGTCCTCGCGAACGTCCCTGGACTTCGTGAGCGCGTGGTCGCGGTTGCGGGAACCTCGGTCTCGCTGACGATCGTGCCGCTGCTCGTCACGGTGCACAACGAGCAGTCGACTCCGTCGGCATCCCGGTCCTAGCCACTGCCTACGGCTCAGGTGTGGCCCGGGAAGTTGAGGCTGGCGGAGACGCTGCGCTGGTCCTGGTGGGGCCAGCGGGTGGTGATCGCCTTGGCGCGGGTGTAGAACCGCACCGCCTCGGGGCCGTGGGCATGGTGGTCGCCGAACAGCGAGTTCTTCCAGCCGCCGAAGGAGTAGTAGCCGACCGGTACGGGGATGGGCACGTTGACGCCGATCATGCCGACCTCGACCTCCTCGGTGAAGACCCGGGCCGCCTCTCCGCTCGCCGTGAAGATGGCGGTGCCGTTGCCGTACGGGCCGGAGTTGATCAGCGCGATCGCATCCTCGAGCGTGTCGACCTCCATGACCACCAACAGGGGGCCGAAGACCTCGTCGCAGTACGCGCGCATGGTGGGCTGTACGCCGCGCAGCACGGTGGGGCCGACGAAGAAGCCCTCCTCGTGGCCCTTGACGACCAGCCCGCGACCGTCGACGACCGCCTGTGCGCCGCCTGCCACGGCCTCGTCGATGAAGTCGACGACCCGCTGCTTCGACGCGGCCGTGATGACCGGGCCCATGGTGGTCGTCGCCAGGTCGCCGGGGCCGACGACGATCGCGGTCGCTTCCTTGGTCAGCTCCGCGATGAGCGCGTCGCCGGCGCCGCCGACGGCAACAGCTACCGGTACCGCCATGCAGCGCTCACCGGCCGAGCCGAACGCTCCCGCCGCGATCTGCGACGCCGCGAACGCCATGTCCGCGTCGGGCATGACGACGGCGTGGTTGTTCGCGCCGCCGAGCGCCTGGACACGCTTGCCGGCGCCGATCGCCGTCTGCTGCACGTACCGGGCGATCGGCGTCGATCCCACGAATGAGACGGCCGCAACCTGCGGGTGCGTCAGGAGCGCATCGACCGCCTCCTTGCCGCCATGGACGACCTGGAACACCCCGTCGGGGAGCCCGGCCCGCTTGTACAGGTCGGCCACGAAGTTCGACGCCGACGGGTCACGCTCACTGGGTTTGAGGACGAACGCGTTGCCGGCCGCGGTCGCGATCGGGTGCATCCACATCGGCACCATCGCCGGGAAGTTGAACGGTGTGATGCCGGCCACGACGCCGAGCGGCTGGCGGATGCTGTGGACGTCGACGCCGTTGGACACGTTCGACGAGTACTCGCCCTTGAGGTGCGCCGCGATCCCGCACGCGAAATCGACGGACTCGCGGCCTCGCGCGATCTCGCCGGCGGCGTCCGGCACGGTCTTGCCGTGCTCACGGCTGATGATGCGGGCGAGTGCGTCCGTGTTCTCGAGGAGCAGGTGACGGAACGCGTACATCACGTCCATGCGCTTCGCCAGGCTGGTGGCTCCCCAGCCGCGCTGCGCCTCGACGGCGCGGGTCACTGCCGTGTCGACCACGCCGGCGTCGGCCAGCGCGACCTCGCCGATCTGCTGGCCGGTGGACGGGTCGAGTATGGGCTGGCTGGCGCCGTCGGCGGGCACCTGTGCACCGTTGATCCAGTGGGACACGGTCATCGTGAAACTCCTTGCATGAGGGGTACGACGCGGCCGACCGCACCGGCAACGTCGTCGTCTTCGGGGTAGAGCAGGGACCGGCCGATGACCAGCCCACGAACAGTCGACTGCTCGAGTGCGTCGGCCCAGCGGTCCTCGCCGTCGGCCTCGCCGTCGCCGACGATCACGCGCCTGCCGTCCATCGCGGCCCTCCGAGGATGTCGGTGTGACCGGCCTCGAGCACGCGGTCGATGTCATCAGATGTCGGCATGGCGGTCGAGCACTCGAGCCGCGACGCCACGATCGCCCCCGCCGCGCTGGCGCGCCGGATGGTCGTCTCCAGATCACGCCCATGGAGCAGCCCGTCGATGAGCGAACCGCCGAAGGCATCGCCTGCGCCGAGGCCGTTGTACGGGGTCGTGGGTGTCGGCGGTACGACGATGCGTTCGTCACTCGTCTTCGCGAGCGTGCCGAGTGGGCCCTGCTTGACGATGGCGATCTGTACGCCACGGTCGAGGAGCGCGTCGGCCGCGCGATCCGGATCGGTCTCGCCCACAGCGACCTCGCACTCGGCACGGTTGCCCACTGCGACCGTCGACCGGGCCAGGCACCAGTCGTACCGGTGCCTCGCGGCGTCGGGGGAGTCCCAGAACATCGGGCGCCAGTCGAGGTCGAAGATCGTGTGCTGCCTTGTGCCGCGGTAGTCGAGCGCGGTGAGGTGCGCCGACCAGCTGGGCTCCTGGCACAGTCCCGTGCCCGTGAACCAGAACACCTTCGCGTCCCGGATCGCCTGGGCCGGCATGTCGTCGGGGGTGATCTGCAGGTCGGGGGCAGTGGGACGACGGTAGAAGTACAGCGGGAAGGTGTCGGGCGGGAAGATCTCGCAGAACGTGATGGGAGTGAGCTGCGCATCGGACGTGATCACGTAACGGTCGTCGACTCCCAGCCGCCTCATCTCCACCCGTGCCCACCGGCCGAACGGGTCGTCGCCGACGCCGGTGATCGTGGCGACGCCCTCGTTGCCGAGATGCGCGGCCGCGACGGCGATGTTGGTGGAGCTCCCCCCAAGGAACTTGCCGAAGCTCGTCACGTTCTCGAGGCTCACGCCGATCTGCAGCGGGTACAGGTCGATCCCGCAGCGGCCCATAGTGATCACGGGTGGCGTGCTTGTCGGGGTGGCGGTCACGAGAGGATCATATGTCAGGACATTTGCCACGTCTAGTCTCTTCGCTCCAAGGTGAAATCAGCGCGCTCGGGCAGGTCACACGGCGCCTGTGGTGGGACCGAGCCGGACATGTCATAGACTGCAGCCTTCGCCAGCGCCTGGCGGAGAATGTTCGAACAAGTCTCGTCATCTCCTTGAAGCGCGGATACAAGTCGGGGGGTCGTTAGTGACGACTGTAGACATCGTGGTCGACCGTACGTCCGACGTGCCACTGCACCAACAGATCTCCGTTGCTCTTCGTGCTGCGATCGCGTCGGGACAGCTGTCGCCGGGGTCGCGTGTGGAGAACGAGATCGACCTCGCAGCGCGGCTAGGGCTGTCGCGGCCGACCGTACGCCGCGCTATGGAGGATCTCGTCCACGCGGGCCTCGTCACCCGTCGCCGTGGAAGTGGCACCGTGGTCGCACCCAGCCAGGTACGGCGCCAGCTCAAGCTCACCTCCTTGTTCGACGACCTCGAAGCGGAAGGGCGGCGACCCACGACGACGGTGCTCGAGTTCTCGATCGCCATCGGTACGCCAGAGACGACGCAGCTTCTCGGTATCGAGCCCAAGTCGGGCGTTCTGACGATCCGTCGGCTGCGGTTCGCGAGCGGGGAGCCCCTGGCCATCTTGACGAACGAGCTGCCGTCCGAGATCGCGCCCGACTACTCGGCGCTCGGGACCTCGGGGCTCTACGCGAGCCTGCGACAGAAAGGCGTGACGATCGCGGGCGCGACCCAGAGCATCGGGGCCCGGGTCGCGACGCAGGCTGAGGCGGAGCTGCTCGGCGAGAAGGCCGGCGCCCCACTGCTCACGCTCGACCGCGTGGCGTACAGCGACTCCGGCCGCATCGTCGAACACGGCCACCACATCTACCGGGCGAGCCTGTACTCGTTCGACATGTCGATCCGCCAGTGACCGTACGTCGCTGACGACGTGCTCCGGACAGCACAGAACCGGGCCGCGCCCTGTACGGGTGAGCACAGCCCGGTCCGTACCGGAAGGTCGTCTCAGCTCGCGCTGCGCCCGAGCACCGCGAGAAGCTCGGTGGCGTCGATGATGAGGTACTCGTGGCCGTTCTGAGCGATCTCGGTGCCGGAGTACTTCGGGAAGAGGACCCTCTCCCCGACCTTCACGGTGATCGTGTCCTCATCGTCGCCGACGGCGGCGACGATGCCCTTCTGCTGCTTCTCCTTGGCAGTGTCGGGGATCACGAGTCCGCTGGCCGTGACGCCCTCCTCCTCGATGATCTCGATGAGGACACGGGCGCCCAGAGGCTGGATGGAGTCGATCACGGATGTGCCTTTCGTACGTGCGAATCGGGAACTGGAGACGGTCAGTGCGATGAGAGGCCGAGCATCCGGTCGATCCGCGGCTTGTCGAAGCCGATCACCGGTCGGCCGTCGATCTCGACCACGGGGACGCCCATCTGGCCCGTACGTCGCACGAGATCCCTGGCCGCGGCCTGATCCCGTGAGACGTCGACCTCGCGGAACGTGATCTTCTGCTCGGTGAGGTAGCGCTTCACCCGTACGCACCAGGGGCACGTCGGCGTGGTGAACACCAGCACCTTCGGCTGGCGCTTCGTGCTGTCCGGTGTCGTCATGGCTCCTCCACGTCTCGTGGGATTCAACATATACCCCAGGGGGTATGTGGGTTCAACTCGGCCGGGCGCCTGCTTGACTCATGTTGAACATCGGTTCAAAATGTTGAACATGAGTTCAAACGACGATCGGACGACCGCGGCACGGATCCGCGACGCGGCGGTCGGGTACGTCGGGGAGCACGGCTGGGACAGGACCACGAGCCGCCAGATCGCCGCCGAAGCCGGGGTACCCGTCGGTCTCGTCAACTACCACTTCGGGTCGAAGGACGGCCTGCGGCAGGCGTGCGATGACTGGGTGATCGCCCAGCTCGCGGAGGACAAGGGGCTCATCCTGGGTGCCGGACCGCTTCCCCGCATGGACACGTACATCGATGACCACCCCGAGCTTCGTCCGATCACCGAGTACATCGCTCAGTGCATGCGATCCGGGGGGCAGGTGGCCGAGCACTTCTTCGAGCGCATGGTCGAGCTGACTCGGGACATGATGGCGCTGGCTGCCGACGGGGGGACGTTCCGCCGCTACGACGACCCGTACGCCGCTGCGGTGATTCTCGTCGCGTACGGCGCCGGCGCATCCCTGTTCGGTGACACCATCGCCCGGCTGCTCGGCGGCACGAACCTGCTCGACACGAACACGTACAACCGCTACATCCGGACAACCATCGAGATCTACACCCACCCACTGATCATCGACGAGCGCTACCTCGACGCGCTCGACACACAAGACGTTCCCCCGGCGCCCGCCGAGGGTGATTTCCGCAAGGAGAACCAATGAGCACCAACGCGATAGAGATCTCGGGTCTCGTCAAGCGCTTCGGGTCGACCGTGGCGCTGGATGGCCTGACGATGAACGTACCGACCGGCCAGGTCCACGGCTTCCTCGGCCCCAACGGCGCCGGCAAGTCGACGACCATCCGGGTGCTGCTCGGGCTGCTGCGTGCAGACGCCGGTACCGCGCGTCTGCTCGGCGGAGATCCGTGGCACGACGCGGCGAGCCTTCACAGGCGCCTCGCGTACGTGCCGGGCGACGTCAACCTGTGGCCCAACCTCACCGGCGGCGAGGCGATCGACGTGATCGGCCGTGCCCGCGGCGGCCTCGACAAGGCCAAGCGCGCGATGCTCATCGAGCGGTTCGACCTCGACCCGAAGAAGAAGGGCCGCGCGTACTCGAAGGGCAACCGGCAGAAGGTCGCCCTGATCGCGGCCCTGGCGTCCGATGTCGAGCTGCTGCTGCTCGACGAGCCCACGTCCGGCCTCGACCCGCTCATGGAGAAGGTGTTCAGCGACATCATCGTGTCGGAGCGCAAGGAGAACACGACGGTCCTGCTCTCGAGTCACATCCTCTCCGAGGTCGAGCGGCTGTGCGACCACGTGAGCATCATCCGTGAGGGCAAGGTCGTCGAGACCGGCACGCTCGACCAGCTCCGCCACCTGCACCGTACGCGCCTGTCTGCCACCATCGGTGACCTTTCGATCCTGTCCAGGCTCGACGGTGTGCACCAGCTCGTTACGGAGAACGGCCGCACGACGTTCGAGGCCGACGACGACGCGATGCCTCCTGTACTCGCGGCGCTCGCACGCGCCGGCGCCACGGGCGTCACCGCCACACCGCCGAGCCTCGAAGAGCTGTTCCTGTCGCACTACGACACCCGCGCCAGTGAGAAGGCACTCGCATGACCGGCTTCGGTGCGGCCTTCCACCTGGCGTTCCGGCGGAGCCGCATGTTCTACCTCTGGTGGGTGATCTCCCTGTCGGCGATCCTCCCGTTGACGGTGACCAAGTACCACGACCTCGTCCCCGCGGGCCAGAGCGGTCAGCTCGTCCTCGCGCAGCTCTCCGGCAACCCGACGATGCGCGCACTGCTCGGGCCGGCCTTCGAGCTCGGCAACGCCGGGGGCTTCACGTTCTGGCGAGTGGGTACGTTCACGGCGGCGGCCGTCGGCATGATGGCCGCTCTCGGCGTCATCCGCGCGACGCGGGCCGAGGAGGAAGAGGGACGCGTGGAGCTCGTACGGGCTGGCGCTGTCTCTCCCGCGGCACCCCTCGCGGCGGGCGTCGCTCTGGGCCTGATCGCATGCCTGGTGCTCGGGCTCCTCTCCGCGCTCATGATGCTGGCCGGTACGTCTGGCGTCGCCGGTGCGTTCGCCACGGGACTCGGACTCGCGCTCACCGGCACGATGTTCGTCGGTGTCGGCGCGGTGTGGGCGCAGGTGTTCCCCAGCGCCCGTACAGCTCGTGTCTGGTCGCTGGGCATCGTGCTCGGCGGCCTGTACCTGGCGCGCGCCATGGTCGACGCCCCGGCATCGACGCCGACCCTCGACGCCTGGCGCTGGGCGATGCCGCTCGACTGGGCGGCTCTCGCCCGTCCGTACGCGTCGGAGCGCTGGTGGGTCTTCCTGCTGCCGCTGGGGCTGACGGTGGTTCTCGTCGGTCTCGCGTTCTGGCTCGAGTCGCTGCGCGACGTCGGGGCTGGGCTGCGGGCCGCGTCGAGCGGCGCGGCCACCGCGTCGCCGTCCCTGTCGGGTGCGGTGGGCCTGTCGTGGCGGCTGTCACGGGTGAGCGTCGTCGGCTGGACCGTCGGCATCATCGTGACGGCTGTCAGCATGGGCGCGCTCTCGACGATGGTGGACTCCGCCTTCACTGGCCAGCCGCAGATCCTGGACATGCTCCGGAAGCTCGGCGGCGGTACGCAGGTCATCCGCGACGCGTTCTTCTCGGCGATGCTCAGCATCATCGCGACGATCGTCACGATCGCCGGGATCATGTTCCTGTCGAGGCTGCGGTCGGAGGAGAACGACGGTCACTCCGAGGTCATGCTCTCGACGTCGACCACGCGTTGGACGTACGCACTGAGCATGCTCGCTCCGGCGGTGCTGCTGCCGGTCGCCCTTCTCGTCGCAACCGGCGCGTCCCTGCCGATGATGCAGGCGATGCAGGACGGGTCGGCGGCCGTGATCGGCACGATCACCAACGCATCGCTCGTCCTCGCGCCGGGGATCGTTCTGGTGATGGGCTTTGCGATGCTGCTGGTGGGTTGGCGGCCACGCTGGTACGGGCTCGCCTGGGTCGTCATCGGCTGGTCGATCTTCGTGTCGTGGATCCTCGCGCTGTTCAACCCACCGGATTGGCTGCTCAGGCTCCAGCCGTGGGGATTCCTGCCGAAGCTCCCCTCCGATCCCATGCGCTGGGGCGCGTTGAGCCTGGAGCTCGTCCTCGGCATGGGGATGATCGCCCTGGGCCTCATCGGCTACCGCCGCCGCGACATCGCGGGCCGGTAAGCGGCTCGCCTTGATCGAGGGGTCACGATCTGCAGGCTCGGGTCGTACGGGTCGGCACGTCCTGACCCCTCGACGTGTGGGTGGGGCGCCTCAGAGTCGAGTGGTCAGTTCGTGTCGCGACTCGCCGTCTGTTGCGGGCGTGTCGTGACTCCTCGACGTGTGGGGTGGCGGTGCCTGGTGTGTACGAGCCGGGCGGTACTGGGTCTCTCGCGGAGGTCAGGCCTGTCCCTGCTTGCGAAGAAGCTCGGAGCGCAGGTCCCAGAGCTCCGGGTCGTTGCGGGCCAGATAGACGAGGCCGCAGTCGGCGGGGCCGGTGGCGCCAGGCCAGCACAGTGAGCAGGGGTCGCCCGGCCGTACGGGGCACTTCGCGTCGGGCCGCGAGGTCGGGGAGGGCATGACTCCACGGTACGCGCGGTCGCGTGGGGCTCGGACCGGCGACCAGTGCTCGACCGCAAGGACACATGCCCGAGAGCCGATCTCGGCACGCATGGAGTCGACCCTTCGAGGACAGGCCCGCCACCCCGTCACGTCGAGGGGTCACGACACGCTGACCCGTACGTGCCGCGGTAGCAGAACGTGACCCCTCGATCGCGAAGGGCGCCTGCCGGCATGCGACGTGGGCGAGGGCCGCTGGCGAGCTACCACAGACATCGACCACACGCCCGGGACCACGACTCGACTGCCGGTCAGCGCGGACTCGTGGACACGGCTCTGCGGAACCACGCGGCGGCGACACAATGAGCCAACAGGCGAGGACTGAGGAGGAAGCCGTGGCGCGGCCGGTGATCGGGATGTCGACGGGTCGGATGGCGGTGGACTATGGGCCGGTGCCGCAGTACCCCCTCACGTACGTACCGCTCGACTACGTGGAAGCCGTCCTCGAGGCGGGCGGGTTGCCGATGCCGCTGGCGCTGCACGACGTCGGGCTGTACGACGGCGCGGTCGCCGAGCAGCTCGCGCAGTGCGACGGGCTGCTGCTGTCAGGCGGCGTCGACATCAACCCCGCCACGTACGGCGAGCAGCCCCATCCACAGCTCAACGCCACCACACCCGACCGGGATGCCCACGAGCTCGCGCTCCTCGGCGAGGCTAAGCGCCGCGGCATTCCGATCCTCGCGATCTGCCGCGGCATCCAGCTCGTCAACGTCGCGTACGGCGGCACGCTCTACCAGGACATCCCGAGCCAGTTGCCGGACGCCATCCAGCACTCACAGCGCTCCGCGCGACACCTCCCCAGCCACGACGTGACCGTCAGCGAGACCAGCCGCCTGTACGACCTGGTCGGCGGCTCGATCGCGGTCACGAGCTTCCATCACCAGGCGGTCAAAGAGCTCGGTGCGAACCTCGACGTCGTCGCGACCGCGCCGGACGGCATCATCGAGGGCGTCGAGGCGACCGACCATCCGTGGCTCGTGGCAGTCCAGTGGCACCCCGAGATGAGCCATGCCGCGGACGCACCCTCGCAGGCGATCTTCGAGGCGTTCGTCGCGCAATGCATCAGCGGGTAATGTAAGGACATATCCGCTCAATCGGAGGTGTCGATGAACGCGTACGTCGTCCGTGACAATGCTGGGCCGCTGCGCCTCTCGATCGACCCCACGATCCGGAGCGACTGGTCGTACACCGGGCTGTACCTCGTCGACCTCGGCGAGGGCGAGACCCGCACCCTGACGCTTGACCGCCAGGAGGCCTTGATCCTCCCGCTCGCCGCCGACCTGGACCTCACCGTCGCCGACCAGACGCACCACCTCTCCCGTACGAGCGTCTTCGCCGGTGTCGCCGATGGGGTGTACGTGCCGGTCGGGGAGCGGTTCGTGCTCAACGGATCTGGTCGCGTGGCGATCGCGACGGCCGTCGCCACCGCCCCGCACCCGGTCGCCTTCCTGCCCGCAGCCGACGTACCGGTCGCGACCCGCGGCGCCGGCACCATGACCCGGCTGGTCCGCAACTACGCCATGCCCGGCTCGTTCTCGGGGTGCGAGAAGCTGTTGGTCTGCGAGGTGATCACGCCCGGCGGCAACTGGTCGAGCTACCCCGCCCACAAGCACGACGAGCACACGGAGACGGAGCGGGAGCTCGAGGAGATCTACTACTACGAGATCGCCGGCTCGCCGTCGGGGACACCCGGCTTCGGATACCACCAGACCACCTCGACCGACCCGGATCGTCCGATCGACATGCTCGTCGAGGTCCGTAGCGGCGATGCCGTCCTCGTACCGCACGGGTGGCACGGACCGGTCGTCGCAGCACCTGGCCACGACATGTACTACCTCAATGTCATGGCTGGTCCGGCCGCCGATCGGCAGTGGTTGATCAGCGACCATCCCGACCAGACGTGGGTACGGGACCTGTGGCCCGACCTCCCCGTCGACCCGAGGGTCAAGGGCTGATGGTTGAGGGTGCACCAACCCTTTGCGAACGCTTGACCTGGACGTAAAGTGAGGTCCAACCAGATATGGCGGCGCGCCCGCGCTGTCCACGGGGCACATTGACGGGCGGCCGCGCATCCGGCGCCTAAGGAGGAGCGGCGGGGTTCCCGCCCCCCACTCCGAGCAGCTTGACATCACATGACCTCACCATCGCTTGGGAGATGGAGGGAGATCGCTCATGAGTACGTCGACCACGCCGCTGGCTGTCGAGCCTGGAGAGCTGCGGAACACGACCGATCTGCTCGAGCGCCGTCTGTCAACCGCCCCGGATCACATCGCGTTCGCACGCCGGACAGTCCATGGCTTCGAGTACATCACCACCCGAACCTTCTGCCAGGAGGTACGCCGGGTGGCCGCCGGCCTTGTCGCCCAGGGTGTCGGTGTCGGTGACGGTGTCGTCATCATGGCGCCGACCCGGTACGAGTGGGCGGTCGTCGAGATGGCCGTCTGGTACGCGGGCGGTGTCGTGGTTCCCCTGTACGAGACGTCGGCTCCCGCTCAGGTCGCCGCGACGTTCGAGAGGGTGCGTCCCGTACTGGTCGTGGCGGCGGGTGCTGCGCAGCTGGTCGCGCTCAAGGCGGCCGGCATCACCGTCCCCATCTGGACCATGGACTCCTCCGTCGACGACCTCGGCTGCCTCGCGGAGCGAGGGGTGGCCGTGGAACTCGACGTGATCGAGGAGCGGCGCCAGGTCGCCACCCTCGACGACCTCGCGACGATCATGTTCACGTCAGGCGTGTCGGCCGAGCACAAGGGCGTACGCATCACGCACGGCAACCTCGTGCGGCAGGCGCTCAACATCGGTCATGAGTACGCAGACGTCCTCCGCGAGGGCGAGCTCACGATCGTCGCCCTCCCCCTGGCGCATGTCCTCGCGCGCGGGCTGCAGCTGATCTCCCTGGCCGTGGGAGTGACGATCGTCCACGAAGGGGACCCCGCTCATGTCCTCGCGACGTTCGAAGAGGTGCGGCCGACGCTCCTCGTCGTCGTGCCCAGGCTGCTGGAGAAGGTACGGGACGGGGAGCGGGCGGCTGCTGCCAAGGCCGGCATGTCGCGGCTCTTCGCGCGCGCCGAGAGTGTCGCGGTCGAGTGGGGAAGTCTCCTCGAGGCTCGGCAGGACGACCCCTCCGTACAACCCACGCCCTGGCTGCGCATGCAGCACACCATGTTCGGCGGGCTGTTCTACCGGCGACTGCGAGCTCATCTGGGCGGGCGCCTGCGGTGGTTGCTGTGCGGGGCCGCGCCACTGGACCCCGCGCTCGCCCGGTTCTTCTGGGGGCAGGGCATCCCGGTCCTGGAGGGGTACGGGCTCACCGAGACGACGGCCTCGGCGACGGGCAATCGTCCCGATGACATCCGGCCCGGCACGGTGGGGAGGCCCATGCCGGGCACGTCGTTGAGGATCAGCGAGGACGGGGAGGTGCTGGTCTCCGGTGTCGGTGTCACGGAGGGCTATCTGGAACCGGTGCCGGGGTCCTGGGTGGACGGCTACTTCCGTACGGGCGACCTCGGTTCGCTCGATGACAAGGGACGGCTCACGGTCCGCGGCCCGCTCGGTACCGCCCTGGTCACCACGTGGGGCAAGAAGATTGCTCCGGAGGGCTGGGAGCTCCAGGTCGAGAAGTCGCACCTCGTGGCGCGGGCGGTCATGGTGGGCGACGGGCGCCCGTACCTGTCTGTCCTCCTGCTCCTCGACCAGGAGTCGGTGGTCGACTGGGCGCGGCACCACGGCCGCCCGAACCTGGCGGCGCGTATCGGCCGTATCACCGCGACACCCGAGGGCGTGGTGGTCACCGACGAGGCGTTGCTCACCCGGCTCGCCAAGGACGTGGACCGCGCGAACGCTGGCGTCTCGCGGGCGGAGCAGGTGCGCAAGATCCTGCCGCTGATCGCCGACCTGACGCCGGACGGGCGTATCATCACGCCCACTCTCACGCTGCGTCGCGAGGTATTCCTCGCCGCGGCGGCCGAGCACATAGAGGAGCTGTACGACTGCGACTGATGGAGGAGGCGGCTCATGGCCGAGATCGACGACTACCTCGCACGGCTCGACGAGGAGGACGCGACGATCATCGGGGACGCGTACGCGAGCGCCCGCAGCCTCGTGTCCGAGGTCGAGGAGGGGATGTCGTACGGGATGCCGGCGCTCATCCTCCAGGGCCGCGCACTGCTCTCGATCATGCGTGCGAAAGGCCACTTCGGTGTCTATCCGTTCAGCTCCGTGGTCGTGGCCAAGGTACTCGAGACACTCGGGCCGGTCGACGGACTCACCTCAGCCAAAGGCACGCTGCGCCTGCCGCTCGGAGCCCCGATCCCGGAGATCGTGATCCGCCAGCTCGTGCTGACGCGCCGCGACGAAATCCTCGAGACGAACGCGAAGAAGCCGAAACCGCGACCTCGGGTGGCCAAGCCGACCGACTAACGGTGCGGGATCACCGATTCGGTGCCCGTGATGTGGCAATGTACGACCTATGGCACCCCGCACTGTGCACTACGCCTTCGCTCATCGCATCCTGCGCGACTTGGCACTCGATGACAGCGTCGACCTCGTCGGCGAGGCGATCGCCGTCGACCTCGGCCCGAAGTTCGCGACCATGTGGGACGACGCCAATGCTTCTGTCGCCGACAACGACCGGATCGCCCCGGTCGGACTGGCCACGTACGTCGTCCAGCGCCCCGACTATGCCGGCGTGCTCGTCACCCTCCCCGTACCCGTCGAGCCTGCCGAGGCGCACGCGGTGATGGTGGTCCGTGGCGCAACACCCGCCGACACCTCGTACTTCACGTGGGAGCACGGCGTCGACGTCTCCACGGGCGCTCCGGTCGTCTACCTGTGCGGCTGGAACCGCGGCGGCCACCACGTCAACTACGGCACCCGGCAGGATTCGTCGATCGACGCGTTCGTCAACGAGGTCGGCACGAACCTCGCCAACGGCTGAGCTCAGACCGGCCAGGGGTCCTGCGAGAACACGAGCAGCGAGTACGGCCCGATCGACACCTCTGCCGATGCCGGCTGTGCATCGACCGGCCTGAACTGCGCGATGACGTCGGTGGAGGGATGTCCACCGAACAGCGAGCAGTACGAGGCGCTGTCGCTCGAGAACCGGAGTCGCCACAGCCTGTCGTCGGGGAATCCGAGGCGGTACGCGGGGTAGGCGTTCGCAGACAGGTTCGCCACGACGATGACGTCGTCACCAGGCCCGATGTCGGCCCAGCGATGCCACGCCACCACCCGGGTCTCCTCGTTGCAGTGGAAGACGTCCAGTCCGCGCCCCGAGAGACCGCGCGTCGTGTCGTACCAGTTCCTGCGGAGCCGTACCAGGTCGCGTACGAGGTCGGAGATCCCAGGGTGAGGGGGCCTCTCGGGCTCGCCCGCATCCTTCCCCACGTGGCCACCGTGGAGCTTCTCCTGGCCCTCGAACAACAGGGGGATGCCGGGAGAGGTGAGGACCATGCCGGCGCCCAGCGTGATCCACTTCGCCGACTCCCAGTCGAGGGGCTCTTCCGAAGGGGAGGGCTCGCGCCCGATGAGTTCGGCGCAGTGCGCATAGACGACGCGGCTGAACGTGTCGCCGAAGCTCGACCCGATCGCGTCGCGGACGTCAGCCATAGGACCGGCCCCCGTGAGCGCCTCGCTGATCGGATGAACGAACTGCATGTCCCACTGCGTGTGGAACAGGGCGCCTGACGCGTCCATCGACGTGACCCTCGTGTCGCCGCGGTCGTCGAGCGCGATGAGGACGAAGGAGCTGCGCTCCTCGCGGATCGAGGCGTTCATCTCGCGCATGAGCTGCCAGCCGACGGCGCGTGGGACCGAGGAGGCGTCCACCAGGTCCGTGTACGCGGCCATGTCATGCCGGACACCGTCGAGGTGCGTGTCGCGCAGCCAGCGCAGGGCCTCGCGGACGATGACGCTCCGTACGGAGTCCTGCGTGATGTCCAGCACCACGTCAGCGACCGGGTCGGGGCGCTGGTACGCGATGTTGACGATGACGGCGAGCCCGCGATGGTGAGCCTCGGCGACGAGGCTTCGCAGGGCCGCCGCGCCACCGAAGGCGCGCTCCACCGCGACGTGAGCCGGTACGTAGTGCTCGCGGGCCTCGGCGGGCTGGGAGGAGGGAAGCAGCTCGATCGCCGTCACGCCGAGGGCCGCGATGCCGTCGAGGGTCGCGGCGCGGAGCTCGGGGGCCATGCCGGGATCGACGGTGACCTGGTAGATGACCAGCCCTGCCAGGGGAGGAGCGACGAAGGAATCGTCACGAAGCGATGCATCGCCCTGGCGAGTGCCGACGTTCAAGGCCATGGCTGTGACACCTCCTCGATGGGTACGTTCCCGGGATCCGATACCCGCTCATGCGGCTTTCAGCAACGTAGCACGGGGGGTTCGCCGTGGATTCGGCTGCCCACCACGCAGTGGAGGAGGATGGGAGCCGTGACGACCCGTACGCTCTTCCTCCTTCACGGCGCAGGCCAGAACCCGCCCTTGTGGCAGGACGTGGTGACGGCCATCGGGCCCGACCGGCCGCTCCATGCTCCGTGGCTGCGCGGCCTCAAGCCCACGGACTCTCGCGGCTTCGATGTGGCGGGCGCCGTCGCCGACCTCGTCGACACGATGGAGCTGCGCGACCTCGACGTCGTCGACGTGTGCGGCACCGGTCTGGGTGGAATGGTCGCGCTGCGGTTCGCCGCCGACGAGCCGGCGCGCGTGGGACGACTCGTCCTCGTCGATACGCCCGTGGTGCCCCCGAGGACCGCGCTGAGAGTTCAGCGCGCGATGCTCAAGATGGCGCCGGCAAGGTCGTTCGCACCGGGCGTCTCGAAGGAGACGATGATCGAGGGGCTCGAAGCGATGATGGCCCTCGACCTGTCGACCGACCTGCGCCGCATCGAGACGCCGACCGCCGTCATCGCTGCCGCCGGAAACAAGATGGCGGTCGCGGCGGCCGACCTGCTGGTCAAGGGCATCGCCGGCGCGCAGGGCTTCACGGTCGAGGGTGCCAGTGCCGACGTCGTACGGGAGCGTCCGCAAGAGCTGGCCGACATCCTCACGCAGGTGCTCGGTACGGAATCGGCGTAGGTCAGAGAGGCAAGGGACATGCAGCGGGTTGGATTCGTGACACGGGTCGCAGCGGAGCACATCGAGGAGTACAAGGAGCGGCACCGTGCGGTGTGGCCGGACATGCAGGAGGCCCTGCACCGTACGGGCTGGAACAACTACTCGCTGTTCATCGCTGATGACGGCACCCTGTTCGGCTATGTCGAGACTCCCGACGGCCTGACCGCGGCTCAGCAGGCCATGGCCGCCGAGGAGGTCAACGCACGCTGGCAGGCGTCCGTCCAGCACCTCTTCGACGGGATCGGTGACAAGACCGCCGACGAGTCCTTCGTACAGCTCGAAGAGGTCTTCCACATCGAGTGATCGGTGGCACGGATCGGGCGAACCGTCGACTCTCAGGTGGTCGGGAGAAGCTCGGAGATGAGCTCCTCGACGCGGCGCCGGATCTCGTCGCGGATCGGCCTGACGGCGTCGATCTCCTGGCCTGCCGGGTCGTCCAGCACCCAGTCCTCGTACCTCTTGCCCGGGTAGAACGGGCAGGTGTCGCCGCATCCCATGGTGACGACCACATCTGACGCCTTCACCGCATCCGTCGTGAGGATCTTGGGCTGCTCGGAGCTGATGTCGATCCCCTCCTCGGCCATGGCGAGGACCGCGATCGGATTGATCATCGACGCTGGGGCAGAACCAGCCGACAGGACCTCGATCCGGTCACCGGCGAGGTGGCGCAGGTAGCCGGAGGCCATCTGTGAGCGTCCGGCGTTGTGGATGCAGACGAACAGCACAGAGGGTCTGTCGGTCATGGGTGGCCCTTTCGGTCGCAGTGATGCTCGGACCCTCATCCTCCACCGCGGCCCCGCACCGCGCATCAGCTGGTGGCGAAAGTTCACCAAGGGTTAGCCGGCGATGTCGTACGCCGCGAGACGGCGGCGGTCGGCTCTCGAGGCGGACGCCTGCAGGGCGAGCAGCTCGCTGTAGATGCCGCCGCTGACGGCCAGCTCGTCCGGTGTGCCGATCTCGTCGACGCGGCCCTCCCGCAGGGTGACGATCCGGTTGACCGACGAGATCGTGGAGAGCCGGTGGGCGATGATCAGGGTCGTACGGCCGGTCATGAGCTCGTCGAGCCCCGCCTGTACCTGCCGCTCGGCCTTCGTGTCCAGGGAGCTCGTCGCCTCGTCCAGCACGAGGATCGGGGCGTCCTTGTGCAACGCCCGCGCGATCGCGACCCGCTGCTTCTGGCCGCCGGACAGCTTGAGGCCGCGCTCGCCGATCTCGGTGTCGTACCGCAGCAGGAGCTTGTCGACGAAGGGCTGTACGTGCGCACGGCGGGCGGCATCCTCGATGGCATCCGCGCTGTCGCGACCGGGGTCGCCGTACGCGATGTTCTCCCTGATCGTGCCGGAGAACAGCGACGGGTCCTGGAAGACGACCCCGACGTGGTTCCGTACAGCTCCAAACTCGACGTCGGCGATGTCGAGACCGTCGATGAGGATCTGGCCGCAGCGCGGTTCGTACAGGCGGAGCAGCAGGCTGACGAGCGTCGTCTTCCCCCCGCCCGACTCGCCGACGAAGGCGATGCGCTCGCCGGGCGCGATGTCGAAGCTCACGCCGTCGAGCACCGCCGGCCCGTCCGCGTAGCCGAACGTGAGGTTGCGGAACGACACGGCAGGCGCACCCTCGACCGCCGCCCATGCCGCGGCGTCGGCGCTCGGCAGGACCTCGGTCTCGACCGGCTCGGCCATCACCGCGAAGTAGTCGCGGCTGCCTGCCACCGCGCGCTGCGCCGTGTCGACGAGGTAGCTCATGCTCGTGACCGGCATCCGGGCCATCGTCACCATCTGGACGAGCAGGACCATCGTGCCGACCGAGTACGAACCGGATGCGGTCTGTACGAAGATCACGACGTAGATCGCGAAGAAGATCACGTTGAGCGCGACCTGACGGGCGATGTCCATGAGGTGCCAGAACCGCGACTGGCGATCCGTCAGACCGATCGTCGTGGCGTACCGGCTGCTGAAGTGGCGCAGCTCGCGCACCTCGGCGACGAAGCTCTTGACGACGCGGAGCTGCGTGACCGCCTCGGCGAAGCGGCCGTTCGCGGCGTCGATCTCGACGTTCTTCGCCCTCTCGAGCACCTGCCATCGCTTCGAGGTGAGTGCCGTGAGCCAGGTGAACACCGGGTACATGAGCACGACGAGCACGGCGATCGGCCACGAGTAGTACGCCATGACGGCGAGCGAGGCGACCAGCGTCAGGAGCATCGGGAACATGTTGTTCGCGAAGACGTTGAGGAACTGCGCGACCTCGGTGATCGAGCGGTTGAGGCGCCCGATGACGGTGCCGGTCTGCTCGTTGTCGAGGTAGCTCTGGGGAAGGCGCAGCAGGTGGTTGAAGTACCGCGTGGACAGCGTCGCCCGTAGCCGCGCCGACATCACGTCGCCGAGGTAGCCGGCGATGTTGGAGATCACGCTGCGCGCGGCCTCCACGACGAGCAGGCCGACAGCCAGCCACACCAGGGGTGTGATGAGTCGCGGCCCACCGTCAGAGATGGCGACGAGGCGATCCGTGGCCGCCTTGATGAGGAACGGGCTGACGAGTGCGGCGCCCGCGCCGAGGACCGAGCAGATCGTGATGGCCAAGTAGTGCGACCACAGGTCGCGAGCAGTGGCGAGGAGCCGGGTGACGAAACGCATGCGTTCTCTCCTGCCGATGCCGGTGCGAGCCTCGGTGAGTCTACGGCGACGCCGAGGAACGGCTCAGTGGAGGATCGAGAACGTGGGGCTCCCGCTCGCGCAGCTCACGTGAACGCCCAGTGGATCCGGTCCCTGGAAGTAGATCGCCGACCGGATCCAGCTGGGCTGCTCGACGATGAGATAGCCATTGCCGGCCTTGGACTCGACGGACACGAGCGTCGATCCCCTGCATCCCGCCCGGATTGCTCCCTGGGTCCGTCGCCACGAGGAGAACATGACGGATACGGCCGTGGGGTTGTCGGCAGGCTCCGAGGTCTTGCTGGGGGCCGGCATCTTCGAGGTGACGGCTTTGGTGGGTGCGGAAGCCGTGGGTGTGGCGGTGGCCGTGGTGTCGCCTGGCTCCAGCACGCCGACGTTCGGAGCCGCGACGACCTGGACCGTTGTGGGCGAGCTGACCGAGGATGGCTGCGGTGCCCCAACGGTGGTCGTCAGGCTGACCGCTGCGGCGGTCGTGCGGGGTGCAGTGGCCGACCTCGCGTATTCGGTCAACACCGCCGTACGAAGCGCTGTGTCGGTAGCGGTCGTGCTCGGTACAGTCGCCGCGCTGCTGGCTGCCTCCGCTGCCTGAGAGATGGCTGAAGGAATCCCTGCCGAAACAGACTTCGCGACGATGACCTGGACCTGCATCGCGGACGAGTCCACGCCGACACGGCCGACTGCAACAGTGCCGATCGCTGCCATCGACAAAGCGACGGCAAGCCAGCCGCCTGCCAGTCCAGCAACCTGAGAACCCTTCACAGGAACGAACACTAGGTCAGATTTCATCGCCGCGGGCAATCGGGGCGGGCTTTGCGGGTTCATTCGATCCCACTAGGGTTCTTTGTATGACACGGATCCTCCTCGTAGAGGACGACGCAGCGATCCGGCGTGCGCTCAGACGCTCCCTCGAGGACCAGGGAGACGCGGTCGCGGTGGCCCCTGACGGGATGACCGGACTGCGCCTCGTGCTCTCCGAACAGCCGGATGTCGTCCTTCTCGATCTGGGTCTGCCGGACGTCGACGGCCTGCGCATGCTCGGCATGCTCCGCGGGGTGAGCGACGTGCCCGTGATCGTCGTGACGGCCCAGGACGATGACCGCACGGTCGTCAAGGCGCTGGACGCCGGCGCCGACGACTATGTGGTCAAGCCCTTCGGCACCGAGCAGGTCCAGGCGCGCATCCGCGCCGTGCTGCGCCGGGTGAGCCGTCCCGCCGGCGGTGATGGGCCCGTGGTCGTGGCAGGTCTGTCGATCGACCCACGCTCGCGCGCGGCGTCGCTGGACGGCGAACGACTCGAGCTGTCACGCAAGGAGTTCGACCTGCTGTTCCTGCTCGCCTCTCGCGCGGGTGAGGTCGTCACCAAGAGGGAGCTGCTCGCGGAGGTCTGGCAGCAGCCGTACGGGGGCGCGGAGCGCACCGTCGACGTGCACCTGTCCTGGTTGCGGCGCAAGCTCGGAGAGACCGCTGCGCAGCCGCGATACCTGCACAGCGTACGAGGGGTGGGTGTTCGGCTCGCGGATCCTGGTGACGAGTGAGACGGCAGATCGTCTGGCTGGTTGCCGCCACCACGTCGGTGGTGGTCCTCGCCTTCGTCATCCCGCTCGCCCTGCTCATCCAGAACTTCGCGGTCGGCCGAGCCATGGCAGGGGCGGAGGCGGAAGCACAGGGCGCAGAGCTGCTGGTCGCGAGCCTGCACGACGACCCTCGACTCCCGAGCTTCATCACCAAGCTGGACAGCAAGACCCCGCCCGCCACCAGTGTGGTCACTCCAGATGGCCAGGTGTACGGGTCGCCGATCGCGCTCAACGATCCTGACGTGGTCCGTGGCCGCGCAGGCGGGTCGTACGAGGACGACAACCGTCCCGCAGGTGGCGTCGTCGTGCGGTCGGTGCTCGTGGAGGGGACCGGCACGTACGTGGTCGTGGCGTGGGTCAGCAGGGCTGTCCTGACCCAGGGCGTCTGGGAGGCGTGGCTCACCGCCGTCGCCATCGGAGTCGGTCTGACGGTGATCTCCGTCATTGCGGCATCCATGGTCGTCCGGCGCATCTCAGGACCGCTGCGGGAAGTCGCTTCCGTCGCTCATCAGCTCCGCAGCGGCGATCTGGCCGCTCGGGCCGAGCCGGCAGGCGCCGACGAGACGCGAGAGCTCGCCGAGGCCCTCAACGGACTCGCGGACCGCATCACGGAGCTCCTCGCCGCCGAGCGGGCGGCGATCGGCGAGATGGCGCACCGCCTCCGTACCCCCATCACGGCCCTCCGTCTCGACGCCGAGGCCGTCCAGGACCCCGAGCTGTCCGCGCGGCTCAGCGACCATCTCTCCGAGGTGCAACGGGCGGTCGACACGATCGTCAAGGAAGCCCGCCGTGGTGTCCGGGACGACATGGTGGTCGACTGCGACGCCACGCAGGTCGTCCGCGACCGGGTCGTGTTCTGGAGTGCCCTGGCCGAGGATCAGGACAGGCCGTTCGACCAGGAGCTGCCCGACGAACCGCTGCGCGTCCAGATGCCGGCGAGCGACCTCGTGGACCTCATCGACATCTGCATCGACAACGTGTTCGCCCATACGGCCGAGGGCGTGGCGTTCGGCGTCACCTTGTCGAAGAGCGGCGACGGTGCCGTCCTCGTCATCGCCGACCAGGGCCCGGGCTTCCAGGAAGGCGTCCCGAACGGAGGGCGCGAGGTCGTGGGGCACTCGGGCGTGGGTCTGGAGATCGTCGAGAAGCTCGTACGCGGACTGGGCGGTACGTTCCGTACGAGCCCGCCGGGGCTTCCCGGCGCCACGGTCGCGGTGTCGCTGCCGTTGGCCCCGTGAGGTCAGCCCCGGAACGTACCCGAGAGCTCGCCGTGGGCGACCACGTGCCCGGCGGCCGAAACGATCGCCCGCGACAGAGTGTCGCCCGCCGGCACCTTGTCGAGCGCGAACAGGTGGAAGATGTAGTGATGCTCCCCGTGACCGGGAAGCGCCGCGGGGCCCTGGTAGCCACGCGGGTCGAGCAGCTTCACCCCAGGCGCTGTCTTGCGCCGGTTCAGCTCGCCCTCGGACACCGTACGCAGCGTGGGGTCGAGCAGCGCGGCGACGTGGATGATCGGGTCCTTCATCGGGACGTCGATGTCCTCCACGACGACGAGGAGAGCTTTCGTCTTCACGGGCGGCCGCGTCCATGCCAGCTGCGGGGACACATTGTCGCCGTACCAGCGGCCCGCGTGACGCGGCGGAATGGGTCCGTCGGGACGGAATGACGTGCTCGTCAGCGTGACCGACGCCCATCCGGTCTGAACCAGCTCGGGCCGCTGGGCGATGCTCCGCTCGACGCCTGCCCGGCGTCCCCGAAGTGCGATGCCCACCGGTGTGAGGAGCATCTGGACGATCGTCACGAGAGGGTTCACTGTGTGGCTCCGTGGTGTGCGGCCCAGGTGGCGGCCATCTCCATGACCGTGTCGTGGTCAGGGGACATGCCGACGAACGTCGTGAGCGACATCAGCGGGAAGTTGCCGATGACGTGGACGAGGTCGCCGTAGGCCCGGAGGTCCGGCTGGCCCGCCGCCGAGGCCTCGTCGAGCAGGGCCCGGCCCTCGTCGTCGGCCAGCCACTCCTCGTACGACGACCACTCCGTGAGCGGCGCCGCGACCGGCGGGGAGTCGACGGTGATGGTGTGCGTCAGCGGCAGGTCGCGGGAGTCGTTGCCGACGGCGATCTCGAAGTCGCCGGCCTCCACCACCCACCGGTGCGGGGGCTCGAGCCAGAAGGAGAAGGCGCGCTGGTCGAGGTCGATGCTGACGCGTGTCGAAGCGCCGGCGTCGAGCGCGACCTTCGTGAAGCCCTTGAGCTCGCGCGGTGGGCGGGCGATCGTCGCGACCGGATCCGACACGTACACCTGGACGACGTGGCTGCCCGCCTTCGTGCCCGTGTTCGTGACCGTGACGGAGACCGAGGCGGCAAGGTCGTTCGTGACAACCGATCCGGTTGTGCGGACGTCGAGGTCGGAGAGTTCGAAGGACGTGTACGACAGGCCGTACCCGAACGGGAACGCGACGTCCGTGTGGCTGGCGTCGTAGCCGCGGTAGCCGACGAACACGTCCTCCCCGTACAGCACCTTCTGCCAGCCGCCGGGGAAGTTGAGGTACGACGAGTTGTCCTCGAGCCGGTGCGGGAGCGTCTCCGCGAGACGGCCCGACGGGTTGACCGCGCCCGACACGATGTCGGCGATCGCGCCGCCACCGGCCTGGCCGCCCAGCCAGACCTCCAGCAGCGCCCGAGCATGGGGCATGACGTCGCCGAGCACCACCGAGGAGCCGTTGACGAGGACCACAGCGAGCTTCGGGTTGGCTGCGGCGACAGCAGCGAGAGCGGCGAGCTGGTTCGCCGGAAGGTTCATGTGCGTACGGTCGAAGCCCTCGGACTCCTCCGGGCCGGGCAGGCCGAGCAGCATGATGACGGTGTCGGCGGACGTGGCGGCGGCGACGGCTTCGGCGACGAGGGCATCGTCCGGCTCGTACGCGTCGATCGTGTACGCGGGGGCGAACGTGGTCTCGTACACCTCGCTCAACGCCTCGAGCGGGGCGACGACCCGGGTCGGGTTCACCTGGGACGAGCCGGCGCCCTGGTAGCGGGGCGTAAGGGCGAACTCGCCGATGACGGCGACGATCGTGCCGGGCGCGATCGGGAGGAGGCCGTCGTTGGTGAGCAGCACCGCCGACTCGCCGGCCACGCGGCGCGCGAGGGCGTGGTGCGCATCAGCATCGTACGACTCGTCCAGGTCGAGGATCGGCGCGCCTTGGGCGGCCAGCCTCAGCACGGCTCGTACGCGATCGTCGAGGACCGACTCCGGGAGCGTGCCGTTGCGGACTGCTGCCGCGACGGCGTCCGGGCTGTACGGAAGGGCGGGGGGCATCTCCAGGTCGAGGCCGGCGGCGACAGCCTTGGCCCGGTCGTACACAGCACCCCAGTCGGACATGACCAGGCCCTCGAAGCCCCACTCGTCGCGGAGGACCTCGGTGAGCAGCCAGTGGTTCTCGCTGGAGAAGACGCCGTTGATCTTGTTGTACGAGCACATGACGGTCCACGGCTGCGACTTCTTGACGACGCGCTCGAACGCCGGCAGGTAGATCTCGCGCAGGGCGCGCTCGCTGACCTCTGCCGAGACGCGGAGCCGGTCGGTCTCCTGGTTGTTGGCGGCGAAGTGCTTGAGCGACGTACCGACGCCCTTCGACTGGATGCCGTCGACGATGCCGACGCCGAGCTCACCGGCGAGGTACGGGTCCTCGGACATGTACTCGAAGTTGCGCCCGCACAAGGGGGAACGTTTGATGTTGACGCCGGGGCCGAGGACGACCGAGAGGTTGATCGCACGTGCTTCCTGGCCGATCGCCTGCCCGACCTCGTACAGGAGGCTCGGGTCCCAGCTGGACGCGACCGTGGCTGCGGGCGGGAAGCAGGTGGCCGGTACGGAGCTGTTGAGGCCGATGTGGTCGCCGCCCTGGGGCTGTGCGCGCAGGCCGTGAGGACCGTCCGAGACCATCACGCGGCGGATGCCGAGCCGGTCCACGCCCACCGTGTACCAGAACTCCGAGCCGCTCGTCAGCGCAGCCTTCTCCTCCAGCGTGAGCTGATCCAGCAGCGCGTCGACGCTCATCGGGGCCTTCCTCGAGTTGTACGCGCAACGCTAGTCCCCCGCACTCATCCCCGACAGCACGGTCCAACGAGCCGGAGCCCCTCCCCCGTTGAGGAGAGGAGCTATCTCGTTGAGGAGAGGAACTATCCCGTTGAGGAGAGGAGCTATCCCATTGAGGAGAGGAACTATCCCGTTGAGGAGAGGAGCTATCCCATTGAGGAGAGGAACTATCCGCGCGAGGAGAGCAGGTATCCGCGCGGGGAGAGGAGGTATCCGCGCGAGGAGAGCAGGTATCCGAGCCGGGAGAGGAGCTGTGCGCGAAGGGTTGGTGGCTGTGAAGTACCAGACCCTCTCCTCGCGCGTACAGGTCCTCTCCCGGCTCGGATACCTCCTCTCCTCGCGCGTACAGGTTCTCTCCTCGCTCGGATACTTCCTCTCCTCAACCTGCTACTTCTTCGCTGCTCGGCGCTCGGCGGCCTCGACGGTGTTGCGGAAGAGCATGGCGATGGTGGTGGGGCCGACGCCGCCGACGCGTGGGGTGATCCAGCCGGCGACCTCTTCGCACCGTACGTCGACGTCGGGGAGGAGCTTCTTGCCCTCGTACCGCACGCCGCCGCCGACGACGACCGCGCCGGGGGAGATGTGCTGGGGTTGGAGGATGCCGGGTACGCCCGCGGCGGCGACCACGATCGGCGCGCGACGCGTGTACCGGTCCCAGTCCGGCACGCCTGTGTGGACGACCGTCACGGCGGCATTCGCCGTCGGGCGCTTCAACGACAGCAGCATCGACAACGGGCGCCCGAGCGTGAAACCACGCCCCAGTACGACCACCTCGCGGCCCGCGATCGGGATGTCGTAGAACGCCAGCAGCGCCTCGATGCCCGCCGGCGTACAGGGCAGAGGTCCCGGCATGCCCAACGCGAGCCGCCCCATGTTCATCGGGTGCGCACCGTCGGCGTCCTTGTCAGGATCGAGCTCGGACAGCGCCGCCTCGTAGTCGAGGTTCGCCGGAATCGGGTGCTGGATCAGTACAGCGTCGATGCCGGGATCGGTGTTGTAGTCGCGGATCACGGCGAGCAGGTCCGCCTGTGACGCGTCGTCACCGAGGTGTACGTGGCGGTTCGTGAACCCCAGTTGCGCGGCGCGCTCCTGCTTCATCCGGATGTACCCGGCAGACGACGGCTCACTTCCCACGAGGATCGTCCCCAGCCCCGGATTGTGACCGATGGCCCGCAGCGCGGCGACCCTCGGCTCCAGATCGGCGAACACGGCATCGGCGACCGGCTTGCCCGGCATCATCACAGCAACCACAGCCCGTACCGTACAGGCCGTCGCACTCGTCCCCGAGCCCGAGCCCGAGCCGCCAACCTGACGTCGGCTCGTCCTCACGTGAGGAGGAAGCCCTCATGAGTGGAGCGAACGCGCCGTACAGATGCTCTACTGGCAGCGACCGTCCCCCAGGAGGTTGTCGTGGTCGAGGGCGCTCGCGCTGGCTGGACTTCCCGCGTCTCGCGACGGAGCGCCCTGACGCTGCCGGTAGTCGTCGGCATGGCCGGTTGTACGCAGCAGGGCTCGTCCAGCAACGATCCGTACGCGCAGGCGCTGCGGCAGGACCCGATGTTCTCCTGGAAGCCGCCCATGGCAGTGACTCGGCAGGTCGAGTACCAGTCCCACACCTATGGGCTCTCCCCCGGCGGGACCACGTTCGACGTCGTGATCTCGCTGACACCGCGTGACAAGGAACTGGTGCACGATCTGCTCCGCGCGTCTGTGGACGCCATGGCGCAGGCGGGGTACTCGGACAAGACTCCCGGGCTCGATGGGACGCGGCATGGGGGCCGGGTCAACGGCCAGGACTTCTGGATCGAGTGCCAGGTCTCGCTCGACTCGACGAAGTTCATGGGATGGCCGACGAGCACGGGCTACGGCATGTTGGTCATCGTCCTCGCAGGCCCGTACGCAACGGCATGAGCCACGTGATCGCCTGACTCGCCTACCGGCTCCGGCCGGGTTCGTCGGTTAGGCGTCCGTACCTGCCAGCCCATGGCAGAAGATGTCGAGGAGGTCGTCGACCGTTGTGCTCTCGGCGGTCGCGTGGGTGCCCCCCGACGGCGCGAAGAACGGGTAGACCATGCCGAGCAGGATCCAGACGACGAGCTCGGGGTCCTTAGGTACGAACTCGCCGCTGGCCACTCCGTCGGCGACGATCTGCTGCAGGGGCCCGATGAACTTCTGCCGGTACACCTGGCCGAACGTCGCTCGCTGCTCGGTCTCCAGGCTGCCCACGTCGTGCATGGCGAGCCGGAGGATGGCTCGGCGCTCGACAGGGGCGTCGAACATGCCTCGTACGACCCGCCGTAGCTGCGCCTCGGCCGTGCCTCCACCAGCCACGCCCGCCGAAATCACGACTGAGATCTCGTCGAGGTACGCGGTGAAGATCTCGCTGAGCAGCTCGGCCTTGCCGGTGAAGTGGTAGTACAGCGCGGCCTTCGTGATCCCGCACGCGTCGGAGATCTCGCGCATCGCGACCCCGTCGTAGCCGCGCTCGACGAACAGCGACGTGGCCACCGAGAGGATGCGCTCACGCATGCGCTGACTCCTGCGGGGTCGGCGCCTCGGCCTCGACCGAGCGCTTCTTGAGGAGCAGCGCTGCAGCGAGGAGTACGACACCGAGGATGCCCACCAGAGCGAACGCGTCGCCGTACCCCTCGGCGCCCGGCGAGGACGCGGCGATCGCACCCACGACTGCGGCGCTGAGCAGCTGGCCGATGCTGGTGAACGTGTTGACCAGGCCCTGCGCGGCGGAACGCTCCTCGGCGGTCGTCTCGTTGAGTGTGACGTAGCGGATCGGCGCGCCGAGCAACGAGGACAGCCCGAGCCCGATGAGCACGCTGGCGATGCAGTAGATGAGCAGTGACGACCCCGTACGGCTGAGCAGGAACATGCCCAGAGTCATCACTGTCACGCCGGTCACGATGACCGTCTTGGAGCCCACCTTGTCGAGCGTACGTCCGGCCAACGGCGAACCGACAGCCATGGCGGCGACGACGACGAGCAGCAGGTAGCTCGCCACGTGCGCGCTCACGCCGAGGGCGGCGACGGCCAGCGACGGCATGAACACGAGGCTGGCCTCGCCGATGCCGGCGCCCGCGGTGAGCGTGTAGCCCAGTGCGAGCTGGCGGCGCTTGAACAGGACGACGGGAAAGACGGGGTTGGCGACGCGGCGCTCGATGAGTACGAGGACGACCCAGGCCACGACCGACGCGACCAGCCACGGCCAGACGGAGACACTCCCCACGGAACCCCAGAAGCGGTCGGTGTCGATCGCGCCGAGTCCCAACGCGAGGCTCGTGAGCGCGACCGTCAGCACGCCCATGCCGAGCCAGTCGAACGCGCCGGTACCGATGCGACGGTGGGGGAGCAGCGCCCACGCGAGGACGATGACGACGGCGGCCATCGGAAGGTTGATGACGAACAGCCACTGCCAGCCGAACGGGAGGAGGATGCCGCCGAGCACCGGGCCGATCATGAACGCGATGCCGAAGACCGCGCCGATCATGCCGAGGGCGCCGCCGCGCTTCTCCGGTGGGAATGTGTCGCCGATGACCGCGCTCGCGACCGGGAAGATGCCGCCGGCGCCGAATCCTTGAATCGCACGACCGGCGAGCAGGATCGCGAACAGGCCCGTCCCGTGCGAGAGGATCACGACGAGCGACCCGACCGCGAACAGCGCCACGTCGAGGATGTAGATCGCGCGGCGTCCGTACCGGTCGGAGAGCTTCGCCATCAACGGCGTACCGATGAGGTTCGTCAGCACGTATGCGCTGAAGATCCACGACCCCGAGCGCGAGTCCAGCCCGAACTCGGCCTCGATGGCCGGCAGCGCGGGTCCGACGATCGCGATGTCCAGGGCTCCCATGAGCACACCCACGAACAGCACGGCCACCGTGCGATTGCGCGTCTTGTCGTCCACGAACATCTCCTAACCGAGCGGTTAGTCAGGAGCATACGTCGTTCCAGTGTGCTGACCCAAATCCGGGTTTTCGCCGTCCAGATCGCGCTGATGCCCCCTTCAAGGCTCTGGAAGTCAACTGGGCGGCGAAAACCCGCCTCGACGAAGGCGCCCCGGTCTCAGTGGCCGAGGTAGCGGCCCGGGCGGTGGTTGAGCGCGAGGACGAGGTTGAGCACG
>Ga0182021_10001302_pt1 | contig 28372 bp, 23 predicted proteins | sample 612E3MmetaG_FD_120493 | JGI IMG/M metagenome (GOLD analysis project Ga0182021, IMG submission 120493) | Permafrost microbial communities from Stordalen Mire, Sweden - 612E3M metaG (Illumina Assembly) | ecosystem: Environmental > Terrestrial > Soil > Wetlands > Permafrost | place: Sweden...
CTGGTCTATGATCTGACCCCCGAAGACTTCAGGGCTGATATATGCCTGTCGAAGAAGATACTGGAGGATATTACCGGGCATTCAGTTATTGGGTTTAGGGCTGCAAGTTATTCAATAATGCAGAAATCCCTATGGGCCCTCGATGTATTGGTCGAAGAAGGGTACCGATACGATTCTAGCATCTTTCCAATACATCACGACCGTTATGGCATGCCGAATGCCAAAAGATTTCCCCATATCATCGCATCAGGAAGTGGTAATTTGGTCGAGTTTCCCCCATCCACTTACGCACTCATGGGACAGAACGTTCCGGTATGCGGCGGTGGATATCTGCGACTTTTGCCGCTAAAGATTATAACATCAGCCATCAGGAAGATAAACCGTAAAGAAAAACAGCCTGCTGTCATTTACATTCATCCCTGGGAAATTGATGTTGACCAGCCTCGACTGAAAGGCCGATTACGGTCTAATGTAAGACACTATTTAAACCTGAAAAGTACGATGCCAAAAATTACGGCACTCCTGAAGGAATTCAGATTCAAACCGTTTTCATCAATACTGGACAACATTGAATGATTGCACTAGTCTAACATTTCCAAGAAACTACGAGTCGTTGATGTCATCGTTTGTTAGTTCGACAGAACCGCATTTAAAGATCTGAAAAGCCCAATAATTCAAAATGAAAATTAGCATCCTCGAAGACATTGATAAAGCAAGGTGGGACGACTATGTTATGCGCTCCGGCATATCCAACTGCTATCATCTTACCGGCTGGAGAGAGGTCATCCGAAAGAGTTTCGGACATAGCGCATATTATCTGTACGCTGAAGATTGCGATGAAATCAAAGGAATACTTCCTCTTATCCATATGAAAAGCACTTTATTCGGAAACTTTATCGTCTCTATGCCATATTTCAATTACGGCGGCATTTGCGCCGACGGTGCCAATATTGTCGAACAGTTGCTGGAGAGAGCTATTACAATAGCCCGGAAAGTTAACGCTGAACACATTGAATTGCGCCACACAAGTCACATCGCCGATATGCCTGAAAAAATGGCAAAAGTCTCGATGAGATTGCACCTCGCGAATGACCCGGACAAATTATGGAAATCATTTTCGTCTAAATTAAGGAGCCAGATCCGCAAGCCGGAAAAGGAAGGGATGTATGCAAAACTGGGGAAGGAAGAAGAACTGGATAGTTTCTACAAAGTTTTCTTAATTAATATGCGGGATCTCGGAACCCCGGTGTATCCAAAATACTTCTTTCGCAATACCATGCAGGAATTCCCTGACTCTACCTGGATTTGTTCGGTATACACAAAAGATGGCCTTCCGGCAGCATCGGGCTTCCTGGTGGGCTTCAAGGACCGACTTGAGATTCCCTGGGCCTCCTCCTTAAGGAGTCATAATCATCTGAGCCCCAACATGCTACTTTATTGGACCGCACTACAATTTGCGTGTGAAACGGGATATGCTGTTTTCGATTTCGGCAGATCCACACCTGGAGAAGGTACCTATAAATTTAAGGAGCAATGGGGAGCCAAACCGATACAATTGTACTGGCATTACTGGCTCAGAAATAACGGCCCGGTACCGGAACTCAATCCAAATAATCCGAAATATCAGGCTGCTATAAAGGTCTGGCGCAGGCTGCCCTTAAGCCTGACGAGGCTGATCGGCCCGGCAATAGTAAAAGACCTACCATGATATTTCATCGATGCTTACCACCGACCGCTGCAATGATAAAATCGATTGATCTCATTCACGGGATTGCGGGACTTTTTTCAGATGGCAAATATCGCGACCGTCTGATAAGCGAACTAAGAGAGTATTTAGGTGACCGCCACATCTTTCTTCTCTCTTCCGGAAAAGCAGCTTTGACGCTAATACTTAGAGCACTCCATGCAATGCATCCCGGGCGGAATGAGGTGATAATTCCAGCTTACACCTGTTACTCGGTTCCGTCGGCAATAGTAAAGTCGGGCCTAAATATTGTGCCCTGCGATGTCGATCCTGAAACTCTAGGATTTGACACTAACGGGCTTATCAAAAAGATTACGGATAAAACACTATGCATCATACCGACACATTTTTTCGGCATCCCGGCCGACATGTTTCAGATGCGGAAAATTGGCCGTGAAAAAGGAGTCCTCATCGTCGAGGACGCAGCACAAGCCATGGGTGGGTACTTTCAGGGGAAAAAACTGGGAACGCTCGGTGATATCAGTTTTTTCAGTCTTGGCAGGGGGAAGAACATTACTTGTGGCGGCGGCGGGATCATAGCGACAGACTCGGACGCTATAGCGGAAGCGATTTCATCCATATACTCCGACCTTCCGGTCTCTTCATTCTTAACAGATTTGAAGAATATTGCAAGTCTTTTTTTGATGTCATTGTTTATACATCCCGCGCTTTACTGGCTGCCGGCAAGCCTTCCCTTCCTAAAGCTTGGGCAGACTATTTTTGATCGAGACTTTCCCGTGAAGCGTCTTTCGGGTTCAAAAGCGGGCATTCTCAGGCACTGGCGCTGCCGTCTTGAAACGTCAAATGAAGCTCGGAAGAATATATCTTCTTCCCTCCGGGCGTATCTCGGCACGGAGAAACCGGAGAACGGAGAGGTACCTTTGTTGCGATTCCCCGTAATCTGTGCTACACAAGACGACCGGGATGACCACTTTGCACGGCTCCGGGACATTGGCATGGGGGCCAGTAAGATGTATCCCGGTCCGGTAACTGAAATCCCCGAGATCAGTGATATTTTTACGGGATCCAAGTTTCCGGGTGCCAAAGCCCTGTCAGGGCGGCTCCTTACGGTACCGACACACTATCTCGTGCACATACGCGATATTGAGCGGATCGGCGAGCTGTTGAAACCGTCGGTTGACAAAAGACAAACAGACCTTCTTATCGAAGGAAACGGGTAACATGGAAATATTATTCTGGGGATCCATCCTTTTGATATTCTACGCCTATTTCGGATACCCTCTTGCCCTGATAGCACTTTCGTCATTCAGAAACAGGACCGTGAGAAAAGGAGAAATCACACCATCGGTCTCTCTTATTGTTACTGCCTTCAATGAAGAGGCCCGAATTCAGAATAAGATCGAGAATACTCTTGAGCAGGATTATCCTGCCAATAAATTTGAAATCATAGTAGCATCCGATTGCTCTGATGACAGAACTGATGAGATTGTCGGAAATTATGAGACCAGAGGAGTAAGACTTGTCCGGGCGCCCGAGAGAAAAGGTAAGGAGAATGCTCAGAAGCATGCTATTGAAACAGCATCGGGAGAGATTCTCATTTTTTCCGATGTGGCGACGATTCTTCAAAGAGACGGCATAACCAACATTGTTAGAAATTTCAATGATCAGACAGTAGGCTGCGTGAGCAGCGTCGATAAATTTATCGACCTGGACGGCAAAGTCAGCGGCGAGGGGGCATACGTCAGATATGAGATGTTTCTCCGAAGCCTTGAAAGCAAGGTCAATTCCCTTGTCGGCCTGAGCGGATCATTCTTTGCGGCGCGTAAAACGGTTTGTAAGGAATGGGCCACTGATCTGCCGAGCGATTTCAACACCTTGCTCAATTCCGTGAAAATAGGGCTCAGAGGGGTATCAGACCCTGACAGCATCGGATATTACCACAATATTTCCGATGAGAGAAAGGAATATGGAAGAAAAGTCAGAACTGTATTAAGAGGCATATCGGCATTCATGAAGAGCCTGGATCTGTTGAACCCTTTCAGGTACGGTCTGTTTGCATGGCAAATCTTCAGTCATAAACTGTGCCGCTGGCTCGTGCCCTTCGCAATGATTCTGGCTCTGATAATCAATCTGTCCCTGTTAGCCATCTATGATCCTAGCTTCCTCTATATCCCTGCCTTTATCGTGCAGATCATTTTTTATGCGGTGGCAGTCCTGGGGATCGCAACGCGTTCGGCTAAACCATTTATTAAAATACCCGCCTTTTTTGTCTTGGTCAATGCCTCGATTTTAACTGCATGGTATTATTATTTCAGAGGGGAAAGCATGGTCATGTGGACCCCTTCCGAACGACGGTGTCAGGGTGATAATGCATCGAATTAAAGGCGCTGCGCGCCACGCCATATCATTGGCTTACTATGCTTTCAACCGCTGCCCGGCAGGACTTAAGGGCAAGGTTGCGCTGTTGATGTATCACAGGGTCCTTACGAAAAAAAATCTCGAAAAATATTACGTCCAGCCAGGGATGTATGTGCTCGATGACGTCTTTGAACGTCAGATGTCATACCTGAAGAAGAATTTCTATATCCTCAGACTTTCCGAGTTGCTCGATATGTGGAGAGAAGGGGTATGGGACAACAGCCAAAGATATTGTGTAATCACATTTGATGACGGTTGGCTGGATAACTACAGGCATGCATACCCGATTTTATTGAAATACAATATCCCCGCTACAATTTTCTTACCTACATCGCTGATAGGCACAAATCATTGGTTTTGGCCGGACAGGCTCGGCTTTATATTACAAAAGTGCCTTTCGCTCTCGGAAGGAAAACATGTCAGCCTTCTTTACGAAACATGGCCATGGATGCGGAACGACAGGATTAATGACATCGATGACAAAATTGACTCGATAATCGAAACCGTCAAACTGCTCTCAGATGACGACATAGCCCAGTTAATATATGATGCAGCCACCCTCTTTGAACTTATATTTCCCGACGAGAGGCTTCTTCTGAATTGGGATGAGGTCTCAGAGATGTCCAAGGAAAGCATTTCTTTCGGCTCCCATTCTGCAAGCCATGCCATTCTGACAAAACTCACTCGCGATAATATGAAGATGGAAATAAGAACTTCGATGGAGACTCTTCGTGAAAAGAATATTAATTACGTCCCTGTGCTCTGTTACCCTAACGGAGATTATAATGATTGCATAGCCGAACTCGTGAAAGATACAGGGTATTTGGCAGGGGTAAGTACTCGTTTTGGAATCGAAGGTAGAACACCTCGAAATAAATATGGCCTGCACAGAATCGGCGTTCATAATGATATCAGTACATCAGTACCCTTATATGCTTATCGCCTGCGCAAATCAGCCGGCAGATTCCCCATTGCACATTGAATCAGCTGACAGTTCTACATATTTTTTCAGGTGATCTCTGGGCGGGAGCTGAGGTGATGATATTTAACTTGCTCAACAGACTGAAGGATGACTCGAAGTTGAATATTATCGCACTTTCGCTAAATGAAGGCGAATTGACTGAAAAGCTAAGGGACGCAGGTATCGAAACACATGTTATATCCGAACAGCAACATTCATTTTTACAGATCTATTTAATAGCTCTGCGTTATTTCAAGAATCGTAAAATTGATGTAATACATTCTCATAGATTCAAGGAAAATGTCCTTGCATTGATGCTATCAAAATTTATTGGAGCACGTCGCTTTTTTGTGACGCTACATGGATTACCTGAACCGCAACTTATTAAAAAAAGAGGACTTGCGGGAATAGCGTTCAAGACATGGATCAATTATTTCCTGCTGAAGACCTTCTTCACGAGGATAATAGCTGTTTCATTGGAGATGAAGTCGGTTCTTGTCCGACAGTTTTCCTTCAAAGAGGAAGCAGTTCTCGTAATTCATAACGGAATTCCAGTCCCCCATGAAGATGAGCATACTGCAGGCCTGCAGCATTACCACACAGGAAAAGCGGTTGATCAAAATATTCTCATAGGTTCAGTGGGCCGGCTCGTACCGGTAAAAGATTATGACCTCTTTCTGGATATCGCAGCCTCGATGAAGCAAAAGTCCAATAGCGTCAGCTTTAGCATCCTGGGTGATGGCCCGCTTAAGGACCATCTGCTGAGCAAAGCTGCAAGACTTGATATTCTCGATTGCATCAAATTTCACAGTTCGATGGTCAATCCTTTCCCATATTATTATTCTCTTGATATATATCTCAATACATCAATCCATGAAGGTATCCCTCTCAGCATACTTGAAGCCATGGCTTGCGGCAAGCCGGTCATAGCTCCAAGGGTCGGGGGAATAAGCGAAATAATTACCAACGGTGAGAATGGTATACTTGTAAACGAGAGACGAACTGAGATATTTGTCGAGGCTTGTCTTCGCTTGATTGAAGATTGTAAATATAGAAACGATATCACCGCAAGTGCCCGAAAACAAGTCGAATCACAATTTAACGATGCCAGTATGGCCAACTCTTATTCAATGCTGTATATGCAATAGGGATGTGTGCGTAATTTATTGAGCTCCGTTAACAAGTTATCAGTTTACTTTGCATGCGAAACGAATATAATATTGAATCAGGAATGGCGTTTGTGATCAATATTGTTAGAAACTGAAGTATGATTAGAATGTTCATTGCGTCTATGTCAAGTTCCACGGCGCAGTGCCATTAAGAACGGGAGTGATGATGAAAAAACAAAGTATTATATGGATGATCATGGCAGTTATAATGTTCGGATGCGACGCAGGTCAGACAGTGAATGAAAAAATAGAAACAAGAAAAATAGCCGCCGTATCAAATACATCATGGCAAAGACTGTCCGAAATGAAGATATACTTCGGTCATCAGTCTGTTGGGGACAATATTATCTCCGGTATTAATGAGCTTATGAAGTCATACACCAGCATTAAACTGAATATTGTAAAAACAGACAATCCTAACGATTTCAGGCAACCACTTTTTGCCCATTCTTATGTGGGTAATAATGATGATCCTGATTCCAAGATTACTGCATTCCGAGACAGTATGCGGAAAGGTATCGGGGATAAAGCAGACATAGCTTTTTTAAAATTTTGCTTTTGGGATATCAGAAGTCAAACAGATATAAAACAAGTTTTCATCAATTATAAGACCGCTTTCTCAGAATTGAAATCTCAATATCCCAAGGTCACATTTCTTCACTTTACTGTCCCCTTGATGTCGCGTCAAAACGGCATGAAAGACAAAATAAAAAGAATGTTGGATATGACTGTCGAAATTGACCTCGACAATATAAAGCGAAATGAGTTAAATGAAATGATTAATAATGAATATCGAGATAAGGAACCCATTTTCGACATTGCTGCTATCGAGTCCACTTCACCCGGCGGCGCACGAACATCATTTTCTCAAGATGGGAAGAAATACTATGTTTTAGCAGATGATTATAGCAGGGATGGCGGACATTTGAATGAACTGGGAAAGAAAGTGGTTGCCGAACAATTATTGATATTTCTAGCGCATCTTTCGGTGAAAAGATAAAAGTCAAACCTGCGCCTTCGACAGGTATTAATGTACGTTATGAAATTGATTGAAAAGTTATTTTCCGTGATATTACAAAGAAGAAAGAAGAAGTATTTAAATAGTCTGATAGCGCAAGGGTTGAAGCTTGGGAAAAATGTGCAGATTGTCGATACTTTCTTTTTCGACCCTTCGCACTGCTTCTTGATTTCAATCGGCGATAACACAATAATCTGTCCGAATGTCAGGTTGATCGCGCACGATGCCAGCACGAAAATGATATTGGGCTACACTAAAATAGGCTTGATCACTATCAAAGAGAACTGTTTCATCGGAGACTCGACGATAGTCCTGCCGAATGTGACAATTGGTCCTAATTCCATTATAGGTTCGGGCTCTTTAGTTACGAAGGATGTACCGCCCGGTTCGGTGGCGGCCGGGAATCCCGCAAAGGTTATCTGCTCGGCAGATGAATATATAGCGAAGATTAAGGCGATCAGCAATGAGAAGAAGGTCTTTGGTCACGATTATTATATAGATAGCCTAGATGAGTCGAAGCGCATGGAAATAATCAGCTCAGTCGGCCAATCAATCGGTTTCATCGTCTGATACAACGCAATTATAAATGAGCAAATTCCAAATTATCCAGGCCGATCCAGCTCAATTCAAAGAACAGATCATTGATTTCTGGAGCAAATATCTTCCGGGAACTCTTCCTGCCCGCTTTGAATGGCTTAGTGACGGCAACCCTGCCGGGCCTGCAGTCTGGTTTTTTGCCATTGACGACAAGAATGAACTCGCCGGTATGGTCTCAATTACGCCAAGGAATGTCGTCATGAACAGCAAACCGATGCGGGCCGGCATACTTGGCGATTACATCATAAACGGCAAATATCGCGTTTTCGGACCTAACCTTTTGCTGCTGAAGTCTGCATTGGCCTCGATGATTGGTCTGAATTTGAATTTTATATATACCGTTCCAAACGCGCAATCGGAACTCATAATCAAAAGGGTAAGCGCACATAAAGTCGGGTGCTTCAAGAATTTTGTAAAACCACTCAATGCAAAACATTACCTTAGCAAATATGTCGGCTCCTCTTCGCAAGGCCTGATAGCGCCTTTTGTCAATGCAGCCCTAGCAATGATTTCCCGGGAAACATACACTCTGTCCAGGAGCGTCCTGGGGGAATGTACCGTGTTCGACGAATCATTTGACACACTATGGGAAGGAGTAAAGAAGAGGTTTAATATGGCGGGTGATCATGGTTCTGCGTTCCTAACCTGGAAATACCTTAAGAATCCTCTTCATCGGTTTCGTATGCTCACGCTGAAGGAGCGCACCGACGGAAGCCCGAAAGGTTTCATTATCTTCAATGTAGAGAAGAGCAGGCTGAATATTCATGATGTCATGGCTATTGACAAAACGTCAGTTAGCGAGCTTTTGAAGGGGCTTGTGCTAATGGGCAGAAGGGAAAACTGCATTTCGGTCAACATCGAGATATTCGACACGAACCCCCTGTTGTCTGCGCTCAAATCATTCGGCTTCTTCGATGCTAAAACAGATTTCGGGGTGTTCTACATCGGAGAAGAACACTGGCCGGATAATGATTGTTATCTTTTTTGGGGAGACCGAAATCTGTGACCTCCGGTAGGATGACGAATTGAGAAAAATAAGATTGATGCAGCTAACCCACGATCTCGCGATCGGGGGACTTCAACAGCTAGTCGTTACTATCTGCAAAACCATAGACAGAGAGAAGTTCGATGTCTCCGTTCTCTGCCTTCGCTCACTGGGCGAATTCGTTCCCGAAGTGGAAAAACTTGGAATAGAGGTACTGCTTTTACCTCAGAAGAATAACGGCGTCGACTACCTCTCCTTTCTGAAAGTTGCCAAAATATTGCGCGAAAAGAAGATAGATGTTATTCATACACACAACACTCATCCGTTCATCGACGGTACCCTCGGTGCGATCCTTGCCGGTGTGAAGACAATAGTCCACACAGACCATTCAAGGGAGTTTCCGGACAAGAGACGGTATATGTTCGCCGAATGGCTGATGTCCCATTTTGCATACAGGATGGTCGGGGTTTCCTATCCTACATCACATGACCTCATGAAATATGAAAAGATCTCACCACAAAAGGTATCTACGGTCTTCAACGGCATTGACGTACCTTGCTTCGACGTCATCATCGATAAACAGTCAAAAAAACGCCAACTCGGGATCACCAGTAATGGTCCCATAATCGGACTTGGAGCGCGTCTGAGCATAGAAAAAGGGTTGACCTTTCTTTTGAAGGCCATGCCGCGACTTATAATGCATTATCCCGACATTACCCTGCTGATAGCCGGAAAAGGAGATGCCGAAGATAATCTCAGGAGAGAGGCACGCGATCTCGGCATCGAAAGGAATGTGCTTTTTATAGGACCGCGGCTCGACGTGCCCGAGGTACTTAAGGTCCTCGATCTTTATGTTCTTCCTTCGCTGCGCGAAGGGCTGCCGACGGTCCTGCTCGAAGCGATGGCTGCAGGATGTCCGATTGTGGCCACTAAGGTCGGAGGTAACTCAACGGCTGTCATGCATGGCGAGAATGGATCGCTTGTAGAACCACGAAACCCGGAGGCACTTGCGAAGGAGATAATTCGTCTTCTCGGCAACAAGCAGGTGATGAGCAAATACTCTAAAAAAGGTCATGAATTTGTCCGGACACATTTTTCGGCAGAGGCAATGACCGCCAAATATCAGAAACTTTATATGAGGGAAGATCCTGAGAAACAGGTGTCGCCGTCAAAGAAGATCAGACTGATGCATGTAACCCATGACCTTGCAATCGGTGGTCTTCAGCAGGTCATTGTAAATATCTGCAAAACGATTGACAGGTCACAATTTGATGTATCCGTCCTCTGCCTGCGGAACCTCGGACAATTCGTCCCTGATGTCGAAGAACTTGGCATTGAAGTTATTCTTCTGCCCCAGCGCAAGGGTGTTGATTATCTTTCATTTCTGAAAGTGGCAAGGATACTGCGGGACAGAAAGATTGAAGTCATTCATACACACAACACCCAGCCGCTCATAGATGGAACGCTAGGGGCAATGCTGGCGGGTGTCAAGCATATCGTCCATACGGACCACGCCCGGAAATTTCCAGATAAGAAACGCTACATGTTCGCCGAATGGCTCCTGTCTAAGTTTGCATACAGGATAGTCGGTGTTTCTCCTGCAACCTCTCATGATCTCATGAAATACGAAAGAATAGCAGCACGAAAAATCACTACTATTCTGAACGGAATCAACGGGTCATATTTCGACGTAACTGTGGATAAGCATATAAAAAAAGGGGAACTCGGCATTACAGGGGATGGACTAGTTATAGGGCTTGGTGTCCGCCTCACTGAACAGAAGGGCATTACCTATCTGTTGCGCGCAATGCCTGAGATCACAAGACAATATCCGGACATTACCCTCGTAATTGCCGGAGAAGGCGATGTCGAGAAGGACCTCAGGAAGGAGGCCGCTGATCTTGGGGTCGATAAAAATACGTTATTCATCGGCCCACGTCTTGACATGCCAGAGGTCATGAAAGTCCTCGACCTCTATGTCCTGCCCTCCCTGTGGGAGGGTCTCCCCATGGTGTTGCTCGAGGCAATGTCGGCAGGATGTCCGATCGTAGCGACCAAGGTGGGTGGAAATCACGCTGCCGTTATCGACGGTGAAAGCGGCTCACTGATTGAACCGAAGAACTCAAAGGCACTGGCGGAGGAGATTGTTCGGCTCCTGGGCGATGAGCAGTTAAGAGACAGGTACGCAAAAAGAGGGCGGGAACTCTTCACGACCCATTTCACAGCTCAGGCTATGACCTCCCAGTATGAAAAACTTTACCTGAGGAGCACACACAGAATAACATGAAACTTGTAATTACCATAGATACCGAAGAAGACAATTGGAGTGTATATTCGTCAGGCGGCCACACTCTTAAGAACATCGACAGAATACCGTATCTCCAGGAGCTTTTCGACGCCTTCAGCGTCAAGCCGACGTATCTCATCACATACCCGGTTGCCGTAGATGATAGATGCATAGACATGCTCGGCGGAATAGCGAAGTCGGGACGCTGCGAGATCGGGATGCATTGTCACCCATGGAATACACCGCCTTTCGACGAAGAGCTTAATGATAAAAACAGCATGTTGTGCAACCTTCCCTCAGATCTCCAGTATAAAAAGATGAGTTGTCTTCACAATACAATAATGACTAATTTTAATGTCTTGCCGGTATCATTCAGGAGCGGCAGATGGGGCTATAATCGCGATGTTGCCGCAAATCTGTTTAGGCTGGGCTATAAGATAGATACTTCCATCACTCCGTACATCAACTGGAGTGCTTATCACGGACCAGATTTCTCAGTGATATCGCCTCGCCCGTTCAGGTTCTCCTGCGACGACATTTTCAATGAAACGGATAAGGGGGATCTCCTGGAGGTCCCGGCGTCGATAGATTTTCTCCAGCATAATTCTGCATTATGCGGCTACATAGACAGCAAGATCAGAAACAGCGCCTTGTCACGCTTACGGCTGACCGGCATATTAGACAGTATGGGGTTGGTGAATAAGGTATTGATGACCCCTGAAGAGACCGACAGCAACCGAATGATAAAACTCGCTAAATGTCTAATGAAGAAAGAATATAAAATTATAAATATGTTTTTTCACTCAACAACTCTCATGGCCGGCCTTAATCAATTCGTGAAAACAGAGAGTGATGAGAAACAATTTATTCAGCGCATAAAAGATTTTCTTGTTTTCGCAAAAGACGCAGGCGTTGAATCGATCAAATTATCGGATACGGTCAAGTTGTTTTCTCTTTGCACTGCGAACTTTATTCTTGTAAAGAATTTCCTTTAAATTGACTACCCTTTGGCAAGACCACAGGGTGTTCGCCAATTTGATGCTGCTTCACAGCACCGGAAATTCTGGATCTACTAACAAGAGACAATTAAGCCCTTTGCCAAGAGCAAAGGGAGTTCTTGCTATTCCTTAAAGATCGTCGGCTTTCTGCATTGTGTAATGAATATCTCAGCAGCTTAGAAAGATGACGAATATCAGAATTATAAAATCAGATGAGGACTTCCAGAAACTCGAGCCGATCTGGAATGATCTTTTGTCGCAATCGCCTGCCAATATTTACTTCCTGACGTGGCAATGGTTATGGAACTGGTGGCAGGTCTTTGTGGAGACAAACGACGAACTCCGGATACTGGTGGTCGAAAATGGAGATGCGATTATAGGGATCGCCCCTTTTTATGTGAGGAAAAGATTTATCGGCAGAATATATCCTGTAAGGCGGATGATGTTCATCGGGACGCAGGAGCATGGAGAGGGAGATGTGGGATCTGATTACATGGATGCCATTTATCGCAAGGGGGATGAAAAAAGTGTGGTCCATGCAATTTTCGTTGCGATTGCGGAGCATGATCTGTGTGATGAAATCTACCTATCAAAAATGGATACTGCATCGAATACATTTAACCTCTTCCAGCAAGAAGCTCGAAGTGCCGGGTTTCTTGTCATGATTACCGATGAATTCGTCAGTCCTTACATAAAACTGCCTGATACTTGGGACGACTATCTGAGCACCCTCACCTCTTCAATGCGATACAAGATCAGAAACGAACGCCGAAAACTGCAAAAAATAGATCATTCCGAAACAAACAAGGTCGCAAATGCTGAAGACCTGGAGAGAGGATTTAAAGAACTTTCCGAGCTGCACAAAAAACGCTGGGGTGCCAAAGGCGCGGAAGGCGCATTCTCACATCCTAAATTTAAAGAGTTTCATGAAAGAATTATGCCACTACTACTTAAAAATGGAAGCCTGGAATTGGTCCGTTTTTCGGAACATGGCAACACTAGGGCTGTCCTTTACAACATCGTCTATAATAACAAAATCTATTTTTATCAATCTGGCATAGATACCCTTGACGGGAGAGCGGCATACGGCTATTTACTGCATAGTCATTGTATTGAAGAAGCCATCATGCGGGGGTTAAGAGAATATGATTTCCTGCCAAAGGGCAAGTCCGACGATTACAAGGGCCGTTTTGCTAAAGACTGCCGGATATTGTCCGATCTTTACATGGCTCGTTCATGGCCTGCAAAGCAATTCACAAAGGCAAAAGAATCTGCGAGATCGATCTATCATACTGTAAAACCTCTTATGCGAAGGGTGTCCTGACATTACAATGCAGAATATAGAACATGTGTCGCTCTCCGACGGCTGGATGGCTGTCGTCTATCGCGAATGGGACTTCCCCGCTGATGTTGTTGAGGTATGGGAGAGGCTTTCCGCCGATTATGGTGACACCGGCATATTTATCAGTTATGGTTGGTTCGAAAAATGGTGGCGTGCCTTCGGTAAAGCAGGCGAGATGCTCGTGGTCGTCATTATGAAGAATAGTAAGCCGAAAGGTATTTTCCCTTGTCTATTGAAACATGGCTTTAAAGAAATAAGCATATGTTCACTCACGAACGACCATTCATGCCATTATGATTTTCTCATCGATGCCGTGGAGAAAGACCTTACCCTGTTAAATTTTATTAAGCTAATCCATTTGCAGTATCCGAATACCAGCATGCATTTTGATTACATGATCGCCTCAAGTCCTAACATAAGAACCCTAACTCAGCTTTTACGAAACAATCGTATCCCTTTCCACCAGTACATGAGCCCATCAGCGCCTTGGATGAAGCTAGAAGACGATACTAAGCTCTTGCTTGCACAACTGCCAGGGAGATTGAGGAACACTATCCAGCGCGGCCGGAAAAAGGCCGAGAAGCGGGGACGCGTAGATTTTGAGGTTTTTACCAGTGGCGAACATCTTGACGAAGCTGTCAATATCATGTTCGATGTTGAATACAAGGGATGGAAAGGCAGAAACGGAACTGCGATAAAGTGCGATTCGGAGGTCGAAAGATTCTACCGTAGTTATGCAAGCGTGGCCATGAACAAGGGGCAACTCTTGATCCCGTTGTTGACCATCGACAATATCCCGGTGGCTGCGGATTATTGTTTGGGATCTGGTAACACGATTTTTTTGCTAAAACCTGGTTATGATGAGTCCTACAGTCACATCTCCCCCGGTAATCTGCTCCGTTCATGTATTTTTGACTACCTGGTTAAGTCAGGGTATTCATTATATAATTTTCTAGGAGCATGTGAACCATGGAAGATGGAGTGGACACAAAAAACGCATGAATACGTTTGGATTGAGATTTTTCCAAAATCAGTGTCCGGGTGGGGACACTATGCTGTAAAATATGGATGGAAAGAACTTATAAAAAAATCGAGATTAATGCGACGCTATATATCCGGGAGAAGAAAATAAGTTGAAACAGACCGATAGCAGATTATTTAATCAGCGACGCAAAAAGGGAGCGTCATGCCGTTTAAGCCGTTGGTCAGCGTAGTCATCCCAACGTTCAATCGCGCCGGTATGATCCCGGAAGCCATTAGGAGTGTGCTTGAACAGTCTTATCAAAACATCGAGATAATTGTAGTTGATGACGGTTCGACGGACAATACAAGGGAAGTCCTTGAACAATTTGGCAACGATATCCACTATATGTTAACCGAAAACAGCGGGCCTGCCCATGCCCGAAATGTTGGAATGAGAGCCGCCAAGGGAAAGTATATTTCTTTCCTGGATTCAGACGATCTTTATCTGCCCTGCAAGATTGAATTGCAGGTCTCCTTCATGGAACAACATCCAGAGGTCGGGATGGTTTGCACTGAGATGTCCGGGCTTGACGATACCGGAGTTTTTGAAGAATATCACCTTCGGTCATATCATCGTATTTACCATAACCTTAATTGGTCCTATGAAGATATATATTCTACTCACGGTAAATTTGCCTGTCCTGCCTTGAAAGAATCTGTGCCGTATTACCAGGGTAATATATTCCGTTATGTTCTTCTCGGCTCGATAATTATATCCAATACTATAATGTTTCCCAAACAAACACTGAAAATAGTTGGATACCAAAACGAGAATTATCATAACGCGGAAGACCTGGAATTTGTGATTCGGATTTGTAAACACTGCATTACGGGTTTTATTAATTATCCAACCTATCTATACCGGTACCACAAAGATCAAATATCAATGATCAATCAAAAGTGGACAGCAGAAAAAGCCTTAATTGACATTCGCGTACAAAAAGTTATGTTACAGGCCGTCCTGGATTGGGGAGTAGGAGATAATGACTATTACACAATAAACCATGCTTGGCTTGACGCTCGTGTGGCACAGCTGTACCATTACATAGGGGAGCAGTGCCTTGAAATCGGTGACGCCAGTGAGGCCAGAAACTGTTTCAAAAGCGGACTTTCATTTGATCCGTCCTGGCAAAAGAACCAGCAATATTATTACTTGTCATTTATACCTTCTATAATCAGGCGGATATTCTTCGGGCTATTAAAGAGATTGAGAAATTGGGATCTATTGAGATCATTGAAAAAAAAACTTCATCCGATAACTTGCCGTTACCTGGCTAATGCAACTCTTGTCGAGGGTATCCTGAAAGGTACGGATATGCCATTCCGATGCTTATTCGTGGAGAATTCCAATATGATGGAGTATGTGTGCAGACGATCGTATAAATCTGCTCCGCATATCCTGAAAAAATGGAAGGTCTGGATCCCCGGTTTGCAAAGGACCATCAGTAAAATCTCAAGCTCTATCGATTTGTGCATTGCGGTATTTCCGCAATATCGCGAATCAGAGCTTTCGAAAGTCTCTGATTTCTGTGGTGACCAATGGGTTCGACAATATATCGACACTTCGGGCAATTGGGAAGAAATCAGAAAGCACTTCCATCAGAAAAAAAGACAGTACACAAATAATTTGAGTCATAAATATGGTCTGTCGTACAGAATATCGCATGATTTGAGCGATCTTGATTTATTTTATAATCGCATGTACGTGCCGCTTATCAAAAACAAATATAATAATGAGGCGCTTATACTACCTTACGAGGTAATGAAGGGCTATATTCAAAAGGGATTACTTCTTTTCGTTACAGTAGACAATCAGGATATAGCCGGCGGGCTTTGCTCGATGGATGGTGATGTAATGTTTTTTTTGGAACAAGGCGTTTTGGATCCAGCTGAGAGATATATTCAACAGGGGGCGCAATTAGTCCTTTATTATTTCATCATCCGTTATGCATGGGAGAATGGCATAAAAAAGCTTAATACCATGAGGACCCGCTCATCTCTTAATGACACTGTATACAGGACGAAAAGAGAATGGGGTGCAACTGTTTACGCTGATGATAAGTCCGAATCTGCAGTGTTCTATTTCATACCACGGATCAATGAAACAATCTCAACTTTATTTGATATTAATTCCGTCATCATTCACGGGGAGGATGGTCTCTATGGGCTTGCTGGATGTCCGGAAGGGTGTGATATTACAGATCTATCCAAAAAATACTATTCTCCCGGCCTCAAAGGCCTGATATTATTGGCGCCGGATGGCAATAAATCGAAAATAATATTTAAAGAAGTTGGTACACAAGGTCCGATATAGCATGGCATGTGTTGATGATATATTATTAAGCTTGATAAAATAAACTTTAGATACATTGAGACGCAAATCAATAGTTTAGAGACCAACAAGCATGCTTAGTCCATTGAAGATGACAATAGTTTGCTAGAAAGACGTTTCATGACTTTTTCAAGAGATAATAAATGCTTCTCTTAAATACCTTAAAGAATAAACTTTATCCGGTAATTTCCCGTTACCTGGCTAATGCAACTCTTGTCAACGGCATTTTAAAAGGCGCGGATAAACCATTTCGATGTTTATTTGTAGAGAATTCTAATATGATGGATTATGTATGCACCCAAGCGTATGCATCTTATCCTCGTATTCTAAAAAAATGGAAGGCTTGGATTCCCGATTTGCATAAAACTATCATAAATAACTCAAGTTCTTTCGATTTGTGCATTGCGGTACTTCCGAAAAATATCGGATCCGTGCTATCGAGAGTCTGTGATTTTACTGGCGACGAATGGGTCAGACAATATATTGATACATCAGGCAAGTTTGAAGAGATAAAAAAACACTTTCATAAAACGAAGATCCAAGTATCAAATCAAGTACGTCATAAATATGGTATGTCATACAGGGTTTCAAATGATTTGAATGATTTTGAGTTGTTTTATTATCGCATGTACGTGCCACACACCAAGATTAAATTTGATAATCAGGCATACATTGCATCTTACGAGGTTATGAAGGGCTATTTTAAAAAGGGATTTTTGCTTCTTATTACAACTGAAAGCCAGGATATTGCAGGCGCACTTTGCGTGAAAAATGATGATGTTTTGTTTTTTCGTGATCAGGGCGTTTTAGATGGTTCGGAGGTATACGTTAAGCGTGGTGCACAATATGCAATCTATTATTTCACTATCCATTATGCATGGGAGAACGGCTTTAAAACGCTTGATACTATGAAGAGCCGGTCATGTCTTAACGACGGAGTCTATAAGACAAAGAGAGACTGGGGAGCAACAGTTTACGCTGATGATGAATCTGATGCGTCAGTTTACTATATGATTCCACGCTTCTCCGAAACGATCTCAGCATATTTTAACAATAATCCTGCCATCATTAACGAAGAGGATGGCCTCTATGGACTTGCCGGATGGCAAGGTGCGTATGATATTGCTATGCTGGACAAAAATGAACTATCTAAAAGATACTTTTCTCCTGGCCTTAAAGGCATGATATTGCTATCACCCACCGGGGGTAAAATGAAGATGTCATTTGATGAAGTTAGCACGCAAGGTCTGATATAACGGGGTATGTATTGTTGATATGTTATTACGCTGGATAATATTTTAGGATGCATTGAGACGCAAAAGAATCGGCTTAGTCAATAAGCATGCTTAGAACATTGAAGATAACAATATCATCAGTGAAAAGTTTCATTGGATTCTGCAAGAGATAAAAATGATTCTCATAAATACCCTAAAAAATACCCTTCGTCCGATAATCTCCCGTTACCTGGCTAATGCGACTCTTGTCGAGGGCGTCTTAAAGGGCACGGGAAAACCATTTCGATGTTTATTTATAGAGAATTCCAATATGATGGAGTATTTATGCACTCGATCGTATGAAGCTTATCCCCATATTCTAAAAAAATGGAAAACTTGGATACCCTTTCTGCAGAAAACTATTGGAAAGTACGCAAGTTTTATCGATTTATGCATTGTCGTGCTTCCTATCAGCTATGATTCTGATTTGGAAGGTGCATACAATTTCAAAACACCGGAATGGGTTAGTCAGGTTCTCGATATCTCGGGCTCTTGGGAAAATATTAGAAAATCTTTCCACAAAGCCCCGAAAAAAACTGAACGAAAAATCATAAAATATGGACTTACCTATAACATATCCAATGACATTAATGATTTCAAACATTTCTATTATCATATGTACCTGCCTCTTATCGAAAAACAACATGCGGATCATGCATATATAGATACTTATGATGAGATGCTCCCCTTTTTTCTCAAAGGATTTCTGTTAATGGTGATGGAAAATGATCATGCCATCGCCGGCGGCCTCTGCTTTCAAGAAAAAAATTCTATAATATTTCGTAGGCTTGGCGTCCTCGGTGCAGATGAGAACTATATAAAAAAAGGCGCCCAATCCGCCATTTATTATTTTATTATATCTTTTGCCAAAGAAACTGGCTTCCAACTAGTTGATTTCATGTGGAGTAAGCCTTTCTTAAATGATGGCATATATAAACATAAACGTGATTGGGGCGCGGATGTTTATTCAAGCTCTGAATCCGAGTGCTGGATATATTTTATTATCCCCCGCCATTCCGAAAATGTTGTAAGTTTTTTTGAAAATAATCCTGTTATCATAACTTCGAAAGATGCTCTTAGTGGGCTTGTTGGCTTGAGAGATGGTAAAAAAGCAAACCGTGATCAGGAGGTATTCCTGACCAAACAGTTCTACGCCGGCGGCATAAAAAATTTAATGGTGCTAACACCTGACTCGGTAGAGGAGATTAATTATACTTTTGCGGGCATTATGGAGAATAATGATGAATAGGAATATGCTCATGTCCTGTCATTGTTTTCGGCTATTAACGGACGTTGTTTGCAAAAGAAGTGTCACTTGTTCTCAATATCTTAAAAAAAAGTCTATTGCCACCATGCTTGAGTGTATGAACCCCGACAGGTCTTGTTGCAGTTTAGGGGTGCATTCGTATCCGCAGGGAATAAACACGGAATATTCTCGTTCGATTATCAACCTCTTTACAGCAGTTAGGCGGAATGATTGCTTGTTAAATAAGCTTTTGAATCTGTTCGGAATAAAATACGAGGGGGAGTATATATACTAGTTCCTGTGCGGACCATCTCTGACTCTGTATATTATACATACATCTGCTCATAGTACGTGATTGAGTTTTAAAGCGAAAATAATAAATAATATCTCAAAAAAATGACTTCATGAGAAAGATTCTTTATATTGAGGCTAACACAGATGGAACGATCGGAGGATCTTACTACAGCTTGCTATACCTGATACAGGGGCTGGATAAAACCAAGTATGAACCCCATGTGCTATTTTTTCAGGATAATGTATTGATAGCAGAATTTAAAAAAGTAACTCCGTACGTTTATGTCTATGACTTTAAGCCCTCTGTTAGTAGTCCGGTCCGAACATTCAAGGATTTTATAAAATGGCCCTTCCATTTGTTATATGATATATTCATACCGCAATTCAAGATTCAAAATATCCTCAACAAAATCGGACCGGATATGGTCCATCTCAGTAATGGTCATGCTGCAATGCACGAATGGATGCTCGCCTGTTATTTGAGAAAAGTGAAAATAGTTGCTCACGACAGGGGTACTCGCGCAATCAGCTTCAGAACAATAATATTTTCGCACTTGCTGGATGCGATTATAGCTGTGAGTGACGATTTCAAAAATAACTCCATAAAACAAGGAGTAAAGGCTAAAAGGATTTGTCGGGTCTATAATGGGTTGGATATCAATAAAATGACAAAAAGAGCTATTCTTTCTAATGAGGCGTGGATTACTGATAACAGTGAAAGTCCTCTTGTTGGTATAATCGGAAACATTGACAGATGGAAAGGTCAGCTTGTAGTGCTCATGGCAATCATAAAGGTGAGGAAGAAGTTCCCCGGCATAAAATGTCTTATCGTCGGCCCGGTCTGTAAAGGCGCTGAGGAATACAAAGCGGAGTTGGACGAATTTACGGCGCATAACAATCTGGGTAAAAACATTGTTTTTGCCGGATACAGGAACGATATTCCCGACATTCTACAGTCTCTCGACGTTCTTATACACGCATCTATTGCGCCTGAGCCTTTCGGGAGGGTTATCCTTGAGGGCATGGCGTATGCTAAACCTATTGTTGCCACGAATTCGGGGGGGACCATTGAGCAGATAGTCGACGGCGAAACGGGAATATTGGTGCCAATGAGCGACCCGGACAGTATGGCAAATGCAATACTCTTTTATCTTACTAATATGGAAAGGGCGCGAGAGATGGGAGAGAAGGGCAGACAGAGACTAATTGCAACGTTCAGCATTGCGCGTATGGTCGAGGAAACCGAAAAGGTATATGAAGAGATCTTTTCAGAATGAGAAGCAGTAGTGCACGATCATATACTTACGCATATAGTTCTGTTGTTACACTTCATCTGACTGATAGCCATGAAAAGAATTCTATATATTGAAGCGAATCGGGACGGGACGATAGGAGGATCATATTATAGCCTTCTATACCTTATTCAGGGACTTGATAAGTGATACACCCTGCGGTCTTTGCCGCAGGGTCTTTTACAAAAGCAAATATGAGCCTCATGTTCTGTTTTATCAGGATAATGTATTAATACCCGAATTTAAAAAAGTAACTCCGCACGTTTATGTTAATGATCTTAATCCTTCCGTCAGCGCTCCAGTCAGGACATTAGGGAATTTCGTCAAATGGCCCTTCCGTTTGTTCAGTGACATATTTATGCCACAACTTAAGATACGGAAGATCCTTAATATAATCGAACCGGACATGATTCATTCGGGCAACGGCTACGCGGCCTTGCATGAATGGATGCTGGCATGTTACCTGAATAAAATTAAGTTTATTGCTCATGATCGTGGCACGCGATATCCTTGCAGCATGAGGACAAAATTTTTTGTGAGGTTCCTTGACGCTACAATTAGCGTCAGCAATGCTTATATGGAAAACCTCACAAGACAAAATTTAAAGGTGAAGCGAATCAGACGGGTTTACAACGGCCTTGATGTGGAACAAATGGTTGCTCAAAATGTTGGCTTTGATAGAAACAAATTAAAAGCTGAATTTAATATCAGTGAGAATGGTCCGATTATCGGGATTTTAGGGAATATTGATAGGTGGAAGGGGCAGTTGGTCGTTTTGCTAGCAGTAAATTCAGTAAAGAAAATATATCCGAACATTAAGTGCTTGATCGTCGGTCCTGTTTGCGGCGGGTCGGAACCGTATAATGCTCAGCTTGATATATATATCAACGAAAACAATTTGAGTGAAACTGTCATCTTTATCGGATACAGGAAAGACGTTCCTAATATATTGTCTATACTCGATATATTAATTCATGCATCCATTGAGCCAGAACCCTTTGGACGCGTTATTTTGGAAGGAATGGCGGCAGGTAAACCAATAATCGGTACTAATTCAGGTGGAACACCTGAGCAAATTGTTGATGGCGAAACCGGAATACTAGTGCCAATGAATGACGATGAAGGCATGGCACAAGCAATGCTCTTCTATCTGAATGATATGAAAAGGGCTAAGGTAATGGGTGAACATGAAACGCAGCGACTTATTGAAATGTTCGGCATAAAACGGATGGTTGTGGAAACAGAAAAAGTTTATGAGGAGATCTTTCCTGTCAAGAAGGAAGAGAGTATTCCAGTGAGCTGTCCCAGGCAATGAGACAGTTTCTGCGAGAAATAGTTTTACTCAGAAAGGCATACTACCAGCTTCAGTTTAGAAAGAATGGAATAGCATCGCGAATCAGCGTGGCAAGGCTCGCCTTTAAAACATACTCCGCCATCTCCAAAAGAGCCCTTATATATAATGTTAAGCGATTGCAGTTTGACGGTTTTGCATCTATCGATGACTATGCCACTATCAATTATCCTATTTTCAGTGACCGAAATAAGACGCTCCATATTGGAGAAAGAACCTTTATCGGCCGGTTTGCGCAACTATCTCCACAGGCAGGTTATATTAACATCGGGTCCGACTGCACCATTCACCCTTTCTGCATGATAATGGGAGAGGGGGGCATCGACATCGGGCATGATGTGAGGATCGCAACATCTTCAATCATAGTTTCTTCAAACCATCTGTACCACGACCGGAACCAGCCAATCTGGAAGCAGGGCATGTCGGCAAAGGGAATCAGCATCGGCAATGACGTGTGGATTGGTGCCAACTGTACGATCTTGGATGGTGTGACAATAAGTGATGGAGCAGTCGTAGCGGCAGGGGCTGTAGTAACAAGAGATGTTGAAAAATACGCCGTTGTGGCCGGAGTTCCGGCCAAAAAAATTAAAGACAGATGATAACCTGAGTAATAGAGTAAACAGCCATTATGAATGATTCCAACAGGGGAGACTGTAATGAATCTTTTGCAAAACATACTGCGCGTTCAGGCGTGTGGTTCGTGGGATTTCGTCTTGCGATCCAGGCTCTTTCATGGTGCATAACCGTATTGATCGCCAGGGTGCTGTTGCCCGATGACTATGGTTTAATGGGCATGGCCAGCATATTAACCGGGTATGTTTCTCTTTTCAGCGAGATAGGCCTCGGGTCAGCGATCGTCCAAAGGAAGAATATAACAGATGAAGAGACTTCAACGGTATTCTGGCTCTGCATTGTGATTGGCTGTATGTTCGCTGTGGTGGCCTTTCTTCTCTCTTATCCAACAGCCTGGATATTTAATGAGACAAGGGTTATACCAATCACACAACTCATTTCTTGTTTGTTTGTGATAGGAAGTCTGGCAATAGTACCCGGCAGTATTCTGACGAAGAATGGCCGGTTTAAACAGATAGGTTTTATAGAATTTTGTGCCACCGCAGTCTCCAGCATCTCTATGTATTTGATGGCAACCTCCGGATTTGGTGTTTGGACACTGATTTACGGAACCATCATCCAAAGAGCTGTTTCTGTTGTTCTGATTTTCTATATCTCGGGATGGAAACCACGGTTAATATGTAATTTACATCTTGCTGTGCCGCTCCTCAAATTTGGGGTAAACGTTTCTGCCGCGCGCTCGCTCTCCTATATATCGCAAAAAGCGGATGTTTTTATCGTTGGGAAATTATTCACGGCACAGTCATTAGGATATTATTCTTTTGCAATGCAGCTTGCCAGTATACCAACCGACAAATTCGTATCGATAATTCAGCAAGTCGGCTATCCTGTATTTGCTCACTATCAGGATGACACAGATAAGGTTTCGGATTTTTTTTTGAGGGCGACAAAATATATTTCTATATTAGTACTGCCGCTCTTCACCTGTGGCATTATCTTGAGCAAGGAGTTAATATTGTTAGTTCTGGGGATCAAATGGCTTCCCATAGTTGACATGTTCAGGGCCTTTTGCTTCGCAAATTTGGTCATCTGTATAGCCTCTTTAAACTCGATGGTGCATCTCGCGCAAAACAGACCGCGTTGGGTACTTCTCTTTACCGGATTCAATACGATTTTAATGACAGTTGGAATATTTCTCGCTGCCCGCAGAGGTTTCGATGCGGTTGTTATTCCATGGGTAACCATTTCCCCACTGCTTGCAGTCATATGGACCATGCTGACTGTCAGACGTCTCGGCATATCCATCAGGATTTATTTTAGGGGTTTCATAAAGCCCATAGCAGGGACATTGCTATGTGTCGCCGGTATATACTGCGTCAGACTGTTGTCCAGTTACAATATTATTTCTGAAAATGTCGGCATTTTGATGCTTTCCAGGGATTTGTTCGTCGGGATTTCAATTTATATCCTGTTCATAATGATCTTCGAAAATAATGTTTATGTGGAAATGAGGCAGCTACTAAAACGATGAAAGACCTGAGACACGCACTTATTCTTAAATTTGGTCCTTCTTTCATGCCAACTGAAATCCCCATACATGATCAATATCGCCTTCTGTCGCAATTCCTGGACGGTGATATTATTGCGATTGTCAATTTGAAAGATTTCAGGAAATACAGGTTATTCAATTTCAGGATCACCGGTCTTTTTCTCCCACGCTTTGTGCGGTTTTCGCCACTAAAAATTATTCCTTATGCCGTCTTCTCTGTTCTATGGTCTATACTGCGTCACCATTTCAAACAGAAATACGATGTGATAATTGCTCATGATCCCTTAGTAACCGGCGCGTTGGGATTGCTAATGGCAAAGCTTACTGGCGCGAAACTCATTCTTGAGGTTAACGGTAATTTCACTAAGTCCTTTGAATCAAACTCTCAAAAGCAAAGTCTTTTATCCAAAATGAAAAGCGCGTATGCACGAACAATGCTGCCCTTTGTGTTAAAGCAATCAAACGCTGTCAAGCTCTTATATCACTCACAGCTCCAGGGCATTGTCGAGCCTGAGCAATTGCAGAAAATATTCTTGTTTCATGACTTTGTTCCTATTAACAGATTTAAACCTCAGGAGAGCTCAAAGTCCTACATTCTTTTCATCGGTTATCCATGGTACCTCAAGGGCGTCGATCTGCTCATCAATGCGTTTAAGAGTATTTGCGACCAATTTCCAGATTATCGTTTGCTGATCGTCGGCTTTTGCCCAGATAAAAGCCCTCTTATTGAACTAATTGACGGCAACGACAGAATTATTCTAAAAGATCCGGTCTGGTATGATGACGTAATCCAGCTTATTCAAGATTGTTCTATTTTTGTTTTACCTTCAAGAACGGAAGCTATGGGCAGGGTTCTGCTGGAAGCCATGGCAGCCAAGAAACCCATTATTGCATCAAATGTAGATGGAATCCCGACCTATATAAAACATGGATATAACGGATTACTTTTTGAATCGGAAAATGTTGACGATCTTGCAATAAAAATTAAGGATGTCCTGAATAATTCGGAATATGCAACGACTCTCGCCGAGAATGCATATGCATATGTTAATTTGGAGCTATCTGAGGAGAAATATGTAGAAGCTTATCGAGACTTTGTTGAGAGGGTTGTCAATGGATAACACCATCTCTCGTAGCCACAAGGACGGCAGGCTTTTTTTCTTTACTGTTCTTTATCTGATTATCGAGTATGCGCGTCCTATGGATCTTATCCCTGGACTTGACCTTTTGCACCCTGGATTAATAGTCAGCATCATCCTTCTAATAGCCCTGTTTAAAAACAAAAACATCGGCCAGGCCTGGTCAAAACAAACGAAGTATCTCTTATTGTTTCTGATTTTATTGGCAATATACGTTCCATTTGCAGTGAACAACCGGTACAGCTTCGAGGTAACAAAGACAATTTTCCTTTATATGATTTTTTTCTGCTCCGCCGTTCTCTATATAAATTCTTTTGAAAGGCTCAGATCGTTTTTTTCGGTTTGGATGTTTATCATGATCTTTCTTGCTTTGCGAGGTATTGTCGGAAAAGGTATTGGAGGATCAAGTTTCCTGCATGATGAGAATGACTTTTCATTGTTAATGAACGTAATGCTGCCTTTTGCTATTTTTCTGTTTATGTACGAGAGTTCCTTGAAGAGAAAGGTGCTATATATTACATCAGCAGTTCTCTCCATAGTAAGTATAGTAATCTCATTTTCAAGAGGCGGCTTTGTCGGACTTCTTGTTGTCCTTATTATTGTGTGGCTCTGCAGCCCGCGAAAGATAATGACTTTAACAATTGTATCACTTCTGACGCTTGTTATTTTGAACGTCGCAGGTGATAGTTATTGGGCGAGAATAGATTCAATTACGGCTACTGATCAAGGCACAGCTAGGGAGAGGATGGATTCCTGGAATGCCGGGTGGAATATGTTTCTCGACAATCCGATGGGTGTAGGAGGCGGTAATTTTCCAGTTAGATTTCCAGAATATCAGCCAGCCGATATGCCTCATGGTATGTATGGAAGAGCAGCTCACTCATTCTGGTTCACATTGATTTCTGAGACCGGCATTCCGGGAATCATATTATTTATTCTTCTTATTGTAGCCAATTTTCATGACATTAACTTTATTAGAAAAGTAAAAGATAAGAATGATTCCGATGTTAAATTCGCCCGATATTTATCATTGGCCTTTATCGCTAGCTTTTGTGGTTTCTTTGCTTCGGGCACTTTCATAACCGTTAATTATTATCCTCATTTTTATTACTTGACTGCAATGGTTGTAGTAACACGTCGAGTTGTTGATATTAGGATATCTGCTAGGCCTTTAGCTTTATGAAATACTGAAGCACACGAGATTTGTCAACAGTTTATTTATCCTAGCGTTGCATTTATGAGCTTGAGACAGCTTCGCAAGTATAGAACCAGCAGGGGCTGTGCAAGCAGAAGATGCCACTGTAAAATGTTGAAGTAGAAAGCGACCCCCAATTAGAATTGGTTACCAGTCAAAAGACAAAAGGAGGTCGTTTTCTATGAAGAAGAGATAAAGGGATATAAAAGAAGCAAACCAAAAAGTAAGGGAGATAATCGATGGAAGCGTCTTATTGGAACTTCCATTGTGAAACACTATACTAGAACTAGATGATACGACTGTTATTAAAACTTAGGAGATTTGTCATTTACGCACCTTTTCACATCCGAGATCTGTTTACTCGATGGCGGCGTGACCTTGACCTTGAAGAGCATAAGGAGAGAGCCGTAGTGGGAGAGAATTTCAACAATCTCGCTTACAACCCCGTTGCGGGGCATCAATGCCGTATTTATAATGATAACACGCATGGGAATATAATTATAGGAAACAACGTCTGTATTGATGGCGTCCTCTCCTGCAACCGGAGAGGACACATCGAAATCGGTGATTATACAGTCATTGGTCACAATTCATTCATTACTGCCGACGCGTCGGTGAGAATTGGAAAACATTGCTTCATTGCTCGGGAGGTCCTAATCCAGGACAACAACAGCCATCCCATTGATCCTGCTTTGCGTAGGGAACAGGCAATACAACATCAGGATCGTCCAACAGATACTTATGAATCGGAGAACGGACCTATCGAGATCGGGGATGATGTATGGATCGGCACAAGGGTCATTGTGCTCAAGAACGTCATCATCGGTAACGGGTCTATCATTGCCGCTGGATCAGTGGTGACGAAAAGCGTCCCACCTCTGTCCATCGTCGGAGGGAATCCAGCAAAAGTAATTAAGCAGATCAAGTAGAATTTACTAGGATTCGGAGCACGGAATACTGTCCGTTATCAAACGGCGGTTTACTTGCGATACCAACGAAGTACCCAAGCCGAAGTCCTATCGGCCTCTGGCGTCTTCATAGACGCCAGAGGGTGTTACGCCCTTTGTTCCGTTAACTCCTTGCCATTATTAAATACAAGGATTATTGATGGTTATCTCTTAAACTTCTATTTGAGCTACCGTTTCGGCTGTTGCCGGCATGCTTCCCTTTAATTCGTGCTTGGCATAGCCCAGATAATGCTTCATCTCGCCCTGCAAACAGCGCTCCAGAACTGCCTTGGTCAGCTGTTTTGATCTTCATTTTCTCTCCTTCGTCGCTATGGGGTTTTTATCCTACTCGAAGAAGGCTATTTACACAAATTATTTGGTAGCGTTGTCAAGTGGAGACCTGACAGCAAGCCCTCCATTCCATACCATCTATGCGTCAAAGCCGTTGTCGTAATAGGCCAGTCGAATCTTGGTGACATTGAGTGCTCCGGCATCACTCCACTTACTCACGTTCACCCTCATATTAACCTTAACGTTGCATAACTTATCGGTTCAAGAGAGCTGGTCTGGCAAAACTGGACAGCGACATAAGTGATAAAGCTGCTCTAAAATAAGAATTGAAAGGAGCGGCTATGTCAAAGAAAAGAAGGAATCACGGAGCAGCATTTAAAGCGAAG
>Ga0182021_10001303_pt1 | contig 28367 bp, 31 predicted proteins | sample 612E3MmetaG_FD_120493 | JGI IMG/M metagenome (GOLD analysis project Ga0182021, IMG submission 120493) | Permafrost microbial communities from Stordalen Mire, Sweden - 612E3M metaG (Illumina Assembly) | ecosystem: Environmental > Terrestrial > Soil > Wetlands > Permafrost | place: Sweden...
CTTGCCGAGGGGGAACTCTTCCACTTCGTCGTCGAAGGTGTTCTGGTTCTGGTATTGCCACATTTGGGTTTCGGCGTTGTCGAAGCGGCGGAGGTGCCACTCGCAGCGGATGAGGTCGTCGACGAAGGCGCAGGCGACTGGGGAGGCGGGGCGGTGGTAGGCGTAGTAGGCTTCGGTGAGGTCTTCAAGGTCGGCGCGGTTTTCGGAGGGGAGGACGAGGGATCCGGCGTGGAGGCCGGTTTTGAGGGCGTTCATGGAGGAGATGGCTTTGCCTGTGACCGAGGTAGGGCCGGTGGATTTTTGGGCGTTGCGGCGGTTCGCTTCTGTTTGACGGAGAGTGGACATGGGTTCGCTCCTGGGGAGTCCGAGTTTCGCTCGAATTGGCAGGCGGAAGCGCCTGCCCCACCTTGAGGATAGAGCGCTGGTTTCGGGGATTCGGGGTTGAATGGCTGTAAGTGGTTGGGAATAGGGCGCGAAGATTCTTAGTGTTGGTAAAATGGCCGCGGGGCATGCCGAGTTTGCGGCAGGTGAGGGCGTGGACGCGAACAGGTGTCGAGACGAGTCTCCGACACGGCAAGCACGAGTGCCCAATGCCACACCGGTATTCCCGTTTGGTGGGAAGTTTGGTATGATCGATGGTAGTACCGATGAAAATAGGAATTTCCATAGATGACGGCCTATTGCAGGAAGCCGACGAAACGGCGCGGCTGATGGGGTTGAGCCGCAGCCGGCTTTTCGCTCAGGCAGTGACCGATTTCCTGCAACGCCAGCGGCGGGAACAGATGTTGCTCCGTCTGAACGAGGTCTATGCGGGCGGTACGGAACCGGCGGAACAACCTCTGCTGAAGGGAATCAAGGCCAAGGTCCGGCGCGCAGTCAAGGAGCGTTGGTAAGGGTGATTCAGCAGGGACAAGTGTACTGGCTCGACTTTGGGCCGGCGGCCGGTTCGGCACAAGGGGACCGGCATCCGTGTGTAGTTGTGCAGAACGATATCTTCAACCGGAGCGCGATTGCAACCAGCGTGGTATGCCTGATTACCTCGAACCTGAACAGGGCGAACGCGCCGGGCAACGTGCTTTTGAAGAGAGGCGAAGCAAATCTCCGGAAGGCAAGCGTGGTGAACGTATCCCAGATCCTCACGGTCGACAAGGCGGAGCTTGTGGAATGCACGGGCAAGTTGAGCGGCGCGGCAGCGGGCGCCGTGCGCGACGGATTGCATTTGCTATTCGATAGGTTGTGATTCCGCCGCCACCGCACCGGAGAAACTCATGCGGGCGTTCCTCAGATGAGTCAACGCCGCGTGCTCCAGGACAGCCGCTTCGGAAGTTGGATGAAAAATGACATATGCCACGGTCATTTCCCCGCATCACTTTCGCGTCACGCACGCCAAGCCTGTCACTCCCATCTACAGAGCATTCCTCTCCGGGAACAAGGCCAGCGCGGCGCGCGCGTCGGCGGCATCCTGGGGGCGGCCTTCGGCGGCCAGGCGCTGGAGAAACTCGATGGCGCGATCATGGCGCGAGATGCTGAGGGCGCGGAGCAGCGCCTGCCGGTATTCCAGGCCGCGCGCCGTGGGCCAGGATTCCAGCAGCAGGTCCACGGCGTCGGACTGGCGCGAGCCGCCGAGGGCGAGGGCGGCCTCTTCGGCCACCTGATCGGCGGCGGCGAGGAATTGGCGGACGAAGGGGAGGGCGGCGCGGCGCTCCAGCGCGATCAGCGATTCCAGCACCTGTCCGGTGACGGCGGGCTCGGCGTCGCCAGAGCGCGCCTTGAGGCGGAGCAGCCGGGCGCTCTCGTCGCCCCCCATCTCGGCCAGGGCGCGGGCGGCATCAGCGCGCACGGTGGCGGAGGGCTCGGTGAGGGCGTCGACCAGGTGGCGCAGCACCTGTTCGCGGGCGAGATCGGCGCAGGCGGGAAGGGCCAGCAGGCAAATGCCGCGGAGGGGGCCGGCGGTGTCCTCCTGGCCGCGCCACACGGGCTCCAGTTGAATGTGGACGGCGCCGCGCAGGAAGGCGGGCGACTCGCGATGGCCGAGATCCTTGAGCGCCCGGGCGATGGCATTCTTGCCCCAACATTGCGGATCGCGTTTGACGTGGTCTTCGAAGAGGCGGTCGAAGGCGCGCAGGAGGTCGGGGACGAGTTCCGGGGCGGGCAGGTCGGCGGCGATGTTGGCGGCTTTGGCGGCCACCAGGTTGACGCGGTCGGCCAGCGCCTTGCGCAGGGCGGGGGCGGCATCGGCGGGGGAAATTCCCCGCAAGCGGCTGAGGGCTTCGAGCTGTTCTTCGATCCGGCGGCTGGCCACGATTCAATACTCTTGTTTCCCAGCATACCCGTGCTGCATCCAAATAGCATGAAACGTACAGCGAATGCTCACTGGAGCGGCGATTTGAAGACTGGCAAGGGGAAGATTTCCACCGCCAGCGGAGTGCTTTCGAGCACACCGTATTCTTTCGGGACGAGATTTGAAGAGGGCAAGGGGACCAATCCCGAGGAACTGCTGGCCGCCGCGCACGCCGGCTGTTTCACGATGGCGCTCTCCGCACAGCTTGGGCTGGCGGGGCTGACCGCGGAGAGTCTGGAAACGGTCTGCACTATCACGCTCGAGAAACTGCCGGATGGTTTCGCCATTACGCAGAGCCATCTGGAACTGAAGGCGAAGGTGCCCGGCGCCAGTCAAGAAGCGTTTGAAACGGCGGTCGAGAACGCCAAAACGGGGTGCCCGGTTTCCAAGCTCTATCAGACGAACATCACGCTGAGTTTCACGCTGGCGAGCTGAGAAATCGCTCCCTGAGAAGCTGAGAAGAAATCGGTTGACAGGCGAAAGCGCCTGTCCCACAAAGCCGCAGGTTGTTTGTCTGCAATGGTGGAGCATGCTTCAGCTTGCCAACGCCCGCTTGCGGGCGCATTTTTTCTCAGCTTCGGACGGTCGCGGCTCGGATTGGATTTCGGCGGGGGAGCCGGATCGCGGGTCAAAGTGGCATCATAGGAGTACATGTCACTGGAAATTGAACAGCGCGACAACGAAGGCATCGCCGTGCTCGAAATGACGGGGCGCATCACGGTCGGCAGGGAAGCTACCGCGCTGCGCGAGAAAGTGGCCGAACTTTCCGCGTCCAACGTGCGCAACCTGGTTTTCAACCTGGCCGGCGTGGATTACATCGATAGCACGGGCCTGGGGGCGCTGGTGATGTGCGCCACCACCCTGCGCAAAGTCGGCGGCAACGTGAAACTGCTCAACCTCAACCGGCGGAACATCGAACTGCTGGTCATGACCCGGCTGGCCACCTGTTTCGAGATCTTCACCGACGAGGGCGACGCGGTGGGCAGCTACTACCCCGACCGCAAGATCAAGGCCTTCGACATACTGGACTTCGTGAACAAGATGAAGACCGAGGAGTAGGCGGCGATGGCACTGGTGGTCATCGGAGGCGTGGCCGCGGGATTGAGCGCGGCGGCGCGCGCGCGGCGCATCGATCCGCGCCTGGAAATCGTGGTTCTGGAACGAGGCCCGGCGATCTCCTATGCGGCTTGCGGGCTGCCGTATTTCATTGAGGGCCGCGTTCGCGAGGTCGCGGACCTGATCGCATACACTCCAGAGCGCTTTCGCCAGGAGCGCAAGATCGACGTGCGCACCGGCGCGCGGGTGATGGCGATTTCCCATCCGCGCCGCGAAGTAGTGCTGGAATCGGGCGCCAAGGTGCCCTATGAGAAGCTCATCGTCGCTACCGGGGCGCGCGGCGGGATGCCGGATCTGCCGGGCGCGCAACTGCCCCACGTCTTCACTTTGCACACGCTGGACGACGCTGAGAGGATGCGCCGCTTCCTGCGCGAGCGAAGGCCCAGGCACGCGGTGGTGGTGGGCGCCGGATACATTGGGGTGGAGGCCGCCGACGCGCTGCGCCGCAACGGTCTGCGGGTGACCATCCTGGAGCGCTCGGACCACGCGCTGCTGCGCGATGACGCTGGGTTTACGGCAGCCGTGCGCAGGCAATTGGAACTCCACGGCGTGGAATTGCGCACCGGCGTGACGGTGACCGCCATCGAGCCCGGCGGGGTGGCCGGCGTGCCGTGCGACATGGTGGTGCTGGCGGCCGGCTTCCGGCCCAACGTGGAGCTCGCCGCGGCGGCTGGAATCGAAATTGGATCGAGCGGCGCCATTCGCACCGACGACCGCATGGAGACCAACCTGCGCGGCGTGTTCGCCGCCGGCGATTGCGCCGAAGTCACCCACCTGGTGACTGGACGCCCCACCTGGATTCCGCTAGGCACCACTGCCAACAAGACGGGCCGCGTGGCCGGAGCATGTGCCGCCGGCGCTCGCGAGCGCTTCCCTGGAGTCGTCGGCACTTCGATCGTCAGCGTCTTCGGAATGGGCTTCGCCACCACCGGGTTTTCGGCGGCGGCGGCGCGCGCCGAGGGCTTTACGCCGGTGGTGGCGCGCATCGAAGCCAACTCCCGCCCGCGCTACTACCAGGGCGTGAAGACCATGGTGGAACTGGTGGCCGACCGCACCACACGCCGCCTGGTGGGCGGCTCGGTGATCGGCGAGGATGGCACAGCGGGCAGGATCGACGTCATCGCTACCGCGCTACAGACGCGCATGCGGGTGGATGAGTTCGAACAACTGGACCTGGCGTACTCGCCGCCCTTCACGCCGGTTTGGGACCCGATCCTCATCGCCGCCCAGCAACTGATGAAAGCGCTGTAGCGTAGGTGGGACAGGCGCTTCCGCCTGCCAACTCCCGGCCAGGAACAAAACTAACCTCTACCAATAACCTAAAAAACACCCTGATGTTTTCAAAATATAGGATGCCTTGCGGCAAGCGTCAAGCCATATAATCTAAACAGTCGGTTTAGTATTTCTAAATAGTATGGACTTGGGACAATTGCGTGTTTTCCTGGCGGTGATGGACACGGCCAGCGTCACCCGCGCGGCGGAAATGGTGGGACTTTCGGCCGGAGCGGTGAGCCAGCAGTTGCGCGCCCTGGGCGCCGATCTGGGCGTGGAACTCTTCGTCCGCGCCGGCCGCAAGATCGCCCCTACCGTACATGCCCTCCGCCTGGCCGAACACGCGCGCGCCGTCTTACACCAGGTGGGCCGCCTGGAGCAGGAGTTCAGCAAGGACGAAGCCGGCGACAACCGTCCCTTTCACTTCGCCACCGGCGCCACGGCGCTGATTTACCGTCTTGGCCCGGCGCTGCGCCTGCTGCGCCGCCGGTATCCCCAAACCGAGATTCTGGTGACGGTGGCCCCCACCGAGGAAATCGTCGCCGGCCTGCTGGGGCGTCATTTCGATCTGGGCCTCATTTCGATGCCCGTTCCCGAGGACAAACTCACTATTCTGCCCCTGTTCGAGGAAGAGTTGCTGGGGCTTCGTCCGGCCCAGGGCCGCCGCAGCCGCGCCAAGATCGTCCGCGTGGAACCGGCGGAGTTAAGCGATGCCCAGTTCCTGCTCTACCCGCGGCGCAGCAACATGCGGTTGAGCATCGACACCTTCTTCCACCAGTTAGGCATCAACCCGCGAGTGATCATGGAGGCCGACGATACCGAAGCCATCAAACGTCTGGTGGAGTCCGGCTTCGGCTACTCGATCCTGCCGGAGTTTTCCTTGCACGGGCAGAGCCGATTCCTGGAACTCTTCCGCGTGGCCGGCCATCGCCTGGTCCGGCGGCAGGCGCTGGCGATGCCGCGGTCGGAGTACCCGCGGCCCCTCACCCAGTCCATCGCAGGGGTGATTCACACGGCGCTGGTGGGCGGGTGATGGGACAAGGCGACTTTCGACAGTCTGATACCATTTAGACATGTCTGAAAACGGGCTTTTCTCGCTGACCGGCCAAGTGGCGGTTGTGATCGGAGGGGGCGGAGTCCTCGCCGGGGCGATGGCTACGGGCCTGGCGCAAGCCGGCGCCGAGATCGCCATCCTGGACGTCAGCAAGGACGGCGCGGAGGCGCGTGCCCGCTCCATCGAGAGCCTGGGACGCGCGGCCATCGGCCTGTGCTCCGACGCCACCAGCAAGACCAGCCTGGAGCAGGCGCTGCAGGCTGTTTTGGGGCGCTTCGGCCACGTCGACATCCTGCTGAATGCGGCCGGCGTGAATTCCGGTACGCCCTTTTTCGAGATCGGTGAAGCCGAGTGGCAGCGCATCCTGAACATAGATCTGACCAGCGTGTTTCTGGCCTGCCAGGTATTCGGCAAGGCGATGGTGGACGCCGGGAAGGGCGGCTCCATCATCAATATCTCTTCGGCTTCGTCGGGACCGCCGCTGTCGAAGGTGTTCACCTATGCCGTGGCCAAGGCGGGCGTCAATCAGATCACGCAGTTCCTGGCGAGGGAACTGGCGCCGCACAACATTCGCGTGAACGCCATTCTGCCCGGATTCTTCCCCGCCGAGCAAAATCGCAAACTGCTCACCGATGAGCGCGTGGCCAGCATCCTGGGACATACGCCCATGAATCGCTTTGGCGAGAGTTCGGAACTGGTGGGCGCCGCCGTGTATCTGGCGTCGCGGGAGGCGTCTTCGTTCGTCACCGGTTCGATTCTGCGAGTCGACGGCGGCTTCACCGCGATGACGATCTAGGGTAGGACAGACCGGACAGACCATCGCTTTTTGTGGTCTGTCAGCGGCCAGCAAAGGCAAGAATGTCGACAGACGACAAAAGGCGATCGTCTGTCCCATCCGGAAACGGCTAAGATCTAAGGTATGGCTTCACGGCGCCAGCATGCGCTTCCCGTTCCCGGCTCCCGGGCGCCCGACTTCCGGCTGCCGCGCCTGGAGGGCGGGGAAGCCACCCTGGCGGAACCCGCCGCCCGCGGCCGTGTGCTGGTGGTCTTCTACAAAGTGACCTGCCCGGTGTGCCAGTTGACCATGCCGTTTCTGGAGCGGATCCACGTCTCCGGCTCGCTGGCCGTTTGCGCCATCTCGCAGAACGACGCACGGGACACGCGCGAATTCAACCGGTCTTTCGGCGTCACCATCCCCACCTTGCTGGATTCCGAGGACGAGGACTTCCCCGCCAGTAATGCGTACGGTATTGCGAGCGTTCCCACCATGTTCCTGGTGGAACCGGATGGGACGATCTCGCGGGTGACGGAGGGTTGGAGCAAGGTGGACATGGAGGCGCTGGGCGCCGCCGCCGGCATCACCCTGTTCCGGGCGGACGACGATGTTCCGGCGTGGAAAGCGGGTTGAGGTTCGCGCAACTAGGTTCCCGGGCGGAACCCACGCTAGACTGGAAACAGACCGATGGCCAACAAAATCGAAGAGATGCTGGGCGCCGCGGCATCCATCGCCAAGGGGATGGGCGTCACCTTCAAGGAGATGATGGGGCCCACGGTGACGGACGATTATCCCGATGCGCCGCCTAAGTTCGAAGAGCGCTTCCGCGGCGTCCACGTGTTGCAGCGCGACGTCAACGGGATGGAGAAGTGCGTGGCGTGTTTTCTGTGCGCCGCGGCGTGCCCGGCCAACTGCATCTATATCGAAGCGGCCGAGAACACCGACACCACGCGCATTTCCGGCGGCGAGCGCTACGCCAAGGTCTACAACATCGACTACAACCGCTGCATCTTTTGCGGCTATTGCGTGGAGGCGTGTCCCACCGACGCCATCACCCACGGCCACGGATTCGAAATCGCCAGCTACAATACTTCGACGCTGGTGAAACGCAAAGAGGACATGCTGGTGCCGGCGCCGCCCGCGGCGCAGTAAGGGGGCAACCAATTCCGGTTGATCACTTCACCGCCAGCCAGGCCACAAACAGGCCATCCGGCTCGACGTCTTCCCAGTAGGATACAAAGCGGCTGGAAACCTCGCGGCAATGGCGCCGCAACAGGCGTTCCAGTTCCCTCCGGGTGAACCATTTCTCCCACTCCGGAGTGTGCAGGCGGCCCCACTGTTCGGCATTCTTGTCGATGATGGCGATGCGCCCGCCGGGCTTCACCACGCGGCAGATTTCGCTCACGGCTTTCTCGATTTCGACGGCATGTTCCAGGCTCTCGGTGGCATAAGCGCAGTCGAAATAGCCATCCTCGAAGGGCAATTCGGTCATGGCGCCGGCACGGGTGTGAATCCCGGCGGGGACATAGCGCAGCATTTCCTGGCTAATGTCCAGGCCCCACAATTCGGCGCGCGGTTCCTGGGCCTTGAAGACGCGCGCGAAACGGCCCTTGCCGCAGCCTACGTCCAGCACGCGCCGGCCGGCCAGATTGCCCAGATGATGCTGGATCAGCTTGACGTGATAGATGCGCGGATCGATGGTGGAGGGAAAATGCTCCTCGTCGCCAGAGGCTTCGTCGAACGAGGTCTGTATGCGGGCGCGCAGCTCGGGGGTGAGCCGCGCGCCGGGCCTTCTGGGGAAAAACCGTTTCCAGTTCAAAGCGAGCCTCTCTCCGGGATGGCTCCCCCTGGAGGAAAAAAACAAATGGCCGCCGATGAACGCCGATCAACGCCGATATAAACAAGCGTCTTATCTGCGTTCATCTGCGTTCATCTGCGTTTATCGGCGGCCCATCATGTGCCTTATGCCCGCGTCAGGAATATGGGCAGGCCGACCTTAAGGTCGTAGGTGGGGCGGTAGCGCGCGGTGTTGTACATGGTGGCAACCTCGACGCGGCGGGGTCCGAGTTTGGGATCGGGAATCCCGACCATGTGGTAACAGCCGTTGGAGATCGCCGTCATCAGGCCGCGCTCGCCTTTGGCGATGGCGTCCATGGCCATGCCGGCGAAGGTGGAGGCCACCATGCGGTCCACGAAATCGGCGCTCCCGGAGCGCAGATCGTAGGTCAGGTCGCTGACGATGGTCTCTTCCCCGGTGGCGTTCTTGATCTCGTTGCTCAGGTCTTCGGCCACCGACATCTTCTTGCGATGTCCGAAGGCGTCGGCTTCGCCGTATTCCTTCACCGTGTAGCCTTCCCACTCGGCGCCCTCGCTCAATACCGCCAGCGAGTAGTTGCTGGGATTGTTCTTCTTATCCGTGACCAGCAGTTCAATGAGCTTCTGCAAGTCCACCTTGTATTCCGGAATGCAGCATCGCACCGAGGTGACGTACGCGGTGTAAAGCGCGGTGTAGCCGGCGTCGCGGCCGAACACACGGAATATGCCGACGCGCTCGTGAGAGCCCACGGTGGTGCGCTGGCGCTCGATGGCATCCATGGCGCGCGTGATGGCGGTGGAGAAGCCGATGCAATACTCGGTGTTCTGCACGTCGTTATCCATCGTCTTTGGCACGGCGATGACGCTGAAGCCGCGGCGGTCCAGTTCGGCCGCATAACTCAGCGTGTCGTCGCCGCCGATGGCGATCAGGTAATCCAGGTTGAGGGTCTCGATGTTCTTGAGCACCGCCGTGGTCACGTCGAAGACCTTGGAGACGACGCCCTTCTTGGTGAACTCCTTGAGCGGGAATTCCTGCCCTTCCAGCACCGGGGGCAGCTTTTTCATCTTCGACGGATTGGTCCGCGAGCTGTGCAGATAGGTGCCGCCGGTGCGGTCGATGGTGCGCGTGTTCTCGCGATTCAGCGGCAGCACGTAGCGCGTGCGGCTCGCCGGATCCTGCAGGTTGACGTGCGTCAATCCCTCCCAGCCGCGGCGAATGCCGATCACCTCGCAGCCGATTTCACTTCCACGGTACACCACTGTCTTGATGACCGAATTCAGACCGGGAACGTCGCCGCCGCCCGTGAGAATGCCGATGCGCTTCGCTGCCATGATTGCTCCTGTTCTCAGAATGAGTATTGTTGCGGATTGGAAAATCTCATTATAGAGGATGGCATGCGATTTCGCGGGACACGGTGGGGCAGGCGCTTTCGCCTGCCAACTGCGGGCTCGATCAAGAGTTGGCAGGCGAAAGCGCCTGCCCCACCAACATCTCCGCCCTAGGCGGCGATGCGGTTGGCGGGCGACAGCGACGAGTTGAGAGCCCAACGAACCTGGCGGGCTTCAAACGGGGCGCCGCAGTAATCGGCGGCTCCCTGTTCCAACGCCCACAGCCAGGCGCTGACTTCGGGCAGGCGGCTGACTACGATCACGGGAACGCCCGGGTGGCTTCGCTGGGTGCCGACCAGATCCGCCTCGGGCGCAAAAATGAGTTCGATGTCGCCGGGGACGGTGGCGCCACCACCCGCAGCTGTCGTGTGAACGGTTTGTCCCAGTTGACGTAATACCCTGCTGAGTTCGTCGGCCATGGCAGCTTCCAGGCCGGCAAGTAAAATTCTCGCCATAGTGCACCTCTTTTGGGGGAAATTGAAAGGGCGACAAGGCCTATCTGGCCCGAGTGTACGCCATTCCGGGCGAGCGGTCCAATAGGAATAATCGATGGCGCGTATGAATTCGTATAATCGGATACATTCCGTCGTCGAGCCCTACCACTCCACCGGCTTGCCGGGTTCGAGGGCCCAGACCGTGGTTTCCAGGCCGGGGATGCGCTCGCGAAGGTCGTCGGGGCGGCCGGTAAGCGGCGGAAACGTGCCGAAGTGCATGGGGATTACCCTTTTCGGGCGCAGCAACCGGCAGGCGAGGGCGGCCTCCCGCGGGCCCATGGTGAAGAGGTCGCCGATGGGCAGGAAGGCCAGCTCCGGGTGGTAGAGTTGCTCGATCAACGCCATGTCGGAGAAGACGTTGGTGTCGCCCGCGAAGTAGAGCGCGCGATTGTCGGCGAAGCGCAGCACGTACCCCGCCGCCTCGCCCCCGTAGACCATCTTGCCTTCGTCCAGGATGCCGCAACTGTGAACGGCGTGCGTCATGGTCACGGTGACCTCGCCCACCTTCACCGATCCGCCCTTGTTCATGGCGCGGGTGTTCTTGACGCCCTTGGACTCCAGCCAGGCGGCGGTTTCATAAATCGCCACCACTTCGGGCGAGAACCGCGCGGCCAGCGGCACGGCGTCGTGTATGTGGTCGTAGTGGCCGTGCGAGATGCAAATGGTATCGACGCGCGGGATCTGATATCCCTTCGGAAAGGCGGGATTGCCCTCGATCCAGGGGTCCATGACGATGACTTGTCCGGAGGGCAGCCGGAAGAGAAAGGTACCGTGACCGAGCCAGGTGATTTGCATATGTCAGCTAAACTCCTGAAAATAAAAATGCCTTTATCAAGCCGATAATCCGTGTACAATACGTGTCCAGCGCAGGATCGGCGCTCACACAATGCTCCAAGCCCAACGTCGCCACACCCTAAAGTGTAACCGAGACAAAGAAAGGAAGCACGAGAAGAACCCGAATGAGCCGCTGAAGCTCTCGCCCAAGGAACTCAAAAAGTGCAGCTGCCCGCTTCGGGTCGTCGGCGTGGATCTTCGTGGACGGTTCGTGAGGGAGTCGCTGGACACCTGCGACCTGACCACCGCTGCCAGCCGAATTCAAAAGCTAGAACTTGGAGAGCCGGTGTCGAAGCCGCTGCGCTGATTGCCGGGGCGCACCACAATCGAGCGGACATCGATCCCTCGACCATCCGGCAAGGTGAAGCTGTTCGGCGTAATCACGAAGGCAATCTGTTGGAATGGAGCAGAAGGCAAGGAACGCCGGTCTACGTGAAGCACAGACAGGGCGCTCGTAGCCGCTAAATCCAGTATGCGCCGCCGCAGTCCTGCAACACGAGATGGCGATACCCGAAGTTCCACAACTCGATGATCGTATCCTTCAGCGGATCGATATCAAGCTGGCAGATCGCAACATCGCAATACCGTCTGTGGAGTGCAGCAAATTCCCAAGCGGGTGCTGGACACGCTGGATTGACATGCATGGATGAACGTGGTGGCGCTGTCGGGGGTTGCGTGGCTCTTAAGGCGCACTACGGCTTGGACAGATGGCACTCAGGTATTGCTTGATTGCCGTCAGAAGTTCCTCCTGCGATGGAAAGAACCGACCCGTTAGCGCCGGTACCGGGTGGGAGTACGGGAAGCGCCTGTCCGGGCTGTCATGCGTGGAAAAGTACCATCCGTGCTCGTTCCGGTGGACCTGGATGCTTATCCATTCCGGGACACCGATTACTTCGTACTCTTCTGGTAACGGCATCCGAGCCAACCCTGGCACCGTTACTACTTGTCGTCTCTTGCCAATCTGAACAGCCGAAAGTTCCTCTTCAGTCATAAAGCCATTCATTTGATCCCCGCTAGTGTTTCTTGAGAAGGTACTGGCCCAATGTGAGTTGCTTGGCCTTGAACTCGTCCTGAAGCGGATCAGGCACGTTGCATTTGGAATCGGTCATGAGCAAACAGCTTTCGAGGGCTTCTCTCAGATTGTTGATGGAAGTCTCGTTGAACCGTTCAACGACATCGGAAGCAATCGAACTGAGGAAGTTCGTTGCTACGGTCTCGGCGTCTTTGGCAACGTAGAGACCACCGCCCATGAACGTCTTAAAGGTTGCACCGTTCAAGTGCGAGACGTACATGCAGACGAACGCCTCTGTTCCCTTTCGATCCATGCACGATACCAGCACAACAACCTTGCTCTCGTCGTTCTGGCCCACCGCTTTGAAGGGCTTCGTGGCGTTTATCTGCTTTATGAGGGATTGCGCCACCGGAGCCGCATCTCCCAAACCAGTAACGAAGACGGCGAACTTGTCGCTCTTATCCTGTGCTTGAAGGGCGACACAGCCTAGCAAAATCAGTCCAGCGATAAACTTCCCGGTCATGATTGCACTCTACCTCCGCAGACCGTAACATATTGCAGAAATCGATAACGTCCTCTCCTGCATTCAACACTGTTGTTCGACTAATGGTCCTCTCTTCCTCTGCACATCCCATCGAACATCTGTTCACCTCGTGACTCTGGAATGATGCGCTGCCAGCCACCATTGGAATCAGAACCGTTCACGAATTCTCCATCTTTGTTGTAAGTGGCGGTCGAAGTAATGGCGATACGCCGGTCCTTGCAATCGAAGTCGAATGCTTGTATGTTGAATCCCTTGTCCTTCTGCATGAACTTGGACCAAAGTCGGGGGTTATCGGTGAATTCAGTGCTCTTCACATCGACATACCATTCTTCGCCAGTCTGACCGCCCATGAGACGCCATCGCTCGGTTGTATCCGCAAAAGCCGGGATACCCTTAAAGATTCGCTGGAAATCGAGAACTCCGTGTCGAAAGTCGCCGCTACGTAGATAAGCATCACCCCGCTTCTCGTAGAGGTCGTTAATCATGCTGATCGACCACTCGGAGTCCTTCTTTCCGAGAAGTTGCTTCGACATTGTTGCGTAGTCGTATTGGGGCCAGAAGAGCGTGTCGATTTTACGGACTAATGCCTCATCAGGAACGTTTCTGTACTCGGGATAAATCCCACGGAACTGTTTCAGTGTAATCAGGAAGGTCATGTTAGCCAATTGGTACTTGATTGCGTTGCTGTAATTCTCAATGGCTTCCCGATACATCCCCATCTTGCCATAAGCATCACCCCGGTACTCATAAGACATCGAAAGAGTGTTGCTGTCTTCGCCTTTCCGTTTGATCGCTTCTTCAAGATCGTTCGTAGCTGCCAAATATCGACCTATTTCCAATTCCGCCAGTCCACGGTCGGCAAAGGCGATGACATTTTCCTTGTCTAGCTCCAAAACCCTGTCGTAATCCGGGATGGCCTTCAGGTATTCTTTAAGCTGCTCGTAGGAACTGGCTCTCTTCTCATAGGCTGGTGTAAAGTCCGGGTCTAGCTGGATCGCCTTTGTATAGGCAGCGACGGCCTTCCGTACTGGCTCATCCCGGCCTTCGTCAGATGCCCATGCCGCCTTTGTCCAGAATGAAGCCTTTGAATAAAGTTCACCGAGAAAATAGTGTGGCAGGGGTGAACGAGGATTCAGGAGTGCCGCCTTTTGAAATTCTTGAACTGCTGCCGGATACAGTTTTTCATCGAATGTGGCGAAGAATGTTAAGTACAGACCCCGCAGAAGTGGCAGTCGATAGTCTTTAGGAAACTTTTGCGAAAGCACATCGAGGTTGCCCATCGTCCAGATACATCTATTTGCGTTCGAGGTCTCGGGCTTCGTGCCAGCCGCCCCGAAAATGCTATCAGCACTATCGAGTTTGGCCTTCATTGCCGATTCGAGGTCATCGAGGGCTACCTTGTAGTTCCCGGCCTCGAATCGAATCTTCCCTCGAAGGGCTACCAAGTCCGATGGCCCGAACACATTCAACTCTGGCGTGAGCGTCTTCGACGCCATGTCTACATCCCCGATAATCGAGTTGTGATCTTTCGAGCCGAGGTAACAGAAATCGGCCATCGCACGCATGGCGTAGGCGGGCGAGAAGTTTGGATGCTCTTCTAGGAAACCACTGAAGGCGATCCGACTGGCCTTGATCCTCTCAGCGTCATTCTCCTTCCAGTTCTCCATAATTTTTGAGAACTCAAGGATGATCGGTGACGGGGAATCAAATTTCTTGGGCGGGCCGCATAACTCGGGTGGTTCGTCAACTCCGGGAATTGAAAGCGGCTGGCAAAGGACGGTCGGTCCAGCAAGGACTAGGACAGCGATTGCATTCCTGAGCTTCAGCATGTTCACATTCCTGATCGTGCCGTATATTGTACTGAACTGCACGTCTTCCTGGATTCTAGCAGATTCGCTTTTTCTTCGCCACCGCCAACTGCGGGGGCCATCCGGCTGAAAGGTAGTTGTACGCTGTTAGGCAGCGAGAGGATTGAACGGATTGGGCTTCATGCCGACGAAAGACGCAGACGAATTCCTGGCCGAGATCAAGAAATGTATCGAAGAGGAAGAGCGGAAGGAAAGCCCTGATTATCGGAATATCGTGTACTGCGACAGGCACGTTGGTGTAAAGATGGTGCTTACAGACTCGTGGTTTTCTATTGAGTACGCTGAAAACTTGGTGGATATAAATCCAAGGCTGCTTTGGCGTTGCCCGAAGCCCGGTTGCGATCGACATTACGATCCAACCATGTTCGGCTACCACGTCAACCAGCCAGGATACCGCCTGGACCAATACACGAAAACGCAGCCTCGTGGCAACCATCCAGGACGCCCATTCATGTACATCGGGAAGTTGGGTGAAGGACGGCGGTTCAAGTGCCCGTATTATAAATGCGAAGAACAAGGCCCAATCGTGGCAGGGGCCGTTGTCGATGAAGACGTGGAGCCGCAGCCACCCGATCCCCTCATGAGCTTAAAGAAGGCCGAGCGGAAGCGGGCTGCGGAGTTGTCTATTTTCCGGTCGTTCGCTTCCGTCTGTGGCTTGCCGATTGACGAAGGATCACCTGAGAATCATAAACCGGACTACCCCGACATCCTCTGCACCATTGCGGGTCAGCGATACTGGTTCGAGCTTGGGCAGATCATCCACGAAGAAGTAGCGGAGAAACTGAATCCGAAGCGGCGAACACTCGACGGAGGTTTCTCCTATGACCGGGAAGAGCCGTTTTTGGAACTCGTCAATAGCAAGGGATCGAAACGCTATATCACCGAAGGATTGTCTGTTGACTTAATCCTATACTTCGATCTTCGGTTGGGGACCACCGCAAGCGTGCGCCGACTATGTGAGCGGCACACTGACCTCCTGGACTCCCTGACAACAACCGGACCATTCAAACGAGTGTGGATCTTCAACGTCGCCACCCAAGAGGTGGTCTGGCACGATTAGGGGCAACAACGGCTGTTTCCCGTGTGCAATACGTGTACAGTCATCGATCCCGATTCACCCGGTCAGCCGGATTGATCGTATTGAGATCAAAGCAAGTTGCTGATTCTAAGTGGGTTCCGTTCATCCCAGGTGATTTCCATAGAGTGTGAACCTCCTCTTAGATTATAGAAAGCTCACCCTGCCCGTGCCGGGAATTCAAGATAGCATGGAACTCATGCGCATCAACACGACGCGGGAACGGCTGGCCAGGGGCGAGGTGGTTTACGGCTGCGGGTTGCAAGTGTACCGGTCTGGGGAGATTCCCCGCGCTTTCGCGGCGGCGGGCTTCGACTACGTCTTCATCGATATGGAGCACGGCTCGTTCAACCTGGAGACCGCGCACGACATGATCGTGGCCTGCAAACTGGCGGGCATCACGCCCATCGTGCGCGTCGGCGAGGTGCAGTACACGCTGTGCGCCCGCCTGCTCGACCAGGGCGCGCAGGGCATCATTCTGCCGCGCGTGGAAGATCCCGGGCGGCTCGAAGAAGCGCTGAGCTGGCTGCGCTTTCCGCCGCTCGGAATCCGCGGCTTCGGCATCAATCCCACCATGGTGGACTACGAAGCGCGCACCATGCCGGAGATCATGGCGCACCAGAACCGGGAGACCCTCGCGGTGGTGCAGTTCGAGACCGTGCGCGCCGTGGAACGCGCCGACGAGTTGCTCTCGCTGAAAGGCCTGGACGTGGTCATGATCGGTCCGGCCGACCTCTCCATCTCGCTGGGGATTCCCGGCCAGTTCGATAACCCGCTGCTCATCCGGACCGTGGACCGGGTGATCGAACGCTGCCACGCGCACGGCGTAGTGCCCGGCATACAGACGCGCGGCATCGCCATGGCGAAGATGTGGGCGGAGCGCGGTATGCGCTTCGTGGGCGTGGCGGCGGAGCACGTATTCCTGCTGGAGAAGTGCAAGGAAGCCATCGCCGCGTTGCGCGCGGCGGAATAAGGAGGACGTATGGACCGGTTTCCGCTGGGTTACAACACCTACTCGATTCGCGCGCTGCGCTGGAACGACCTGCAGTTGATCGAGTATGCCAGTTCTTTGAAGCTGGACGCGATTTTTCTGCAGGACTCCATCGATCCGGGCAGCGGCGATCCGGCGCACTGGAAAGCCGTGAAAGACGCTGCGACGCGCGCCGGCCTGTGGCTGGGCACCGGCGGCGGCGCCGTGCTGCCCGCCGTTCCCAATGACGCAAGCGAGTTCAACCGCTGCGTGAAACTGCTCCGCGACGCGCTGCGGCGCGCCATTGGCATGGGGTCGCCGGTGGTTCGCACGCTCCTCGCCGGTGACCGCGACCATTTGTCGCCCGGCCCTCCGGCAATGCATATCGAGACCATGATTAAGGTGCTGCGCGCGGTGCGCAGTGAGGCGGTGGATGCCGGCGTCAAGTTCGCCATCGAGAATCACAAGGACCTGCTCTCGTGGGAGACGCGCCAGGTGATCGACGGGGCGGGGAAGGAGTTCGTGGGCTCGTATCTCGATACCGGGAATCCGGTGTTCGTCATGGAAGACCCGATGCAGACGGTGGAGACGCTGGGCCCGGTGGCGGTGATGCTGCACCTGCGCGATTCGGTGGTGTACGAATCGCGCGGCGGCATCGCCGTGCAGTGGGTGCCGCTGGGCGAGGGCGTGGTGGATTTCAAGGCCATCGTCGCCAAAGCCCGCGAGATCTGCCCGCCGCTGGCCGTCTTCAACAAGCCCGTCACCGGCCGGCCGCCGGCGATTCTGCCGGTGGGGGATGCGGAGTTCATGAAGAAGTACGCCGACGCGCGCGCGGCGGACTTCGCGCGCTTCCTGGCGCTGGCCAAGAAGGGCGGTCCCTACGAGCGCCACATGGTGATCGAGGACGTGCCTGGAAGAGCCGCCGAGCCCTTGACCGCCGCGCTGACTTACCAGCAGCGCGAGCACATGGAACGCGGCGTCGAGTACGCTAAGAAGGTTCTCGACCTGGGCATCCGCTGGAGGGTGGCATAAGTGTGACTGGTGGGACAGACCATCGCCTTTTGTGGTCTGTTGTTACTCGAAATACAAATTAACGATGCAGTCCTCGGCCGCCTTCACCTTCACCCTGACGTGGACGTTCCTCCGCGCCGCATCGTAGAACCAGGTGCGGCCGGTCAGTTCGCCGAGCTGCCCCACTTCCCGGTATTTGCGATCCTCGAACCCCACGCTCGACGGGCGCTCCACATGGTGCACCACCCACTGGTAATCGCGATCTTTCCTGGATTCGATTTCGAGGCGCACGATGTCGAGTGCAGGCGCCGCGTGGACCTGCGAGTACTCGGCGATATCGCCCTCCAGCAGGAAAAACTCGCCGCCCGCCTTCGGGAAGTAGTGCAGCGCCATGCCTGCCGGAGCGTCCAGTGGCACGATGGCTCCGTTGCGCGCGAACACGGGCAGCGACCTGGTCTCCACCGCGATGGTGCGCGGTCCGGTTGTCGCCTCGTTGGTTTCGAGGTTGGTCCAGGTGCCGCGCGGAAGATACACGCTGCGTTTATCGCCGGGCTCGTAGATCGGCGCCACGAGCATTTCGTCGCCCAGCAGGAATTCGTCCGCGTGGAGCGCGCCCTGGCGGTCGTCGGGAATCTGCCAGGGCAGCGGATGCCAGATCGGGAAGCCGCGATCCTGAAGCTCGGCGATGTAGCTGCCGAAGAACGTGTCGAGCTGTTGGCGGAACGAGCTCAGCCCCACCGTCCCAGGTTGCACGCGCGCCACCAGCGACCCGAGTTGCCGCGCCCTCGCCTGTAGTTCGGGCGGCGCCGTGTTGTAGGCCGCCAGGTTGAACATGGGCGCGATGGCGGCGGACATGGAGCCGTGGACAATGCGCAGTAGCGACGCCTTCAGGGTGGCCCAACCGCCGAACCGCTCGCTCGACACGCTCCACGGTTCAGGGTGGTTCCCTTGCAGGTTGTGCTCTTCGAATATTTCCTTCGGCGTGGGGCCGTAATAGAAGTAGTAGTCGATCTGGGGACCCTGTATGCGATAGCGTTTCTGGTCCGTGAAGTCGAAATGATATGTGCCCAGGCCGGGATGATACTCCCCGTACCCGGCGGTGGAGACCAGAAACGGCACCTCCGTGCGGATGCTCTTGCCGCGCAGGTCGAACGCCGCATCCGTCCGCGGGCCCAGCCCGTAGAACGCCGCATCCTCCGGCGCCCGGCGCTCCCACGCCACGCCGCCGACTGCCGAATGCGCTTCGCTGAGATCGATCATCAGCGGCGTGCCATCGAGGCGGCGCACGCTTAACGTCACGCCCTGCTTCTCGATGGTCACCTCGATCAGCCGCGAGCGCAGGCGTACCGCGCCGCCCGTGTCGTCCGTCGTGATCGCGACGGGCTCGTGCGCCGCCTCCTCGCTGGGACCGAGCGGTCCGTTGAGCACCCGGCGGAAATGAAACGTGCTGTCTGTGATCCAGATCAGCTCGGCGCTGCCGCGGTTGAGCTCGAGCTCGATCCGGTTGCCGTGCGGCAAAATGGCCAGCAGCGTCGCCACCGCGGCCAGCGCCTGCGGGGGCATTAGAGGAGGACCATCTCGCGCTGGATCTCGCCGGTCACCCGCGCGTCGCGATCGCCGATGAACATGTCGATTTCCGAGCGCACGCCGAAGTCCGGGAGATAGATGCCGGGTTCTACCGAGAAGCAGCTCCAGGGCATCACGCGGCGCTCGTCGTGGGTCTCGAAATTGTCCATGTTGGCGCCGGTGCCGTGTACCTCTACGCCGATGGAGTGTCCCGTGCGGTGCGTGAAGTACTCCGCATAACCGGCCTGTACGATCACCGCGCGGCAGGCGTCGTCCACCTCGAAGCCGCGCAGCGTCTCGCCCCGCGGAATGGCGCTCTGGACGCGCGCGATGGCGGCGTCGCGCGCGTCGCGCACGATGGTGAAGACGCGGCGCATTTCGTCGCTCGGATGGTCGCCGCAGAAGGCCGTCCACGTGATGTCGTAATAGACTGCGCCGGGTCGGTCCAGCTTGGCCCACATATCGAGCAGCACCCAATCGCCGCTCTTGATGGGCGAGGTCGCGTCCGCGCTGGGCTCGTAGTGCGGGTTGCTGGCGTTGGCGTTACAGCCCACGATGGGGCCGCTGTCGGTGATGAGGCCGGCATCGGCGAAACCCTGGCGAACGAAGTCCTTGACTTCCACTTCCTGGAGCGGCGCGCCAGAGCGCGTGCGCTGGCGGATCAGCTCGAAAGCGGCGGCGCGCACTTTGTCCACGCGGCGGCCAGCTTCCAGGTGCGATTCCAGGGAGTCGGGAGTCCAGCGCGCCTCGAAGATCTGGATCAGTTCGGCGGCGGTCACCACTTCCACGCCCAGGCTGCGCACCAGTTCCACCGTTCCCGCGTCCACAATGGCCACATAGGGCACGGCGCACATGGGCGAATACGCCATGGCCACGCGCTTCATCCCTGCCGTGAGCCGGCCGAGCGCGGCCAGTTGCTCGGTCCAACTGGAGTAGGCGATCTTCTCACCCGGCAGTCCGGCGAGTTGGTTGCGCTCGATGCGGTGCTCCATGCCCTTGGGCTCGCCCGTAGCGGGGATCATGTAATACCAGCGCCGCGTGGGCCCTTTGCCGGGCGTGAGGCCGAGGATGCGGTAGGCCAGCGGATCCCGCAAGTGGTGATCGAAGAATAGCCACCCGTCCAGCTTCTGGTTGCGCAGTTCCTGTTGAATGTCGGCGAGGTTCATGGGTTCACGCTCAGACGCCTTTCCAAATCCTCTTGAGGGACTCCCTCAATTATCACATCCCCTTCCGATACCGCATGGTGGGGTGGACCCCTGGTCCGCGCGGGACGCCCCCGTCCCGCCCGCTCGTATAACGATATCGGTTTCTTGCAGGGTGCGAGCAGGCCGACGGGGGCGTCGGCCGCGGACCTGGGGGTCCGCCCCACCATGAAGGCAGACTGGCCGCTTCTGGGAAAACCCTGCTGCGTTGGGCTGGTCGCGCACCCCGGCTGCCGGAGTGCGGAGCGTTTCCGCTGATACTCTGAGAAAGGCGGAGTTCAACGAATCATGAGACGATATGCCGTTGTCTTCGAAAAGGCTGAATCCAATTGGGCTGCCTATGTTCCGGACCTGCCGGGTTGCATCACGACGGGATCGACTCTCGAGGAGACCAAGCACAATATTCGCGAAGCCATTGAATTGCACCTCGAAGCGATGCTGGAAGTCGGGGAACCAATTCCGGTTCCCACCAGCGACGTTGATTTCGTCGAGCTGCAAACGGTGGCGTGAACCGCGCAGGTTAGGTGGAGGCTGGTGGAGTTGACCCATAGAGGGGTATTGAAAACACGCGGATTAAAGAATTACCTGCCTACGCTTCCCATCGACGTTTGTGCTTCCGCTGTTGACATTCATCAACAACGCGATCGGGTATGCATTTAGCAGCAACGCGATGGCATACGAGGGCGCCGTCCGGCATCTCAGCGCCAGTCTTGAATGGGAAAGAGCCGGCGTTTCGGGTCGTCCGCCCGACGGTCCTTCTCCGTGCAATCGGGCGAGGGCTTGTCGCTCACCCCAACCATCCGGAACTCATACGGGGGACGCCATCGAACCAGGAAGTAAGCCTAGTCGGGTTTCGGATTGGCGCTCTCGGAATCAGCCCTGAAATCGACGCCGACCTGCCAAAGGTCGGGGCGTGCCCGGCAATGCAGGGTCGGATCAAGGAAGTCTCCAGCAATGCCGTCCTTGTCGAACTTGCGCCGCCATTCCAGCGTCAGCCGGCGGTTCGCGTCCTCCGACCAGTTGCTGCTTTCCCGCCAATCGGTCTTAAGCCATTCGTCCACGAAATCGCGTGGGCCCAGCGCGAAAGGGTCGGTTCGATTCGCCTCGCCGTGTCGAATCTGATAGTGGAAGACACGTTCCCTGAGCAGCATCCCGCTATCGATGCTACACCCCAAGTATTCGATCAACACATCGTCGGCCGAGATGCTCCCCAGGATCGGTGGGTAGCGCATACCGACACCCGTCCACTCGCTTCCATCTACCAGCGGCTCCGCCTGCTGATCCGGCCCCAGACGAAAGACCCGGTAATACACATCGTGCCAGTTCGAGGAGCACCACGATTCGGAACCTAGCGTCAGGACCAGGTAGTCATTGGCGCGATTGTAGGGCGAGATCAGAACGCTGTGCAGGGTTTGTGGTTTGTACTTGTCCTTGGTGTATATGTTCTGCTCATTCCGCCAGACGCGGACCCATTTCTCGCCGGTCCAACTGTAGACGTAAGCCGATTCATCATAACCGCACTCGATACCTACTCCGGACGTGATGACCACGAACGCCGCGCTCCGCCGGACGTTTACCTGACCGGCGAAGCCGGACAACGTCCACTCAGGGCACTTAGTCTTCACGGGTCCGTCGTCGGTGCAGGATAACCCCGCGTCTCGTAGTTCCAGGTTGAGGTTTCGCTGCACTTCGCCCACGTCCACGTCTTCACCCAAGTGAGCCAGGCGAGAGTCTAACCAGTCGAGTAGCTGGTGTTTTGCGACGGTTAGCTGTGGGGTTGCTCCGCGCGGACCTTTGGCCTCGTCCGGTTGTATCGCGCGCATCGGGAGGAGCGTTGAGCGAAGCGCCTCTAAGCGCGGGTCAGCAGCGAGCACGGTCTCGCACAGCAGGAATAGAAGCCAAACAAGTCTGACCACGTTACAACAATAACCCGATTGCCAAACGCCTTTCCAGATCTTCTTGCGACACTCCCTCAATCTCTACAACCTTGAGCCGGCTTGTCAAGCCCGTCACGATGCGCACCCGCGACCGCGGCACTCCGGCAAACTCCGCCAGGAAGCGCACGCACTCTTCATTCGCCTTGCCATCCACCGGCGGGGCGGCGAGCGCCAGCTTCCAGGCCTCGCCGAGGCGGCCGGACAGGGCGGAGCGTTTGGCCCGCGGGTGCACCTTTACCGTGAGACGCGCCATGCCACTTTGGCCCTCAAGTTCGCCACGCCGGCCGCCACGCGCGTATCCACCACGTCGAAAGCGATGGTGTCGTCCAGCCAGTCGTGGCTGGAACCATCGGGGCCCTGCGTGGCCACGGTCAGGGTGTATTGCTGCGGGGTGAGCCAGCAGTCCACCTGGAAATCCACTTCCAGCTCGTCGCCGGCCTGGAAACTGCCCAGCGGCATCTTCTCGATGCGGGTGTTGGTGCCGTAGACGTCCATGCCGATGCGCGTGCGCAGCAGGATGCCGACCATCGGGTCGTCGGTAGCCGCATGGAAGCGCGAGCGCACGCGGATGGTGACGGGCTCGCCCGAAGCCACGGAAGTCACCGCCTCGCCGCGCGCATTGAGGATCTCGGCGCTCAGAATCTCGCTCGTGCCATCGCCGTGACGGAAGCTGCCGCGCACGCGGTCTTCCTTCTGGTTGCCCGCCTGCCGGCGTTCCAGCACCAACCCGATGTAGCGGTTGATGACGTCGTTGGGCGTGCCCTGGGCTTCGATGCGGCCGTGGAGCAGCAGGATGGCGCGGTCGCTGAGCGCCTTCACCAGGCCCAGATCGTGGGAGACGAAGAGCACCGTGATCTTGCGCGCGCGGAGCTCCTCGAACTTGCGCACGCAGCGGTTGGCGAAGACGGCATCGCCCACCGCGAGGGCCTCGTCCACGATCAGGATCTCGGGATCCACATGGATGGCGGTAGAGAACGCCAGGCGGACGTACATGCCGCTGGAATACTCTTTGACGGGGCGCTCGATGAACTCGCCGATTTCGGCGAAGGCCTCGATAGAGGGCATGGCCTTGTCGATTTCGGCGCGGCTCAGGCCCATGATTTCGCCGTTGAGGTAGACGTTCTCGCGGCCCGAGAATTCCGGATTGAAGCCGGCGCCCAGTTCCAGCAAGGCGGCAATGCGCCCGTGCGTCACCACCCGTCCCGTGGTGGGTTGCAGGATCCCGCTGACGATTTGCAGCAGGGTGCTCTTGCCGCACCCGTTGGGCCCCACCAGGCTCAGCACCTCGCCCTTTTCCAGCTCGAAACCGATATCCTTGAGCGCCCAGAAATCGCTATGGTGCGCGCGCGCCCCCGGTAACAGCTCGCGGAGGCGGTCGCTGGGGCGCCGGTACAATCGATAGAGTTTGGAAACGTTTTGAACCAGGACCAACTTTCAGTGTAGTTGAGCGGCGTAATTCCGCTTGACAGATTCCATATTTCAATTATGATTGAAATATGGAACAGGAGCGCATCGCCCGCTACGCCGACATGTTCGCCGCCATGGGAACCGAGTCGCGCCTGCGCATCATGCGGCTGCTGCTTTCCGCCCACCCAGGCGGCATGGTGGTGGGAGAAATCCAGGAAGAGTTGGGGATTTCGGCGTCCAACCTGTCGCATCATCTGGACAAGCTCAAGAATGAAGCGCTGATTGTGGTGGCGCGCCAAGGCACCTTTCTGCGGTGCACGGCGAACACCCGAACGCTGCAGGAGCTACTCGGCTTTCTGTATGCCGAGTGTTGCACGCGAAACCAGGCCGTTCAGCCGGAAACCATCGTCACCACCAAGAAGTAGAGATGAGGAGTGAGTCATCATGCCAACCGAAAACATCACCGACATCGTAAAGCAGAAGTACGGACAGGCCGCCCTGCGCGTGGTCTCCGGCAGCTCCAATTCGTGTTGCGGAGGCGCGTCCGCCGATGCCCACTGCGCCGACCCGATCACCAGCAACCTCTACGGCAGCGAAGCCGGCGAGCTGCCCGACACCGCCGTCCTCGCCAGCCTGGGCTGCGGCAATCCCACCGCGCTGGCCCAGTTGAACCCCGGCGAGATTGTTCTCGATCTGGGATCGGGCGGCGGCATCGACGTTTTGCTCTCGGCGCGTCGCGTGGGCCCTGCCGGCAAGGCCTACGGCCTCGATATGACCGACGAAATGCTGGCCCTGGCCAATTCCAATAAGGCCAAGTCGGGCCTGGAGAACGTGGAATTCCTGAAGGGCCAGATCGAGAGCATTCCGCTGCCCGACGCCTCCGTCGACGTCATCATCTCCAACTGCGTCATCAACCTCTCGGCCGATAAGGACCGAGTCTTCGCGGAAGCCTTCCGGGTTCTGAAACCCGGCGGCCGCTTCGCCGTATCGGACGTGGTGACGCGCGGCGAAATCCCGCAGGAGATCCGCCGGCACATTCTGCTCTGGGTGGGCTGCATGGCGGGTGCGCTCGATGAAGCCGACTACCGCGCCAAATTGTCCGCCGCCGGATTCGAGGCCGTCGATATCGAGCCCACCCGCGTCTATCGCGCCGCCGATGCCCGGGTATCCCTCGCCGGCATGGGGCTCGACGTGGACGCCATCGCGCCCCTGGTGGACGGGAAGTTTTTCAGCGGCTTTATTCGCGCCCGCAAGCCCGCCGGCGCATAAGTTGCAGGCAAACCTCCAGCGTCACCCGCGGCGGCGCCTGGGCTTGACCTGATTCCCGGTTCCCACCGGCATTTCCTTGCCTATCTTGAGCCCTGCAAACTCCACGTACCGGTGATAGCAGCGGTGGCAGCGGCAGATCGGGACCTGCCAGCGATCCAACATCCGTTCGAACGGCGAACGGGCGCGCGAAGCGTATACCATCGGGCCGCCGCACTTCGGGCAGTTGCCGCCAGCCGGTTGCAGTTCGGCCTTCGCCTCAGCCTTGGACTGGCCGAAGCTGTCCGGCCCCAGCGGAACCACCGGCGCCGCGCTGGTCTCGCCGGCCGGCGGGTTCCTCTCCGAACCCGGTTCCCCGTGCCGCGTCGAGTGTCCGAAATCAGGGGGAACAGCACGCGCCCCGCCCTGCCAACGCGCCATCGGGAAGGCTGCCATTGGCGCCGCCCTCAACAGGAAGGGCGCAGCCGCCGACGCAGCCCCCCGCCCCGTGCGCGCGTTGGCATCGTACTGCCGCAGCAGCAGGCCGAGCAGCCGAAGTTCCGTGGCCACCTGCTGCATCGACAACGGTGTTCCCGCCGGCGCCAGGCATTTGAGGGCCACCTTGATGGCTGCCGTCCGCAGGCGCGAAGGCCCAGTGCCCGCTCCGCGTATCCGCGTATCCGGCGCTGCCGGTGTGGCCGGCGCCGCCGTCCCCGTCAGCATCTGGTACAACAAGCCGCCGAACGCCCGCACATCGCGCTCCGGCATCGCCTGATACAAGTAGTGGGTCGAGGGCAGCAGGTGGGCGCCCGATTCCGTCAGCAGGACACTCGAGGCCGTCAGTTTGCCATAGGCCTGCGCCTGTTGGTGCAGGTCGCGCAGTTCGCTGGCGATTTCGTTCCCGCAGCGCAAACCCGCCGCCAGCGGCAGCGGGCCCAAAGCCAGCACGCCGGCCAGCGTTTCGGGCGCTGCCACGGGTCTCGTTTGTGAGGATCTCAATGCCAATGTTCCGCCCTTAGTTGATCGCCATGTTGGATCGCTCGCCGCCCTCGTCGGGGTCCAGCATCGCCGTTTGCAGCGACTCCAACGCTTCCACCACGCGCTCCACCAGATCGTCCGTCTGCGACATCGCCGTCCGCGCCGATTCGATGGAGGCGCCTTGCCCTTTGAGATTCTGCTCGATATCCACCAGGTCCGCCGCCAGATTGTGCTCAAACTGCGAGGCGTGCCGCCGCATCTCCTCCACCGTCCGCTCGATCTGCGCGAGGCGCGCGTTCAGCACTTCGAACCCCCGGTCTACCCTGGCAAGAATCGTCCCGCCCGCCGCATCGTCCGACCCCCCGCCGCCACGAGTCGCGCCATGCTGGTGGCTGGCCGCCAGTTCGCTGTTCATCGCCGCCACCTTCAAGCGCAGCGCGCTCACCGCTTCGTTGGCCGAGCGGTGCATCTCGGCGATGGTCCTCTCGTGGATCTGCAGACGCGCCGCCAGGCGCGCTTCCAGTTGCAGCATGTCCGGCTGCGCCGAGGCGGAATCCACCGCCGTGCCACGCGGCACCGCGGCGCCCGATACCGGGTCGGTCCACCGCACCGCCACGCTCAGCAGCTTGAGCTCCAGGATGATCTTCTGCATGCGCGGGCTGCGCATTTCCGGGTTCTTGGCCAGGCACTTACGCAACAGCCGGTCCACTCCCGGGCTTCCCGAGGCCGGCGCCGGCGCCTTGGTCAGATTGGCCGCCAGGGTGGCGCGGTCCTCGCCATCGAACGCCTGCCGGCCGGTGAACATCTCGAACAGGATGGCGCCGAAGCCGAAGACATCGCTCCTGGCGCCGGCCGGGAGGCCCTGCACCACCTCCGGAGCCGTGTACGGCGTAATCAACCTGGCCGACCCCTCCGGGGCGGGCAATAGCTCCAGCCCTGCCGCGACCAACGCCACGCTCGATGGAGTGACCGCGCCATGCACACCCCCCGCCGCGTGGAGCTTGCGCAGTTCCTCCGCCAGTTGCACCGCGTAGCGCAAAGCCCCGGCTACCGGCAATCGCCCCTCGCTGAGCCGCTGGGCGAGCGTTTTCTTATCGTTCGACAGCATAGCATCGACCCTCATGATGACACTTCCGAGCCGCACTTCGCGGGTATTAAGGTCCCATTGTGGTACGGGGTGTACTCTGGTGCTATCCCCTGGGTTACTCCCTGGGTTACTCCCCCGCCACGTCCCGGAAGAACTCCAGCGACTTGGCGGCGCACACCTCCCAGCGGAATCCCCGGGCCCGCTCCCGCCCGGCGAGACCCAGCGCCTTCCGCAGGCTGGGGGACCCCAACAATCGCACCAGCGCCGCCCGTACTTCGCCCTGGCTCCGGGGGTCCACCAAGAGTGCCGCATTGCCCGCCACTTCCGGCAGCGAAGAGACGTTGGAGGTGATTACCGCCACGCCCGCCGCCATGGCCTGTGCCACCGGAAACCCAAATCCCTCGTACAACGACGGGTAGACGAACACATCGGCTGCCGCGGTCAACGGCGCCAAATCCGGCTCCGGTAGGTACCCTAAATAGCGCACAGACCGCAGGCGCGCCACCGTGGCATCCCCCGCCCACCCAACCGGACCCGCCACCACCAGCTCCCATTGGTCGCGCAGCGATGGCGGCAACGATTCGTACGCATCCAGCAGCAGATCCACGTTCTTTCGCGGCTCAATCGTGCCCACGAACAGGACGAACGGGCGCCGCAAACCGTAGCGCTCCCGCACCGCTTCCACCAGCGCCGCCGGCGGATCGAAAAACGCGTCCGCCACGCCGGAATGGATGGTGCGGATCTTCTCCGGCGCGATTCCCAATGTGCGCACCGCGTCCTGCCGCGTGCTCTCCGATACCGCAATCAGCCCGTCGGCCCGCCGCGCCAGTTGAGCGAAACTCCGCTCCGCCGCCAGGTTCGAACGAGGATGCAGTTCGGGCATCAGAAACCCCGTCAGATCGTGTACCGTGGCCGTCAATCGCGGGCGCGAGGGCGGATGCCTCACCAGCACGCTGGAGTGGAACACGTCCGCGCCGCGCGTCAGCCAATCCAATAGCGGCACGCCGAGGTGGTTGGACAGCGCCAACGCCCCAAGGCCGCTCCACGTGCGCAGCGGATCCATCACCGACGCCTCGTGCGTCAGGGCGCGAACCCGCTCCATCGGCGGAAACGTGCCGATCGCCGCCCCGCCCGCCATGCGCCGCAAATGCAAAATCCAATGATATAGGTAGTTCTTGACACCCGCGCTGCGAACCAGCAGCGGCGTGGCGTCAATCACGACGCGCATTCCTTCTCCAGTCTGGCATGAATTGTGGGACAGACCCACAGCTGTCCGGTTAAATTTTTCTCTGTCTGGGCAACTTCCTAATTTCCAATCGTTTGCGGAGAAAACGGCGCAAAACGATTTGAATTGTGATGACCTGAGGGGTGAATC
>Ga0182021_10001304_pt1 | contig 28353 bp, 40 predicted proteins | sample 612E3MmetaG_FD_120493 | JGI IMG/M metagenome (GOLD analysis project Ga0182021, IMG submission 120493) | Permafrost microbial communities from Stordalen Mire, Sweden - 612E3M metaG (Illumina Assembly) | ecosystem: Environmental > Terrestrial > Soil > Wetlands > Permafrost | place: Sweden...
CCAAGATTGCATTGGAATCGCAATGAAAACCCAAGCTACAGTTAACGGTCCTGTTCCAGTTCTGGTTCGGGGTCGAGTAAAGGTAGCTGCTGGGGGAGCAATTACCGCGGGCAAAGCAGTTTACGGCGCAGATTCCTCGCAAAGGGTCTTAATGCTAACTGATGTTTCTGTCTCTCAAGCTGTGAACGAAGGCGGATCGGCAACTTACACCGTTGCTGTTGCTGTGCCTTTTGGTCAAAAACTTGGCATTGCACTACAGACCACAACTACCGCTGGCGATTTGCTCTTCATTAAAGTGGAGAAAAGCTAGGATGTTTAAACCTAAACTTTTCGAAGCTGTAATGCAAGAAAAAGCTGACGGTGAAGGGTCTACTCGACAAATCTACGAAGGCATGAAAACCAAGATGACTTCGCAACCTTTCCTAAGGCATTACACTGAGGTGGGAGTTAAGCAAGGCTTATTCTCAGACAGTGTGGGCGCCCTGGGAAAGATGCATGATACTCTTGTAGCGGCTGCACAACCTGCACTTATTGGTAGAAACATCATCAAGGTGTTACCTACCACTGAAGCAATGGAGCGCTTCCCACTAGAAGTTAATGCAATTGCTTATCGATTTGCGGAAGGTGCCAAGACACGTCTTAGCGGAACCAAGAACACAACCGTTGACATCTACACCGACATTGTCGCTGAAGCTAGTGAAGAGTGGACCAAGCAGTTTGTAGAAGATGCAACTTGGAACGTCATGAACGCAATGGTGCAAAAAGTTGGTCGGGCTTTGGGTAAAGATGAAACTCAGAGAATCTTGGCTGCTTACGCAGCGGTTGCTGCTGGAGACCTTGCTGGGGGCGGAGAAGTTGCTGGAAGCACCGCGGTCCTAAGCTGGGCTTTGCTGTTGGCTGCACACAATGCAGTTGATAACGCTGACTTTTCACCCAAAGTGTTTGCTTGCAGCGCTCTTGGAAAACACCAATTGCTAAACGACGACAAGTTCATCAAATCAGTTTACCTGCCAAGCGACTCAGTTGATATGGCGCATGGAGGCATCGGTAACGTTTTGGGTATGTCGGTTCAGCCAAGCACTTTGGTGCTTAACTCAACAGCCTACGCAATCGACACCGATGTTGCAGCAGTAATGCTGCTTCGACGCGACGTAACAATTGAGGACTGGTACGATGCCAAAACTGAAAAGTACGGCGTTCGGGCCAGTACTCGCTTTGGCTTAGGTATTCTGCGTTCCTCTGCTATTTCACGCATAACGGGCATTAAGACGTCTTTGACTTAAGCTGGGATCTGGTGTCGGCTCACTCTCTGGTTGACCATATGGGCAAATGCTCCAACTGCGGTCGCGAGTACCACTCAAACCATAGTGATGTAGTGGTTTGCGACTGTTGGAAGATTTGTCCACTTTGCGACCAGGAGATGGAGTCCTACACGCCTGATCTGGCGCCAAAGTCATACGGCTTAGATGGCAAACGTGACCTACAAATCCTCAAAGTCTGCTATAATTTGGCTGGGCATTCTGGCCATTCCCCCCATTTTAGTATGTTAAAACCTGTTGAGGTTGAATTGCAATGAAGAAAAAGCTGAAAGCGCAGTTTGAGCTTACGAGGGTTTTGTTAGCTGAGCTTAGCTGTGAGCCTTGTTGTTTCTCGATTTTGGAGAAGCGTGTTTTGGTTAAGGCTGGAACTTACGCAACTGTTACTAGTCTGCTTTATTTTCTGCGTGATTCAGGGTTTATCGTAAAGGGTGCTTGTGAGAATCGGGCGCCTTACAATATTTCGGTTAAGGGTCGCTTGCTTTTGGAGGCTTTGTCTTGAATAAGGTCTCCGCTAAGATTAGGGAGTTTTTGAGTTATTCGCCTTCAGGTGTAGCTTCTCCAGGTGGAACCACATTTTATGAGACTTCAGATATTCCGCTTGCCAAAGTTATGGAGCTCTACGAGAAAGATACAACTTGCAAATCGAGTGTTGATTTGTTGGCGGCTTCAGCTGTCAAGCGATTTTATACGACTTGTGCAGCCGAGAAAGATTATCCAGATGCAGCTAAAGCTAAGGAGGCCGTTGACGATTTTTGCGAAGCCGACGGTGTTAATCTTGATGGTTTGTTACATGATATGGCTATTCGGCTGATTGCTTGTGGGAACGATTTTTGGTTAAAAAGATCGCCCGAGAAACTAGCAGAGTTTGTGCGTATTCCTATTGATTCAGTTGAGAAAATCAAGCTTTCAAGTGTTGAGGGCTTAAAGATTCCCTACAAGGTCGAAGGATATCAACTGAAGGCTTCGTATCGTGGATCTATTGGCGATAGTTTGAAGCCTGAAGCTGTTTTGCATTGGAACATCAATCAGAACTTCAACTCGGGTTTTGGCGTTGGGCTCTTGCAGGTGCTCTTGCACACTTTGTCAATTGACAGCAGTAAACGTCCTGCTTATGCTTGGATGAAGGCAAAGATTGAGCGTTTGATGCCTAAGATTTTTGAGAAATATGCGGGTCCAGATGTTGTTGTGGGGTTGCCTGGAGCTAAGCCTGAAACTATAGAGAAGTTTGAGCGGGCTGTTAAGAATCGTCCGGAAGAGGGCGTTTGGCTATTTCACGGGCTCAAAGACGCGAATGTTAACGCAGTGTCAATTGACCCCAGAGCTCAGGGCTTCACGTATTACATTGATCACATGGTCAACCAGTTCTACCTTGGTTGTGAGACGCCTTTGCCCAGGTTATTCAGTACACCTGGTTTCACTGAGGCTTCAGCTCGTGCAGCATTAGAGTTGCAGGATATGCTCATTGACCCAATCCAGCGGATGATTAAGCGCCGTGTTGAGCGGGAGATTTTCAGAGTAATTGTTTTGCAAGCAGGATTTGATCCAGTTAAAGCAAAGATTCGTTTGAATTGGGGATCACCTGAGTCTCCAGAAATTATGGCTACTGATTTGATTTCTGCTGCATCTGCTTCCGCTGGGTCTTTGCCGCTTATTCGGGCTGAGGAGTTTCGTAAGAACGCGGTCAAGATTCTGGGTTGGGAGCTTTGGGATGACTCGAATGCCTCTAAGGCTCCTGCTGCAGGTGCAAGTAAAGTTAACCCTGATGGCAATGGAGGTGGTTAGTAGAAATGAAAATTGGAAATGTAACAATTGATGCGTCCGATGTGGGGAATGGCTGCTTGATAATTGGAACTGGCATTGCATTCTATGGTGCAAGTGCAGGTAATCCTCTGTTTGCTGTTGAAGCTCTTGCTGTTGGTGGAGCGCTTAAGGCGGTTGCGTCAGCGATCGATAATTACCTATTCAAAAAATCAGCAGTTGCAAAAGCTCAATAATTTTCCTTTTTGGCTCGCCATAGCTCACTTGTGGGGTTATGCGAGACTCCAAGGCAAGGAAAAATAATGGATTACTGCGATGCTGCTGATGTGAAGGCTCCTCTTCAGATTGACTTAGCGGAGACTAAGTTCGATGCTAAGTTGGCAGATTGCGTCACCAGTGGCAGTGCTTTGGTTGATGGGTTATTGAAGCCTAAACGATTGACTGTTCCTGCCGTTGTTCCTCAGCTGGTTAAGGATGCGTCCAAGTTCTTTGCCGCCTGGATGTTTAGGCGTTTTAGTGATCCAACAGGCGCCGAGGCATTTTGGGTTGAGGCTAACAGATTCTTGGATGCCTACGTTGAAGCTGAATCCGAAGTTTATGTGGGGAGCGCCTAATGATTGAGTTTAGCGTCACATCAAGCGGCTTAGAACTTAGAGAATTAGCCCAAAAACTCAGCGGGCCTCTTAAGCAAAAGCTGATTGAACGGGTAACCGATATCGCATTTGCCGCAGCGTTTTGGGGAGCCCCAGTTAAAACTGGATATTTAGCCAGCACAGTTTACAAGCAAGTTTCAGACAGCGAAGGAGTTGTCGGCGTGGCTGCTTCCTATGGTCGAGTTGTCGTAGAGGGCTCAGCTCCTCATGAGATCCGCCCAGCGAACGGCGAAGTTTTATCTTTCATGATTGCTGGAAAAAAGATTTTCACGCCAATTGTGCATCATCCCGGAACTAAGCCTAATCCGTTTATGCAAAATGCGCTTGAGCAAGCTCAAAGCAAAGTTGACGCTACTTTTGCAGAGTTGTGGCTTCAGTTGGTGAGTGGCTAAACATGCCAAAGTTTTACGATAGTTACAAGGCAGTTTTTGATGCGATTAAGGCTGCTTTGGTCTATGTGCCAGCTGTTCCCGAGGTCCCAGCTGTTCCTGCTCATGATGAGGTTCCAGAGGTTCCTGCTATTCCTGAAGTGCCGGCTCATGGAGTCTCAGAATTAAAAACGGTTCTTGTCGGCGAACAGTTTACCTTGGATAGGCTCCCTAAGGCAACAATCAATCCGATCCCGGGACCGATTTCGCCTCTTAGCCGTGACAATTTCCTGAGCGTTATTGTTCGCGGAGTTATCACAGTTGCCATCCAAGAATACAAGCCCAAAGATTGGTTCACAGATGTGATCTTGCCAATGGGCGCGGTCGTCGATGCTATTCTTGCCGATCGCAAATTGGGAGGCGCCGCTAAAGATTGCATAACCACTGAGTTTGCTCCTGGCGAGATCAAGTTCAAAGATGCAATTGGAAAGGATCGCCTTCTGTATGGGGGCGATATTTTCTTTGAGGCTACAGTTTGGTTTAGTCCTACCTGAGTTTACTGGTAACCTTGTGTTATGAGCAAGTTACAACAAAAAATATGGAGAACGAAAAAAATTGAGTACACCAACAGTAAATACCTATTTTGGAAGAGACGCGCGATTCTACAAGGGAACTACCCTTGTTGCGCATACGACAAGTTTGAACGTGAAAGCCTCAGCTCAACTGATAAAGATTCGCAGCAATGATTCGCTGCAGCCAATTAAGACTAAAGTTGGGGAGCAAACGTTTACTTGGAGTGTCGAGCGGCTTTTCACTGGCAAAGAATGGTTAGATTCGTTTAAGACTGGGGCTGTTTTTGACATTGTGTTTGCTCCGGATGGCGACGATGCAGGAGATGACATTGAGACTTGGAAGGATTGCGTAATTACAAGCGTTGAGCGGAAGACTGCTGAGGGCATTGTTGAAAACATCGGCGGTGAAGCTACAACTGTTGAGTTTCCTACTGGCGGGGCTTGATCGGATTGGATTCAAAAGAGTTAGCGAAGGCTCGTAATAGTCCTGAGAATCAAAAGCGTTTGGAAGAACTAAGGAAAATTGCTGATGCTGAAGACGCCAGGCGCTTTGAAGTAGCCAAGACCTTTGATCCTGTTGCTTTGATGGCAAGAGCAAATGAGATCCATGAAGTAGTTCACCCTCAACTGGGGGTAATCCGGTTTGGGGAGCTAAAACTCAGTGACTCAGAGCTTATCAGTAAATGTAAGGAAAAAGACGACCGAAGCGCGATGGCAGTTTACCTGATGCTCAAGAAAGCTTACCCACAAATGCAAGACTACACATCTGAGACCATTAAGGAATTCTACAAGACGTTTCCAATGGTTGAGGGCACGGCATTGCTGCAGTTCTTTCTTTCGCAACCCTGTTTTTTAGAGGAAAAATCAGTCAATGGATCCGAACAAACGCGAGCGCATACGAGTTAGGATTGGTCCTTCACAATTTCCAGCAGTTCAACTTTGAATCCATTCGAAGCCTGACACTACTCCAATATGAGTACCTGGCCGCTTGGGCAAGAATACATACAGAAAAAGGAAAGTAACCTAGATGGCTAACCCAGAAATAGAAATTAAATTAACTGCGATCGATGAGGCAAGCGACGTTATAGCTGCGGCTTCAAAAAAAATAAGCGCCAACGTCGATGAGGTTTCAAATTCTCAGAAGGAACTGTCCGCTAGCGTTGAAGGTTCTTTGTCGCCGTTATCTGATGATGCTCAAGCTCAAGAAAAGGTAGGTAAATCAGCTAAGCAAAGCGAGGTTTCTTTGAGGTCGTTTACCACGGGGATTTCGGGTGCTGCGACTGCTTCTTTTAGTTTGTATGGAGCTTATGACAGAGTTAATGAGGCGGAAATTAGCCTTGACCGTTCTAATTTGATAGTTAAGTCTTCTACCAAGGGGGTTGAAGATGCTCATCGGGCAGTTTCAGACGCAATTGTCAAGCATGGAGCCAATAGCCAGGAGGCTGAGAGAGCTGAAGAAGCTTTAGGGATTGCCGAAGACCGCTTAACTTTAGCAAATGAACGCTCCCAACAAGCCCAAGAAAACGTTAACAAATCAATAATGTCCGCTGCTCTTCAGGTCATCCCGACGTCAATTACGATGGTTGACAGTTTAAGTAAGGCTTGGAAGAATTTTCCCGATATGACGGGCGTTTTGACTACGCTTGGCACCAACATTACTATGGTGGGGAATAAGGCGTTGGTTGCTTCGGTTTCTGTAGCGGGGTTTGTGGGAGGTTTTGTGGTTGGTTATGAGGCGATTACCCAGTTTGGTGATGCTTTGGGTCCTGCGGGTCGGGCTTTGATGGTTGTTGTTCCGGCTATTATTGCGGCGGCTGCGGCTGTTTGGATGCTTATGGAGGGTTTGACGCTTGGTACAGCGACAGTTGCTCTTGTGGCTTCTGGTATTGCTGTTGGTGCCATGGTTGCAAATATTAGCAGTTATGGCAATGCGTTGGGGCAAGGGGCAAAAGTTCCTGCAATGGCTGCAGGTGGAATTGTTGATTCTCCTACTTTTGCTTTAGTTGGTGAAGCGGGTCCAGAAATTGTTATGCCGCTTTCCCAGTATGAAAGTCAGAGAAAAGAAACCTCAAAGACTCAAGCAGACACTCCTCGACAAATCATTACAGTTGATGTGGGCGGCTTGCATTTTTATGGTGACATAGCGGACTCCAAGTTCCTTGAAAAAGCGGCTGAGTACACAGCTGACAAAATATCGGATGCTGCAAATTTGAGGAGGTAACCTGAAACGTCTGAGCAAACCATACTTGAGAGCCTCAAAAAACAGATAACCGACAATTACGGTTTTGGCTACCCCGAAGGCGATGGATTCGGAAATCAATTCAGGCTTTTCACGCAAGCAACAGTAAGTCGAGTTTCTGTAAAAATGAGTAAACAAGGAACGCCGACCGGCTCAATGGTTGCCCGTCTATACACAAGCGATGGAGACTTTGCAAGTCCTTACGCCTATGCCGACTCGTTAATTGCGGAAAGCACCAACTCCCTCGACGTCTCTACCCTATCCGAGAACCCAGTGGATGTAGATTTCGGCTTTAACGATATCGTTCTTTCTCCTGGAATTTACTTTATTGTAGTTTTCTCAAGTGCCATTAACAATGAATCGGGTTACATTCGCTTGTTAATGACCGACAACGCTGGACCTCAATTTGGGTACATTACAATATGGGACCGCGAAAACTCAAGATGGCAGTCCTATTATTGGTGGGATTAGAAAATGCCGTTTGGAATATTGCTTGGAATTTTTGGACAAAACTCTCCGGCTTCAGGATGGCAAATTAACGATATCGTGCTACCTTATGGACCTGCAAAATTTGGGTTGACAGGAGCTGCGAATGAGTCGGAAATAACTCAGAGTGGCGAGGAGCCCATTATTACCATCGACGGCTTAAATGGAACAACTTTGGCGTTATCTGGAACAATAGATGACGACACTAAAACTGACGATCAACTTTGGAGCGAAATTCTTTCTCCATTGCTTGACTTGCGCGGAGCTGAAATCACACTTGTCTGCCCCATCTCAGCGCTGAATGGATTCTGGACACTCATAGATTTTCAACCTTCCCGAGACAAATACCTCAAAATCTACGACTACACCCTCCGCTTAAAGAAATCCTGCCTAACTGTGGTTTTGAATTCTTCAATTTACGAGGATTAAAAATGGTTCTCCAAACTGGAACCTGGGAGATAGAATATTTCGATGAGGATTTAGATAGTTTTGTTCCTATTCGAGCGGAAATTGATCAAGTAGCAGATGAGCTCAGCGGTGATTCAAACGCTTCTTTCTATTTGCCAAACACAAACTTTAATCGGGATTTAGTGGACAGAGGTGTTCTCGTCAATGTTTACTTTAACGGTTGGCTTCAATACAGCGGGATCCTTTCTGCGGCTGATGTGTCGAGCACAAAAATCAAAGCCGTTCTCTTAGACACCGCTATTCTGATGTTAGACGAAGCCGAACCAGTAACCGACGTCTACGATCAAGTTCCAGCAAACGAGATTTTAGCTGACGTTCTCAGTAAAACACCTGGCACATCAATTAATCTTGGAGCATGTCCAACTGCTGAAATAAGCGTAGTCTTTTACAAGGCAAACCGCTTGGATATAGTCAAATTCGTAGCTGACGCAACCGGCTTGGAATATTGGCCTACGAATGGAGCCACCATTAACATTGGGCTTAGAGGTAATAATTATTGGAATTGTCCAGAACGGCTATTCATTAGTAAGCGTGGTCTTGACCGATCCAAAATAGCTGACAAAGTCATAATACGTGGAGTCAATCAATGGGGTCAACACTTAACCGGGGAAGCTGGGTATTCAGGTTGGATAGGGGCAAGAGTTAGAGTTTTCAACGAAGACACTCCAGCTGATCAAACAACACTTCAGAACATAGCCGCGAAAAAGCTCGTTGAGCTGCAAAGCGATTCAACTGGGACACCGATATCGACGCTTATGACCATGGGCTACCAATACGGCGTTGGAGACTTCATCAATATTTATCGACCAAAATACATGCTTCGGGGCAATTGGTATCGCATCGTGCAAATGGCAAAATCCAAAATCAAGGTTTCTATGCAGCTTGATAAGCCTAGGCAAACAGTTGAGAAAACCATTGCTGATTTGCGTAATTGGGAGAAAAACGGCATCTACTTACCGGGCTGTACAAGCTGGAGCATCAATCTTCAAGGGCTCTTTGGACTGTACCATTTAAACGAAGGAAACCCCTCAACAGTTGCTAAGGATTCAAGCCCAAGAGACACGCCAGTCGACGGAACAATAGTTCATGGATCTTGGCAAATGGGACCTGTATGCCAAATGCTAACTCTTGCTGGAGACGGATACATAGACATTGGAGACAGCATAAGCTTCAGCGAAACAAACGCCTTCAGTATAGGCGGATGGTTTAGCCCATCACAACTAAACAGTACTCACAGATACTTGGCGCATAAAGATGGACAGTTCTCATTGGGTTACATCGAGAACGTGCTGCGCTTTACTTTCACCGCTTCCGATCTTGGAGTGCAAACTTTTGATTCTGACGCTGGAAAAGTCAAAGCTGGCGGTCGCCTATTTGTGATGATAACTTTTGATGGTTTAACTGTTAAAATGTACATGAACGCGCAACTCCATAAATCGTGGAGTCATCCCTATGCTCTAAACGCCTCGGCAAATCATGTTTACCTTGGGATGTTTCTTCAAGGCGCTTTAGCCGAAATGATGCTGTGGAGCCGTGCCTTAGTTGATCAGGAGGTGCTTGAGCTCTACTTTTTTCCCCTTAATCGAGTTGTTCAATCGCGGGGTGGCGGAGGAGCTTGAAGTTGCAGAGCTTAAGCGGTATTTCAATTATGGCTTGGATGTTCCGATTACGGTTAAGCGGCACTTCAATTACAATGTTGATGTTCCAGTTTCTGTTAAGAGGCATTTTGTTGATTCGTTGGATGTGGCGATAAATGTTGAGAGGCATTTTGCGTTTAGCACAGATTTTGAGGTGGATGATACGCCTGCAGGTGTAGTTTACCCGTTTGCAGGTGCGATAGCTAGTATTCCTGCTGGATACTTGTTATGCGACGGTTCAAGTTTGCTTAGAGCTTCATACCCGGCTTTATTCAATGCGGTAGGAGTAATTTTTGGCGCTGCTGATGGCACTCATTTCAATCTTCCAGACTTTAGGGATAGAATGTTGATTGGGGCAAGGCAGGATGATTCTGGAGTGCCGAAAACTAATGTTACTGGGGTTTTAACTGCAAATGGCGGTTCAATTACTCTGATACATTCAGGAGCTTCAGTGACAAGAGGCACAAGCGGCGTCTCAGTTGGCGCTCATGCTGACCACGTGCACGCTGGTCCAGCATCCCACACATTAGTTTCTAACAAACAGGGGTCAGGTTCAGGTTCAGTGGTGACAACAAATACTCATGGCAATACTGGAAATCCAACTGGTGCCCTCAACCATTCGGTTAATGAGCCTAACGGTGGCGCTGGACATGATCATGGCTTCACGCAGCCAAGTAATCACACGGCTATCCCGCCATATTTTGCAGTAGTTTATATGATTAAAACTTGAGGCTAAAAAAATGGTTACAACACCCATAATAACTTTCATCTCAGACCCAAACGAACCTGACTTATACAACGATGTTACTGATTTTCCCAACCCTTTCACAATGAAGATTCCAATAGGAATTGCAAACACCCATCCCTCCGCAACACTGTACTTTAGAGTGTCAATTGTTTCTCCTCCTGCAGCCTATTCTGTTTCTTCCACAAATCTGGGGTCCTTGGTGTTTGGGACAAGCGGAATATTCACGTTTGCTCCTGTTCGTGCTTTGCCTACTTTAACGGCTGGAGAATACGATGAAACCTTGACGTTTAGAGTTGATGCTTACACTGATTCTGGATACTCAGCCGCCTACGCCAACCAAACTTTGAGCGTAACTATTCACCATTTCAACCACACTGATGGTTCTTGGACAGTAATAGCACATGACACATTTGACGATGGAGGAACCAATGGTTGGGCAACTTCTGGAACTTATGTCGAGGCAGGAGCATATGCCTTTTTCGCAGAACGACAAACCACTCTTGGATTTTTATCCTCGCCCTACGCTATGCACGTTTCAGCTCCCATTACTGGAAAAGGCTACAAAAACTATAACACTAACGGCTACTCCAAAGCACGTTTCGTCTATCATGTCAGAGAAGCAGTATATCAAGGAGTTTACCATGCTTCTCACAATTTAATGATCAATTATGTAGTGAAAAAATATCTCTCGTTTTTGCTACCTGACAATCAATGGTGCAGATTAGCCTTCAATATGCCAATTGGAGCCTCAATAGAAGTTGCTTGCAGTGGACAATACAATCCTTCAAATGATCCAGCGTATTTTGCTCCCGGTATTGATGAAATTTGGGTTATTGCGAAGTGAAATTATGCCTGAATACAAAACTGTTCCTTTAGACATAAAACAGGGTTTAAAGCAACTTATTGAAAAAACGCTTGAAATAAGTGCGCTCAATGAAGATGGATGGTTGCCTGACAAATTTTACGGCGAAAACGGCATAAACACCATTGACAACGCAATATATCGCCACTTCATCAGGTATAGCGAAGAAGAAAAACAAGAGATCCTCAACAACAAGAAAAACGCTGAAGTTTTGTTGGAGCCAAACCTAAACTCAACAGAGGAAACCTACAAGATCACTGCAGTTTTCGAAGGTAAAACAATCATATTTGAAAACTGCAAACCCAAAAAAACCTAGCAAATATGTTATACATATTCCCTATTTTTTCTAGCGATTACCTTCAATGAGAGCAAGGTCTTAAGATTTATTCAGTTTCTTAAAACAACTTTTCCGTTTAAGAGGGGCTAAGTGATTTAGTAAAATTTTTGGATACCGTTGTAATAAGCTCTGGATTAGCATGCGAATCGAAAGCATTATCCAACATGTTTTTGGCTTTTTATTTTCTTATTTTGTCTCCAGCCAATAATTAATGCAATTGTCGAAATTACAACGGATAGAGTTATCAATGGTATTAGATCTGGAACTGAAGGAGTCAAGGGTGGAACGCTGTTTTGAGAGGCACCGAGTGCATAAATTTTTCCGTCGTTTGAACCAACATAAACTATCCCGTTGGCAATTGCGGGAGAAGAGTATACTTCACTCCCCGTAGTATAGGTCCAAACAGTAGCACCCGTGCTAATGTTCAGAGCGTAGATCATGTGTCCACTGGAGGGTTTAAAAATGGATCCCCCCTCGTCCGAGCCTACAAAAACCGTGTCGTTTGCAACGGCTGGAGAAGAATAACGAATTGAACCAACCACATGATTCCATAGAAACGCTCCAGTTTTTGCGTCTAAGGCTGTAACTCCCCCAGATTGAAGCAGACCGAATGTGCCCCCTAAAGTTGTAGATACATACACTACTCCGTTGGCAACAACAGGCGTCGAAAAGGAAACTCCACCCACAACACTACCACTCCAGACCAACGCTCCATTGGATGCGTTTAGAGCCTGAATTTTTTGTGCCGATAATCCAACATAAACTAATCCGTCACTTGCCGAAAGAGAACAAGACAAAGGATAATCGCCGCCCGATGAAGACGTGCTATTATCAAGTCTAATATGATGGGCCCAAGATGGTTGGCCTGATTTTGCATTCAAAGCTATCACATCCCCTGCAGAAGTCCCCAAATAGATTTTGTCGGCATAAACAGCTGGAGAAGATGATAACCAAGAACCAGGATTGTATTTCCACGAAAGATTGCCTGTTAACTGGTTAAAAGCATACAATTCACCGCCAAAACCCGAGTCGGTCACGCCAATGTAAACTAAGCCGTTTGTTACAGCTGGGGCAGATATCTCGTTTGGGTAAACAGAAGTTGTTGGGCTACTCCAAATTAAATCACCACTAGAGGCGTTCAGAGCAAATACAGAGTGGCTATGGTAGCCTCCGATGTAGACTACCCCGTCAACTACAGCTGGCGACGACTGGACGGGACCATACGTGTTGTATTTCCAGATTAGGGAACCGTTGGCGGCGCTCAGTGCGTAGACATAACCGTCGTCTGACCCAACGTAGACTGTTCCATTGACGACTGCGGGAGATGTTTTTACGGCGTCATTCGTTTTGTACGTCCAAAGAATTTGGTTGGTATGAGGCGCTGTGGAGGTTGAGTAGCCTGTGTGAGTTGGGTCATGGTTAAACATAGGCCAGTTGTTATCCATAGGAGTAGTGGTTATTGATGCTCCTATCGTAAGAAGGTGAAGGGAGGCTACAAGAATTAGCAAGATAGCCAAAAAAAGTTTAGTTACTCGACTCAATTAACTCCTCTATTTTGTTTACAGGAAACGATTGCTTAAATATTTTTCGCAATTGCAAAGTGTTATTAAAAAAAAGAATTGGTTTAACAAAATTTAGCCACTGGGGATGATTGGGGTTTTAGCGACTGGGTTAAACAAATTTGTCTGAGGTAGTTGAGCTGATGGGATTAAGGAATTATAGAGAAAACCATCTGTATAGCTGCTAAGTTGAGCTATAGGGGCTGGATTGTTTATTGTGGCATCTTTATACGTTGAAATTAATCCCTTACTCGTGGTTATGTAGCCAAGCCTATTGATAAGTGTTACTAAGACGGGACTTGATTTTGCTTGATTTAGATTGCGTCGCAGGCTGGTCTATTTTGACTAAAAACACTGCTTCCGACAGGTATTGAATTGATAGATAAGGAAAAAGAATGAAGAAGAGCTTGAAATGCCGCCATTTGAGTGTTTACATGAGCTTATCTACATAAAATAATTTTGTTAAAATTGTGACGCATTGAAAAAAATGGTTTGGCGCAGGCGAAATCTCTGTTATGGTAATTGCTGATTTTCCTTATTGCGTTAAAGTTGTTTGTTTTTCATTGTGTTTTTTACTTTGTTTAGTATTGATTGTTGTTTTTGGGTAAAATGGCTTTTTAATGCTTGGTTTCAGATTGTAGTTTGTATTTGATGTCTTGGTTGGTGTTGCAGCGTGAAAACTGTTAGTTTAGAGGGGTTGTTAGAAAAGTTTTCTGGTCGTGTTTCAAAGTTGCCAGTTGAGTTTCAGACGATATTTTTTGAAGATTTGGAAACTGCAGTTGAGCATCGCTTGAAGGTTCTTGAGAACGCTGTTTGATTTCGGGGTTATGTTTTTTGAGTAAGAGTTCTTTGGTTAGTCAATTGGAATCGTGCAAGCCCGGTGATTTAGTTTGTTGTATGTGGACTGATGCAAGCATTGGTAAGACCAGCACTAACGGCGGAGTCATCGATGTTCCGGTTCGGAGTTGGGGCATTTTTGTGGGCGTCTTTGGTAAACGTAAGCACATTATTTTGGCTCAAAACAGCTTCGAGTACGCTGATGGCCTTTGTGATCTGGATTATACTGCAATTCCATTGGGGTGGGTTGAGGATGTGCAGATTATCGCTGCGCGTTATACTCCTGAGGACGCGGTGCGTAGTTTAGTGTCGAGTTTTGTAAGATGCGATGAAGAACAGAAGAAATCGTTTAGTCGCTCTAATCGTCCAAGGGCGTTTTTTCAGCGGAGGTTAAGCATCCATGGCTGGCCCAGTTAGCCGTTTAAGAAGTTTTATTCGCGTTTGCTTTACTCGCAAATGCGTTGCTGACGATAAGACTCTAGCGATTGCCCAAGATACCACACGCAAACGGAGGCGTAATCGTAGTGTGCCGCCCAGCGAGCGGTTTGTTTGGGCTATGCTTGTCTTGATCGTTGCGCTGGTGGGTTTAGTATCTATTGAAGTTGCTCTGGTTTTAGTAACTGGCGCCGTTAACAATGGGATCCTAATTGTGATCAGCGGGTTAGTCGGTGCCTTGGCAAGCAGATTTCTGGAGGCTAAACGGTAGTGCTTAGCCAAAAACAACTCTACCAAGTGCTAAAGTTTCCTAAGCATCTGCAGGTTTCCTTAACCAGCTTGCTAAAGTTGGGTTTGGCATCAGCTGATCAGGTTGCTGCCGTTACTGGAAAAGCCCGTGCAGTTGAGAGTTCCTATCTAAATCAGTTAACTGTTATGCACATTGTCCAAAAAGAGCATCATGGTCGCACGGTGTTTTTTAGTGTTGATTTGGAGGCTCTGGACTGGTGAAAGGTAAGCCCTGGTCTGTTGAAGATGAAAAAAAACTCAAGGATTGGGTTACCTCAGGGGTTAGTGTTGATGCTCTTGTTTTCAGCTTTGATGGGCAATATACTAAGGATGCTATTTACAAGAAAATGGAGCGTTTAGGTTTAGAAGTAGTCGACGAAGAGAAAAAAAACATCTCGACTACTACTTCTCTTGAGCTTGAGTTACCAGCTGAGTTGCCAAGTGTTGAAGAAACCTTATTGAAGCTCTCAGCTGCCTTGAAGGCTCTGGAAAAGCCGGGGCTGGAAAAAAACGAAGTTTTGCGGTTGCGAGGAATTATTGCAGGCGCCAAAGTCTACAAGGAACTCTTAGCAGATTACATGAATTACCGAGGGCTGGAAGTGAAGCTATTGGAGCTTAAGAAGAAATATGAGTAGCTTCCAAAGAAAACCCAAGGCATTTCGCCCAAATAGAATGTTTAAGGAGCTTGCCCTGCTTGAAGAGAAAGCTTTAGCTTTTGAATCAAAACAGCTAAGCAAAGTGGAGACTCTAAAGACCGACCCGCTAGAGTTTTTTCGCCAAGTGCTAGGAGTTGAGCCGACTGATTACCAAAAAGAACTCATTGAGTTATTTCAGAAGAATCAGTTTATTGCTGCCCGATGGAGCCGACAGTCCGGCAAGAGTTTTACGACGTCGGGGATTTTGCTTGATTATGCGTTAGCGAATCCTAATTTCTACATTGGTGTGGTTGGTCCTTCGTGGCGCCAAACAAAATTGGTAATAAGAAGAATCGGGGAGTTTGCGCGTCGCCTGCCACCAGGCTCAAAGATTATAGTTCAGAAAACAAAGATAACATGCCCAAATGGCAGTGTTATTGAAGCTTTTCCGAATAATCCTGATACTATCAGGGGACCTACGCTTCATTGCGTGTTTATGGACGAATGCAATTTCATCCCAAACGCCGAAGACTTGTATGATGCTGCGCTCTTCACTTTGGGAACTACCAATGGCAAATTTATCTGTACAAGTACCCCGTGGAATACTGATAGCCTTTTTTGGCGAATTTTCAATCACAAAGACTATGACGATTTTGCAAGGCATCACATTACTTGGCAGCGTGCTCAAGAACCTAATGGACCATTAAAGGTTGGGATTCTTGAGAAAATTAAGAAGCAGATGCGAGATGATCCTTCGAGATGGCGCCGGGAAATGGAGGCGGAGTGGGCTGAAGATGAAGATGTCTGGCTTTCTCAAAGTCTTATCTCGAGTTGCATTGGTACGGCTAAGAATTGTGGCGAGGACCTTCAACCATTTAATCCAGAGGTTGAGTATGAAGGCGAATTTTATGCTGGGTTGGATCCTGCGCAAACCAAGGATTTCCACGTCTTAAGCGTGATCGAGCGAGTTGACCAGAAGCTTTTGCTCAGGCACCTTAAGATTTTTCCACATCCAACCTATGACGCTTACGTTTTGGGCTACATCAAGGCGTTGCAGGATCGTTGGGGAGGCTTTAGCAAGATTCGAGTTGACATTACTCGTGAAGGTCCCAGCTTCATTGCAGATATGGAAAACGCCGGGATCGATAACGCTGAAGGCTTAATCTTTAGTTCTCCCAGAAAAAGCGAAATGGCCAGCGTGCTCAAGAAGCGCATGCAGGACAAACGCTTCTTCTATCCCTTGTTAAGTTGGGAAAAACCCTATCGGGGCGATATCTGTAACGAGTTTAACGTTGAGCGGTTTGCTTTGCGCAAGGACGGCGGATTAGCATTTAGCCATCCCCAAGGCACGCATGATGATGTTTTTTGGGCTACGGCTTTGGCAGCATTCGCAACCTGCGAGTTGGTTCCAGAGCAATTTGTGACGGTGGTGCCAAGATGAAGCGATCTTCTTTGGAGATGGATGTCGCTGTTTTGCAAGCGCTTACAGCTTCTAAGCCGATGAAGCTGACTCACATAATGTACAAGGCAAATGTGAATGCCAATGTTTTGAAGAAAAAGCTCATTGTGCTTGAAACGAAGGGCTTGATTAAATCAAGCAAAGTTCACAAAGAGCATTTAAAGGGACCAGCTCGAGAGCGAAAATTTTATGGACTGACTTCGGAGGGTCGGGGTGTTTTGCACAGTTACCGTTCCGTTTACAACACGTTGGGATATGTCGAGCAATGAGAGATCGCAGAAGATTTAGAATTCGAGCGTTCAAGCGTACCTATGATAGGGTAGCTGGAAAATTCAGCTTTAACATAAGCTACGAAACCCACACAAAAATAACTCCCAGAAGCCTAGTTGTAGCAGAAGCGTTCGGTTTAGGTATTGATGAGGCACAGAAGTTCAAGGTTCTTGACGCTGAACTTAAGATCGGACCACAAGACGTCGTATATATCACGGGCGATTCCGGGAGTGGAAAAAGTGTTTTGCTGCGTGCCATCCGAGCAGATCTAGGAGAGGAAGCAATTGATCTTTCTGAGGTTCAAGTAGATCCCGACAAACCGTTGATTGAGACCATCGGCGCAACTGTTGAAGAAGGGCTTGAGCTTCTTAGCCGAGTAGGATTAAACGATGCTTTCCTCTTTCTGAGAAGTTACTATCAGCTCAGTGATGGCCAGAAATACCGATACCGAATCGCCAAGCTAATCGAATCTAAGAAGCAATGGTGGCTTATGGATGAATTCGCGGCGTGCCTTGATCGAGACACTGCGAAAATTATTTCTTTTAATCTGCAGAAAATTGCCCGGTCACATGGCAAAGCAGTCATCGTTGCAACTACTCATAGTGATTTGGTTGAGGATCTCTCGCCTTCTGTAGCTGTGTTTAAGCGGTTTGGAGAAGAAATTCAGATTGAATACTTCCCTAATAATCACGTGGATGAATGCAGCTTAATTCGAGAGATGAAAGTTGAAGAGGGAACCAGGCAAGACTGGCAAAAACTCTGCAGTTTCCACTATCGCGGCCATAAAACATCCGTTGTCCGAAAATACTTCCGCCTAACTCGCGGCATGGAACTCTGTGGAGTCATAGTCTACACTTATCCGCCCCCAGCGTGTTTTGGGAGACGCATGGTTCTTCCTCGAATGTCAATGAAAGAAATCAATCAGCAACTAAGCACCATCAACCGCATTGTTATCCATCCAAAATATCGGACAGTAGGTTTAGGCGCGAAGTTGATTCGTGAGTCTCTGCCTTTGGTTGGCACGGATTTTGTCGAGTTAATTGCGGTTATGGCTAAGTATTCGCCTTTTGCAGAGAAGGCAGGCATGAAATGCATTATTCAACAGACAGAAGTGAAATCTGTTGTTAGGATCTCGCAGACGCTTTCTTCTCTGGGGTTTGATGTTCAGCTGCTGGGCAGCCAACAATACGTTAAACAAAAGATCGCTGCTTTGGATAATAAGCAACTATGTAGTGTTCGTAAGGTTTTGCTTAAGAATCCGCAACCGCGCCTAAAAAAAGAAGTAACGTCTAGCAGACATATGCCTTATGGAATAACCGCAGATTACATTAAATTCGTTGAAGCTGCCGACTCTGAGAAACTAGCCAAACTAATTAAGACTGTTGCGCTGCTACTTCAAACGAAGGTTTACCTGTTTTGGTCTCGCCAAAACATTTCTTAAGGTCCGTTGATGACAGTCCAAAGTCCTTTAGAGTGCCTCCAAATTCTATTGGCAAAAATTAGAGTAACTCTAAATTCGATCTCTCATAAAGTTGGAATAACTCAGCTATTCCTGGATACGTATCAAATGTGTTGCTTAAGGAAACATTTCTCTGAAGCAATCATCCAAGGTTCAAAAGAGAATTTGCCGTTAGCCGACACCAACCCTTCGGAAAAACAACTGATTACGAGATTGCAATCCAGAAGCAGAACCAACAAAACTGGCAAAACTCGTCAAGCTCGTCGGTTTGCTCATGCAAACCAAAGTCTACCTCTTCTGGTTCAATGGCAGTGATTAACGGCTATGGGCTTCAGCGCTGGACTCCTCGAAGTCGGCAAACACATAACAACTCCTCTAACAACAGAAACTCAAAGTACCTCAGGCAACCGTTTTTCATTGCACACACGATCTTCTATGCATTTGAAAGCACAATTCACCCATGCGCAATCCCAACCGACAACTTCGATAACGTCGCTTTAGCAACTGCAAGATCTTTAGGCACACTTACAACCCTATCAAACGAGTCCTGGAAAAATAGTGGAGATTCATACTCCATGAGTTGACGCTGAATGGAAAAGCTGTTTTGAGGCTGGATAAAAAACGTAGAAAAATTTTTAAAAACTGCTAACGACTAGAGCTAGCAGCATTTCTAAGTCTAATTTAAAACTCCGTGGAGTTCCTTAGAAGAAGATAATTTTGAGAGTGTTTCGAAACTCTTTCTTTATGCATAACATAATTGACTGACAGTAGCTCTCATAAATAAAACAACATCTTAAACAACAATTCTATAAAAAATTCTTTTTTTCTTTCAAATTGACTCAAGATAGTAAGCGAACAAGGGCAAACACCTCGCGACTTCATGCTTGATGTTTATCAAAGTCAAATGCACACCAAGATGAGTCAAGTGGATGTTTTAGCGCTCAAGAAAGAATTCAGCGGTGTAAAGTATGGCTTCTAAAGAGTAAAAGAAGCCTTAAGCTACATTAAAAAGGTTTAAACGTCGTTTTTTTAACTTTTGTTTCGCAACTTGCCGATCAGAAAGCCGCAAACATTGTCTAGTACGGATTCCGTATTGGCTTCGAGTTGTTTTCCATCTTCGGTCAAACTATAGACTTTACCCGACCGACTTTGTTGCACAACTTATGAATCCTTGCTTCTCCAAAGTAGATAGCTTGGAGTAGATCGTACTTGGACCAATCATCAAACCGAACTTTTTAACCAATTCTTTGTCTATTTCATACCCACTCATGGCATGTTTAGACAGCAAGCTCAGCATAACCACGTCTAAGAACGCCTTAACGATTCGCTCCTTACTGCCAAGAATAAACTCGTCCAACAGCATAACTACCCTCCGTTATGCACCGCTAACTACTTAGACCCAAGCCCAACGAGCCCCATTATAAGTAGCAATATTAAACACTTGCCTAACTTTTGTTCAACACTAAAACATCAAACAATTATTCTTTCCGTTAATATTAAAAATAATACAATTATTATTAAGAATATTATTTCATAATAAACACTAAAAGCTCTTCTAGCGATAAAGAGAACCAACCAAGCTACACTGCTTGGGGGCGTGTCACCGCCTGCCCTAATCGAGGGGCGGAAGAGAACAGGAAAAGAAAAATACAACTTGGAGGGCTTTAATGAAGAAATTGATATCCATTGCCATAATTGCAATATTAGCGGCGTCAGCAATGGTTTCTATAGCTAAGGTGCAAGCAAATAATTATACTGCTCGGGATGGAACTGATGGCCCTGATACGTTCAGTTATTGCATACATGACGGTACATATGGTTGGTACGATGATACGTGGGTAGTGCTAGGTATGCAAGGTAATTATGATACAAACAACCCATATCATTACTATTGGGTAAAATGGGATTGGGAAACAGGAGTTGGCGGAAGCGAAAACTGGTTTTACTGGTGGTACCCTGGATATGAGCCGCAGTTCACGTTTGCTTATGACCAGTATGGATATTGGTCAGGGGCAACGGGCAGTGCACCTGGTTCACCTATGTATATTGGTGATAGGTGGTACTGGAGTTACTATGATGCCTCAATGTACATGAATCCTGAGGCGCACAAAATGTCTGGCATGACTTACGCGATTTTCTACGACCCAGCTAATCCCGACTGGATGTGGGATATTGCTTCAACCCCAAATCCAGCCGATAACCTATTGACCGCCCATGGACTGCCTCGAGTCTATATTCAAATTCCCCCCTAAGAAGGCATAAGTATGACTGTAAAATTACGTAAAAAAAATTCAGTGCTAAAAAGAAATACGAAACGTTGTCTAGCCGTTCTTAGCATACTACTTTTCATAGTTTCACTCATTGTTTGCATCGCTTCCACATCAGCGAATACGCCGTCTGATCAGAGAATGAACGCGGCTGGACCTGAGACACAGTTCAAACTGAATATAGCCTATGCATATGTGGGACAGGATTCAAATAATGCTTCATACAAAGCAGCCAACGAGGCTCAAATGGCTCCTGTAACTGATTATCCGTCAGCGGTAGTACTTAACACCACTCGTTTGCCCGGTAATCAAATTGCAGCCTGTGACGCTATTATGGAAGTTTACAAAGTACAGCTCACCGCAGATACTGGAGTAGTTGAAAATCATTGTTACAATATAGGTACGAATTATGACCCATCCTTCTCCAATGCTGATTTACATAAACTGTTTGACCACGTATCCGATCTCAGTGCTTTATGCGACTCTGCTGATGTAAGAGGAAACTTCGGACTCAACTGGACACAAAACACATCTAGGTTGAGTCATTCAGTTGGTTCTATAGGTTGCTACTCGAATCTCACAAGGGATACTGCAGATAGTGTTAATGGTGCGAACGGATTATGGTTTGCTGGAAAACCAAACACCATTTCCGTTACTGTTCAGAGAATTGGCTATATAACAATAAGCGATGGTTCTGTTTCTGTCTACAAAGATTCATCAAGCAATGATGTGGCAACCACAAAGCAGCTTAGCAATTACGGAAGCGGATTCCTCTATAACAACTTAATGCCTGCATCTAAATTGCAACAAACAGACTTATTCCATCCCAGCAGTTAGTTTTAAAAACTTTACTTCTATCTTTTTTTGATAAACTTTAACAGGCATGAATGTTAAAAATAAAATAGAGACAAACATATATTAGCAGAATAATACGGAAAAAGATTAAAAGATTTAACAAATACTATGTCGGGTGGAGATTGAAAAATGAAAACATGGGCGTTCTTAGGTCTATTTTTCATTGTAATTTTTATTTTGTCAACAGTAAGTATGGCCAGCGCTGCCTATAAAATAAGCGCTACTATACCTGTGGGTTTAGCTCCTTGGGGCTTAACTTACGATTCGGTTAAAGGTGAGATATTTGTTGCCAACTTTTTCAATGACACGGTTTCGGTTATTTCCGATAGCAGCAACACTGTAGTTGCCACCATTCCTGTGGGAACCAATCCTGTATACTTGGCTTATGATTCAGGAACAAACGAAGTCTACGTAAGCAACAATGGCGCAGGCACAGTCTCTGTTATATCGGATCGTAGCAACACCGTCATTGCGACTATACCAGTGGATTCTAATCCTGAGAGCGTAGTGTATGATGCTGCTAAGGGTGAAATTTATGTGGCTTGTTGGGGTTCTGACTCGGTTTCAGTCATTTCCGATAGAACTCACACAGTTATCGCAACAGTGCATGTGGGCAGCAGACCCATGGACTTGGTTTTTGATTCTGCTAAAGGCACGGTATTTGTTGGGAACAAGGATTCTAGTGGCAACAGTACCGTCTCCGTTATATCAGACAATGACCATACTGTCATAGCAACCGTCGGGGTAGGAATCGGCCCGGGCAATTTAGCCTATGACCCCCGTAAAGGCCAGATTTTTGTTCCATGTGACCAGCAAGTCTCAATAATATCAGACGAAACCAACACCCTGGTTGACACCCAAAATGGATACGCAGGAGTATCTGGAGCGCATGATGCTGCAAATGGGATATCTTTCTATAGTGGGTTCAAGGACGGTACTGCTGTAGTTTGGGTGGTGTCCGATAGTACACACGAAGTGATTGCAAACCTGACGCTGCTCAAGGGCGGGGTTTCCTACGATATAGTGTTTGATTCTGAAAAGGGCGTAGCGTATGCAGGAGACGGCAACGTTACAGTATATGCGATATCTGATTCTTCTCTGCCATCAGTGTCTTATAGCCCTACCTTAAGTGTTTCTGCGTCACCAAGTCCAATCGCAACTGTACCATCATCTTCAACAGGAGATCCCGAAAACAATTCAGACTCTAAATTGAATGTCCCTATAGAAGTTATCGATGCTGTCTTTATAATAGCGGCTCTTGCCATAGTTGTTGTAGTAGTGTTGGTTATTAGAGGAAGAAAGCGAATAAAATAATCCTCAAGCTAAGCCGCAATCGCCGCCTTACTGTTGGTTTGGAGACGAACCCGCAGATAAAGCTGAGTTCAAGTAGGTTTTAGCGGTACAGACGTCTTTAGCTAGAGGTGTTGAATGTAAAACTACATAAAGCGTCAACAACAAAACTACCTCAGGGGCGTGGAATGGCAAAGCAATCGGATCTAAATGTTGCTGTGCACCAGAAAACAATCCCACCAGCCCTTTAAACCCCTTAACAGAACTCGTTGTCATAATTACGGTCGCTGTAAACGCTGCTCTATTTGCTATAGTACTGCTTTTGAGAAGAACTGATCGATAGAGGGTGAACGCCTCCAAACTGTTGAAGAAGCCCTTAATACTCAAAAAGGCCTAAATCCGCTTTTTTCTCTTTAAGCAAAGCAAGGAAGCGATAAATTCTCCTCCCCATTTCTTAGGGTCAATTTTGCTAATAGACCCCTATAGGTTCTTGAGTTGTTTCATATTCAATTTTACGATGCTTGTGACCCACGTGGATACCTATGATAGAAGTTTCAGATTGTTTGGAGGCCCAGCAAGCTATGGATAAGACTGTTGAGTCTTATAGGATGGCTTCGGATTCAGAAATTGGCCGGTGGACTGGGTTTGCTAAGGTTTTGCGTAGTTCTGACCGAGAGTTGTTTGATGAGTTTATGGATGCCTGCGAGAGTTTTGCCTTGGAGAGCAGCAATGCAACCAACCCGATAGTTTCCAAGCCTTGAAATGGCAAGTGTTTTATGCATAACCATTGTAAATCAATCTCTGACTAGAATGGCTATCACTTATAGCGAGCATGCCAAGGAACGGATGAAGCACAGAGGAATTTCAAACTCTGAAGTAGAAGAAACAATTCTGCAACCGTACTTCACATTACCATCTCGTCTTGACAGGTTCATAGCGGTAAAAAAGTATGGTGACAAATATCTTAAAGCAATCTGTGAAAAGAGCAACATAAAATAATTGTTATAACAGTCTATTGGACAAGGAGACCGTGACTTTGGTGCGAGTAGAATATGACAAAAAAGCCGACGCCATGTATATCTGGCTTAGAAAAGCCAAATATGACATTAGCGAAGAGTTGGCGGAAAACGTCATTTTAGACTTAGACAAAAATGGTCGCATCATAGGCATAGAAGTGTTGGGTGCCTCAAAAAATCTGGGCAAAGATTTAGTGATGAAGATTATTGACACCGAGAAAATAGCGGCAACAGCTTAGAAAACAAACTGGGCTTGATAGGGCTTAGTAGTTTTTTACGTCGAAAAATGGCATAGTGTCCTTAACGGTTTCTGCTTTAGTTGAGCATTTCATTTTTACTTACCTCTCTACTATGCAGCTAGGTAGTTTGTTGGGTTGCTTTTTATATGGTTTGAACGATAGGCAGGAGTCCTGCGTGATTGTCATGAAAGCGAACATGGTTTGTTTGGAGGCTTGGTAGGTTATGGGTAAGACGGTTGAGTCTTATAGGATGGCTTTGGAGTCGGAGATTGGTCGGTGGAGTGGTTTTGCGAGGGCTTTGCGTAAGCCTGATCGGGAAGCTTTTGACGAGCTTATGGATGCCTGCAGGAATTATGCTTCGGAAAGCAGCTGCGCCACTAACCCAATAGTGTTTGAACCTATGGTGATGTCAATCCTGTTAGGGCAGCAGGTTAGGATACAGAAGCTCGAACGCCAATTAAAAGTTGCATCAGAGAAAAGCGGAGAGACTACCCATGGCTAAATTTGTAGACAACAACATTCTCGATAGGCTCGATGACATAGAAGAACCATCTATAATCAGAATCTACTCCAATATAATTTACACGAAATACAAGAGAAGAGATCCATATGGTTATCCGAAGCATTTGGTGCCTGTAAGCGCACGCTACAATGAGTTGATTGTGGATTTTTTGCGCAGACCCTTGGAACAGAAGATCTGCATATTCGGTAAAACGATGTACTTAGCACTAACCCAGCAACAAAACGGAGTAACCAAAAATAAAAAAAGAAAAGCCGCCAAGAAAAAAGCTTAGCAAGCCCGCCGCATATTGAAAACTTGAACCCAAAACATATTTTGGGTATTGGGCAAAAAATTTCTTACTAAAGAAAACACCCCCAAAAAACACATAACATTTCTCCCGTTAAGCCCTCGTTAACCCATATTTTTGCTATAAAATAAGCAATTTTTAGCAAGCAAGCACTTACGCAAAATTTTACCCCAGACATTTCTTTAGAAAGAAAAATTTTGCCTCGAGCGTAGCGACCGATTTTTGTTAGGCTAATGTGATATGCAGCAACCCTCCATTTGGGCTTCTGCAGTGAAGGAGGAGGATTAAGCACAGATGACGCGCAAGAAATGCATGGGCAGTGAGCTTAGCGTTTTCATGGGTGTGGAAGCTAAGCTGAACCTCGCTATTTTCTTAATTCTTGCCGTGTCGGATTATCCGCTGAAAATAACTGAATTGCTAAAACTCTTGAACAAGCAAAAAAAGTCTAACGACACATATCATGCTAGCTTAACAAAACGGCTGCGTTGCTTAGTAAATGATGAATACCTTAAAGAAAATAAGGTGGGCCGTGAAGCTGCAACCTATGGATTAACCAATAAAGCGTTGTTAGCGATGTTTTTGGATTCAAACAATATGCAAGAAATCCTTGACAAAGCCTCGGAGAAAAAGAGAGCTTTTTTGCTTTTAGCACTTGCTAATTCTGTATTGGAGTAACTTTTAGGGCGCGAAAATTATTCACCCTATGATAATAACAAAGCCTATCCCGCCCTACAATGGGTTAGGCTTCGATTCTCTACAGCGATGTAGTACATTATCCCTAAAACCATGACAAAACCGGCACACGCGGATTCTTAAGATTTAACCAAAATCAAGAATAAGTCAGAAACAATAATTTCAAGGAAATCTCGACGCTAACTAAAAATTAACACTTCTTATTCAAAATAACAAGATGACAAACACCTCTCTAACTCTAATTTTAACATTTTTGATTAGTTTCCTTGTTAGGGTCACTGCGGAAACTCCTCAAAGGGGTCATTGCGGAGTATCCTCAATGGGGGCAGAATTCCTTTAACTTTTGGGCGCAACGTAGTTTTAGGTGACAAGAAAGTGGTAAATATTATTGAGGACTGGGATGTCCTGGCTGAGTATGCTGGAGAAAAATTGGGGTTTTATCAACTCCTTAGCAACGATGGAATCATCGAAATTAGGGTACAAACGGGCAGGATCGGCTTTAAGAAAGAGTTCGATAAAGGCGACGATCCACTCTTGATAAAGATCTTGGATTTCTGCAAGAAACGCCGCTTTATCCAAATCAGTGAAAACATGCGCGACGACCAATTCTTCAAGTAAAAGTATTGCCAGCAAGGAAAAAACCATGAGAATTCTAACGGACCCTCAAGTAAGCGAAATCAAACGCTTACTTATTGAGCTTGAGAGAAAAAGTAATCCGCGTACTGTTGCTTACGCTGAAAAAATACTATCGATTGTCCTGCAGGCTGAACAAATTTCTTTCAAGCTTGAGTGCTAACAGAGGTGGGAGGGAATGGCTGAGCTTACATCAAAACCTTCTCCAGGCATATTTGGCACTAAAGTCGGTTCCAAATCTTGTAAGTTGGAGTCTGCCCAAGGCTCCACCGGCACCAGCCCCCTAAACCCTCTACAGCAGTTAATTTTTGTTCGTTATCGGGATCATGTCTTATTTAATCGAAGTTCTGCATTGATAATGCAGCCGCAAATTAGGGAAGCTGTTGGTTGGCTGATCTACGATTGCGACCTTTACATTATTGTAGTATGGGACAAAGACGCCCAGCCGCCGACACTTCATGGTGGCGATCCGAAAGCCTCAGGTTTGGTATTGCTAAAAAGCGATATTTTGGAATTACAGACACTAAAAATCTGCCCTCTGCCATTACAAAAAAATTCAAACTGGTCTTTAAATCGCAAACAGCCTATACAAGATAGTGAGTTCGCGTTCCGACCATCGGAGCGAAAAACTCACAGAGCAAAAAGCTCCAAAGGAGAAAACTAGATTGATACAGCGCACAGCACCTTTAGCCTCCGCTATAACCCGCAACCGCAATCTCTCCGTTGAAGAACTAAAAAGCCTCAACCTACCGCTGATAGTCCAAGGCGACACTGTCACCATCGAGCGAAGCATAGACGGCTGGAAACTCAGAAAACCGATCACCATACAACTCAACAAACTCTTAGCTGCCCAAGAAAAAGGACTCGTAGACTACATCATACGCTCATGCCTAAACGAACAAACAAGCCTAATCCCATACATTTTCGAATATCAAAGTATTCTAAAGATCGCAAGGCACTTCCTACGCCACTGCTCAGCATCACAAGACAGCTGCTTAAAATACACCAGCAAAGCCAAAAAATACGCCGAATGGCTAGGCCACAACCCCGACGTAATCATCCAAGACGTCAAACCCATCGGCGCAATCCCCGACCCCATAAAAGTCCAGAGTCACTGCGAATTCTTAAGCGACTATTTGGCTCATCTTCAAGACTCCGACCTGACCACTGGAACAGTAAGCAATTACATCAAAGCTGTAAAAACCTTCTACCGCGTCAACGGCATAAAAAAAGTTGAACTCGACGAACCACTAAGCCGCAAAGTAACATACAAAGATCGGGCACCAAAACCGGAAGAAATCGCATTGATGCTAGACAAAGCCGCCGTTCGAGAAGCTTTCATCGTTGCAGCTATCGCTTCAAGCGCCTTCCGTGAAGGAACTTTTGTAAAACTCAAATATAGACACGTCAGAGAAGATTATGAAGCAGGTCGCATACCTATCCACATTCATGTTGAAGCCGCTATAACTAAGGGAAAATACCATGACTACGATACCTTCATAAACGCAGAAGCCTGCCAACTGCTAAAACTTTACCTTCAAGACAGACAACGAGGCGGAAGATCAATGCCTCCAGAACAGTTAACAGACGAATCCCCGCTCATAAGAAACAGCCAAGTTACAGACAGAGTATTAGGCGTCAGCGAGAAAACTATCGGAAAAATCGTCCACGATCTAGCTGTTAGCACTAACGTTTCTAAGAAGCTACCCAACAGTTGGATGTACAGCGTTAGAACTCATAGCTTAAGGAAATTCTTCCGAAGCCAACTCAGCACAGCAAAAATCGACACAGAAATCGTCGAATACATGATGGGCCACACAATCAACACCTACGAAGATGTGCAGAGTTTGGGAATAGAAACCCTAAGAAACCTATATTCAACAGCTGGGCTTGCGATAAGACCAAAAACCCAAGTAAACCGCATTGAGCAACTAAAAGAAATCATACGAGCCTGGGGAGGAAACCCAGAAGAAATCCTATCTAAAGACGCTCTAATTAGAGGCAACATCACTGAAACACATGACCAAACACAAAACCGCCAACTCTCCATTCTTGCAGAGAATCTTAAGCAGATTATCCGTAAGGAGGCTACCTAAATGACCCCAAAATCTAGTATTCTTTCGCACATATTCAAAGAACTACCGTCGGACCCGCCAAAATTC
>Ga0182021_10001305_pt1 | contig 28351 bp, 22 predicted proteins | sample 612E3MmetaG_FD_120493 | JGI IMG/M metagenome (GOLD analysis project Ga0182021, IMG submission 120493) | Permafrost microbial communities from Stordalen Mire, Sweden - 612E3M metaG (Illumina Assembly) | ecosystem: Environmental > Terrestrial > Soil > Wetlands > Permafrost | place: Sweden...
ACCGTCAAAAAGATGAACCGACATGCCCCCAGTCCAGCAGACCGCCGGAAAGAACGCCAGCACAATCTCTCAAACCCCAAATGCTACAAGGCTTTGGTCTCCACTTTGTCAGCCGCCCTGGCCTACGTCATTGCCTGATCAGTCCTGCGCTCGCCACCTCCCCAACTGGCTAAACCTCACCCAGGGTTCATAAGCCTTCGCAATACTGCGAAACGCATCGGTCCCCCTTACCCCCAGCTTGCTGCTGTCTTACCACTGTCTTGCCACTGCCGCCAGGTGGTGTCCGGCCAAGGGCGTGTCACTCCGTGCGCGCCGTGAATGCCGAAAACCACTCGCATTGGGGCGGCTTCCGTGCGGTGGACGGCGCGCACGGAGTGACGCGCCCTACATGCGAACGAACGTCAGCGGCTGCCGAGTGCGGACGATTGCGGTATGCCCAGGTGCCGCTCCAGGCAGCCGACCACTTCATGCAGATTCACCGGTTTGGCCAGGAAAGGCAGCCCGCCAACCAGGCCGCGCCGCACGCGAACTTCTTCCTTCGTAACTGCAGCGGTCAGGAACACGATCGGCACGGCTTTGGTGACTGGACTAGCTTGGAACGTAGCAGCCAGCTCCCCGCCATTCATGTCCGGCATCATCACGTCCAGCAGGATCAAGTCGGGACGGAATTCCCCGGCAGCGGCCAGCGCTGCCTTGGAACTGTTCTCCGTCTGGACCAGATAATCGCCAGTCTGTTCGAGGTTCAGTTTGAGCAGCCGGGTGATACTGGGCTCGTCGTCCACGACCAGGATGCGTTTCTTTTCATTGTTCATGTTTCACTCCTCATGGTTGGCCGAAGCGATCGGCGCGGGTAATCCCGCCGACCACACTCCGGCAGATTTGTCTCGAATCATAGCTTTTTCTCCGGCTCGGCTTTGAGAATCAAGGTCACCAGCACTCCCCCGAGGGGGTTATTCCGGATGTCAATCGCTCCGCCGTGCAGGTCCATAATCTTCTTCACCACCGACAGACCCAGCCCCGTGCCGACGCCGGCAGGCTTGGTCGTAAAGAAAGGGTCGAAGATTTTCGGCAAATCGGCTTCGGGTATGCCTCCCCCGGTGTCCTGCACCTCGGCCATGACCACCGGGTCGCCGGGCTTGAACTGGGCGAAGGCCGGTCCAGTCAGGTTGCGGTCTTCACCAAAGCGGCCGTGGCGGGTAGCGACCGTCAGGACACCGCCCTGGGACATGGCTTGGAGGGCGTTGATGAAGAGGTTGATGAAGACCTGTTCCATTTTGCTGCGATCCAGCCTCACGCGCGGCAGCTCGGCGTCGAGCTTGCACACCATAGTGATTCGCGAGGCAACGATCTCGCTGTGAATCAGCCAAAGCGAACGTTCAACGAGAGAGTTCAAATCCTCTACCTTCAACGCGAAATCCCTCGGACCGGATAATTGGAGCAGCTCGCGGATGATCGTATTGGCCCGATTGACCGCGTCCCGCATGTCGGTCAAAACCAGTGTGAGGTTGTCGTTGTCGCCGGGAAGATTACGGGCGAGATAGTCCAGGCCCATCAAAATGGTTTGCAAAGGGTTCTTAACTTCGTGGGCCACACCTGCGGCCAATGTGCCGACCGATTCGAGTTTGGCGGCCTGGATCAACTGCAATTGGGTTGCCTGCAATTCTTCGTTGGCGGTCTGGAGCTCTTGCAGGGCTGACTTCAAGGCGGCTTCGTGCTGAGAGAGTTCCGCATAGGCCTGGGTGAGCTGCTCTTCCGCCTGCTTGCGCGCCGTCAGGTCAAGATGTGAGCCGGCCATGCGGACAGGCTTGCCCGCCGGGTCGCGCAGTGCCACCCCGCGCGCCAAGATCCAGCGGTAGCTGCCGTCTTTGTGGCGAAGCCGGTGCTCCAGCTCGTAGGTCGAGGTCTGACCAGAGAGATAGGCTCCGAGACGGGCCTGAGCGCGTTCCCGGTCGTCGGGGTGCACCAATCGTTCCCAGGCGGAGAAATGGTCGTCCACTTCGTGGTCGGCGTAACCGAGCATGCTTTTCCAGCGGGTTGAGAAATAGACTTCTTTGCTAACGAGGTCCCAATCCCAAACGCCGTCGCTGCTGCCCTCAATCACCAGGGCGAGCCGTTCCTGGCTTTGGCGCAGGGCGAGTTCGGCCCGCTTGCGTTCCGTGATGTCCGAGACCAGGCCGTCGTAAGCAATGGGCCGGCCCGACTCATCCTTGTGAGGAACGGGCGTATTCCGGATCCAGCACAGCCGTCCGTCTTTGTGGATAATTCGGTGTTCCAGTGGGGGAGGCACTTCGCCCTTCAGGACCCGCTCGGCTTGGGTCGTCACGACCGGGCGGTCTTCACTGCAGATCATGCGGTACCAGAGAAACGGGTCGGCGTCGAACTCCGCGGAGGTGTAACCGGTGACAGCCTCACAACCCGGGCCGTGAGAAGTTGTCACCGCCCGTCCCTGGGCAACGGTGACGGTATAGACATAGTCCGTCACCGACGCGAGCAGCCGCGCATACCTTTGCTCGACATCTTTGAGGGCCTGCCGAGCGCGGCTGGGGTCCTCGACGACAAAAGTTGTGTTCATGCTGGGCGTGGCGAGGGCGATTGCGCCTGACCCGCTTCTTCAGGTTGCTCGCAAAGGATGTTCCTGGCCATCCGCGCGAATCCGTTGTTGTTGTTTAAACCGCACATCATTAAACGTTCCAACCGTTGCCTGCAGCCCCAACACCGCTCGCCCCCCCCCGGCGGAAAGTCGGCGAAGCTGCTGGCCGGTCACGTTCTCACATTAGCATCATTTACAGTTATTGCAAACAATACTTTTGTACCCTCCCACATTGGGGGGGCGCCGGCCAAGCTCAACGCCAGCCAGTTCAGCTTCACTATCTCCGCCACGCCAGGCAGCCGCTTGCGCGTGCTGACTTCCATAGACCTGGTCAATGGGGCCGAGGTGGGCCGCATCACCAATGCCAGCGGCACCGCCATCTTCATGGATTACAGCGCGACCAATGGCCGGCAATTCTACCGGTTGCAGTCCTGCTGAAATGGGAAACGGTACATGACTGCTGTGCCTTTTTCCAGTCACAACAGGTTTTCTGTACGCGGGCGTTTGGCGCATTCGGTCAGATTCTCATCGTTTCAAACAATCTCTTTGACTTTTAGTTTCAATGTATTAATTGTTTAGTACACATAGGCGAACAAGCGCCCGGTTCTTCTGGAAGTTTGTTCTACCGTTATGCAATTGAGAATCTCAGTGCAGGATGGCGCGCCGATCTATCAACAGATCGTCGAACAGGTGAAGTATCTGGTGGCCGCCGGACGGCTGAAGCCCGGCGATGATGTCCCGCCAATCCGCGTACTGGCGGAGCAATTGCGGATTAATCCCAACACTGTGGCGCGCGCCTATCTCGAACTCGAACGGGAGGGGATCGTCACCATGCGGCAGGGCTTTGGCACCACGGTGGCCCAGGTCAAGACGCTCCTGCCCCGGCGTGAAAAGCTCCGTCTCCTGGCCGAGCCGGCCGACATGTTGTTGACCAATGCGCGGCACCTGAACGTGGGATTGGAGGAAGTCATCACCCTCCTGCGCGAGCGGGATGCCGCCATGCAGCCGGAATCATCCAAATGAAATTTCCCTCTCCCTCATCGGCCGAGGCCGTCATCGCCGTCAGCGGTCTGTCGCGCCATTTCGGGTCCAAGGCGGCGCTCAACGACGTGTCGGTGTTTGTCCCGCGCGGCAGCGTTCTGGGGCTGGTGGGCGAGAATGGCGCTGGCAAGACCACTTTGATCAAACATCTGCTGGGCGCGCTCAAAGCGCAGGCGGGCAGCGTGCGGGTCTTCGGCCTCGATCCGGTGCTGGATCCGGTGGGCGTGCTGGGCCGGGTGGGCTATTTGTCTGAGCGGCGCGAGCTGCCCGGCTGGATGCGCGTGCACGAGTTCATGCGCTACACCCAGGCGTTCTATCCGGGATGGGATGAGCAATATGCCGAACAGCTTTTGGAACAATTCCAACTGGACCCGGCCCAGAGAATAAGAACCCTATCGCAAGGGCAGCAGGCCAAGATCAGTTTGCTGACGTCCCTGGCGTACCGGCCGGAATTGTTGATTCTGGACGAACCCAGTTCGGGTCTGGACCCGGTGGTTCGCCGAGATATTTTGGAGGCGATCATTCGCATCGTGGCCGAGGAGGGCCGGACCGTTCTGTTCTCGTCGCACCTGCTCGACGAAGTCGAACGGGTGGCCGATCACGTCGTCATGCTTCAGCACGGACGCGTGGTGTTGAACGGACGGACCGAGGAGGTGCGGGGCAATCATATTTCAGCGGTGCTGACGTTTGCGGAACCGCCGGCGAAAGCGCCGGTTCTGGCCGGGGCGCACGCGGTCGCGGGTTACGGTTCCGAGTGGCGGGTGTTGTTTGGCGGCTCGCATCTCGAACTGGAGACGGCGGCGGCTCTGATTGGCGCCCGCGTAGTCGAGGAACGAACCCCGACGCTGGATGAGATTCTGGTGGCGCGGGCTGGTGGAAAAGGGAGTTGATTTATGAACGTAGGCAGACTTGCATGGCGAACACCCACCGGCGCGATGCTCTGGGAAATCTGGGGCCGGCACAAAGTGAAATTTTTATGGGGCGGAGCCGCTCTGGCGGCAAGCTGGTTCTTTGTCCTCTGGAGAGACCATGGCGTGTCCCCGGCACTGGGAGAAATGTTGGGCTCCGCCGCATTCTTCTGCTTCTTGGGAGCTTTTGGCCAATCGCTGGTTTGTCTGGGCTGGTTCGAGGTTGATGACTTGTCAGTGCAATTCAGCTTTCCCGGACGGCTCCTGTTAAAGCCGGTCAGCACGGCCCGGCTCGTCCTGGTGCCGATGCTCTTTGGCGGCGCGGTTATCGTGATCCTCTTTGCGCTCTGGGCGGAATTGGTGTGGCGGCATGTGGTGGGCTTCTCCGCGTCCGATCTGCTTTGGACCGGCGCCGTGTTGCTGTCTTTTTTTTGGTGGATGCAGGCCCTCGCCTGGAGTCTGCCATTGCCGAAGTGCAGAATGCTGGCAATGGTCATAATGGGCATGTTTCATTTTTTCGTCTGGGGCATGCCGCAGATGCGCACCAATGCTTTGTCCGGGTGGCAGTGGCCCATTCTGTCTGCTTTGCTGGTGTCCGCCGTGCCGGTCGCGTGGATGGGGTTGAAACTGATGCGACAGGGAAGCTGGGAAGGCCCGTCCCGGATTTCCACGCTCTGGAGCGGCTTGCGCTTTGTTCGGGCGCGAAGCCGGCAAAAGAGATTTCACACCGCGGTCGCCGCGCAATTCTGGCTCGAGTGGCGTCGGCAGGGATGGTTGCTGCCCGGCATCTCGGGCGGAATGGCGTTGTTGATTGTCGCGCTTTTTGGAATGGTTACTTTTGTGATTCGTAAAGTTTCGGGAGCAGCCTGGCAGGGCGGCGATTCCGAAATGGTGGGGCTGCTGTATATGTTCATCCTGCCGCTCTTGGTACTGCCGCTGCTGCTTTCCAATCTGCTGACTCCGGCGCTGGCAAAGTTCGACCGCCTCCAATCAAAGGGCGAACTGCCGGTTTACATCGCCATTCGTCCCATGACCGACGGCGGTTTTGTCATGGCCAAACTGGTGATGGCTCTGGCGACGAGCGCCCTGACCTGGCTGGTCACGGCGGCGGCGCTTCTCTGTCTGGCATTCATGGAAAAAGATACCCTGCTTTCAAAGGATGGCCTGATCACGCCGTTTGGGCCGGTGGCCTTCATGACGGGATGCGTGCCGGTGTTGCTGCTGCTGATTGTCTGGACCTGGAAAAACCTCGTGGCCGGAATTGGAGCCATTCTGACCGGACACGCCGGGATTGGGGTGGTGTCGGTTTATTGGCGGATGATTTTCCTTGTGGGGCTGTTTCCGCTGGTTGGGACTGCCCGGACCAACATCAATTTCCGGGAAGCATTGCTACCTTGGCTGACCACCATTTTGATCGCGTGTCTGGCGGCGAAAATTGCCGTGGCGATTGCCGCTTTTATCTGGGGATTGCGGCGAAACGCCATCACAGCCCGCGTGATCGGCTGGATTGTCGGCGGCTGGTTGGTGTGCGGCCTGTTCGTGGCCGGCTATGCGGGCCATGTTTGCCAGACGATCCACCAGCCCGGCCTGCGGATTTGGGTGGCGCTCGGCGGATTCCTCATTCTTCCGCTGGCCGATCTGGCCATTGCCCCGCTGGCGCTGGCCTGGAATCGCCACCGTTGAACTACCAACAGCCATTTAAGAATGGACCAACCGTTTTTTCGACGATCACCACAACCTCGATTCAAACAAAATACCCCCCATGCGGTTATCAACCATCCTCTTGTTGTTCACGGCGCAACTGGCCGTCGCAGCTCCAACCACCGAGCCGGCGTCACCGGATTTTCATCAAAAAGCTGATGATTACCTGAAAACTGAATTGAACTCGGAGAGGTTTGCGGGCTCGGTGATGGTCGCCCGGTCGAACCAGATTGTGTTCGTGAAGGGTTACGGTTTGGCCAACCGTGAACTGGATGTCGCCAATGCGCCGAACACCAAGTTTCGGCTGGCTTCCGTCACCAAGCAGTTCACCGCCCTGTGCATTCTGATTCTCCAGGAACAAGGCAAATTGAGCGTGGAGGATCTCATTTCCAAATTCGTGCCGGACTGTCCGAGCGCCTGGTCGAAAATCAAGATCCGGCATCTGCTTACCCACACTTCGGGCATTCCCGACTACACCACACTTCCGGACTACCTTTCGACGATGACGCTTGCTTAGGCCGACCTAACCACGCCCTGCTGTTGGTGGCTGTGCAAACAGGATTGCGGCTGTCCGAACTCACGAGGTGCTCGACTCAATCACCGAAGCGGATTGGCCCTTCGATGTGACTAACTCCCCGTAAAGCGTGAAGGAGCCCGCGCGGTTGATCTTCACATCAACGAACTGGCCGCGGTGCCGGTCGGTGCCTTCGAACACGACGATCTTGTTGCAGCGCGTCCGGCCCGTCAGCCGCGCGGGATTCTTCTTGCTTGGCCCTTCCACCAGGATCTGCACCTGTTGGCCGATGAACTTTTGATGCTGCCGGGCGCCGGTTTCATTGACCAGTTGCAGCAGGCGCTGGTTCCGCTCTTCCTTCACGCCCTGCGGCACTTGGTCGGGCATGGCCGCGGCCGGGGTGTCACGGCGAGGCGAGTATTTGAAAACATAGGCTTGGTGAAAGCCCACTTCGCGGACGAGGGACATCGTTTCCTCAAAGTCCGATTCGGTCTCACCGGGGAAGCCGACAATAAAGTCGGTGCTGAGGCCAATGCCGGGCACCGTCCGGCGCAGTTTGTCAATGATCGCGGTGAACCGGCTGCGGCGGTATCCGCGATGCATCAGTTTCAACACCCGGTCGCTGCCGCTCTGCACCGGAATGTGGGCGCTCTCGGCCAACTTGGGCAGGCGCCCGTAAGCTGCCACCAGATCGTCGCCGTAACCCTTGGGATGGGGGGAGGTAAAGCGGATGCGTTCCAGGCCGTCAATCTCATGCACGGCCTCAAGCAGTTGGACAAACGGGGTCTTGCCGTCCTGGTTCGGCAGGTCGTGCCGGCCGTAGCTCGTGACAATTTGGCCCAGCAAGGTGATTTCCTTCACACCTTGCCCGACCAACTCCCGGCACTCAGCTACAATGTCAGGAATCGTCCGGCTGCGCTCCTCGCCCCGGGTGTAGGGCACAATGCAAAAGGTGCAGTATTGGTTGCAGCCCTGCATAATGCTTACCAGAGCGGTGACCGATTTCTTCGCGTTGCCGTGCAGCAGGTGTTCCCGAATCGCCGCCTCGCTCCCGTTCTCCACTGCCACATCCACCACTTTGTCGCGCCGTCCGGCCAGCAGTCCGTCCAAATACTCCGCTGTCCGGTGGAACTTCTGGGTGCCGATGACCAGGTCCACGTCGGGCAACTGGTCAATCAATTCCTGTCCCCGGCTCTGAGCCACGCAGCCCATGAACCCGAGCACGACCCGAGGCCGCCGCCGGCGGCTTTCGGCAATCACATTCTCCATCTTCCGCAGCGCCTTCTGCTCCGCCAGGTCGCGCACGCTGCACGTATTGAGCAGAATCACATCCGCCACCGCCTCAGCCCCCGCGAGCGTGTAGCCTTTCGCCACAAGCTGGGCGGCGACTGCCTCGCTGTCCCGCTCGTTCATCTGGCAGCCGTAGGTCTTGATATAAACGCTGGGCATAGAGCCTGAGCCTTATCAACCGTAGGCTAATTCAGCGACGGGTCTTCGGGTGTTTGGGCCAACAAGCGGTATTTCCAGCCTTTCTGGCGCAGGATGGTTTGCCAGAGCTGATCAGGGGGAGTGTCGAAAACGAATTCCAGCGAGGCGGGATGCGTGAGCCAGGCCTTGCGCTTCATCTCGTCCTCGAGTTGGCCGGGACTCCAGCCGGCGTAACCCGCGAACATCTTGATCTTTCGCGTCGGAGAAAACGAATCGCCGATGTCCACCAGGGCATCGAGCGAATGGCCCAGGCTCAGGTTGGGTATCACGTTGGCGTCGGGAACGAAGGCGTCGGAGTGGAGGAAACTGAGCGCCGAAGGCTGGACCGGCCCGCCCAGGTACAACGGGCACCCTTTAAGCGCGTCCGGCAGATCGGCAACGATCATTTCGCCGACCTTGTTGCCCGTCGTCCGGTTGAGCACCAAACCAAACGCCCCTTCCGCGTCGTGCTGACAGATAATCACCACCGTGCGCTGAAAGAACGAGCCCCGCAGTTGGCCGCTGTCGAGCAGCAACTGGCCTTTGAGATATTTTGGCTTCTCCGGCATCCACAGCGTCGCTACACCAACGCCTTGACCTTCTTGACGATGGCGGCGGCGTCAATGCCGTACTTGGCCAGTAATTCCGCCGCGTTGCCGGAGCGCGGCAGCTCACACACCGCCAGCTTGTGGACCTTGACGCCGTCGGCGCTCAGTTCGCCGGCGACTGCGTCGCCCAGCCCGCCTTCGGGGTAATGATCTTCCACCGTCACGACCAGATTCCTCGTCTTCTGCGCGGCGGCCTTAATGACGTCCTTCGCCAACGGCTTGATGCTGTAGGCGTCAATAACGGTGATGTCGAGACCTTCGCTCTTCAAGAGGTCAGCGGCCTTCAGGGCCTCGAACAACGTCACACCCCCGGCCACCACCGTGACCTTGTCCTTCGCGGATTGGCGCAGCACCTTGGCGCCGCCAATCGGGAACTGTTCCTCGTTGCTGTAAATGACGGGCGTCTTGGGACGCGACGTGCGCAGAAAACATATCCCCTTGTGCGCCACCATCTGTTCCACGAGCCTTTCGGCGCAGACCGCGTCACTGGCATATAACACCGTGCTACCAACGATCGCCCGCATCATGGCAATGTCTTCCAAGCCCATTTGCGACGGGCCGTCCTCGCCGATGCTGACGCCGACGTGCGAACCCACCAGCTTCAGGTTCGCCATCGAAATCCCGGCTACTCGAATCTGATCGTAGGCTCGGGTGAGGAAACAGGCAAAGGTGGACGCGAACGGCACTTTGCCGCGCGTGGCAAAGCCCGTCGCCACCCCGACCATGCATTGCTCTGCGATGAAGCACTCCGTGAAACGAGCCGGGAATTTCTTGTAGAACTTTTCCGAGAAGGTGGAATTCTTCGTGTCGCCATCCATGGCGACAACGCGCAGGTCCACTCCCCCGATCCGGACCAAGGCGTTGCCGTAGGCCTCACGCGTCGCCACGAGGTCGCCGAGCTTGTAAGCCATCGGCGGATAAGTGGCGGGTGCCTGGTTGTTGGGCGCCGGCAATTGGTTCGGCGCGGGAATCGGGTGGCCGATGCCGGATCTGGCGCTGGGCCGGAGTTCGGTGATCGCGCGAGCCGCTTCCTCTTTCGAGAGGGGTTTGCCGTGCCAGCCTTCCTTGTCCTGAATGAAAGAAACGCCCGCCCCCTTCAAAGTCTTGGCGAGAATGACCAGCGGTTGGGTGCCCAGGCCCACCGCCGCAAGCACTTCGAGGATTTCCTCCAGATCGTGTCCGTCAATCTCCTCGGTGCGCCAGCCGAAGGCCTCGAAGCGCTTCCGGTAAACACCCAGGTCATGGCCGAAGGGCGTCGCCTGGCTTTGGCCAAGCCGGTTCACATCAACAATCCCGATCAGATTGTTGAGCTGATGAATCCCGGCCAGCGAAGCAGCCTCCCACACCGCACCTTCCGCGCATTCCCCGTCGCCGAGCAACACATAGGTCCGGTAGTCCAGGTTGTCCAGCCGCGCGCACAGCGCCATCCCCACGCCTACGCTCAAGCCTTGCCCCAGCGAGCCCGTCGCCACATCCACAAAGGGCAGGCGCGGGGTGGGATGCCCTTCAAGGTTATTGCCCAGTTGGCGGAGTTTGAGCAACTCCTCCACGGGAAACAGTCCCGTCTCCGCCCAGGCCGCATAAAGCAACGGCGCCGCGTGACCCTTGGAAAGGATGAACCGGTCATTGTTATGATAATGGGGATTCTTCGGATCGTAGCGCATGTGTCCGAAGAACAAGGCCGCCATCACGTCCGCTGCCGAACAGCACGAAGTGGGGTGCCCGCTACCGGCCGCCGTCGTTGCCTCAATCGAATGAATCCGCAACTGGTTGGCGATGCCCTTCAAGCTTTCGATATCAATGTTATTCATGAGTGCCTCAAACTGTAAGCCCGAAGGGCGAAAAGGAAAGCAGAAACCTCAACCCCGTCACTTGGGCAGAGCGTGGCCAGGGATGTTGCAGAGCGGGCTGAGGCCGACCGGGTTCAGGGTATAAACACCGCCCGCCGGGCAGGTTGGCACCGTGTTGCTCGGCAGGTAAGGCGCCAGATCCGCTGCGGTGAGTAACGCGCCGGCTGGTTTGCGCTGTTCCAAAGCCCACTGCGCCTTGGCCCCGTCAATCAGGCGGAGGTTGTTGATGCAGGCGTTGAGATTGGCCTGCTCGGGAGTTGCCCCCAGCCCATAACGCGCTTTGAAGGCTGCTTGTTGCTCGGGGTTGAGCGCCGGCGCTGCCTGGGCCGCTCTGAGCGCCTGCGCCTGGGCTTCAGCCTGGGCTTGGGCATTCTGCGCCTGCGCCTGCGCCGTCTGGACCTGTCCCGAGAGTCGCTGCTTTTCCCCGCGCAACTGCTGCACTTCGTTCCGCAAGCGCAACAGCTCTTCGTGTTCTTTGCGCAAGCGCGTTACCTCATCGCTCTCCCTTTGCGTCTGGGTTTTCTTCGTTTCCTCCAGCTCGGCGCGCAGTTGCTGGAGCTGCTCGCTGTCGGCGCGCAAAGCTACCAGTTCCGCTTCCTTCTTCTGGCTGGCGGAATACACCCACGCCAATCCTGCCAGCGATCCGAGCACGCACAACCACGGCAAGAGTAATCTCAGTTTCATGTTAGTCTGCCTATCAACACTCAAACGTCACGGCTGCCGTAAGTTCGCGCACAATCCCGCCGGTCTGGCAAGCCCCGAAATTCCGCTGGGACGCACTACATAGATTTGTCTTTGAAATCACCCCGTTCCCCGGCAACATCCGCTCTCGCTTTCGAATTCGGGGCCGGATGCGGGATGCTGTCTCCCGTCTGCCGTCGCCTGTTTTCTGCAGTAACATGAAACGAACGCATCATTGTAACGAATTACGCCCGGCGCACGTTGGTCAAACGGTGACGCTGGCCGGCTGGGTCCACTCCCGGCGCGACCTGGGCGGACTGATTTTCATTGACGTGCGCGACCGCGAAGGGCGCACGCAGACCGTGTTTGACCCGTCAGACCTGCCGAAGGACCTGTTTGACCGCGCCGCTTCGCTGCGCAGCGAATGTGTCGTCTGCATCACCGGCAAGGTGCGGCAGCGGCCTGCGGGCACCAAAAATCCGAAGATTCCGACCGGCGAAGTCGAAGTCATGGCCAAAGCACTGGAGTTGCTGAATGCCGCCGAGGTGCTGCCGTTCCCGGTGGACGACCCAGAGGTGGCGGCCAAGGTGAACGAGGAGCTGCGGCTGAAATACCGCTACCTCGATTTGCGTCGGCCGGAGATGGCGCGCAACCTGCGTCTGCGCAGCAAAATGGCCACCGCCACCCGCCTATTCATGGACGAGCAAGGCTTCCTGGAAGTCGAGACGCCCACGCTCTTCAAGTCCACCCCCGAGGGCGCACGCGAGTTCCTCGTGCCCAGCCGCACCAACGCGGGACAATTTTATGCGCTGCCGCAGTCGCCGCAACAGTTCAAGCAGATCCTGATGGTTGCAGGCGTCGAGAAGTATTTTCAGCTCGCGCGGTGTTATCGGGACGAGGACTTGCGAGCCGACCGCCAGCCGGAGTTCACGCAGATTGATATCGAGATGTCGTTCATCGAGCGCGAGGACATCTACAACGTCATCGAAGGGTTGCTCAAGCGCCTCTGGAAGACGGCGCTGAATATTGATGTGCCGACGCCGTTCAAGCGGCTTTCCTTCCAGGAGGCCATGAACTGCTACGGCATTGACAAGCCGGACATGCGGTTCGGCATGGAGTTGGCGGATTTCACCGAGGAGTTCCGCGCCAGCAAGTTCAAGATTTTCAGCGGCGCGGTCGCGAACCAGGGCGTGGTGAAGGCCATCAATGCCAAGGGCCTGGCGTGCGTCACGCAGGGGCAGGTGGATACGATGACCGAGTACGCCAAGGATTTCGGCGCCAAAGGGCTGGCTTACATCAAGGTCGAAGGCGGCGAGTGGAAGTCGCCCATCGTGCGGTTTTTCAGCGAGGCGGAAAAGGCCGCGCTCACCAGCAAGCTGGCCATCGAGGAAGGCGACTTGATTCTCTTTGCGGCTGACCAATGGTTGACGGCGTGCGAAATCCTCGGCAAGATCCGGCTCTACTGTGCCGAGGTGCTGAAAGGGCAGGGGAAGCTGGCTATTCCGGCTGACCGGTTTGACTTCCTCTGGGTGGTGGACTTCCCGCTGCTCAGTTTCGATAAGGAGCGGAACCGTTGGTATTCCAGTCATCACCCCTTCACCGCGCCGGTCGCGGAGGATGTCCCGATGCTCAAGACCGATCCGAAAAAGGTTCGCGGCCAGCACTACGACGTGGTGGTGAACGGCGTGGAATTGGGCGGCGGCTCGATTCGTATTCATCAGCCGGACTTGCAGAAGACTGTGTTCGAGGACGTGCTGCAGATTCCGCCCGATGAAACGAAACTGCGCTTCGGCTACATGTTGGAGGCCTTTCGGTATGGCGCCCCGCCGCATGGCGGCATCGCCCTCGGCTTCGACCGGCTGATCGCAATTCTCTGCGGCACGCCGAGCATCCGGGACGTAATTGCATTCCCAAAAACCGCCAAGGGCACCTGCCTGATGACGGACTCGCCGTCGGTTGTCTCGCCGCGCCAGTTGCGCGAACTGCACATCGAGGTGAAAGCGGCGAAGAAGGACTAGCCGGAGTTCCGGGTTGGAGGTGACCGGAATAAGGTCATCAAGCTCGGGGTTCCAATCCAAACTCGGGAGGGTGAGCGTCCCCGCGAGCCCTGATTTCTTGGGCTTTCCCCAGGAGTTTGGGCTCGCGGGGACGCTTGCCCTCCCAAACAGAGCCGCTACCCCTGGAGCTTGAGGCCGTCCTTGGGTCATCAAATAAAATGAAAAAAAGAGTTGCGCGGCGGGCGACTTGCCGTTATTTAAGAAGTGTATCGAAGGTCTGTTAGCTGCGGCTGGTGAGCGAGACACTTGCGAAATCAGCGCAGCCGCTTCCCAAAAATTCAAAGTTCATTAGTGGTTTTCGGGGATTCATTCTGGAAAACCTTCGATGACACACAACGTAGTATGAGTGCAGCAACCAAGAACGACAATAGTCAGACCGCCGCCGTCGAATACGGGGCCGGTTATCTGGAAATCTCGGAGAAAGGCTTCGGCTTCCTGCGGACATCGGAAAACCATTTCCATCCCAAACCGACGGACATTTTCGTCACGCCGGACACGATCAAGAAGAACTTCCTGCGGGAAGGAAGTTACATCTCCGGCCCCCTGCAACCGCCCCACCGCGGCAGCAGCCCGCAACTGAAAACGGTGGAGAAGGTCAACGAAATGCCCTTCGAGGATTATACGAAGGCCGTCCGCTTCGAGAACCTGACGACCATTGACCCGATTGAGAAGTTCCGACTCGAGACCAGCCCCGATCTCATCGAGACCCGGGTGATTGACATGGTGACGCCCATCGGCAAAGGCACGCGCGGCCTGATCGTGGCCTCGCCCCGCACCGGCAAGACCACCATTCTCAAACAGATTTGCAACGCCATTACCACGAACCACCCGGAAGTCCATGCCCTGGTGCTGCTCATTGACGAGCGCCCCGAGGAAGTCACCGATTTCCAGCGTTCCGTGAAGGCCGAGGTGGTCGCCTCCTCCAATGACCAGGACCTCGAGACCCACGTGCGGCTGTCGCGTTTTATGATCGAGCGCTGCCGGCGCATGGTCGAGTCCGGCAAGGACGTGTTCGTGCTGCTCGACTCGATTACCCGCGTCGCGCGCGCCTACAACAGCGCCCATGGCGGCAGCGGTCGCACCATGACCGGCGGTGTGGATGCCCGGGCGCTGGAAATCCCCCGGAAGATGTTCGCCTCGGCCCGCAAGATCGAGGAGGGCGGATCGCTCACGATTCTGGCCACCGCGCTGGTGGATACCGGCTCACGGATGGATGAGCTGATCTTCCAGGAGTTCAAAGGCACCGGCAACATGGAGTTGATCCTCGACCGCAAACTGTCGGATCGCCGCCTGTTCCCGGCCATTGACATTCCCAAGAGTGGCACGCGCAAAGAGGAGAAACTTTTCCCGAAGCACCAGATCGAAGCAGTGCGCAAACTCCGCCGCATGATGGTGGACCTGAACCCGGTCGAAGCGATGGAAACGCTGACCGCCGCGCTCAAGAAGCACCGGACGAATGACGAGCTGCTGGCGAAACTCCTGTAACGACCAGCCCCGTTCCCGGCCCCCGCTCGAGCGGATGCTGCGGATTCATCAAGCCCTGCAATCCGGCACCTGCCCGAACGCCGCCACCCTCGCGCGCGACCTGGAGGTCAGCACCAAGTCCATTTACCGCGACCTGGACTTCATGCGCGATCGGCTGAACCTGCCGATCGAATATGAGGGCAGCCGCTTTGGATTTCGGTACACCGAGGAAGTTGAGGCTTTTCCCACGCTCCAGATCACCGAAGGCGAACTGTTCGCGCTGGTCATCGCGGAGAAGGCCCTCCAGCAATACCGCGGCACCAGTTTCGAACAACCGCTGCTGAGCGCCCTTAGGAAAATGGAGCAGGCGCTGCCGGAGACCATCTCGCTCAGCCTTAACGAAATCGCGCAAACCATCTCCTTTCGCATGCGCGCCGAGCCGGTTTTGGACCTCGAGGTTTTCGACGCGCTGGCCAAAGCCACAGCCGCTCGGCAGCAACTTGAGCTGACCTACCGCAAGCCCGGCCAGCAGCAGCCCGAGCAACGGGTCGTGGATCCGTATCACCTCGCCAACATCAACGGCGAGTGGTTCCTTTTTGCGTTCGATCATCTGCGCAAAGACCTCCGCACCTTCGTGCCCGCCCGCATCAAGGCCGCCCGCCGCACCGGCAAGACCTTCGAGCGGCGGTCCTCGTTTTCGCTTGATAAACGTCTGCGTGGCAGTTTTGGCGTCCAATCCGGCCAGGGCGAATTCGATGTGGTGATTCGCTTCCATCCCGCCGCCGCCGATTATATTCGCGAAAAGAAGTGGCACGACTCGCAACAACTGCGCGAGCTGAAGAACGGCGGGGTCGAGCTGCGGATGAAATTGTCGAGCCTCGCGGAAGTCGAGCGCTGGGTGTTGAGCTGGGGCGGCAACGCCTCTGTCATTCGACCCGCCCAATTGGCCGAGTCGGTCAAACAAGCCGCCCGGAGAATCCTTCAGACTACGGCTACCTGAGATTCCCTGATTCCGTTATCCATCGCACCACCAGCTTCGCGGCAGCCTGCGGAGCGGTGCCCAGCACGTTATGGTCGGCAGACCATAAGATTCGGTATTCGCGCAGAGCCGGGCAGTTCCGCCGGAGCCAGCGCCGCACCCAATACCAGGGGACGATGGGATCGAGCCACCCGGTGAGCGCATAGAGCGGCTGGCTCATCTGGCAGGCAATCGCCGAAGGATCGTTCCGGGCAATCAGCCGCAGGCGATGCATCGCGGCCTGGCGATCGAGTTCCGTGCGGCGCGCAATGAACGCATGAATGTTGGCCAGCGTCTCCGGCGCGTGCCGGTAGCGAAAGCGGGCCGCCTTGGCATAGCCGAAGAGCAGGCGTGTCAGCAGGGACAGCGGAATGCCGCCACCGGCCAGCTCGGCCATCCGCGCTCCCCAGCGCATCGGGTGCCGCACGAAACCGCCGGCCAGAATCACCGCTTCGACCGGAAACCGGTTTCTGGTAAGGAGCGCCCACACGACTTGCGAGCTGAAAGATTCCCCGAGCAGCCAGCCGCGCGTAATGGCCTGTTCCGCCAGAGCTGCTTCCACTCCGGCAGCGTAGTCATCCAACGACCACGTCAGCGTGCGCGGGTAGGTGACTTCGACTAATCGCACCCGACCCGCAAGCGCCCGCCGGAAGCTGCCCACGAGCGTCCAATCCCCGTGGAGCCCCGGCAAATAGATCAGGGTCGGCAGCGCCCCCCCGCCGTGGATTCGTATTTCCAGTTTCTCTGACATCTGCTTAAGAACGGACGCGCGGCACCGAGTGCGCGGCGCGCCTCATGCCCTTTAGATCATCTTCTCCAGCTCGCGATGGTTGATCTTGCCGCCGCCGAGCCGGGGCAATTCGCGGACCACTTTGATCTCTCGCGGGACGGCGAGATTGCTCAAGCCGCCGGCTTGAATGGCGGCCCGCACTTGTTCCATCTTCAGCCGCGGCTCATTGGTGACCGCGATCAGCTTTTCGCCTCTGGCCTCATCGGGTCTCGCGACGACCGCCACCGCGAACTTCAATCCGTATTGCGGGAACGCGCCGGCCAACGCATCTTCGACTGCGGTCAGACTTACCATTTCGCCGGTGACTTTCGCAAAGCGCCTCAGCCGCCCCAGGATGAAGACGAAGCCCTCGGCATCCACCTCCACAATGTCACCGGTGTCGTACCAGCCGCCCAAGGCCAGAAATCTCGCGTTGGCTTCCGGATTCAGATAGCCCTTCATGACGTTTGGCCCGCGCACCAGCAAGCGGCCGATGGCGGGCTCGGCTGTGGGCTGTGGACTGTGGACTGTGGACTGTGGACTGTGGACCGTGGACCGTGGACTGTGGACCGTGGACCGCTCCAGCCCTTCAACCGGTTCAAGTCTATACTCGATGCCCGGCAGAAACTGCCCCACCGACCCCTCGCGCGGGCGCATGGGCAGGTTCGCCGCCAGGCAGGGGCTGCATTCCGTCGCGCCGTAGCCTTCCAGAATCCGCACGCCGAACTTGCGCGCCCACAGGTTGATCGTGGTCTCCTGGAGTCTTTCCGCCCCGGCGAACACGTAGCGCAGCGTGCGGAAGTCATACGGGTGGGCCTTGCGCGCATAGGCGCTCAGGAACGTGTTGGTCCCGAAAAACACGGTGCAGTCCAGGTTGTAGAAGGCCGACGGCACGGCCCGGTAATGCAGCGGTGTCGGGTAGAGGAACACAAAGACCCCTTCCACCAGCGGCAGCAGCAGGCTGACGGTCAGTCCGAAGCTGTGGAAAAACGGCAAGGCGCTGAAGAACCGGTCCGTCTCCATCAGGTCAATCACCGACAGCATCTGGCGGATGTTTGCCAGCAGGTTGCGATGCGTAAGTTCCACCCCTTTGGGCAGGCTCTCCGAACCGCTGGTGAAAAGCACCACCGCCGTATCCTCGGGACCCGCCCGGGCAGCGGTGCGCGCCGGCTGGAACAGCGCCCGCATTGCGGCCGTTAATTTTTGCCCGCGAGTAATCCTGCCGCCCACCTCTTCCAAGAATAGAAGCTGCATCCCTTCCGTTTCCAGAGGGCCCAGGTCCAGTCGGGCGCGCTCGATAAAACTCCTGGACGTGATGATATGTTTCAGCCCCGCCAGCCGGGCGCAAGCCAGCAGGACAGCCGTGCCGCTCGAATAATTCAGGATGGCCGGAACTCGAGCCGCGGCCCACACGCTGAGCAGCACCACTGGCAGGGCATTGACGTTCGGCAACAGCACGCCAATCCGCTCCTCGGTAGCGCTCAGCCGCCTACGCCACTGCGCCGCAAGCAATTCGGCGCCGACCAGCAACCGCCGGTACGTCAGCTTCTGCATGGTGGCGTCTTGCAGAATGGCCCTTTGTGGCTGGCGCCGCGCCGCTTCGGCGATGGCAGCCGGCGGCGTCTTCGGGCCAAACTCCATCTCCGTTTCAAACCGCTGTCGGACCATCTGGTCCCGCAGCCAGTCCGCGAGCCGCGCGCGCGCCGCAGTCGTGCTCACATGCTCCAGCCCGGGTGGAGGCAGCACGTCGCTGAAGTGAACCGACACGCGCGGAAACCATTCTTTCCGGCCCGGATTCCGCGAGAACGGCAGACGTTGCGCGCCCCGGATGTAGGCGGTGATGACTTTCGCGCGCGTTTTGAAAATGAGAAAGCCCGTCCCATCAAACAGCTTCATCAGCGAACCCGTGCACGAGAGCCGGCCCTCGGGAAACAGCACCAGCCGCCCGCCGGCGCGCAGGTACTCTGCCATGCGTTTGACCGCATAGGGCGAATTCATATCCACCGGGAACGTGCGCCGGTTCACCATGATCCACCGGTGCAGCCAACTGGTCTCCGCCGTCGTGCTCGAAGTCACAAACCGCCAGTCCTTCTCCAGGCAAACGCCGATCAGCAGCCAATCCCACCACGAAACGTGGTTGGGCAGCAAGAGCACCGGGCCAGGCGTGTCGAGCGCCGCCTCGTTGTATGCGCGGAAGCGATAGAGGATTCGAACCAAGCAGCGGAGCAAGGTCTTCAAGGGGTAGGGAGCTTCTGAGGCGGGCGGGCGGTTGCCAAGCAGCCGGCGAAGGGAAAGCCCGAGGATGAGCACAGTCGTCACTCCGACGGCGAACGGCGCGAGCCAGCGATCTGGCGGCAGCCTGCCTGGGCCTCGCATTTCCAGTGTCCCAGCCAGGGTCGCGCCGTCCCCAGGGCAAGGCGCCGTGGCCAGGACACGGCCGGCGCAGTCAGTCCATTGCGAGATGCCGGAACTCGCCACTCGAAAAATCGGCAAACCATACTCGATGGCGCGGACCGGCGCGACGCGGGTATGCAGTTCGTGCTCTGCTCGCCCCCAGTCCATCATGTCCATCGTCGGCACGATAATCGCCTCGGCCCCCTGTGTGACGAGGCGATCTGCGACCCGCGTGTAACTCAGATCATAGCAGATGCAGATCCCGATTTTTCCCCAGGGTGAGTTCCACAGCTTCTGTTCCGGCGCCGGTCGGCCATCCTTGAAGAACTGAATGGGAACGGCTTTGACCTGGCGGAATAGAATGTCGCCGCCCGGCCCAATCACGAACGCGGTATCGTAGAAATTGGCTCCCGGCGCCGGGTCCTTGCCGCCGACGATCAGGTAACGCCCCTTCTGCCGGCACCACTCCCTGACCGCCAGTGGCACGGGGCCGTCAAAGGTGTACTCGCTGAGCACCAGCAACTCGGCGTCCGGGTGCTTTCGCATAAGGTCATTCAGCCGGATAAGCACCTCCTTCTCAAAGGGGAACTCCATCTGTACCCCGGCAACACGGATGTTCGCGACGGGATGCGGCGGTGGCGCTTTGCCGCTCAAAAGCCCGCTGAGGCAGATGCCGCCGGTGCCGAGGAGCAGCAGACCAACCGACCAGAGCTTGGACTTCTGCCACCAGAAGGCAGTGACCGAGGCGATGCTGATTAGCAGGAAACCGGCCCCGTAAACTCCCGTCAGCTTCAAAGCCATCTGCCAGGGCGCACCAGCGAATGCGTAGCCAACGTTAAGCCACGAGAAGCGCAAGTAGTAGAGTTCGCTGCGGAAGTATTCGAGACCGATCCAGACGAAGGGAATCAGCACCCAGCCCCATCTGGGCCCGAGCCGCCCAACACACAGTCGCGCCAACGCCACAAACAAGCCGGTCCAAAAGGCATAGACGAACCACAAGGCGACGGCCCCGCATGAGAATATCCGCCAGAAACAATCCAGCCGCAGTACTCCGATCAGGAGGCCGACCGCAAGACCTGAGTAAAACGCCTTCCGCCAACGGTCGGTTTGCGCCAGTCGCAGCAAGGCGAAGAGGTAAACGGCAATCAGAGGGCTGCAGTTGGCGGAGGCGTACGCCGCGTTGAAGGCGGCTACCGCAACCACGATCCACAAGAGGATGCTGGTAATTGCCGACATGGGCAGCCTTCCGTTAGGAGTTTCAACGCGGCATTTTTGTCGCGATGCGTTGGGCGTTTTGCGCGACCTGTTGCAGATCGGCGATCAGCTCAGCCGCGCGCCGGGCGGAGACATGGTCCCAAACCTCATTGGCCCCTCGATAATAAAGCGGCAGAATCTCCCGCAGGAGCGCCGCCCCGGCGGCTGTCAGCACCACGCTGTAGGCGCGGCGGTCGGCGGCAACCTCCCGGCGTTTGACCAGTCCCCGCTTTTCCAGCCGGTCCAGCAGCCCCGTCACGTTGGACCGGTGCATGATGAGCTGGCGGCTCAGATCGGTCTGGGAGAGCCCGGCGGGATTCAGCCGGAGCAGGTTCAGCACGTTAAACTGGCTCGGGCTCAGGTCCCACCGCCCGAAGAACACCCGGCTGGCGTTCCAGACCGTGTCCGCCGTCCGCAGCAGCTCGATCAGCGCCTGGTAGCGCGGACTGGCCTCGTCCGGTTTCATTCTCATGCCAATTGTTTAGCATACTATTGTTTATACGTCAACAATCCTCTCCCCAGGCTCCGGGAGGGCGAGCGTCCGCGCGAGCCCAAATATGATCGGGAAGTTCCTGAAATCAGGGCTGGCGAGGACGCTCGCCCTCCCGATCAGCTCTTGAAGAATCAGCTTGAGTGCGGCTGCCTGGTTGGCTCATCGTTTCAGCGCATGAAACCCATTGCGCCTGGCCTGATCTTCGTGCTCCTCCTCTGCGTGTGCCTGCTCCTCGGCTGCCAGAACACTGCCCGGCAGGCCGTGCCTGCCCCAGCGCTCCGCATCGGCGCGGCTGAAGTTGACATCACTCCGCCCATCGGCTACCGCCTGGCCGGGTACTTTAGCGAGCGCCTCTCGACCGGTGTCCACGATCCGCTCCACGCGAAAGCTCTCGTCCTCCAGCAGGGCCCGCAGCAGCTTGCGCTCGTCGCTTGCGACCTCATAGGCGTCCCCCTGAACGTCACGACCAACGCGCGCGCCCGAATGAGCAACCGCACGGGCATTCCCGCTTCGAACATCGTGATTTGCGCCACGCACACGCACACCGGGCCGCTTTATGAGGGCCCGCTGCGCGAGTACTTCCACGAAGCCGCCTTGAAGAAGAACCCGACCGACCCGCAGGAGAAGGTGGATTACCCGGCTTTTCTGACTAAACAGTTGGTGAGCGTTGTCGCTGCCGCCCGGTCAAACCTTCGCCCGGCGCAGCTTCAAGCCGGCATCGCGAAACAGGAAGGGCTTTCCTTCAACCGCCGTTACTGGATGAAGAACGGCAAAGTCGTGTTCAACCCGGGCCAGCTTAATCCCGACATTGTGCGGCCTGCCGGACCGATTGACCCGGATATCGGCATTCTGCTCGCGCGCCACCCCAACGCGCCGCAGCCGTTCGCGGGCCTGACCGTGTTCGCCGTGCACTCGGACACGGTGGGCGGCACAGAATATAGCGCCGACTACGAGTATTTCCTAGAACAGACCCTGCGGCGCGCGTTCGGCCAAGACTACATCTCTGTCTTCGGCCTCGGCACGTGTGGCGACCTCAACCACATCAACGTGGATGAAAAGCCCGGGACCCGGCAGAAGTTTGAGATCGCCGAGCGCATCGGCGGCACGCTTGGTCAGACGGTCATCGAGCGGTCGAAAGACCTCCCGGCCATCGCCCGGCCCGCGCTGGCCGTCCGCAGTACCACGGTGCAAGTGCCGTTCCAGCAGGCCACCCCCGAGCAGGTTCCCGACGCCCGCCAGACCATGGAGAAGTTCTACGATGCCGGCACACCATTCCTCGCCAAAGTCGCCGCCGTCCGCACCCTGGACCTGGCCGGTCGCGGTCCCCTATACCCAATGGAAGTGCAGGTGTTTCGCCTCGATGCCGACACGGCGATTGTCTGTCTGCCGTGTGAAATCTTCGTCGAGTTGGGCTTGGCCATCAAGCGGGCCTCCCCTTTCAAGCGGACGCTGGTTATTGAAATCTGCAACGACCGGTCCAGCTACGTGCCTACGCTCAAGGCCTTCGGCGAAGGCAGCTACGAAGTCACCAATGCCCGCGTCAAGCCCAGCGCGGGCGAAATGCTCGTGGACGCCGCAGTCAACTTGTTGCACGAGCTCAATTCCGACTGAACCCCGGATTTCGGTATCCTTCTTAGAACAGCAGGGATTAACGAACTATTCGGAAACCACCAGCACAGAATTCTTGCCGCCAAAGGGGTTTTGCACGGTTTCCTTGGCGTTCGGGTCCGGCAGCCATTGTCCGTCCACCACAAAGAGATACTCATGCCGGCCGGGCATTAACGAAACATCGCCGGCCCATCGCCCATTTCCCAGGCACGCCAGCGGGGTTTTCTCCGGCTTCCACCCGTTGAACGAGCCGGCCACGAACACATTCCTGGCATCCGGTTTAATCAGTTCCAGCGACACCCGGTTCACCTTGGGTGAGGCGGTCTCCCGCACTTCGGTATTGCCGGCATCTCTCAACGTCACCGTCTTTTTTGCTCTCTTCCGCATCTTAATCATAGTTACTATTAAACAATCTTTCCTCAGAAATGTTCAATCATTCTTGTGTTTACAATGCTTCTTCCGGCTGGGAATATGGGGCCATCACATGCGCCTGAACCCGCGAGATATTAAGCCCGCCATGAAATCAAATCCCGCATCCCTCCTAAGCCGTCGCCAGTTTCTCCGCCGCGCCGCCTCGGCGGCTGCGCTGCCACTGATCGTTCCCGGCTCGGTGCTGGGACTCAACGGTGCGGTCGCCCCCAGCAATCGCATTGTTTTCGGCTCCATCGGCGTTGGCAACCGCGCCCGCGACACCTTCCCGACTTTCCTTGCCTTTCCCGAAATCCAATTTCTCGCGGTCAGTGATTGCCGCGCAGACCGGCTAAAAGCGGCGAAAGAGATCGTGGACCGCCGTTACGGGAACCAGGATTGCCAGGCTTTCCCTGATTTTCGGGATTTGCTGGCGCGCAAGGACGTGGATGCCGTCTCGATCGCGACGGGCAACCGCTGGCACGGGCTTGGATCCATCTATGCCGCGCGCGCGGGCAAAGACATTTATTGCGAGAAGCCCGTCACCCTCACGATTGCGGAAGGCCGCGCGCTGGTGGAGACGTGCCGCCAGTTCGGAACCATCTACCAGGCGGGAACTCAACGCCGCTCGACTGCCTCCTACCGCTTCGCCGTCGAAATGGTTCGGCAGGGCCGGATTGGCCGCCTGCTCACGGTGGAAATGCAGGTTTGGGCAGGGCCGGCCATTGCGAACGAGAAGGCGACACCGGTTCCCGAAGGTTGGAATTACGACATCTGGCTGGGCCAAACCCCGTGGCATCCCTTCGTGCCGGGGCGCGTCAACGCGTGGCAGTACTTTTGGGATACCGCCGAAGGGATAATGACAGACATGGGCTGCCATTACACCGACCAAATGCAGTGGGCGCTCAATACCGACAACACTGGCCCGGTGGAATTCGAGGCGAAAGGCGAATTCCCGGACGCCACGAAGTACTGCAGCGATGCCCCCCTCACCGGCATTGGGCGCTGCAAGTATGCCAACGGTGTCACCGGCATCATGTATCAGCGTGGCGCATTCAAGGACCGTTACATCCGCTTCCTTGGCGATGAAGGCTGGGTTCAAGTGGATGACGAGACGGACGTGGTCACCGCCGAACCCAAATCCATTCTGAGCCTCAAAGGGGGAAGCGCGGTTGGCTGGGGGGATGCCTCGGACCACGTGCGCAATCTGGTCAATTGCATTCGCAGCCGCACGCCCACAGTGTGCAACCCCGAAGTGGCCCATCGTGCGATTACGATCTGCCAGGCCTGGACCATCAGCCTCCGCCTGGGCTGCACGTTGAAATGGGATCCGCATAAAGAACAGTTCAACCTGGAAGCGGCCAACCGGATGCTCGCTCGCGAACCCCGCGCCCCGTGGAGGGCATAGTTGACGATTTGCGATCTGTAATTCTCCTCTCGCCCTTCATCTCATGGCTTTCGCCTGCGCCCCCATTGACTTATGAAAACACGACTCCTTGGTGTCCTTTTGCCGGTTTTCTTCTACCTGGTCTTCGCGACCACGGCTGTTTGCGGGCCATCGCTCACGCGCGCTGAAATCGCCAGGCTCGTGGCCGAAGCCGCAACTTACCAACCCGGCCAGAGCTGCGAGGCATTCCGCCGGATCGAGGAATGGGTGAGCCGATCGGTCTCCGACGCCGCCACGCGCCAGACGCTCGAAGGCGGCTTGGTGCAGCTCCTGGCGCCCTCGGCCACCTTCGAGGCGCGCCGCTTTGCCTGCAAGCAATTGGGCATTATCGGCGGCAAGGACGCCCTGCCTTCGCTCGCCAAGCTGTTGCTCAGCGACGAAACCGTGGGCATCGCCTGCGTTGCCCTCACGACTTATCCGTCCGGCAAGGCCGACGAAGCGCTTCGCGTGGCGCTGGCTTCCGCGCCGAAAACCGCCCGGATTCAAATCATCATCACGCTGGGCGACCGGCGGGATTCGCAATCCGTCAAGCTGCTCGCTGAATTGGCCAGAGACGCTGACCGTTCCGTTGCCGAACCCGCCCTTGGTTCTCTGGGCAGGATCGGGGACAAAGCTGCCTCGCAAGCGCTGACCTCCCTCGGCAAGACGCTGGCCCCAACGCTTGGCCCCGCCCTTACCGAAGCAACTATCCGCTGCGCCGCTGGCCTTGCGGCCTCAGGAAAACGCGAAATGGCCATCGCGGCCTACAAGGATCTGCTCGTCCCTTCCCAACCCGCTTACGTCCGCCGCGCCGCGCTGGCGGCGCTGTTCGGCCTGGACAAAGACCAGGGCGAGCAGCGAATCATCAAGGTGCTGCGCGGCTCGGACGCCACTCTTAAGCCGGTTGCCATTGCCGCTGTTCCTTCGCTGCGCTCGAAAGATGCTTCGGAGAAATTCTCCGCAGAACTGCCTCGCCTGCAACCCCAGGAGCAGGCCTGGATGATTGAGAGCCTGGCTGCGCGCGGCGGCTCCGTGGCTCGCACCGCCATTGCGAAGAGGCTTGACGCCCCGGACGCGGCCGTTCGACGCGCCGCGATCACCGCTCTGGGGCGCATCGGGGACGTTTCGTCGGTCGCCTTGTTTGCGCAAACCTTGGCGAACTCGGACGAGGCTGATGAACAACGGGCAATCGAATCTGCCCTGATTGAGTTGGGCGGCGGGGCTCCGATCAACAATGCCATCATCGCCGAGTTGAAAAAGTCATCGGCTCACGCCCGCGTTTCTCTCATCACCGTCCTCATCCGGCGCCAGGGCCCGGCCGCCAACGCTTTGCTTTTCGAGGAAACCGACAATCCCGACCTCGCTGTCGCCAAAGCCGCCTTCCGCGCCCTCACCAAGACCGCCGTTGCCAGCGACGTTCCGGCGCTCCTGAAGAAACTCCTCGACGTGCGCGATACCGAGGTCCGGACCGAGGCCGAGGGGGCTGCCGCGCAAGCGCTGGGAAAGGTGGACGACGTCTCTATTCGCTCAGACGAAGTCCTTCATGCACTGCGGCAGGCCCAAACCTCCGAGAGTCTCAGTTCGTTGCTGACCCTGCTGCCCCGCTGCGGCGGCGCCAAGGCGCTGGCCGTGCTGAAAGCCGCCCTGTCTGAGCGGGACGCGCGGGTGCGCGACACGGCGGTTCACGCCCTGGCAGAATGGCCTGATGCCTCGGCCTGGGATACCTTGCTCGCCATCTATCGCCAGGGCGCCACCGAAACCGTTCGGGGACTGGCTCTGCGGGGCCTCGTCCGCCTCGCCGGCGAAGAAAACGCTCACCCGGACGCCAAACTGGTGGAACGCTACCGTCAGTTGCTCGCCGGCGCGCGTGGAGAGGCTGATCTCCGGCTCATCCTCGGCAGCCTCAGCGCCGCGGCCCATCCGGACGCCCTCCAGCTCTCCTTGCCGCTGCTCTCCAATGCCGGCGTCCGGGCCGAGGCCGAGGTTGCGGTGAGGAAGATTGCCGAGTCCATCAAGGCTCAGAACCCGCAAGCCGCTCAGGAAGCACTGCAAAAGATCCAGGCGAAATAGCCGTCTGGGCGAGGACCCGCCGCGCTTGCCTGGCGGGGTCAGTAATTCAATGCACAAGGAAAAGGTGCTTGGGCGTCGGCAGAGGCCGTACCCATGAGAATTGGCTATGAAGAGATCCAACAGCAGAAATGTGCCTGACGCCTGTCCGCGGTTGAAAAGGTGACCCACATTCAGCGCCGCCCCCATAAGGGTTTTACGCATCACGTTTCACCCCTCCGCCTACTTGACTTTCAGCTCATCAAACACCCCCAGCAGCGCCAGGTAACTGTCCACCAGGAACCCTTCGTACCCGTGGCAGCCTCCGGCCCAATCGCGCCAATCCTTCGATGGGCCATTGGCGCAGAAGCCCTGAAACTCCCCCGCCGCAAAGCTGCGCAGCATCGGATTGAGAATCCGTCGCGCCTCCTGGATGCGCCCCGTCTGATACAGGGCCTTCACCGTAAAGTAGGCGAAGCAGGCGGTTGCGCCCCCGTTCTCATAGAACTGGAACCCATCCGAGCCGTCCTCCAGCCGCGGCACACCGTGGACCTGGGGGGGCGTCTCGTGGAATGCATAGTCGCCCTTGCGCACCGGGACCAGGTTGCCGGGCAGGCCGAGATGGAAGTTGGTGTAACCCACCTGCGCCATCTGCCGCACCAGTCTGTCCATGATGTCTCCCGCGACTGGGGCGTCCACCAGCCCATAGGCAATGGCAACTCCGTTCACAAACGTGAACCAGTAATCGTGCAGTCGCCCGTCTGCGCTTCGCCACCCCGCCAGGATGCCGGTCTCCGGATTGAGAAACGCCGGCACGTAGGCCGTGCGCAACCGCTGCGCTTTCTCGGAATACAGCTCCGCCTCTGCCTTGTGCCCGAGTGCGCGCGCGACGTTCGCGAACAGAGTGCAAGCCCGGTATGCCAGCGCATTGGCATAGGCATCTTCATGGCCGAAGTTGATGGTGTCCCACCAGTTGGACGGGCGGCGGTTCGCCGTGGGCCGGTCACCATAGTTGCCGCTGGCAGGGTATTCGATCAGGCCGTTGCCATCGCGGTCGGCTGCCATCATCTCCTGCGCCCATTCCGCAAGTTTGGCGTAGTGCTCGCGTGCCCACTTCCAATCCTTCGCGCCGTTGATGTAATTGCACGCGGCAATCAGCAGCGATGGGTAGGAGTCCAACGACGTGTAAGGCGTTGTCCACGGAACGATGTCTGCCCCCTCCGTCACCAGGCCATACCCGGCCTGGCCATACCCCTTCGTGCCGGCCAGATAACGGTCGAGCGTCATCCGCACCAGGTCCAGACAGGTCAACCCCTTGGCCAGCGGCGGCGCGCGCAAGGCCACCTCCGAGTACTTGAACACCGTAAAGGGAACGATGTCGCTCGAGGCGTTGTTCGCCAGCATCTGCAAGCGGGGATTGACCTGGAAAATGTTAAGGAAACTCCGGCGGAATCCGTCGAACCGCGCGTCCTTCTCGATGCCGGCCAAAGGTGGATGAATCGCTACCACCTCCAGTTCGTATTCGACCCGCCGATGCCCGGCGGTGGCGGGCGGGAAGGCGATGCTAACAAACGGCGGGCTGACATAGCGGCGCGCATCGTAATCGAGCTTTGCGCCCGGGACGTTGCACGTCACCCGCGCCGAACCCATATCCGGCAGATGCAGCACGCAGGGCAGCACCGTGCGCCGCTCGCCCGGCTGCATCAGGCCCAGCAACGTGGCGTGATTAACTCTCTGGTTGAATGCCAGCGTGAAGGGCGGGGAATTGGGATCGCCTCCGAACCGTGAACGCAACACCAACTTCTTGTCGGCGCAAAGGACCTCCCAAGCCGGCGGGGCATCGTCGCCCGCGTTCTTTGGCCGATAAATGAAATGTCCCGGCCCCGTTTTCGCGAGGCGCCATGCAGCATTGGTTGTTATACTGCACGCGGTTTAGTTTGTTACTTGCGTTTTGGGGAACAGTTGGAAATTCCAAGTGAGCAATGAGGCGAGGGCCGTAGCGTGCTCGTGGTGGGCCAAGGCGGTGGTCTTGAGGATGGCGGTTTTCATCGTCG
>Ga0182021_10001306_pt1 | contig 28344 bp, 28 predicted proteins | sample 612E3MmetaG_FD_120493 | JGI IMG/M metagenome (GOLD analysis project Ga0182021, IMG submission 120493) | Permafrost microbial communities from Stordalen Mire, Sweden - 612E3M metaG (Illumina Assembly) | ecosystem: Environmental > Terrestrial > Soil > Wetlands > Permafrost | place: Sweden...
AATATACACTTAAACTTGTCTTCAAACATGGGGATGAAGTCGGGCGGCATTGTCGATCCCCCGGTGATGCAGAAGTCTAAAGAGCTGACATCATACTTATCGGTGTCGGGATACATGACCATACCCAAAAACAGCCTGGGGACGGCGGCAATATAGGTGACTTTATCTTTCTCTATAGCGCCGACAATGGCTTCCATCGTGAACCGATCCATCAATACGATGCCTGCGCCTATGCGGATGGCGCCCAGCATATTAACAACGGCCCCGAACGCATGGAAAAGGGGAATGATGGCAAGGCTCCGATCCTTTCCGGTCGTATGATAAAGATCTGAGACAAGGTTGGACTGCGACCGAAGATTCCGGTGAGTCAGGACTGCGCCTAGGGGCCTGCCGGTGAGGCCGGCAGTATAGATCATCACCGCCGGATCGTCATCAGCAATATCCGGCATCTCAAGGATGAAGGGCCCTTTCTCGATTATCTCTCTGAATCGGGAAGCGGTGTCAAGACCACTGGTAGTAATGATATGCTTGCAGAGCGGTATATCATCTCTGATTTCGTCGTACTTTTTCGCCAGCGGCGTTTCGGTAATCAGGCATTTCGTATCGCTGTTTCCGAGGAGATGGCGAAGCTCATAGGGCGTTGACAAAATGTTTACTGTGACGGCGACAGCGCCTAATTTCTGAACAGCGAAATAGGATATCACGAATTCCGGGCAGTTGGGGAGCATGATGGCGACCTTATCCCCTTTTTGAATACCCAGGCTTCTCAATTCATTACCCAGAGCGTTCACAGCGCTGTGGAGAGCCTCGTAGGTTAAGGATTTTCCGTCGTAGATAGTGGCAGCATTATTTGGATAACGATGCGCGCTTTCTTCAAGCATTCTTCCCAGACTCATAGCAATCAACACCTCGCGGCCATTTTGGCCTACTTAGCATATATCGGTACTTTTTATCAAGCGGAACTATAGTTATAGAAGGTCATTTCCCCTTGATGAGAATATCTTTTTCACCTATACTGGACTGCAAATAATGCATTTTCTGAATGACTTGGAGGAAAGCATGAAGACTCTTGTAACGGGCGTTCTTCTGGCGCTGTTGTGCAGCACATCTGCAATCGCTGTGGAACTGAGAACAGGAGATCGAGCCACCGATTTCAGTCTGAAGGACTCGCTCGGCAAGGAATACACTCTAAATTCACCGGAATTAAAGGGCAGGGTTTTGTACTTCAATTACTCAGACCCCGGCTCAAAAGATATGAATAAACACGTCGATGATGCCCTCAAGGGCGATCCGGGGTTGGACCGGAAAAGGGGCTATATCGGACTGGGCATTGCCAATATGAAAGCGAGCCTACTGCCTGATTTTGCAATTGCGCGGGTAATAAAAAGCAAACAGCAGGAGACGGGCGCTACTATTTTTCTCGATGATAACTACGTCATACTGAACAGCTGGGGACTGAAAAATAAGGTATCCAACATTGTCGTGCTGGATAAGGAGAGAATCTGCAGGTATATCCATAAAGGAAAGCTGCCCCCCTCGGAAGTTGAAAAGCTGATTAACATAATTAAAGAGTATCAGGTAAAATAAGTGCACTGACTTCTCTTGGCACTCGTTGATGCTCAAAGGATTATTGAAAAATGGCTGTGATTATTGATGGCAAGAAGATAGCCGGAGATATCCTTGATGGAGTGAGGTCGGAAGCCCTGCGCATGAAAGAAAGAGCCGGGATAATTCCCGGACTCGCTGTGCTTCTCGTCGGTGATGATCCCGCCTCCAGGATCTACATCAGACACAAGGAGAACGCCTGCAAGGCGGCAGCATTTTTTTCACGGGAATTCAAGCTGTCGCAAGATACGAGTGAGGATGAGATACTTACAATCATCCGCGAGCTCAACCGTGATGAAAGGATCCATGGCATCTTAGTACAGCTGCCCCTTCCGGGGCACATCAACCCGACGACCGTTATTGAAGCAATTGATCCCAGGAAAGACGTCGACGGATTTCATCCCTACAATCTGGGGCGGCTCCTTACTGGAAATCCGTATCACATGGCCTGCACACCCAAAGGCATACTGGAATTGTTGGATCGGAGCTCCATTACCATAAAAGGAAAAAGAGCCGTCATCGTCGGTCGCAGCAATATCGTGGGAAAACCGGTTGCCCTCATGCTTCTCAACAGACACGCAACCATCACCGTTTGCCACACGAAAACGAAACACCTCTCCGACGTGACGAGGCAAGCGGAGATTCTCATTGCAGCTGCCGGAAAGCCGGAAATAATCAGAGCCGATATGGTCGGCAATGGCGCCGTGATAATAGACGTGGGTGTAAACAGGATGGATGACGGTCGCTTAGTGGGCGATGTGGCATTTCCCGAGGTGCTTGAGAAGGCATCCTACATCACGCCTGTACCAGGCGGCGTGGGACCCATGACGATCGCTATGCTGCTCGTCAATACCCTCAATGCAGCCTCCGGCCAGATGCCACAGTAAAAATAAAACCCCCTCTCATTCTCAGAGAGGGGGTTTTAACTACACGTAAGCTCGTACTCAATCAGGCAATTCCCATTATCGCCTTCATCTCAGCTATCGTTTTTGCTACACTGTCCGCTGACTTTTTCATCATAGCCTTCTCTTCGTCATTGAGTTTCAGTTCGATGATCTTCTCAATGCCGTTGGCGCCAAGGACGGTCGGAACGCCGAAGCAGATATCTTTCAGCCCATATTCGCCTTCCAGATACACGCAGCTTGGGATGATCCTCTTCTTGTCTTTCAGGATGGCTTCGGCCATGAGTACAGCGCCGAGCGAGGGGGAATAGAAGGCACTTCCCGTTTTCAGCAGGGCAACAATTTCCCCGCCCGCTTTCCGGGTTCTGTCAACGATCTTATCGATCTTATCCTTGGGAAGAAGTTCCGTAACGGGAATTCCATTAATCGTCGAGAATCTGGGCATGGGAACCATATCATCACCATGACCCCCAAGCAGCATAACCTTGATGTCCTCGACAGACATCTTCAATTCCATACCTAAGAAGCTCTGGAAGCGTGAGGAATCGAGAGCTCCCGCCTGCCCTATAACTCTGTTCTTGGGGAATTTGCTGACCTTGTATGTGAGATAGGTCATCGTGTCCAGCGGATTGCTTACCACGATAATGATGCACTTTGGCGAGTTCTTAACTATCTGCTCGGTCACGGACCCCACGATACCGGCGTTGATTTTCAGCAGATCTTCCCTGCTCATCCCCGGCTTTCTCGCTATGCCGGAGGTGATGATGACCACGTCGGAATTCTTGGTCTCTTCATAGCCATTGGTTCCGATGACATTTGCGTCAAAACCTTCCATCGGGCCGGCTTCCATCAAGTCAAGAGCCTTCCCCTGGGGCATCCCTTCGATAATATCCATCAACACGACATCGCCTAATTCTTTTATGGCTGCCCAGTGAGCGGCTGTTGCACCGACATTTCCCGCTCCAACGATTGTAATCTTCTTACGACCCATAATGATATCCTCCTGTATTTTTAAATATATCTAAATATCAAAATATTAGCCGACTCTTGACCGGTGAAAGTTATTTTCACACCGTATGAGGAGGGGCCTCAATTTTCGCTTTGTACGTAGCCTTATCCGGTTTCTTATGAAGGTGTGCACACTTATGCTTCGCCAAACCGAAGTAGCTGAGAACCAGATCCTTTTTCATGAGTTGTATAGCCCGTGCCGGGTCAACGCCCTTGGGGCACACATTGGAGCATTCTCCGGCATAGTGACAGCTGAAAATCCCGTGGCTTGCAGCAACGAGATCTCCGCGGGCATCGCGCGCATCGTCACGGGAATCGGCATTGTAGCGGTATGCCTGGGCTAATGGCGCCGGTCCCGGATACTCCCTGTCGGTAGCCATAGTCGGACATGCTGCCATGCAGCAACCACACTTGATGCAGTATGTAAACTGGAGAAATTCCTCCAGCTGATGTGGCGTCTGGTAATATTCATAAGTCGGCTTTTCCATTTCTTCCACATCGTTTCTCCGGATATGCAGTTGCAGTCCCTTAAGAACGCCAAACATGGGAACGAGATCAGCTACGAGGTCCTTGATAAGTTTAAAGTTGGGCAACGGCGCCAGCGTGAGCGCGGTCGTTGTCACATCAAGAATCTGTGTGTTACAGGACAGTGCAGGCACCCCATTAATCATCATTCCACAGGAGCCACAAACGCCCATGCGGCAGGAAAAGCGGAAATTAATGGTGGGGTCCTGTGTCTGTTTGATCATGTGCAGTCCGTCGAGGACCGTCATCCCCTTTTCCACTTGGAGTGTATATTGCTGCTGCCGTGGAGCTGCATCCTTCTCCGGATCAAAACGACGAATATACACGGTAATACTATTTGCTTTCTCAGTTTCTTTTTCCATTTTCTCACCCTTCCTATAGTGCTGTTTCCAGAGCTTTTGCAGCTATGGCGGCATACGTACCGATACCGAAGAGAACCAGCCCGACTATCCACAATATAACAGTGAATCCGTCCTGAAAGGACTTCTTGGGCCCGAGCTCAAACACAATCGTCCTTAACCCATAAAACCCATGGTATAATACTGCGCCCAAAAGAATTATGTAAGTGAATGCAAGGAACTGATTCTTGCTTCGGAAGGCGACATTTCCCCAGTCTGTGACAGCACCACTTTCTGGATTAAAGACCCCAAACATGGGCAGATGCATAACCACCATATGCAATCCTGCAATGACAAAAATGACGAGTGCTGCAATGATAAACCAAGTCCAGTATGCGGTTTCCTTCATGAGACTACCTCCCTCAATGACTTCCAAAGATAGTATTGTACCCTCCGGCAATGATGATAATGGCTACAAGAACCATTGCTATCACCATCAAGGGTCTTTGACTGTTAAGAGACGACTTGTAAGGGTATACCGGCTCCTCAGCTTTTCCCACGGCCAAGCCGAGCTCAATTAAAATAAGCCGTATACCATTCAGCGCATGAAACGAAAAAAGGACAAATACACAGAATTCTCCAAGCTTCAAAACAGGATTCTTCAATATCTTCATGGCTGCCGCCCAACTCTCCGGGCCGCAGATCCTGACAGAGCTTGCAAATATATGCATCATGAAGAAGAGAAGAAGACCGAGCCCTGTGAGACGCTGCAAAATATACAGATATCTCTCCACACCCCAGCGGCCGCCGCCGAGCCATCCAACTATTCCCAAATGGTTATCGAATTGTTTGTTTGCCATCTTTCTTCCCCCTAATATTTGCGCTCAACCGGTTTCCATTTGGTGATTGTTACCGGCTTATAAGAAAGTTTCGGTCCCTGCTCCGTGTAGGTGACGAGCGTGTGCTTGAGCCACTTATCATCGTCGCGATTCGGGAAATCATAGCGGGCATGTCCGCCCCGGGATTCCTCCCTGGTCAGTGCTGCCAAAACGAGGATTTCAGCGAGATCGAGGAGATTTTGCACTTCCATTGAATTCATCAGGTTCGTGTTATAGACAGCCCCCTTATCCGCAATGGAGATATTCTTATAACGTTCTTTCAGTTCCCTGACCTTTTTCAAACCTGCTGTCATCTCCTCGCCCGTGCGGTACACGCCTACATACTTGTCCATCGCTTCCCGCAGTTCTCTTTTAATATCATACAGGTTTTCCGTACCTTTCTTCTGGAGGAGATCTTCATAGATATGCTTGTACTCTCGACGGACCTGCTCCTCAGGAACATCCACCAGAGGCGGATTGCTCTTCACATATTTTACAATCTCTCCTCCCGTAATTCCTCCCCATACGACGCATTCCGCAGTGGAATTGCAACCGAGACGATTGGCACCATGCATAGAGTGGCAGGCCACTTCACCGGCTGTCCATACCCCCTTCATTTTGGTGGCGCCATTAATGTCCGCCTCAACTCCGCCCATGCTGTAGTGGGCGACAGGTCGCACGGGAATTGGTTCAAGGATCGGATCGATACCACGATACTTCATACAGACTTCCCGGATTAAGGGGAGCGCCGAATTGATCTTTTGGGCTCCCAGATGTGTCAGGTCGAGTTGGATATAGTCCAGCCCCGCCGGCCCTTTAAATCCTCGGCCCTCTTTAATCTCCGTAATCATGGATCGAGAAACAATGTCACGCGGCGCCAGTTCCATGAATTTTGCGGCGTACTTTTCCATGAGACGCTCGCCTTTATTGTTTTTCAGGTACCCACCTTCACCACGGCACGCCTCCGTCATCAAAATACCGGATGGTATAAGACCGGTGGGATGAAACTGGAGGAATTCCGGATCCTCGATGTTTATCCCGGCGCGATACGCTATTGCATGACCATCGCCGCTCACAGTCTGTGAATAGGTGGTAAAACCATAAAGGGTTCCCAGACCACCAGTGGCTATGAGCATTGCTTTTCCCCTGATGACCATAAATCGGCCGGTTGCCATATCAATCCCTGTAATGCCGGCGAAAACGCCGTCTTTATGGAGGATCGCGGTGGCAAAGAATTCATCGTAACGATTAAAATTCTTGTACTGCATCAGAGTGTCATAAAGGGTCTGCACCTCAAAGGCACCTGTTTTGTCCGCTCCCATCGTAGCTCTCGGAAAAGTGTGTCCTCCGAAAGGACGCTGCATGATCTTGCCGTCGGGTCGTCTTGACCATGGCATCCCCCAGTGATCAAGCAGCAGGATCTCTTTCGGGCTGGTTTCCACAAAGCGATCAACCACGTCCTGGTCAGCAAGAAAGTCAGAGCCTTTGACGGTATCCCACGCATGGAGCTCTAAGTTGTCTCCATCTTCCTCTCGCATCACAGCTGCAGTGCCTCCTTCAGCACATACCGAATGGGGACGCTGTATTTGAACCTTCGATACGAGGGCCACATTAATCGAGTCTTTTGATTTCCGGGCTATCTCCACTGCTGCCCGAAGCCCTGCCAATCCCGTACCAAAAATCAAGACATCGTGTGTAACTGTTTCCACTACATTTGTCTTCATATCTCTTACCATCCAATTGTCTAAGTTGTGAAAATAAATTGAGGGTGTCTGTCTATATCACCCCTTCTTGTATTTCTTGACATTCTCGATATACAGGTCATTCCCCTTTGTATCATTAATGACAATAACGGGGAAATCCACGACCTCAAGTTTGCGGATGGCTTCAGGCCCCAGATCATCGAAGGCAATGACTTCAGCCTTCTTGACCGCCTGGGCCATTAGGGCTCCCGCCCCTCCCGTTGCCCCCAGATAGACAGAACCATATTTCTTCATTGCTTCCTTCACATTCGCATCCCGTGGACCTTTTCCGATCATACCCCTTAATCCCTTCTCGATGAGCCTGGGGGCATAGGCGTCCATGCGGTAGCTCGTCGTTGGTCCCGCTGCCCCAATGGGGCGCCCGGGTGGCGATGGCGTCGGTCCCACGTAAAATATAACTGATCCATTAATGTCGAAGGGGAGGGGCTTATTACTGTCTAAGAGGTCAACGAGCCTCTTATGGGCTGCATCCCTGCCTGTATAGATCGTTCCCGTAATAAGAACCTTGTCTCCTGCTTCAAGGGCTTCTACGTCTTCTCTTTTAAGAGGTGGCTTAAGTATCTTCAATATTCTCTCCCTCCTTTAAAAGTCGATTTCTGCATGCCGGCTTGAGTGGCAGTTAATGTTCACCGCAAGGGGAAGGCTCGCAATGTGACATGGTTCCATGATTATTTTGACATCGAGGGCCGTTATTCTTCCTCCCAAGCCTCCCGGACCAATCCCCAGATCATTGATCTTCCTGAGCATGCTCTCTTCCATCTCTGCCAGCTCGGGGTCCGAATTCCTTTTCCCGATTGGTGCAAGAAGAGATTTCTTGGCGATGATAGCTGCCCGTTCAAATGTCCCCCCGATACCGACACCGACAATTATGGGCGGGCATGGATTAGCCTGAGCCTCCCATACCCTTTGTACAACAAAATCTTCAATACCTTTCCTACCATCCGAGGGCTTGAGCATGGTAACCCTGCTCATATTTTCACTTCCGCCCCCTTTGGCACAGAAAACTATTTTAAGTTTGTCTCCCTTAACGATATCATAATGAACAATCGCGGGAGTATTATCACCAGTATTCTTTCTGGTGAAACAGTTGCAGGCCGATTTCCGGAGGTATGCATCCCCGTAAGCCTCTTTCGTAGCCTCGTTCAATGCATCTGTAAGAAGCCCTCCTTTAATCTTAACTTCGTCACCGATCTCAACGAAGAAGATCGCCAGTCCCGTGTCCTGGCAGAGCGGAATCCTCTTATCCTTGGCTATTTCTGCGTTTTCGAGAAGCTGGTTCAGAATCTCTTTCCCCAGAGGGGATTCTTCTTCTGCCAGGGCGCGCCTGAAACTGGCCATGAGGTCATCTCCGGCAATGAAGGCCGCATCCATGATGGCCGCTTTCACCTTCTTCTTAACTGTGTTGAAAGAAATGGAACGCATTTATACCACCTCCCATTTTATCCGATATCTACCAGTACCTGTCCAACTGCCACGGAGTCGCCAGATTTCACATGAATACTCTTCACCTCTCCGTCAACCGGAGCGGGAAGAGGGTTCTGCATTTTCATGGCTTCCAAAGTCACGACCTCCTGTCCCGCCTTTACCTTGTCACCTACCTTACACGTAACTTCAACTATAATGCCAGGCATCGGCGCTGTTACTGAGCCGGCGCCTGCTTTTGCTGTGGAATTCATTCGTGCTCCTCCTATTTCATCCAATATCAACAAGAACCTGTCCAACTGCCACGGAGTCGCCAGATTTTACATGAATGGTCTTTACCTCACCGTCAACCGGAGAGGGGAGGGGATTCTGCATTTTCATGGCCTCCAGGATGACGACCGGCTGTCCTGCCTTTACCTTATCACCTAATTTGCAGGTAACGTCAACAATGAGACCGGGCATGGGCGCTGTTACTGATCCTGCGCCTGCTTTTGCGGCTGGCGCTGCAGCGGGTTTCGGAGCCGCGGGCGCTGCTGCCGGTCTTGGTGCCGCAGGCGCTGCTGCGGGTTTCGGTGCTGCGGGCGCTGCTGCCGGTTTCGGAGCCGCGGCGACCTGAGTTACCACAGGAGCGGCAATCATTGCGCCTCCCTCCGACTCTACTTCTACCGCATAATAACTGTCATCGACAAAGACGTTGAATTTCCGAATGCCGGCTCCCTTTTCGGGAACTACTTTCGTCGGCTTTTCCATAAGCTTCCCGGCCTTTGCCTTCTTGATCATTTCATCCTCTTTCTTCACCTCTTCTAAGGTCTTCGGCATAACATCTTTGGGAATCGGCTCCAGACCATACTTCCACTTCAAGAATCTCAATCCCGTCTGCGGATAGAGGGCGTAAATGAGGACATCACCCGGGTTCTTCGCGATATCTTTTGTCGCTGCTCTTGCCTTGTCCATTTCCGGCTCCAAGGCATCTGCGGCACGGTTTGTCATTGGCGTCTCTCCCCGCTCGTACCCTTTGAGACACATCTTCTGAACCTCTGGATCGATGGGTGCGGGCGGTTTACCGTAGAGACCGAAGCAGTAATCCTTGACCTCTTTGGATATCATCTTGTAGCGGCCCATGAGCACGTTCATAACTGCCTGGATTCCCACGATCTGGCTGGTGGGAGTGACCAGGGGAGGATAACCGAGCTCTTTCCGGGTCTGGGGAAGTTCCTTGTGAACCTCGCCGATCCTGTGCAGAGCATTTGCTTCTCTCAGATTGTTCACGAGATTGGTGGTCATACCGCCGGGGACCTGATGAATAAGCACGCCGACGTCGATGATAGCCTGTTTCGTCGTGTCAAGATAGTCACGATATACGGGAGCAATCTTCTCTAAATCCTCACCTATCTCGAATATCAAATTCAAATCCAGGCCCGTATCCCTTGGTGTACCTTCTAAGGTCACAAGGAGGGGCTCAATGGCCGGTTGAGAAGAACGGAGCGCAAAGGGAGCCAGAGCGCAGTCGACAACATCTACACCAGCCTCTGCGGCCTTAAGATAAGACATGGAACCCTGTCCACTCGTGTAGTGTGTGTGGAGCTGTACCGGTATTTTAAGCGCCTTTTTCAAAGCAGATATAAGCTCATAGGCATCATAAGGAGAGATCATCCCCGCCATGTCTTTGATACAGAAGGAGTCAGCTCCCATCTTTTCGATGATCTTTGCCTTCTCCACATAGTAATCGAGGGTGTAAACTGCCCCTCCCATTTTCCTCTGGGTCAGGGAGTAGCAAAGGGATCCTTGAATGTGTTTCCCCGCCTCCTTGATTGCCCTGAAGGGTGCCTCGAAGTTTCTTGTGTCGTTCACGGCGTCGAAGACCCGGAAGATGTCCATTCCACACTCAGCCGCATAGAGAACGAATTCTCTCACCACGTCATCAGCATAGTTCCTGTACCCGACGACATTCTGGCCGCGAAGGAGCATCTGCTGGCGTGTCTTCTTGAGATATTTTTTCAGTATCCTTATCCGATCCCATGGATCCTCGTTGAGAAACCTTGTGGGCACATCGAATGTTGCTCCTCCCCAGGTCTCCATTGACCACCATCCCACCTGATCCATCCTCTCCGCGAGCGGTTCCATATCCTTGGTTCTCATTCTGGTAGCCAGCGACGACTGATGGCCATCTCTAAATGTGGTATCACAAATTCCTAAAGCGTTTTTTGCTTCTTTCTTCTTCTCTGCCATAAGTAAACTCCCTTTCAATATATTATTCTCTGTTATTGTTTACACTCTAAAATGATTGACTTCCTTAATGCCTGAATTAAAGACTCAGCCACACGCGTCATCTTTCGATGAAGCCCTTTAATATGTCCGCATCTGCCACATGCGGCGCGTGAACATCACATCCTGCCGCCCGGCAAGTGCCCAGATATTAATGGAGGCATGAGGTGCTGCGGAAGGAACTGCTTCTGCCGCTGCCGCTGCCATTGCGGCCGCCGCTTCTTCTTCCAGATAGGCACCTATTGCTGCTGATATGGCTACCATTACTTTTGAATCCATTGACTTCATGCTTATTTCCTTTTCTAAGTAATCTGATTCCTACATTGGAATGTTGCCGTGTTTCTTCGGTGGTCTTGTTTCTCTCTTTGACCTCAGCATGTCAAGGGCTCGAATGATATAACGGCGGGTCTCGTGGGGCCGAATAACCGCATCCACATAGCCCCTGCCCGCTGCCGCATAAGGATTACAGAAGGCATCTTCGTATTCCTTGATTTTCGCTGCCCGCATGGCCTTCGGATCTTCTGCTGCCTTAATCTCATTCCGGAAGATGATATTGCATGCACCTTCGGCTCCCATGACCGCCATTTCTGCAGTCGGCCAGGCGATGACCATGTCCGCACCGAGGTCGCGGCTGCACATGGCGAGATACGATCCGCCATAGTCTTTCCTTGTTGCCAGCGTGATCTTCGGTACAGTCGCCTCTGAATAGCACCACAATAGCTTTGCTCCGTGTCGGATAATGCCCCTCCATTCCTGGTCCGTTCCCGGCAGATACCCCGGTACGTCTGCTATAGTGATCATGGGGATATTGAACGCATCGCAGAAACGAATGAATTTTGTTGCTTTATCGGAAGCGTCTACATCAAGGCAACCCGCGAGCCAAGCCGGCTGGTTGGCGATGAAGCCGACTGTATGGCCTCCCATACGCCCGAACGCCACGACCATGTTCCGGGCAAAGTACATATGGGGCTCCATGAAATCGCCGTTGTCGCAGAGCGAACCGATCAATATCTTCATGTCATAATTCTGCCTGGGAGAATCCGGTACGAGCGTGTCCAGGCTGTAATCAAGCCGGTTCGGGTCGTCGCCTGTATCTACATAGGGAGGATCTTCCATGGTATTGGAGGGCAGGAAACTGAGAAGTCGTTTGATCTGATTGATGTTGTCTTCATCGCTCTCACAGGCGAAATGGGCAACACCGCTCTTGGTATTGTGGGTCATCGCTCCACCGAGACCTTCAAAATCAATGATCTCACCCGTAACGGACTTGATGACCTCGGGACCGGTAATAAACATGTAACTTGAATTCTTTGTCATGAATATCCAGTCTGTCATGGCCGGTGAATAAACAGCTCCTCCCGCTGTGGGTCCCATGATAGCTGAAATCTGAGGAATCGTGCCTGATGCGCAGGAGTTGCGGTAGAAGATCTGGCCGTAACCGGCGAGCGAATCTACTGCCTCCTGTATTCTGGCGCCACCCGAGTCATTAAATCCTACACAGGGGGCTCCTGTCTTTACTGCCAGATCCATGACCTTACATATCTTCTTGGAATGCATCTCTCCCAGCGAGCCGGCACGGGCGGTAAAATCCTGGGAGAAGGCGAATACTGTTCGGCCGTTGACCTTCCCGTATCCCGTGATGACGGCTTCCGCCGGTACCTCGACTTTGTCCATACCGAAATCTGTACACCGGTGGCGCATAAACAAGTCCGTCTCCACAAACGTACCGGGATCAAACAGGAGACCTATCCTTTCTCTTGCTGTGAGCTTTCCACCTTCATGCTGCTTTGCAATCGCCTTTGGCCCGCCCTGAGCCATGGCAATGGCTTCACGTCTTTCCAATTCCTGAATTTTTGGAGGTTTTTCACTCATTACTTCTCTCCCCTTTTCTTTTAGATAGTTGTTATACTTTCTGACACAGCTCCACCAGAACGCCGTATGTGTCCTTTGGATGGACGAAGGCTATCTTCTTTCCGCCTGCCCCCATGCGGGGAACCTTGTCAATAAGACGGATACCTTTGGCTTCCAGTTCTTTCAACGCTTCTTCAATGTTATCCACTAAAAATGCAACGTGCTGGACACCCTCACCTTTCTTTTCGATAAAACCCGCGATGGGTCCATCCGGCGCGGTGGACTGCAGAAGCTCTACTTCAGTATCACCCACAGGCATAAAGGCGGTTGTCACCTTCTGTTCGGCAACAGTCTCTTGCCCTTCCAGTTTCAGTCCCAATGTATTGGAAAAGAACTTTAGAGAAGATTCAATGCTGTTTACTGCAACACCGATATGGTCTACCTTAATTATTTTCATATAATGACCTCCCTTGTCGGTTTTATTTTTCTATGTTGTTGAAGGTCGTAACGTCAACTTTTTCCACCTCAGCAGTAAATGTCTGAGTATCAAATGCGCCTACTTCTTCTTGGTTTTCTTCTGGCCTTTTTTCTTGGCAAGAATCTCCTGTATCCTCTTTCCTATTTCAGCCGGGTTCTTCTCAACGATGACACCCGCGGCTTCCAGGGCCTTGAATTTTTCGTCTGCCGTTCCTTTTCCACCCGATATGATCGCACCGGCATGCCCCATTCTTCTCCCCGGAGGAGCGGTTCGACCAGCGATAAAAGACACAACCGGCTTGGTGAGGTTGGACTTAATGAATTCAGCCGCCTCTTCCTCGGCGGTTCCACCGATTTCTCCGATCATGACGAGGGCTACTGTATCCGGATCTTTTTCATACAGCGCCAGCATATCAACAAAGCCTGAGCCTGGTATGGGATCTCCACCGATACCGATCGACGTGGTCTGGCCTATTCCCAGATTGGTAAGCTGCCAGATCGCTTCATAGGTGAGGGTTCCACTTCTTGAGATTACGCCTACGTTACCTACTTTATGGATGAAGCTTGGCATAAAGCCGATCTTGCCTACGCCGGGAGTGGTAATTCCCGGGCAGTTGCATCCAATCATCCGGGCTTTAGATGTTTTCAACACCTGTTTGACCTTGATCATGTCAGTCACAGGAATGCCTTCAGTCATACATACGACAAGCCCGATCCCCGCTTCGATTGATTCAATAATCGCATCCGCAGAGAAGGCCGCAGGAGTATACAAGGCGGCAACATTGGCGCCCTGTTTTTCTACCGCATCGGCGACCCTGTTATATACGGGGATTCCATCGACGTCCATGCCTCCCTTACCCGGGGTAACTCCGGCTACCACCTTCGTTCCAAATTTAACCGATTCGCGGGTGTGAAAGGTTCCTTCCGAACCGGTAATACCCTGAACCACTACACGAGAATTTTTATCTAAAAGTATTGCCATGTTCAACTCACCCTTTCTTTAAAATTAGTTTGTGTGTTATTTAAGCAGTGCAACAACCTTTTCGGCGGCTTCATACAGACCGTCAGCCACGGTAAATTTCAAACCCGATTCTTTAAGGAGTTTTTTGCCTTCGTCCACATTCGTCCCCTGGAGCCTGATCACCATGGGCAGTTTCATATCGATATTCTTGGCAGCCTGGATGATTCCGTTGGCTACACGGTCGCAGCGGAGAATGCCTCCAAAGATGTTCACAAGAATTGCTTTTACATTGGGGTCGGCAGTGAGAATACGAAACGCTTTTTCGATCTGGTCAGGACTGGCGCCGCCACCGACATCGAGGAAGTTAGCCGGTTCGCCGCCCGCCATCTTGATGAGATCCATGGTCGTCATGGCAAGGCCCGCGCCGTTAACCATACATGCTATATTACCGTCTAATTTGATATAATTAACCCCGGCATTCTTGGCGATAACTTCTAAGGGGTCTTCCTCATTTTCGTCTCTGAGTTGCTTGATGTCCGGATTACGGAAGAGACCATCATCATCAAAATTTATCTTGGCATCGACGGCGATGAGATTGCCCTCCGCTGTGAGAACGAGCGGGTTGATCTCCACGAGAGAGGCGTCCTTGGCCACAAATAGTTCATATAACCCCTTGGTGATGTTTGCGAATTGGGCGCTCAGAGACTTGTCAGTCCCCAATCCCAAGCCGTATGCGAGTTTCCTGGCCTCAAACGGGCTGAATCCCACCGCGGGTGGAACGGCGCACTTGATGATTTTTTCCGGAGTTGCCTTGGCCACCTCTTCGATCTCCATACCGCCGGCTTCGGAAGCCATGAAAACGACACATTCCTTGTCACGCGCGCGATCTACCACCATGCCGAGATAAAGCTCTTTCTTGATATTCGATGTTTCTTCAACCAGAACCTTCTGCACCTTTATTCCTTCCGGACCGGTCTGGTGGGTAATGAGCTGCATGCCGAGGATCTTCTTCGCTGCCTCATAGGCCTCATCAGGCGTCTTGGCCACCTTCACACCGCCGCCTTTACCTCTTCCGCCTGCATGGATCTGTGCCTTTACAATAGATGTCTTGTTGAGGGATTTGGCGATATCTCGAGCCTTTTCAGGTGTATCAGCAACTTCACCGTTGGGTACGGGGACTTTGTAGGCGCGCAAGAGACTCTTAGCCTGATATTCGTGAATCTTCATTATGAACCTCCAATCGTTATTAATTAGATAGTAAATTAACTTGCTGTCAGTTCTGAAAATTATTTGGTGAGTGGTAGGACACCGGAGAAATAAAAGACCTGCGTGGACAATTTAAACGCTGATGCGGGAGCCAATTTCTCTGGGAAAATCTTTGACCACTGCGAAAAAATCTACTGCCTTTCTTTTATTGAAGAGTTTGATGAAAGTGTTGCGGACTACTTGATCTTGATCAGGTGCAATTCATATCACCCAAAATCGTTTCTGTCAACTTTTTTCTGTGACTATTCTGCAATTTTTTCCGCAAGCGCCGTCATGAAGACATGGCACCTGTGCAGAAAATTGGCATTCTTCAGAAAATTAGTGCATACTATTAATATGTTAAATTATTTGATTGAATGCCTCTTCTCCGTGAGACGGCCATGCGACTGTGGCCTTTCATGGCAGGGCTCAGTAATACGAGTGGGTTTGACATAAGCGGCTGAGACCTTTGAACAAAGGCTGCACCCTTGCCCAAAGGTCTCGGCGGTAATAAGTCGAGATTATCTGTTCACTTCAATTATGGACGATACTCAAAGACATCATACTCTGTTTTCTGTCCGAGCAGAGCGTCAATCTGGTCCTGAATCTTCGCCCTCTCCTTACTTGACTGCCAAGCCTTCCAAGCTGAAAGACTATCCCAAGTGCTGATAACGAGATACTCGTTCTGTCTGTCCACATTTTTCAAAGACTCTCCCGACACGTAGCCTGGCTGTTTCATGCTGAGTGATCTGAGCTGCATCACGAGTTCTTTCAATTGCGATGCCTTATCCGCGGCCACCTTCCTTTTAATGAGAATTTTGACTGCCATTTTCGACCTCCTACATTACTTTGTGGGTTGTCTTTCCGGGGCATAGCTCTGAATTCTGTCAAGCGCGTTTCCATAAGGAGATGATAGGCGCGTTACAGAACACTGTCAAGTCTTTTTCTGGCTTCGTTTCATCCGGCGGCAGCCAAACATGTTTATATAACTCAACGGAAGTGAACAGTAATTGAATATCTGAACTCTGTTCTGAGGCAAGAGCGCTTATGGAAAAATTCGCTGCGACAGATTAGGCAAGGTGCATCAAAATATTGAGACGGAGAAATGCACTGTTTATCCTTTTCTCAATAAATCTCCGCCAGTCTGAATCATTTGATCGGATATCCGGCATTCTTCCAGGCCACCACGCCGCCACGAAGTATCTTGGCATTTCTATATCCTTTTTTCAGGAAATGCTCTGCCCGACCGGCAGAAGTTTTTTCCCTGGGTCATGCTCAATAGAAGATAATTTCCTGGTCCTTCGAATATTGCGGGAGCAGAGAATAGAATTCGCTGAGCGACATGGACCCTTCAAGATTAATTCTTTTATATTCCTCTTATATTCCTCGTCGTCACTATAGGCGCAGACGAGGATGGCCTTTCCTGATATTACTTTCAGATAGACTTCTTCAGGCGATAGTTGTAAGGCTTCCGTCATGTCACTTCCCTATTCTACATATCGCATTTTTTCATCACACGCTTGCTCGATGAAAAAGATTCCCAATCAAGTGCATCATGTATTGTCGTCATCGAATGGATAGATCTGTACCAAATTTCGGGATAAGGTGGGGTCATGGCGCACTTCTCCCTTTTTCCCGACCAGTTCACTATGTTCAAGCCTTGTGAGAGCCGTCTTATCCGTCTTCACGTCTGCCAGTGTACGCCGACCATCCCTTAAACGACCGATAACTGTGGCACGCTCTGCCTGTCCGTCTTGATCGTAGCGAATTATGAACGACTCAATCGTCAGAATCCCTTCCGCCCGTTCGACGGGAGAGGGAAGGGCCTCCGCATCGATGGCCTTTTGAAGAGCTGAATCATCACGATCCTCCCATGGATGGTCGGGAGGGTCCGCACCGTAGATGCCGATGGCGTGTTTCGAATTGTACCAACCATTGGCCGTCACCATGGCCTTCAAACGGCGATCACGGCGAATGCGCCCCACTACAGAGGCAATGGCGTGCATCGTATAGTTATTGCCTGGTCCGCCAAACTGGGCAAGCCCACCGGTGACAGTAAGGTCTCTCGGATCGTCTTCCGAAATGCCGATCGCCTGCCGGGAAATCTCCACTGCCGACGGAAAACAGCTGTAGAGATCAAAGACGTCTATATCGGAAAGGGAAAGCCCGGATTGCTCCAGGGAAAGCCGTGCCGCTTCTCGTATCGGAGGGGAGTCATAGAGCCTGGGCCTCTCGGTCACATGCCAGATGTTGTTCAGTTCGGCTCCGCCCATCGGGTATACCCATTTGGAGCGATCGATGCCGATCGCATCGGCATCGGCATCGTTTGTCATGATGAGCGCCGCCGACTGATCCACATTGATATTGGCCACAACGCGGACTGTATACGGATAGACGACATAGCGATTGTGTGGGGCGGCTATTGTCAGATCCTCTGCCTTATATTTTTTCCGGGTCCATGCATAAGGATTCTCAAAGGCGACCCGGGAAAAGCATTCGTACCGGCGTCCCATGTGGAGTTGGTGTTCCTTGATACTCCTGCCGGATAGATAGCGGAGTGATGTTTCGAAGAAAGGATACATGAATTGTGGGAGAAAGAGATCGTAGGCTTCTTCAATGGAATTATTTACTTTATGATACTCATCGCCCCCTCTCTTGAGCATTTCTTCCTCATGTTCGCACCCGGAGCGGAGGAGCGTATCAAAATTAACGGGCAAGTTCTTTTCCCTCAGATGCCGCAACGTCACATTGTCCTGCCAATCGAGGACTCTCTTGCCCTTGGAGGCCTTGTACATTGAATATATCGCTTCGGCCCCGGTGATGAGTACCGCCCTTCTCCTGCCCGCGGCAATATCTCGCGCCAGGCTATTTACCATTGTTTGAGGAGAATTGCCTCCGATCTGCGAATAGATCACGTTCTTTGGCCTGATGCCCAGTGATCCGCTTACAGCAAGCGGCACGCAGTCATCGTCCCGGGAAAAGCTGTTGATCACACAGACCGTATCAATGATAGACTTTAGAGCATCACTCCCGGCATCTCTCACGGCGTGAAGGCTCGCCTTCACCATGAGGCCGAGGGGATCGAGGACAGGATTCGCATCTTTTCGTTGGGTATACTGTGCAGCGCCAATGAGAATCGGTATAGGTCTCGTCTTCATAGACTGGTTATCTGTAGAAATCCCAGGAATACTCTTCCTGGTTATCGTATTTTTCGCCCTGCTGTTTGAGATAGCCCCAATAGGCAAGTTCGTCGATGTGAAGCTCCGCCTCCTTCAACGCGTCAATCACTTCCTTGGTGTCCGGAGGACATCCCGCGACTCTTATCGCCTTCCTGATATGCACATTTTCCTTGTTTGCCTTGATGATGCAATCGCCGATGAGAACGGTACTAGCATAGCCCGATCGCGCCTGCATTTTCTTGCCGTTGAGGATCTCAATCTTCGGAAGAGGCTGGCCTGTAAATGCCGACAGCACAAGGATATTGACCATATTGGCCAGCGGAGTGCATCCGGAGCAGAGAGTTTCATCGTACTTGGGCAAGGCAACGCCTGTCACTCCGAATTTCTCAAAGATAGATGGGCCGGTATTGTCTTTCGCCCATCCCCAGTCCCATTTGAGCGCCTTGATATGATTCTCCAGGGCATCACCTCTCATTTCATAATCTTTGAGGTCGAGGGACTTGCCGTGGCGTTTGGCATACTCAGCGAAATGGACAATATCCTGCGGGTCGTAGCCTATGGTTTTTGCCGCAACCATATCGGCTCCCAGGGCATCACGGGATGCAACGATAACGCCTTTCCTGAATGCGTTTCCGAAATGAAGAGGACCTCGCTCCAAGGCATAGATACCATCCACGATGGTAAGTGCCGGCTTTACGCAATCGGCGATGAATGTGAAGCAGTACTCCAGGCCGGGACTTGCATGATGGCAGATTTTTTTGGAGGAGGTTTTCAGGCAGCCTTTGAGATTTTTCAGTCCGAGGGATACTTTCGTCTGGGCATGGGTTTTTAAAACTGGGAAGTTGATGAGAAAGTCGGACTCCATGGCCTCTCTTGCGATATGGAGGGTGGGTCCTCCCGGAATTTTGAAATTTGCCGATCGGTCGGCATTAAAATCAACGAGCTTAACGCCATACTTTTTTACCAGTGAGATATATCCGAGACCTGCGTAGGCCGCCATGGTGCCGATGCCTTTTTGAATTTGAACCGATCCCTCACCGATGGATATCTCTCTGCATCCGTGCTCCTTGAGCATGATGACCAGGTCCTCCACCAGACGCGTCGTAGTAAACACGCCGAACGGCGCTATCTTGAACTGGTCGTCCCAGGTGATGAGATTTGGTTTGATCAGCACCCTCGTATTTCTCTCCAACTTCTCTAGGCCACTGCAAAGCTCTACTGCCTCTCTGAGAGAACCGGGACTGCCCGCATATTGAACCAGCGATATTAGCGGTTTCATAGTTCGCTTACCGTGACAAAAAAGAAACTCTGTTTGTCCGAATGCGTAATCATCAAGATTTCTCCTGCGCCAATCTCCGAGCTCGATCCATTTGACGTCAGGCTTTCATGAACGAGTTGAACCACGCCATCGCATCCTCGTCTTTGATTCCCAGTTTCTTACTGTGATCGGGTTTGAATAACGCAAAGGTTCCCGTGGATTTCGCACAAAGGTCCCCGGCTTCGTTGAAGATCATCGCCTCTGCCAGGCATTCGCGATCATTCTTGACTTCCAGCATTTTCCCTGCGGCCTTCAATTCCCTATCAATTGTGACGGGCTTCAAGAATTCCACCATCATGGACTTGGTCATGCCGAGGCATCTCGTTTTGTGAATAACTGTCCTCCCCATGACTTCGTCCAGGATAGTTGATATGATCCCACCATGAACTAAGTTCTTCCATCCGCAGAGATGGGCCGGCACTTTAACCCACGAAAAAATTGATTCTCCGTCAGTGAAAAATTCCAGGCGAAGCCCTGCCGGATTAGCGGGACTGCACCCAAAGCACATGCTATCGGTCCTGTTCGGCAGATGTTTGAGATTTTTTTTCCCGGTCATAAGGTGACACTCCATTGGAATCGCAGTCGACTATACTCAATGTCCGTGTCGTACCTTTACCATATTTCAAATTATGATTCTGCGATTTTTTGAGTGTGGTCGTTTGAAATTCCTCGTTGATCGTTGGGGAAGGAAGAAATGTTCTGGAAGGGACGAGCAGAGGTTACTCAGAGAATTTACAAGATCTGACTATGGCCTTGAAAAACCGCCTTTGCGATGGGGGGTATAACCTGCCTGTAGGATGGAATCTACAGTTTTCTCCGGCATTATTATTCTCTTGCACTGGCCGTCTTGGGTGCCAGCCTGAGCATGAGGAGGGCACAGCCGACGAGGATCACGATATTTGCTTGCCAGACGTATGTATACGATCCCGACAAATCATATATCAGCCCTCCCATGAAAGGACCGATTCCGCCACCCATGCCCATGAAAAAGGTGAGCCACCCATAGACAGAGCCGAGGACATGCCTGCCGAACCGATCGGCAACGAGGATGGGCATCATGGGCCCCAGTGACCCATACCCAAAACCGTAGATAAGTGCATAGAAATAGAGGCGCTGGGTGGTGGTCGCCTTCAACAGGATAACCATTCCCACCGCCATGATGATCATGCCTAAGACGGCCGAATATTTTACGTCCTTCACCACGCCGCTGAACCAGCCGAAGAAGAACTGGCCGCAGAAACCGCCAAACCCGAGTGCACCAAGGGAGGATGCAGCAACGACATTCTCAATATTATTATCCAATGCGTATGCGACCTGATGGACGAAGGCCGCCATAAGGGTCATGACCGCCAGGGAGAAGCATGCCACAAGGATCCAGAAGTGAGAATTCCTAAAAATGCCTTTATTGGAAAGATGCGACGGATACTTTACGGCATGATCTGCGTCCGACGCCTTAGCTATTCTTCTGTCGCCATCAGGTAAGAGTCCATAGCTCTCAGGATTTACGCGTCCCATAAACAACTGGGAGAGTGAGACTCCAACGAGGACGAATATGATTCCCAGAAAGATAAACCCATAGTGCCAGTCATAATACTTCACAATATAGCCCGCCAGGGGTGTCAGGGCAATTGTCCCGAAGCTGACGCCCATGGTGGATATTCCTATGGCAATGCCTCTTTTTTTTATGAACCACTTCCCCACCGAGGAATTGACCACGAGGAGCCCCATGCATGCCGTACCTGCACCGCAGAGGACTCCATAGGTAAGATAGAAATGGAGGGGCGTTCTGGCAAGACTTGTCAGGATGTAACTTACCGCGGCGACGATGGCCCCTGTTGTGATGATCCACTTTGGCGCCACTTTGTCAAGCGTTCTTCCCAAAAAAATTGCACAGAAGGAATAGACCATCATGTTGATTGAAGCACCTATGGATACGACGGATCGGGACCAGCCATAATCAAGGGACATGGGCATCACAAACACACCGAAGGAATAGCGTGCCCCGTAACTAATGCTTGAGATGAGGAACGCACCTATGACCACATACCAACCCCAGAACATGCCCTTTTCTTCAATCATGAGACAGTCGCTTTTTTCTCAAGCGTATGCACATCTTCTTCACCTGCGCCTTCCGTCCGCACTGTATCCCAGTTCGATGAACTACGGATTCAGGAGTTTGAATCCTGATGCCGGCTCCAGCAGACGAAGGCCGGTGCTGTCCAGGATTTCCAAAAGTATGACCTCCATTACATGCCATACCTTGACTCCCCGGCGTACACAACCGGTTATTGTTTCTGTCCGCCTGCCGCAGGCCATATGCATGTGCAGGACCGGCTTGCCCTCATCATCGGGAAATATCGTGCCCACACCTGCTACTTCATGGACGTTCTGCAAGACGTGCATCATGGGCTCTACGGGCAGTATTCTACCTTCCCTTGGACCGACAACAAGCGTGCTGCCTTCGTCTGCACAGCCGAGAACCATCAAGACTGAAACGCTTATGGACTGCTGCATGGCGAAATTTTCGATGACTTCATGAACTACATCTCCATCTTCGAGCCTGATAACAAACATGCGTCCTTGTCTTGCCTGTGAGTATTTCATGGATGATACAGCTCCTTGCTCTGCAATCTTTTCGATCGATAAGACTATCCCTGATGTCCCTTTTGTTCGGCCGGGATTTTTCCGGAGAAGAATAGGGAAAATGACCGTACGTGTCAAAGAATTTTTTATGACAAATTGCGCTGAGGAGATTTATGATCGACCGACATTTGCGGATGCAGATTGTTGAGGAAAAATACTGACAGGAGACTCACATGTTCTTGAAATAGCCGACGGTGATACTAAATCGTTGAAACAAAAAAAGGGTGGATGGTAAAAGGAGGGAAAAAGGAACCATCCACCCGCTCGCTATATAGACTGAAAGGGATCAAGAATACTGAATCCCTCTCAGAATCTCGGAAAGGGGTCGATGGATGGCAAAGGAGGGAAGGGAACCATCCATCGATCCTAAAACAATTACACGCAGAACTAAGTATCATCGGTAAAAAAATCAGGAAGAAAGAATGTTACACTTTGGTCGCTGGACTTTAACTCGCTTTCTTTTCTTTCCTGGGGTTCTTCTCTCGTTGTCTCTTTTTCTATGCTGCCGCTTCTTTCTTCCGTTATGAAGAACTCAAATACGAAACTAAATGCTGAATGTGACAGTTTCTCTTCATGATAGGCGCTCTGTGAACTCTGTTTCTCCTCCTCCTTTTCCATTAACCGTTTTCTTCATATACTGAATATACCGAGTCCAACGAGACCCCCAAGCAATGCCTTTCGTGAATTGTTTCGTCAGATTAAAATCCTAAAGGTGTCTTCCTGCTTAATGAGGTCTCGTTATGTCATTTCTCAGCAAGATGGATGCCAAGCTTGAGATTGATAGGAGAAGGATTTACACTATGCAAAATTGCCGCCTAAACACAAACAATTACCGAGTCTTAGAAATCTACCATTTGGATATACCCGATGGCGACACAACGAAGCGCAATTATTCTGTATAGAAAAATGGTGCGGTTTATGCACACAAAAATTATCGTGAAATTGGCAAATGCCGACACAGCTCATTTCTCAGGATACGTGCATATATAGCACATAGCGTGCAATAGTGGCACGCATAAAGAGTTTCTTACAGTTCTAATTCCATCCTTACGTTACCACCTGACGTTCACAGAATTCATCGATGAGAGAAGCATTTTTGTTATAGCCAAATTTTCATGGATGAAATATGCTTAAAAATATTAGGCTCCCGCTTCCGCGGGATGGCAGCCTGAAATATTCGAATAAGGATGTATCCATGGATGGCTTTACGGATACCGTCATGCTCTCACGGGTGCAATTCGCCCTCACGGCCATGTTCCACATCCTCTGGCCAGTGGCGACAATCGGGGTAAGCCTATTTCTTGTATTCCTCGAGGTCTGCTGGATAAGGAGCGGGAAAGACGAGTATTACCGCCATGCTCGTTTCTGGAGCCGTCTTTTCTTTCTCAACTTCGCCCTGGGCGTGGCCACGGGTATTCCCCTCGAGTTCCAATTCGGAACAAACTGGAGCGCCTTCTCCCGTGCCGGAGGCGATTTCTTCGGGCACATGCTGGGATATGAAGCGGCTATGGCCTTCATGTTGGAGGCGAGCTTCATCGGAATCATGATGTTCGGATGGAAAAGGGTCTCGCCTCAATTGCATCTTTTCGCCACGTCGATGGTGGCTTTCGGTGCATCCCTCTCGGCTTTCTGGATCATGGTTGCCAATTCCTGGATGCAGACGCCTGCGGGAGGCCACTTCGACGAGGGGAAATTCATCGTCACAAGCCATCTCGCCGCCATCTTCAACTCGGATATGGTATGGAGCGTCCCCCACATGTGGGTAGCCGCTCTCGAGATATCCGTTTTCGTTGTAGGAGGAATCAGCGCCTGGTATCTCTATAAGAACCGTCACACGGATTTCTTCCTCAATTCCTTCAAATGGGCCGTTCTGGCTGCCATCATCATAACACCTCTGCAGATCTGGCTTGGCGACGGTGCGGGCCGGGGTGCATATGAATATGATCCGGCTAAACTCGCTGCCTTCGAAGCTCACTGGCAAACCAACCCCCAAGGGCGGGGAGCCCCCTTCATCGTCATCGCCTGGCCTGACCCCGAGGTGCAGGATAACCGTTGGTCTATTGAAATACCGAACCTTCTCAGCTTGCTCACCACGCACACCTTGACCGGCCAGATCAGGGGTCTCAGGGAGTTCCCGCGGGAAGACCAGCCGCCCGTGACCATCCCCTTTTACGCCTTCCGGATCATGGTGGCTATCGGTACAGCGCTCTTCCTTCTTATGCTCTGGACCCTCTGGGTTTGGCGGAAAGGAGGGCTTGACGCCCCACGCATCGCCAGCCAGAAATGGCTTCTTCGTACATGGATGGCGGCGCTTCCCCTGAGCTATCTCGCCATGGAGACGGGCTGGGTAACCAGGGAAATGGGACGGCAGCCCTGGGTGATCCACGGGCTCCTCCGGACGGGAGACGCTGCCTCCCGGATACCAGCCGGTACGGTCGCAGCATCGCTTGCCGCTTTCGCATCAGTCTATACCTTTCTTGCAGTTTTATTTTTCGTCTTTGCCTGGCGCATTATTGCCCGCGGTCCGGACTCCCAGAGTCAAGATGCGGGCAGTGACCCCAAGCCTGGAAAGGAATGAAATATGGAATGGCTTAATGCGCACATAGAACAAGTCTGGTTTTTGATCATCGGTTTTCTTGTCCTTTATTACGCTGTCGCCGATGGCCTCGACTTGGGTGTAGGCATCATTGCCCTCTCTACCAGGGACGAAGAGAAGCGGGCCATCATGATGGCGAGTCTCCAAAACATCTGGCAGGAAAACCAAACCTGGCTTGTTGTTTTAGGCGGCATACTGTTCGGCGCCTTCCCCCTCTTCTACAGCATTGCCCTTTCCGCTTTTTACGTGCCCATCACAGTTATGATCTTCGGCCTCATATTCCGTGGTTTGGCCTTCGAGTTTCACGACAAATCCAAAGGGCATTCTCTCTGGAACCTCTCCTTCGGGCTGGGAAGCCTTCTGACCGCCGTTTCCCAGGGCTTCACACTGGGAGGCATCTTTTATGGAATCCCCATGGAAGGGCAGACATTTACGGGAACCGTGTGGAGCTGGTTTCATCCCTACTCCGCTCTCTTCACCCTGGGCGTTATTTCAGGCTACATCATGCTGGGGGCAAACTACCTTATCCTGAAAACGGAAGGCGATATCCAACAGCAGGGCAGGCATTACGCCTCCATAGCCACCTTCTTCACCTTTATCATCGCTGTAGCGATTTATCTCTGGACTATCGCCCATCATCCTTACATGGCGGCGAAATGGCTGGCCATGCCCGGCCTCCTTCACGTCGCCGCCTTTCCCTTACTCGCCCTTTTTGCCTTTATCATGTGCCTCCGAAGCCTGCGCGGACGGCCGGAGTTTGCCCCCTTTCTCTGGAACGTGGCCTTTGTATTCTTTGCCTTCATCGGTCTCTCGGTGGGCTTCTATCCCTACATCATCCCGAATATGGTGACTATCAAGAGTGCCGCTGTCTCTTCACCCAAGACCCTCATCTTTATGCTTGCCGTGATTGTAATTGTCCTTCCCGTGATTCTCGCCTACATTTCTTACAAACATTGGGTCTTCCGTGGAAAAGTCGGAAGCGGCGACTATGGCGAATAGAGCCCTGCATATCAGAACCTTCTACCCCACCCGCTCATCTATTCCCTGACCTTCAACTGCGGTATTTCTACCCACAAAATAAGGCATCCCGTGATGGAATATAAAGATTATTCATTTACAATGAGAGTGACGATATGCGCAACTTGGGGGGGAATCAATGAAAGAATACGATGTCATCGTCATAGGCGCAGGCACGGGACTGGGTATCGCATTTAAGGCACAGGCCAGCAAATTGAAAGTTGCTCTAATCGACAAGGGAAGTATTGGTGGAACCTGCGTTAATGTCGGTTGTGTCCCCTCCAAGATACTGATTTATCATGCCGACAGGATCGCCGATATAGAAGAGGCGAAAAAGCTGGGCATTGACGCGAAGGTAAAGCGGATAAATTTTCGTGCCATCATGGATCGCATGAAGGCTACCATAGACGAGAGCCGCACATGGATGGAAAATGAGATCGCAAACTCGAAAGGACTGGATTTCTACAACGAGGAAGCGCGGTTTGTCGATGCTTACACACTGAAAGTCGGTAAAGAAACTATTAAAGGCCGGAAGATTTTTATTGCCTCAGGCGCCCGTACCCTCATACCGCCTATCAAAGGTCTTAGTAAGATCGCTTATCTTACCAATGAGAATCTGCTCGCCCTCCGGGAACAGCCGGAAAGCATCATTATCATCGGCGGCGGCTATATCGGGGTCGAATACGCCCACTTCTTTGCGGCAATGGGAACCAGGGTAAGTGTGGTCCAGCGACAAAGCAGACTTCTTGCCAATGAAGAGCCGGAGATAGCGGACCATCTTAAAGATGAACTTTCGAAGCGCATGGACATACTGACCAACTGGGAGACTGTGGAAGTTTGGGAGAAGAAGGGTATTTACACTGTGATGCTGAAGAATCTTGATACGGGTTATGAGAAGGCAGTCACGGGCACCAAGGTACTCGTCGCTGCAGGGCGCATATCCAATGCAGACCTGTTGGATGTACATAAGACAGGGGTAGAGACTAGTGATGCCAACTATATCAAGGTGGACGATACATTACTGACGAGCAAGAAGAATATCTGGGCTATAGGCGACGCTGTCGGGCGCCAGATGTTCACGCACGCCGGCGACATGATGCAGCGCGTGGCCTGGCGCAACGCCACAAGCCGCAAAGAAGTGTCTTTCGATTTTAGTCTCGTTCCCCACGCTGTCTTTACGCGTCCGCAGATCGCCTCGCTCGGCCTCACGGAAGAGCAAGCGGCTAAGAACCATGAGATTCTTGTAGGCCGTGCAAATTATTCCGACGTGGTGATGGGGGATGCCATGATGGAAAGCGAAAGTTTCGCCAAGGCAATCGTGGAAAAAAAGACTGAGAAGATTCTAGGCTTTCACATCATCGGGCCGGAAGCGGCCATTCTCATCCAGGAGGTCGTGAATGCCGTGGCCCGCGGGGGGGACGCGAAATCAATAACGGACAATATGCATATTTTTCCGGCACTCTCTGAAATCATTCCTGAAACATTGAACAACCTGGAGTAACAATCTGGAATAACAATATTGAGGAGACCTTTCATGAAGCATAGTAACCGTTTCGTTGCCATCTGTATTATGAGCGTGATCTTCCTACTCGTCGCGTCGCAGCCCCTTCTTGCCGCCGAAAGAATCATCAGACTGGTGGTCCCGGGATGCGAGTGACAGGACACGGCGAGCAGGGTAGGTGGTGCCCTGAAGGAAATCCCGGGCGTTCTTAAGTACGATGCGAATCCATTCACTCACGAAGTCACTGTAAGATTCGACGATACAAGAACGAGTATTGATAAGATTGTGGAGCGGCTTGCCAAAGAAGACTTCCCGATCAAGGGGGAACCGAGAATCATTCAGTAAGCTTGATGCTATGCGGAGTGGTCAGTCCTTGCTTCTTCGCCGCATCGATCATTACAGGTTTATTTTCAAGCGCGCTTTTTTCGTGTCGGCGCAGCTGGACCTTAGTCATGGTAATCCCTCAATGAAGTCGTGAGATCCTTTCACATGGGGAATATGAAAATAGAATTGCAAAACAAGGAGTATACGATGAATAAGAGACGCTACCTGTGGATTTGTTTCTTTGTCGGCATGTCTGTCCTTTTCATATCTGCCTATTCCATCGCGGCCAACATAGAGGTCGCGAAGCTGATCGGAAAAGAGACCTGGAATTTCAACCTCGCCTCCACTCATGACCGGCTGATTAACTATGGTGATGAGTATTATGGAAAATCCTACCTGATTGTGACTTTTTTCCCGGCGGCATTCACACCCGTCTGAACGGGCGAGATGCAGGGGCACCAGAAGATTCTTTCTATCTATGCCTCTCTGAACGCCCAGGTCGTGGGCGTAAGCCGGGATGACGTGA
>Ga0182021_10001307_pt1 | contig 28338 bp, 32 predicted proteins | sample 612E3MmetaG_FD_120493 | JGI IMG/M metagenome (GOLD analysis project Ga0182021, IMG submission 120493) | Permafrost microbial communities from Stordalen Mire, Sweden - 612E3M metaG (Illumina Assembly) | ecosystem: Environmental > Terrestrial > Soil > Wetlands > Permafrost | place: Sweden...
GCGGGCCCGCTGGGATTTGAACCCAGGATTCTCGGCTCCGGAGGCCGATGCCTTAATCCGTGCTAGACTACGAGCCCATGGCTTACAAACCAAACTTATCTTTACGATTTAAAGCTAACTTATTCTTTGATTAACTCTTCGTCTATCCACCAAGCTTTCTTCTTTCCAGACCTTTCCCCAGCATAATAGTCGATAACAGGTTTTCCTACTTGTTTTTTTGATGTTTTCTGGATTTTTCTAAGCCTGTTAAGTATGAGCCACCTATTGGTTTTAACGTACTCGGCCAACTCAGGCGTAGTTGCACGTTTGTAATGAAGGAGGTACTCCATTATTTTATGATCTATTTCATCGATACAATATGAGCGCGGATTTATTTTTCCATGCTGAAAAGTGAGCAGTTCTAAATCAGCTAGGTATTTTCTGATTTGCCCGAATTCCTGCTCTATTTTGACCATTCTATCTTCTAACTCTAAGAGTTTGTCTGCTTTAGGTGTTTTCTGTAGCTTCTCGCTTATAGCTTCTCTGATAAAGGTGCTTCGGTCACCTTCAGGAACGCGCAACGCCATTTCTTTGTAGACTTCATCAGGAATTTTCGCAGTTACAATTCTCACTTCGCTCAATATTGGCACCCCACCAAATCTATGTAATCTCTTATTATTTCACAGTTTCTCTAAAATTATTTTAAGATGAATTATTTAATATCGGCAAAAGACGTTCCGAGCGACATTGAAATGCAAGCGCTAAAACAATAATAATTTATTTGAGAAGTACAAAGTAGATGACACGGTGAGTTAAGTTGATTGATTGGTCTCAAAAAGAGTTATTAATTCTGGCATTTGACCATCGAGCGTCATTTCTTGAAAAAATGTTTGATATTAAAAATCGTCAACCCACATCTGAGGAAAAGAAGCAAATTGAAGATTACAAGAAAATAATTTTCGAAGGCTTCAAACTGTCCATTAAAAAGAATGTTCCGAAGGAAATTGCGGGCTTGTTAGTGGATGAAGAGTTTGGAAGCAGTGTTCTTAGAGAAGCTAAAAAAGAGGGTTTGACGTTTGCTATGCCTGTTGAGAAGTCCGGTCAGGAAGAATTTGATTTTGACTATGGGGAGAACTACCCCAAACATATTGAAGAGTTCGACCCAACTTTTGTGAAAGTTTTGGTACGCTATAATCCCGAAAGCAACACAGCCTTAAACAAGAGACAACTTCAAAGACTAAAAAAACTAAGCGATTACTTAGCCCAAAAAAAGAAACCATTCCTCTTTGAACTTATTGTGCCTGCTCTACCATCACAATTATCAAAACTTGGGGGATCAAAAGAAACCTACGATAAAGAGCTGAGACCAAAACTGATGGTTGAAAGCCTCAAAGAAATTCAGGCAGCGGGAGTTGAACCCTCTATTTGGAAATTAGAGGGCGTTGACAAACCAGAATCAGCAAAAGCTGTGGTAAAGCAAGCTCAAAGCAATGGGAGGAAAGTGGGAGTTATAACTCTTGGACGGGGAGAATCCAAAGAAAAAGTGCAGGAATGGCTAAAAGTCGGAGCCAAAATACCAGGAATCATAGGATTTGCTGTTGGAAGAACGATTTTCTGGCAACCTTTAGCGGATCATAAAGCAGGCAAGATTAACAGAAAAGAAGCAGTTGAAAAAATTGCCCAAAACTATATAGAGTTTACAGAGTTATGGCTAAACGAGTGTAAGAGGAGATAAAAAAAATGACATCACTCAGATCTTTATCCCCATCATTAACAAGAATCACAACCGCCGGAGCAGTCGGCGCCGCTCTCCACATAGGTAAAGGAGACCCAGACAAAGTTGACCAAACCGCTTTGGATTTTTCCAGAGCAATTCTTAACCAAACTGAAGTCGACGGCGAAGTTATCTGTTGCGAGGGACCTAAAGACAACGCACCAGCGTTCACTTACAAAGAAAAAGTCGGCACAGGCAACGGTCCTAAAGTGGAATTCATCATCGATCAAGTTGACGGTACAACAGCAACTGCAAAGGGAAAGAAGGATGCTATCTCAGCATTGGCATGTGCTCCAGCAGGATGTTTGCAAGTTCTTCCAGACGATGGATACTACTTCAAAATAGCAACCAATGGTCTAGCGAAAGGCAAAATTAGTCCAGACATGTCTATAGAAGAAATCGTACAAACTGTCGCCTCTCTAAAAAAGCTGCCTCTATCAAATTTCACAGTTATCATGCTTGAGCGTGAGAGACATCAGGACATGCTGTCTAGGCTAAGAAAAATGGGCATAAGAATCATCTTGATAACCGACGGAGACATTGCAGGCTCTATTGTAACATGCCTACCGAATTCAGGTGTTGATTTACTCCTCGGTGCAGGAGCAGGCGCCGAAGCAACCATAGCGGCTACAGCGCTAAAATGTCTGGGCGGAACCATGCTCGTCAAGGTCTGGAAAGACAAAAAAGATGATGCGAACCGAATGCAAAGACTCAAAGCTGCAGGCGTTGACATAGAAAAAACCTATACTCAAGACGAATTAGCAAAAGGGAATGAAATGATTTTCGCAGCTTCAGGAGTAACTAAAGGTGAAATGCTTGATGGTGTAAGATTCACCCCATCGGGTGCAATCGTTAATTCTATATGCACAAGGCTACCGAGCGGAACGCTTGAAAGATCAGAAACCATTCTGAAATTTAGTGGACACCCAATTTATAGTCAAATAACGTAAGGTTTTCCTTCGTTCCTTTTTCTTCTTTTACGTTAAGTAATTTGCAAAAATAGGCAATGTGCAGTCTAAATGGACAGCTGCTTTGGCACTGTTAAATCAAAGCTAAATCTATTCAGTTGGAACTGGTTGACCTGCCAACTTAGCCAAGCCAAGATAACGCTGTTCAACTATACCGTGTAGTTGTTTGCGCAGTTCTTCCCCAACTACGTTTTTCTTTTTCAGCAAAGCGGTTTTTTTGACTAATTCGTCATCACCAAGCATTTTAAACCAGGCTTCAAAGTCGCCTCGTTGCATATGAAATTCTACTGAAGCTATATCAGCCTTGTCAAGTTTGTTAGCGAAATCTCGCAAATTATGTGCATGAAGGCTCAGTGGTTTTCCCACGGTTACGTAAAAATTGAAAGCTCTGTCATGTGCTGCGTATGCTATTATCGCCGCTGCTTTCTCCTCGTTAGTTTCGGGAACGCCAAGAACTTCGTTACCTTTTACACTTATGACATATTGACCCTTTTCAGGTGAGCTAACATAGCCCATTCGTATAAGGCCTAAAAGATGCATCATAGTGGAAGGAAACTCTTTTTTGCTTTCATTTGCAATTTCTTTAGCTTTCATTGGTTTTCCGTTTAGAAGCATTGTTTCTAGTATTTCTTGCTTGATAGGTGATAAACTCATTTGCAGGCACCTCGCCTGTTAGTGCTATGCAGAACGGTCTAATCAAACTTTTCCTTAACTTTTTCTGTGTCATTTTCAGTTAAGTTTATTTTGACAGATAAGTAAAGCTTTTAGTGTAGTGATTGCAAATGCTACTGTAAATTGGTGACAGTAAAGGATGAAACTTGCTGTTTTCGTTTATGAATACCCACCTAAAATTGTCGGTGGATTAGGAACCTACGCCGCTGAGATAACGAGAAAGTTCGTTTTAGATGATCATGACGTAACAGTTTTTACCATGAATGATGACCAAGGGTCGTTACCCACTAGAGAAATTTGGCGTGGAATTGAGATCCACCGTCCATTGCACATTGACATTTCAGACTCGCTCCCAGACGTAATTGCGGAAGATATTAAAAAATGGGGTAGGGGATTGCACTTCTTCGGCAAACTTATGGTTTACAATTACTTGTCAGCGGCTAAACTTATCAACGAATTAATCAAGAAAGAAGGCATGAAATATGACATTGTTGTAGCTCATGATTGGCTTTCAGCGATGGGTGGAATTACAGTTAAAAGAGAAGTTGGGTTGCCATTCGCTTTTCATGTCCACTCAACTGAGAAAGGTCGAACTTTGGGAAACGGCTCAGGTGTAGTAAGCAACATAGAGTTACGAGCAGGCAAAATGGCTGATATGGTAGTTACAGTATCATATGCTATGAAGGATGAACTTATGCAGCTTGGTTTTCCAAAAGAAAAAATTCAAGTAAGCTACAATGGGGTTGACCCACAAAAATACAATCCCGCAAACGTATCTAATGATGATATTAAGAGAATCAGAAGCAAATACGGCATAAATGATAATGAATTCATGATTCTTTTTCTTGGCAGACTCGTAGGCGTTAAAGGCGTTGATAAGCTCATAATGGCAATGCCCCATATTCTGATGAAGATGCCAAACGCAAAACTGGTAATTGTAGGAGTAGGAGACCTTCAGGAATACTTAACAAATCTCACAAGAACAATCCGCCTTGAAGAGCACGTAAAATTCTGTTTCGACTTCATACCAGAAGAAGAACGTATATTGCATTATGCTGCATGTGACATAGCGGTTTTTCCCAGCCACTATGAACCATTTGGCATTGTTGCCCTTGAAGCTATGAGCATGGAAAAACCAGTTGTTGTAGGAGCTGCTGGAGTCAGCGGAATGCGTGAAATAGTTATTTGTTGCGGTGAAGAACAATGTGGTTATCACATAGACCCAAATAATCCCTCAGATATTGCATGGGGAGTAATAAGCGCTTTAGAGAACCCTGAAAAACGCAAATTACTTGGCAAAAATGGAAGGAAACGGGTTATAGCTGAGTTTACATGGACCAGAATCGCCAAAAAAACCATAGAGCTTTATGAGATAATAGCAAAACGCTGATCAGCACTTGGTACCCCATTGACTGCTGACTTAAAATTCAAAATCGCTCGAGAAGCGGCTACTTTACTTTATTTTGGCGCTGAAAAAGAGTACAAACAAGCTAAAGTGAGGGCGGCAAAAACTTTAGGTTCTCATTTTTTGCCTTCGAATTTTGAAGTTGCTTTGGAGCTAGATAAAATCGCTGAAGAAAATGAGGGATCAAAAAGAAAAGAACGTTTAATTGAAATGCGTAGAGACGCCCTGAAAATAATGATCCTGCTTGGTGCTTATCGCCCTGTCTTGATTGGGAGTGTCTGGCGGGGAACGATTAAACAGGGAAGCGACATTGATATTGCAGTTTATGCCGATAACCCCGAAGTAATAGTTAAAGTGCTAAAAGCTGGCTTCGTAAAAATTTTAAAAACAGCTTGGACAACCGTTAACAAGCGCGGAGCGACCTTGGAGTCATTTCATATTTACGGCGAAACATCAACTAAATATGCGTTTGAAATCGTTGCAAGAAACCGAGAGGAAGCTGGCAAAAAAAGGAAATGTGAAATCTTTGGTGACGAGATGAAGGGTTTAAACATCAAGGAACTCAAAAGAGTCATCGATGACAACCCAACCCAGCAATTTATTCCCCCATAATTCTTGTAAATTTTGTTTTCCATTCAAAAAAGAAAATAAATAACTATTTCAATAATTCTTTTTTGTACGGCTGATGAAAAATGGCAGTTGATAAGAAATCTCTCAAGAAAATGTTTCCACATCTCTTTGAGGAACTTGAGACGGGAGAGGTTAAAGTTCCAATTAATGCTGTTCGAAAAAATGCTAAAGCAATTGAAAATGCTGAATGCGAAAAAGAGGAATTTGAGTCTACCGTTCCTTTAGATAAGTTGCGGCATTTTAATCCTAGTGCGGTGGATTTTATCCGTAGATGTGACACAGATGCGCAAGCGGATGAAATAATCGCTTATTTAGAGAAAAAAGGTGAAATAACCAAAGAGTGTGCTGATGAACTTCGAAATCAGCTCACGCGGGATGGCGTGAGAAGTTTTGGCGCGAAGAAAGAGGAATATTACTATTTTAAAGAGGGCGGAATTTACTAATTCATTCCGCCTAACGCTCTTTTATTGACATTTACATTGCTTTTTTTAGCGCTAGACTCTCTACTTAGCTATTGGTTAGGTTTGGTTTGTATCGGAAACACTAATAAGAGTAAAGAATGTGTTACAAAAACGGGAAATATGGTGATATTATGACTATCAAAGTAGGAATTAACGGATTCGGAAGAATCGGAAGACTACTCTACAGAGCAGCAATCGAAAAAAACGCAAACATCGATTTTGTTGCAGTGAACGACCTTGCGGACGCAAAAACTAATGCTCACCTACTAAAATATGACTCAGTTCACGGTCACTTTCCCGGCACAGTTGAAGTCCAAGGCAACGACTTAATTGTTAACGGCAAAACCCTCAAATGTGTACAAGAAAGAGACCCCGCAAACTTGCCCTGGAAAAACCTCGGCGTATTCTTAGCTGTCGAAAGCACCGGTTTATTCACAAACCGTGAAGGTGCGAGCAAACATCTTACAGCAGGAGCAAAAAAAGTTCTTATTTCAGCACCAGCCGAAAACCCAGACGTAACAATCGTCTTAGGCGTAAACGACAAAAAATATGATCCAGAAAAACACAACATTCTAAGCAATGCAAGCTGTACAACAAACGGTTTAGCTCCAATCAGCAAAGTGTTAGCAGAAAACTTTGGATTGGAAAAAGCACTCATGACAACTTGCCACAGCTACACAAATGACCAAAAAGTCCAAGACCTCGTCCACAAAGACCCAAGAAGAGCACGCGCAGCGGCAATCAACATCATCCCAACTAGCACAGGCGCAGCAAAAGCAATCGGCGAAGTCCTACCAAGCTGCGCAGGCAAAATGAACGGCTACTCCTTACGTGTTCCAACTCCCGACGTATCAATCGTTGACTTAGTTGCAGTGTTAGGCAAAGAAGTAACCAAACAAGATATCAACGCAGCCATGAAGAAAGCAGCTGAAGGCGAACTGAAAGGAATTCTGCAGTACACTGAAGACCCAATTGTAAGTACCGATGTGCTTCACAGCACCTATAGCTCTGTTTTCGATGCAGGATTAACCATGGTTTTAGGCGAGAAAAGCAACTTTGTTAAAGTCTTCGCATGGTATGATAACGAATGGGGCTTTAGCAACCGCATGGTTGACTTCATTGAAATGGTCGGCACCAAAGCCAAACTTTAAGCAAGTAAACAAGCTTAAATCCATCCATTTTTTCCTTTTTTAAACCAATCGAGAAGTGATTACATGGCAAAGTACAAAACACTAGATGATTTCGACGTAAAAAATAAAGTTGTCTTAGTCAGAGTAGACTTTAACTCGGAAATTGACCCAGCAACCAAAATAGTTACAAGCAACGTTCGAATAAAAGCACATGCAGAATCAACACTCAAAGAACTTGCTGAGAAAGGCGCCAAAACCGTTGTGTTAGCCCATCAAGGACGCAAAGGCGACCCAGACTATACACCCTTAAAACAGCATGCAGAAATTCTCCAAAAAATTCTCAAATGCCCAGTAAAATACGTTGAAGATGTCTTTGGCGAAAAAGCAAAAACCGCCATCAAAAATCTTCAAGCAGGAGAAATTCTTGTTCTTGAAAACGTGCGTTCCTGGGATGGAGAAACTAAAAACGGCACTCCCGAGCAACACAGCAAAACCGAGCTTGTGCAGAATCTTGCACCCCTAGCAGATTTATTCGTTAATGATGCTTTTGCCGCTGCCCATCGTGGACATGTCTCTATGGTTGGCTTCACTGCAGTTTTACCAAGTGCCGCAGGACGCATTATGGAAAGGGAATTGAAATCGCTTAGTAAAACGTTGGAGAAGCCTGAAAAACCGTCAGTTTATGTTATGGGCGGAGCCAAAGCCGATGACAGCTTAGAAATCAGCAAATACGTGTTAAGCAAAGGCATAGCAGATTACGTCCTTACAGGCGGCGTAACTGGCCAATTGTTCCTTGCAGCTAAAGGCGTTGATTTAGGCAAGGGAAACATGGGTTACCTCGCTAAGAAAGAACTAATGGACTTGATTCCAGGCATTAAAGCGTTAGAGGAGCAGTTCGGCGAAAAAGTTGTTGTCCCCCTTGATTTTGCCTTAGACATTAACCGTAAACGCATAGAAATTCCAGTTAGCAAACTGCCAACTGAAAACAGCATCATGGACATCGGCGCCAAAACCGTTGAAAAATACAGCAGAATCATCGCAACCGCCAAATCCATTGTCGTGAGTGGACCAATGGGAGTTTATGAAAACAAAGAATTCAACTACGGCACAAAAGGAGTCTTTGAAGCCATCGCAAACAGCAAAGCCTTCAGCCTTGCAGGCGGCGGAAACACCATCGCAGCTATACAAGAATACGGCTTAACAAAAAAAATCAGCTACATAAGTACAGCAGGTGGTGCACTCATCGAGTTCCTCATGGGCAAAAAACTCCCAGGCGTTGTCGCATTAGAAACAGCTACTCAAAGTAAGAAAATCTAATTTTTTTTATTTTTTATTTTCGAACTAAGATTTTTGCATTTTATTGTTTTGTGATTTCAGCGAAATTCTCAATAATTGATTGAATGTCTTTCACTATGTAATCAGGTTTTTGCTTGCTTTCTGTCAGGTCTTTTAGCGTGTTGAATTGTGAGGGAACAAAAATTGTTTTTAATCCTGCTTGTTTGGCGCCTTTGATGTCTTCGATTGGGCTATCGCCAACGTATATTGCAGCATAAGATTCTACATCTAGCCTATTCAGAGCCTCTTGGAATATGTGGATGCTTGGTTTTCGCCAGCCGTTTTCTTCTGAAATAACAACTGCGTTGAAGAACGAGTTGATGCCCAATAGTCTTAGGCTTGAATAAATAACGGGTGCAAAGGTAAAGTTTGAAATTAAGCCGACTTTGCATTGCTGTTGTGCTTGTTTCAATAATTTTTTTGTGCCCAATCTTAGCTCAAACGTATCTACATATGCCTTGAAGAAAACGTTTAGAGCTACTTTGATTCGGTAATCATTTGCAGTAACATCAAAGCCTAAATTGCTGAGAGCTTCTGCCACCCAAACAGCGTTAGTAACTTCTCTCAGTTGTTCATAGCGTATAATGCGGTATTTTTCATGAGCCAAATTGTAAGTTGAAAAAAACTTGTTTTTGGAAACCTCAAAGCCTTCAGCAAAAAGTGCACTATAGAGGTTTTCCATTGATGCATCCATAGTGTAACCCTTGCAGTTGACCAGTGTTCCGATGTAGTCGAATATTATTGCATTAGCGCAGGCCATTATCGCTCTCTCTTTTCCACCAAGAGTAAGCCTTTGGCTACCTGTCTTAGTTTTTTGGCAACAGCTGTACTAAGCAATTCCGCTTCATCACCAATGGCGCATTCTACCTTCGGGTCATAAGGGATTTCGCCAAGGTACTTTAGCCCTAACTTTCCTGTTTCAACTTCGATACTTTCTGTCACATCCATTTTCATATTTTCAATGATGCCGATAATCGGCATTTTTAGCTCGCGTAAAAGGTTCACTTGCTTCTTGACTGTTTCAAAAGCCAAAAGTGAAGGCGTTGTAACTATTAGAAATTCTATGCGTTTGATTAGGCGAACCAAATCAAGTATCACATCACCAATACCAGGGGGCATATCAATAACCAAAAAATCAAGCGCACCCCATCGAGTAACTACTAAGAGTTCGATTAAAGCGTTTGAAACATCCTCTCCACGCAATGGTGTTGGATTCTCGCCGACAAAGTAAACAAGCGACATATATTCTAAGCCATAGATTGTTGGTGGAACTATGCCTTTTTCCTCTTTCAGCGTCAGATTTTGTACGTCGAGAATGATGTGAGTCGAGGGACCAGTGAAGTCTAAGTCAAATAAGCCTACTTTGCAGCCGTTATGCGCCAATGTTAATGCGAGAGTGGTTGCAACCATACTTTTGCCCACGCCACCTTTACCACTTGAAACAGCGATTATTCTCCTTATTCCCACTAATCGCTCGTTAATTATGCTTGTTCGTGGATCAACAGGCATTATTTTGCTCCTTTTATGTTCTCAAGCAAAACCCCGCGTCCGCTGATGATTTCAAAGTCAGAACTGCCACATTTAGAACACTTAATGTAAGCATGTGCTACTTCAGGAATAAAATGAATCGCCTCAGCAGCGCCCTTGCCCATTTTTTTAATGTCGTATTCCCAACTGTTGCCACAAACTCTACATTTGAGTGTTGATTTAGCTTTCAAAATTCGGAACTTAGAGTTCATATAAATGCCGGTTTTCATTTGCAAGAGAGCAAACCGCAAGATTGGGCGCTCAACCTGCTGAAGCTCACCAACCCTTACAGTGACTTCTGTAACTTCCTTCAACCCTTCCTGCTCAGCGACTTGCTTCACCGATGTAAGAATAGCTTCAGCCAGTGCCCATTCATGCATAACTAACCATGCTTTGTGCATCTTTAAAAGAATATTGCATAAAACAACGATTTTCAAACTGGGATTGATAAATGAACAAACTCGGAAGCTTATCAATCAGCTTCTTGAAGCTTTAGGGCACATGGATTAATAGACTAAAATGTAAGTAAATAAACTGATTTATGGTTCTTCCAAATTACCGGTGACTTTGCGAAGCCTTAAAATGTTTATAGTCCACGTTAGCCATAAGGCGTTAAGCATGAGAGTCATAGCTGACCTACATATTCACGGACGTTACAGTAGAGCAACAAGCGAACAAATGAACTTACCCGAAATCGCCCGGTACTCAAAAATTAAAGGGTTAAACCTTGTAGGCACTGGCGACTTTACCCATCCACAATGGCTTAAAGAAATCAATGAAACCCTAACGCCCGAACAGGAAACAGGACTCTTAAAATTAACAAGAAATTCAGAGTCGCCAGTTCGTTTTATGCTTACGACCGAAGTGTGCACCATCTTTGATTACAAAGGTGAATCCAAGAAAGTGCATCATGTCATCTTGACGCCAAGCATGAATACAGCAGTCCAATTAAATGACCGCCTTCAGAGCTTTGGAAATTTAGCTTCCGATGGCAGACCAATCCTTAACATGACAGCGGCACAACTCGTTGAGCAGGTGATGGCTGTTTCAAACGAGAACATGATTTTTCCAGCCCACGTTTGGACACCATGGTTTAGTATTTTTGGTGCCTTCAGCGGCTTTGATACCGTAGAAGATTGCTATCAAGACATGGCGAAACACATCTACGCCTTGGAAACTGGACTTTCGTCAGACCCTGCGATGAACTGGCGTCTAAGCAAGCTTGACAAGTTTGCACTTGTTTCAAATAGTGACTGTCACAGTTTTTGGCCATGGCGTATTGGCAGGGAAGCTAATGTTTTTGACCTTGAAAAATTCACGTACCAAGAAGTTACGGATGCAATAAAACGTAATGATGCAGCCCATTTTAAGTTCACGATTGAGACTGATCCTGCTTATGGTAAGTATCATTGGACTGGGCATCGAAACTGCAAAATTTCTCTTTCGCCTCAAGATGCTATAAAATTCAATAATGTTTGCCCGGTTTGCCACCGAAACCTCACAAAAGGAGTCGAGCAAAGGGTGGAAGAGCTTGCAGATCGCCCTTTAAACTTCAAACGAGAAGGGTCACCGGGTTTTTTGCGGCTTCTTCCTCTTTCGGAAATAATTGCGGCAGTTTTGGGTACTGATTCGCCTGCCACGCAGAGAGTTTGGAAGAATTATAGTTCGTTGATTGAAAAGTTCGGCGACGAGTACACTGTGCTAATTGACACGCCTATGGAAGCGTTAGCCACGGTTGTTGATGGGCAAATTGCACAATCCATTGTTCAAGTAAGAAACGGCACAGCGAAGGTGATACCGGGATATGATGGCGTATATGGGCAGCTTGTTTTAGGCGTTGATGCTCCAGCAATTAAATCCAAACCTAAAGCTCCACATGAAACGGTAAAGCAGACCAATATTGCCGATTTTTTTGGCAAATAACCAAATTATCGCTCTATAGCTATCGGAAAACAAAATGATTTAATTCCCCAAAATAATTCTATTTAAAACGTTTTAATTTACAAGGACAGATAACGCTTGAAAGACCTTCTAACAAAAATTAACAATATTGCTACAGAAAAGTTCGGAGCCAAGTATGCAGAAGCTCGGGCCCAGAAACTGTTCAAAACAATTCTTACTCTGAAAGAGGAGCGTGTGGAGGGTGCTAAGCAGGGCATTGAGAGTGGTGTTGCCTTGCGTGTGCTAGTAAATGGCGCTTGGGGTTTTGCATCTGTTGGCTCATTGGATGGGGAAATTTTGGGGGACGCTGTTTCGGATGCTTGTAGAATGGCTAAAATGGCTAGTTCACGGTTGAAAACGCCGATTAAACTTGCCAAAGCCAAAGTTGTTACTGACCATGTAGTGTCAAAACCTATTAAGAACCCGTCAGATATTTTGATGGAGGAAAAAATTAAAACTGTTTTGACAATAAATAAGGCAAGCTTGAACTTTGATAAAAGAATCAAGAGTTGCAACCTAGACTACATGGACTTAGCGGGTACAAACTATTTTGTGAACAGTGAGGGCACATGCATAGAGCAGGATAAGCTAGTTGTTTGGGCAAGAATAACTGCATCAGCCCTTAACGAGGGCGTCTTTACTTTTAGCCGAGAAGAAATCGGATCCACAGCAGGCTACGAAATATTCGACGAACAAACACCCGAAGCGTTAGGAGAAAAAGTGGCAAAGCGTGCAATTGAACAGTTATATGCTAAATCGCCAAAAGGAGGGATGTTCCCAGTTGTTTTGGGTCCAAACGTGGTGGGGGTTTTTGTTCATGAAGCCTTTGGGCATTTGGCTGAAGCTGATTTGGCGCTTTCAGGCGGTGTGTTAGCAGGCAACATAAAAAAGAAAATTGGTTCAGACTTAGTAACATTTTATGATGATGGAACAATTGAGGGGTCTTTTGGCGCTTTCAAATATGACGATGAAGGGGTTCAAACCCAGAAGACACTGCTCATAAAAGACGGTGTAGTTGAGGGTTTGATGCATAACCGGGAGACCGCTCAAAAATTCAACGCACAACCCACAGGTAATGCTAGAGCTGAAGATTTCCGGGTAGAACCAATCATTCGGATGCGCTGCACTTACATGGCGTCTAGAGACCAATCTTTTGAAGAATTAATTGAAAATGTAAAACAGGGTTATTATTTTAAGAGTTTTAGGGGTGGCCAAGCTAACCTTGACGGCACCTTTCAAGTCGGCATCCAAGAAGGCTACGAGATAATTAATGGTGAAATAGGTGTACCAGTACGAGATGCATCAATTAGCGGCAACACACTTGAGACTTTACATCAGGTTGATGCTGTAGGAAAAGATTTTCTGTTAGATCCTGGAAGATGCGGGAAAGGCCAAATAGCTTTCATTTGCGATGGTGGACCGCACATTAGAGTCAAAGAGGTAGTTGTTGGTGGCAGTTCTTAAGAAAGATACTATGGTAAGTTTAGCTGAAAATGCTGTTAAAGTAGCTATGCAAAAGGGAGCTTCCGAAGCTGAGGCTTACGTTTACGAGGGGCAAGCAATAAACATAGGTATCGAACTAGGGCAAATTAGCAAGACCAATAGAATAATTGATCGAGGTTTAGGCGTTCGAGTTGCCTCAAACAAAGCAGTGGGTTTCGCTTACACAAATATAATCGATGACCAAAATGCAGTTGAAAGCGTGATTGCGAGCGCTTTAAGTGCTGCAAAAGCAAGCAAGCCCGACTCAGATTGGAATGGGCTTCCACAACCCAAACCTTATACTCCGCTGGAGCAAACGTTTGATGATAGAATTATAGCACTTGGCTCAGAGGAACTAGTTAACGTTGCTTCAATCATGCTGGAAGCTGCTGGACAAGTTGACAAACGAGTTTTTCCAGTTGAAGGAGGAATAGGCAGCGGTTACATTTCTAACGCAATTGCTAACTCTAACGGAACTACTGGTTTTGACAAAGGAACAGTTATTGAATGCAGCATAGCAACATTGGCCAAGGAAAGCGATACTGTTACGCCAGTTTGCTTCGAATTTAACGCTTCAAGAAACTACAATATTGACCCCCAGTGGGTTGGAAAAGAAGCAGCAAAAATGGCTCTTTCAGCCTTAAAAACTAAGTCAGTTGAAACCAAATCTACCACTCTTATATTGACGCAGTTTGCATTGCAAGACCTTTTTGCGTACACACTAGTTAACGCTGTTAGAGCGGACAACGTACAAAGAAATCAGTCTCCATTTAAAGATAAACTTGGGCAAAAAGTCGCTTCAGACAACCTCACAATTTACGATGACGGCTTATTCCCCGGTGGGCTACGCACTTGGGCTTTTGACGGCGAAGGAGTACCACACCAAAAAACTCCAGTTATAGAAAAAGGCGAGTTGCGCAGTTTCCTATATGATAACTACTCCGCACAAAAAGACGGAAAAGAAAGCACGGGGAACGCTGCCCGGGCAGGCTACCTGTCAACACCCAGCATCGACACCACAAACTTCCATATTATACCAGGAAACAAAACATCCGATGAAATGCTAAGCGAAGTAGACGACGGCTTAATAATCTATTACTTGCAAGGCGCTCATAGCAGTAATCCTGTGAGCGGTGAGTTCTCAGTGGTTGCAACGCCAGCTTGGAAAATAAAAAAAGGCGAAATAGTTCACTGTAGTAGAGGTGTGATGTTGGCTGGCAACATTTTTGAGGTCTTGAAAAACATCAGCTTAGTAGGCAGCAATGAGCGGCAGATGGGGCAGCTGATTTCACCGTGGATTCAAGTTGAGAACGTACGTGTAATCGGAAAATAATTCTCGTGTTTAAGCCCAGAAGCTCTTTGAGTACTCGCCTAAAACGCCGTCGTATATGCCCTTAGTTTGTTGCGCAATTTTTTCCCAGTCGTACTTTTCCAAAACAGTTTTGTACGCGTTTTCTCTGATGCTTTTTCTGTAGTTGTCATCAAGCAGAACTTTCGTTATACCCCATGCTAATGAATCAGGGTTATTGGGGAAAACTTTGACCCCGGTTACGTCATGGTCGATGATTTCTGATAAACCGCCTGTATCAGATGCAACTACTGGACTTTTTGCAGCCATTGCTTCCAAAGCAACGATTCCGAATGGTTCAAAAAGTGAAGGCACAACTGATACGTCAGCGCATTTCTGAAGTTTAAGCAAGCTTTGTTCGTCTACGAAACCTTCGAAGAGAACTTTATGTTCAAGACCCATGCTGCGAACTATGTTTAGCAGTTGTTCTTTCATGTAGCCGCTACCTACAATAATAAATTTAGCGTTAACTTTTTGCAAAATTTTTGGAACAGCATTAATTAATACATGAATGCCTTTTTCATAAACGAGCCTGCCAACATATAGTACGATTTTTTCATCTGGCAAAGCAAACTTGCTACGAAAATCATTCAAATTATCCTCAACTTCATTGTAGCATTGAGTGTTTACTCCGTTAGGAACCATCACTAACTTATCGTCCGGAAGCCCGAAAGCCCATTTAACATGCGAAATCATGTATTTACTACAGCAAATTACCCGCCAAGCTTCATAGGTTAACCAAGCTTCAGTTTCATGGATCATTTTTTCTGTGTTGGTGTGTAATCCATCTCTTCTACCGATTTCAGTTGAATGCATGGTTACCAAAAGTGGCTTTCGAAAAATATGTTTAAGTCCAATACCTGCGTCCGCCACAAGCCAATCATGAGCATGAAAAACATCAATTTTATTTCCAATTTTTCTTGTTATCGCAGCTGTTTCCTTTTGCATGTTCAGATTCATTAAGTAAACCCATGATGCAAAATCAGGGGCAGGATTCTTGTAAGAGTCAACACGATAAACTTCAACTCCATCAATCACTTCATGAGAAGGCGTATCTGGAAAATCGCAGGTAACGACATAGACTTTTACGCCTTGTTTTGCTAAGGTTCGTGATAAAAAGTAAACGTGTGGTGATATTCCTCCTATTACTCTGGGCGGAAACTCCCAGCTCAACATCATAACTGTTAAGTCGTCTTTCATTTGACCTTCAATCCACCCACACTTTTGTATAGTTGAAGGATATCCGTTAACCAGGAATCAGATTCGGTTGAAATAACAATTATTTTTTCTTTGGGCACGTTATAAATTCTAATGACTTCGTCACGCATCCATTCTGATTTAACGCTGATTTTTTCTGCCTCAAAGAAACCTAACCATTCAATACTTTTAATTGCCATGTTGTAAGGAGTATTTAGAGCTTGGGACCGATGGTCTTCTAGACTTTCAACTGAGTAAACAAACGGTATTCCAAGTCCACTTTTTAAGGTGACTGCTGATGGAACAAAATGCCAGTCATATGTGTCTACAAGATCAATTTGCTTGTTGGCTTGATAATAAATGTTAGCTGCCGCTCTTTCAATCTCTTGATTTAATGTTAAAACCCACGTTAAAACTCCGATGTGTGTGTGAACGGGATTAGATACTCTAACTGTTTTTACTCCTGTGGGCTCTTGATCCAGACCTGTTAATCGATCATCATAGGTCACTACGTTAACGTCTACTTTTTTAGTCGCAAGTTGAGTTGCGAGGGCTTTAACATATTCAGAGAGTTTACCTACCATCCGTGGCGGATACTCCCAAGAAAAAATGATTACACGCATGGTTCCACTACGTGAAAAGCGAGCAGACTTTAATTATTCCTCTTGCGTTAAGATAGTAGCGTTTTTTTCCTTCATTATCGACAAAGCTTTCAGCGAAACCTTCAGACTTGTACTTGTCCAAAATGCTTTCGATTTCGTTTGGGTCTTTCTGCATAAGCCTAGCAACTTCTTCGCCTCTTCTTGCCAAATCTGCCGCTGTTGCACATAAATTATGCAGGGTTTGCAAAACCTTATCGGGAAAAGGAAGCTCTTCTCTCATTTTTAATGCACCATGCCTTCGTTAATACCGTAACTTGTCCTTATAAACGCATATGCGTTAAAGTTCTTAGAAAAGTTTGGTTGCATTCTGAGTTTGCTTATTTAGAGCAATGTAACGTTTTTTTGTGAAATCAAGTATTGTCTCCCGAAGTTTTTCTCCTTTTTCTTTTGAGCCTTTAATTGCTTTGAATTGCGAGGCTAATTTTTGGTCTTTAAGCGAGCTTTGTGCCCAACTTTCAAAATCGCCGTTGTCGGCATGAAACTCGATTGCTTTGATGTTTACTTCTCTGATTGCTTTTAGGAATCCTTTGAGGCTCCAAGCCATAGTTTCGGTGTAATATTGCTTTCCAACACCTGTATAGAACAGGAACGGCTCATTTGCGGTTAAAATCGCCAGCCTAAGCCTAACTTCAAATTCATTTAGCAGCGTTTGCGCGGAAACGAAGGCATCCATAGGGGATTCAAATGGACTGAAGTAGGAGTGCACTTCTCCAGGTCCACCGCCCGCAGTAAACATGTAGTATAAATGATCGCTTGTTTGAAAATCACGCCAAAGCCTAAGGAACTCTGCGTCTTCTGCTTCTTTTATGAATGGCTCCAAGCGACCCAATGTAGTGTAGTATGCCCACTGCATTACGTTACCAAGCCAGCCAGTTTGATCTCTCTGCACATCTGCCCAAGAAACAGTGCCACCTGCTTCAGGCACATCAATTTCGTCTACTGGCGCATGTTTAGCTATTACTTCTGAGGGCGTTGTCATGTGTAAATGCTCAAACTTCAATATCTCGTCGGGAATATGCTGAAGAAAACTATGAATTCCTGTTTCTGGCCAATGATGTTCCCCGAAGGTTTCGTAATCAGGAAAAATATTGATGCATTCACCTGGCGCACCTGCTAACCAGCCTGCATATTTATCCGCTGTTAGAGGCCATTCAGGCCACCAGCGTGCTGAAAACCTAAAGCCAATATCATCGATTAATTTGTAATTGCGGAGAAAAACGCGAATCTTTTTTGAGCCTTTGGCACTGTAGAGGAAGTTTGGAGATTTTTCGCCGAGAATTTTCTCCACCCCTTCAGCCCTTTATGGTTTGCTTATGCATTTTTACCTGCTCAACAAATTCTTCTTTGTCAGGATAAAGGCTGGAGATAGAGTGGTAATAGGTTTGGTTTAGCATTTCTACGCATCCAGTACCAGCTAGCTGCTTAAAAGTTTCCAAAAGGTCGGCATCAAACATTTCGCATTGTTCAAGAAAGACACCTGAAATGCTAAAGGAGAATTTAGCTTGCTTGCGGTCATGTTTGTGTTTGTCTATCGTGTCGAGCAATATCTGGTTTGATGGAAAATAGCATTTGCGTGCGGCACGCTTGAAAATTTCCCTGTCAACTTCATTGTCAAAATAGTAATTGAATAATTCTTCTTTTTTTACTCGCCTAAATGTTTTGCCTTCCCAAAACAAGCTACGCCTAAGCCTATGTGGCTGATGAACCTCAAAGACAAACACAATATCAGTCATTAACTTCACTCCAACAACAAGTATCAGATGGCACATTTATTTCTAATTTGCCAACAAATTCATCGCCGCTAAACAAGGCAAGCTAAAACTCCCACAACTACTAATTGTCGTAAATCTACATGCAAAATCTGTAAAAGGCAACAAAACGGACAGTATTGTGCTTTTGCTTGTTACCGCTTCTGCTTTACGGCTGCACGGTTAATAAAACTGCTTTTTAACGTAAGTCTTATATTATAAAACTTAATTTATTGTGCTTTGCGTGACCCCGATGGCTCAAACTAGACCTCCATTGTACATGGTTACTTTGCGATGTACAAGAAGATGTGTCGGCAATTGTGTATATTGCAGTTATGTTAATAAATACGCCAAAGACAGCGAAGTCAACACGGCAACAGCTAAAAAAATTGTTGACGAAATGTATAATTTCGGCGCAAAATGGTTCGGAATCAGCGGCGGCGAACCACTTGTCCGAGAAGATATTTTTGAAGTTATCGAATATGCAAAAAAACAGTACGGCATGGAAGTTAGCTTAATCACCAGTGGATTTGCTTTTGACCAAAAACGTTTGGATAACCTTGCCAAATACGATGTTCACACAGCAGTCAGCATTGACGGAGAAAGAGAAGCAAACGATGCAATCAGAGGCAAAGGAAGCTATGATAAAGCAATCTATGCCATGAAGAAACTTTCCGAAAAAGGCTTGCTGGACTGCATTGTTACAACGATGACCAAATACAACATCAACTCGCTGGAACACACCTGCGAGCTTGCAGCAGAATACGGCGGCAAAATGGTCGTTTACCACAATCTTGTGCCAGTTGGCAGGGCAAGCGAAAACATGACTGATTTAGCCCCTACAGCTGACCAATACGAAGTAGCATTAAACAACCTCTATGACTACGAACAAAAATACAACCACAACAAAAACCGCAACAAATTCAGAGTCAACGTTTACTCACCATTCTACGCTAGAATTGTCAAGCAGAGAAACCAGTCTAAATTCTGGGATTGGTTCACCAACGACTTCCTTGGAAAATGCACCATCGGCGGAGACTACATTGGTGTAACAGAAAACGGCGACTTCCGACCCTGCGGTTTCCACGAAGGCTACAGATTAGCAAACGTCAAAGACAAAGGCTTAAAGCAAACATGGGAAGAACTCCAACACAGCCCAATGCACCTTAAACTAAGAGACAGAACTAACCTCAAAGGCAGATGCGGCGTTTGCGAATACCGAGAAATCTGCGGCGGATGTAGAACACGCGCTGAATTCTACACAGGCGACCTATTCGAGTCAGATCCAGCCTGCAGCTACATACCCAAACTCCTACGCGAAAAATAATCGTTTAATTTTTTCGTTTTCCTTTTCATCTTATCGTAAAGTTAAATAGCTAATTTAGTTAGTAGAGAATTAACTCCGTGTGAGATCAATGTTAGATATCAAGCTTATCCGCGAAAATCCTGAACTTGTAAAAAACAATTTGACAAAACGTGGCAATCCTGAAGCCGCCCAAATGTTAGAAGACTTAATTTCTGTGGACAAAGAATGGCGGCTTAACCTTACAGAACTAAACGAGCTGCGCCACCAGCGAAAGCAAGTAACCATAGAAATCGCTAAACTAAAAAAAGCAGGCAAGGAAGCGGATAACGAAGTCCAAAGAGCACAAGATCTTGACGTAAAAATAAAAGAGGTTGAAAAAAAGGTTGCTGAACAAGAACAGAAAACCCATGGGTACCTTTTGCAGCTTCCTAACTTGCTAGATGCGACTGTTCCGCTTGGAAAAGACTCAAATGATAATATTCAAGTAAAAACTTGGGGAGCAATTCCAACCTTCGGTTTTCCAGTAAAAAACCATATTGACTTAGCGTTAGAGTTGGACCAAATTGACATGGAAAGAGCAGGAAAGATATCTGGCGCAAGATTCTTTTACCTCAAAAACCAAGTCGCGCAGTTAGACATGGCACTGATAAGCTTCGCTATTGAGGAACTAACAAAAAAAGGTTACACACCAATTATTCCGCCTTATTTGATGACTCGTTTAGCCTATGAAGGCGTGACAACGCTAGGAGATTTTGCTGATGTTCTCTACAAAGTGGAAAACGAAGATCTATACTTGATTGCGACATCTGAACATCCCATGGCTGCAATGTACATGAACGAAGTGTTAAAAGAACAAGAAATGCCGCTAAAACTTGCTGGGATAAGCACTTGCTTTAGGAAGGAAGCGGGAGCACACGGAAAAGATACAAGAGGAATATTTCGAACTCACCAATTCAACAAGATTGAACAGTTTATCTTTTGCAAGCCAGAAGACTCAGCTAAACTGCATGAAGAGCTGCTCCAGAACGCTGAGGAATTGCTTCAGAAACTTGAATTGCCATACCGAGTTGTTAACGTTTGCACGGGCGACATAGGAACAGTAGCAGCCAAAAAATATGATATTGAAGCTTGGATGCCAGCCCAAAACGGTTATCGCGAAGTGGTCTCGTGTAGCAATTGCACCGATTATCAAGGAAGACGATTAGGCATTCGTTATAGGGAAAAAGAAGGTGCGCCGACAAAAGGATTTGTACACACGTTAAACTCGACAGCCATAGCTACTGGTAGAACGATTGTGGCCTTATTGGAAAACAATCAGCAAGAAGATGGCACAGTAAACATACCTGAATGTTTAAGGAAATACATGGGTAACAAAGATAAAATTGATAGAAAACGCTAAACCTTTTAATATTTCTATGAGTATGATGAGGCACGTTTGGAGAAATTACTTTGTCTTCAAAAACTAAACATGTACGCGATAAATGGCGCGGAAAATCATGGTTCATGGTTGTGGCGCCATCATTCTTTGGCAACGTTGAGTTAGGTGCTATACCAGCTCAAGAGCCAGAACAACTTATTGGCAGAGTAGTTGAAGCCACATTATATGATATAACAAGCGACTTTTCTCATCATTATTTGAAAATGTCTTTCCAAATAAACGAGATTGACCAAAAAACCGCTAAAACACTATTTAAAGGTCATGAATATTCACGAGATTACCTTAGAAGCTTAGTTAGAAGACGAACAACAAAGGTTGATTCTTTAATAAACCTCACTACAAAAGATGGATACAAGCTTAGAATCGCAGTTTCAGCGCTGACTCTTTCCAGAATAAAGACATCACAGGAAAAAATAATCCGCAAAATAATGGACAAAACAATACACGAAAAAGCTAATGCGCTTTCACTCGACCAGTTCGTTCAAGAAATGGTTCTTGGAAAAATCGCTTCAGACATCTACAACCAATCTAAAGAAGTTGCACCGCTAAGGCACGTTGGCATAAGAAAATCCAAATTACTTTCAGCCCCACAGACACCAAAGGCGCAAGTGCAAGAAGCACCAACTCCAATACAAGCTGAAGCATAACCTAAACTTTTTTTATACACCTTTCTTAAGCAAAATACTTTAGAAACCAATCTAAAGTAAAATGCCAGATAAACACTTAGGGAGCAGGTTATTTGTCAACCAAGGCAGGAGTCCATGAAAAAGGAACCTTCACAGTTCAAGATATCATAAACAACATTAAAAAAGACCCCGATTACTGTAAAGCAGGAGCAATAGAACTTTTCATAGGAGTAGTAAGGGGAGAAACCTTAGAGGGAGAAAAAGTTGAAAAACTCAAACTTGAAGCCTATGAAGAAAAAGCTAACCAAGTGCTCAACAACATATGCGATGACTTATTACAAAAGCATGGAATAGTTAACGTTCAAATTCATCATTTGCTGGGCGAATTTAATGTTGGAGACGATTTAGTTTACGTGGCGGTAGCTGGCTCTCACCGAACTGATGTTTTTCCAGTCCTGCGAGAAGCTGTTGAGAGATATAAAAGCGAAGCACCAGTTTTCAAAAAAGAACACATTGTGGACAAAAAAGGGTCTGAAACTCAGTATTGGATTTCAGAAAAACAGAACCATAAACAACACCACTAAATGACACTGACTTGAAAGATTATGATTACAGCTTTAGCGGGCGGCGTAGGAGCAGCCAGATTTTTAACAGGGGTAGTGAAGCTTGTAAATGAAAAAGACTTGGCAGTTATTGTGAATACCGGTGATGACATTGAAATGTTTGGTTTGCACATTTCGCCAGACCTCGACATTGTAGCATATACTCTAGCAGGCATTGTTGATGATGAAAAAGGTTGGGGGATAAAAGGTGATACTTTTCAATGTCTGGATATGCTAAAAAAACTTGGTTTAGAAACATGGTTTGCTCTGGGGGATAAGGATATTGCAACACATGTTTGTCGGACTGAACTATTGAGAAATGGATTTACGCTTACACAAGCGACCGATCAAATCTGCCACGCATTAGGGGTGAAAGCCAACATTATACCAATGACCAATGATAAATTTGAGACATGGATAAAAATTGAGGAAGGACTGGTTCATTTTGAGGAGTATTTTGTTAAAAGATTAGCAAAGGACAAGGTTTTAGGTGTTGAATTTGTCGGGGCAACTAATGCAAGGCCTTCGCCTAAAGTTATAGAGTCCATTATGGATTCGGAAGTGGTTGTTATTTGCCCTAGTAACCCTATAGTTAGTGTTGGGACAATTCTATCGGTTAATGGAATAAGACACGCATTGAAGAATACAAACGCGAAAGTTATCGGGATTAGCCCCATTGTCGCTGGAGCCCCGATCAAAGGTCCGGCAGATAAAATATTGCGTGGTTTAGGCTTTGAGGTTTCAGCTTTTTCTGTTGCTAAGCTTTACTCTGATTTTCTCGATAGTTTTGTAATCGACATTAAGGATTTGAAGCAGAAGGATCAGATTGAACAGCTTGGGATTAATGTAGGAGTAACAGATACGGTAATGAAGTGTTTGGAAGATAAGATTCGGTTAGCAAAAGCCGTTCTTGATACCATATAGACTATTTAACTATCTATATACTATTTGGGCAGGCTAAATAAGGCAAAAAAACGAAGAATGCTACAAGAAGCTCCATGCAAAGCAAGAAAATAAAAAAAAAGGCACGCAAAACTTGAAGAAACGCCATGGTATTTTAGCCATGTGTAAAAATGGTTCCGTTAACTCTTCGTCTGTTTCGGGGTTCATGGTAACCAACGTCAGATGAAAAATCTGGTTCATTCTTAAGCCATACTTGAGCTTCTTTCAAAGTTAGACCAAATTTTGAAAGTTCTTTGGGTGTTGTTTCTGATACTGAAATGTCGATGTCTTCGATTACTGATTGCTCACCATTCACGAATTTGTGAAATTCTTCTGCAAGTTTATGTAGCCTTTCGCTAGGACTGTCTATCAATTTGTTTTTCCCTTGCCTTGTGGCTTAGTAACTACTTGGTAATCTCTTTCTATTCGGTCTAAGACTGAGCCGTATTTTTTCATCCAAACTAAAACATCTCTAAGCATACTAGCTAAATCGTTAGTTTGAGTCTCATGAAGGGTTACTAGTCTTTCACTAATAGTTTTGAGCTCATTAGCTCTTGTAGTCAGTGTATCGGATTTTTCATCTATCGCTTCAGTCAAATCGTCTAACTGTTTTGTATATCCATCAATTTTATACTGATAGGTTTCTAGTTCCTTTGCTGTTTTCTCGGTTTCAACTTCAATTTTCTGCAATACCTCTGATTCAAAATCTTGAAGCCTGTTCGTCCAATCATAAGGTTTCGCTAAAACATAGCCATCTTTCCATTGGGTAACATCAGTTAAAATTAATATGAATCTGCAAAGTTGGTCGTAAGCTTTGGTTCTTATCTCATCAGAAGATTGCTCATAGCTTTGCACTACTGAAATAAGCCACTCCAAATACATTTGTGCATCGCCAGCACCGTAGAGCATCATTGTTACATCATATCGACCTGTAACTTCAGACCTGATATTCTTCAATTCTTCAGTTTTAGGTAATTTTGCATATAGAACTTGGATGTGATTTCCGTTTAGATACCTCATCATTGGAGTATAATCAGTTATTTTTGCATTATGATTAATTATTCCATTGATAAATGCGCTGACTATAGTTACTTTATCTTGCGGTGAATCGGGGGTTTTCATTTTTTGTGCTCCTTTATCCATTTCATAAGAGCTTCTTCAACTACTTCAGAAACGGTTTTACCTTCGTCAATAGCTGTTTTTTTTGCATCTTTCCATAAATTAGGTTTGATTTTAATTGACGTTGTTTCCCTTTTTTCCTCTTTTACTTCTGACATTTTAATCACACAGTATTATGTGTTATAAATTGTATATAAGATTTATCCTATAGCCTTAAATATCACAGTACTACCATATTATAGTAGTGAAGTAGTATGATAACACAGACATCGAGAGAAGAACGCGGTCAAACAATCGCAGAGCACAACGGAGAAGTCAAAAGAATCGACGAAACTACTTATAGCGTAAAATCTCAATCTCACAATGGAGAATACACCGTCAGCAAAATTGGTAATGAATGGGTTTGTAGTTGCCCCGACAACCAATATCGACACCTAATATGCAAACACATCTATGCCGTTGACTTTTCCAAATCATTAAGAGCAGAAGTAGCGGTTAATCGAGTTATTCAAGAAATCAATATTCAAAACTGTCAAAGCTGTGGTTCAGACGAAATAGTGAAAGCTGGATTACGCAAAAATAAGACAGGAAACATCCAGAAATATCTCTGTAGAAAGTGCGGTCACTACTTCACTATAAATTTAGGGTTTGAAAAAATGAAAGCCACACCACAAATAATCACTTCGGCCATGCAACTATATTTCACAGGTGAAAGTTTAAGAAATGTTCAGAAATTCCTTAAGCTTCAAGGCGTGACAGTTAGCCATGTTTCTGTTTTGAAATGGATTCAGAAATATGTTCGCCTTATGAAAAGCTACGTTGAAAACATTAAACCAAATGTTTCTGACACATGGAGAGCTGATGAAATGTACATCAAAGTAGCTGGAAATATGAAGTATCTTTATGCTATGATGGATGATGAAACCCGTTTCTGGATTGCTCAAGAAGTAGCAGAGAGTAAATTCAAGCATGATTCAAGAGAGATAGTCTATAAGGCACGTTGGCTCATGGGAAAGCAACCTAAAACTTTCATAACTGATGGATTGCCAACTTACAAAACGAATGCAAGAAGAATATTTCCATTGGCAAAACATATTCGACACATTACTCTGAAAGGCGAATTACACAACAATAAGATGGAGCGCATGAACGGTGAAATCCGAGACCGAGAAAAAACTATGAGAGGATTACAGAAAACTGATTCTGACATTTTGAAAGGCTACCAAATTTATCACAACTACGTTCGACCACATGAAGCTTTAGACGGCAAAACCCCAAGTGAAGCATGCGGAATAATCATAGAAGGAAAAAATAAATGGATAACTCTGATTCAGAATGCAAGCAAAAAAAGTTAAAATGATTTATACAACATACGCAAATAACTAAAAAGTATGACTAAAGCAGAGTTACTTTCAAAGCTCGATGAAAAAGCCCTCAGAAACATAGCCAAAAACGAAAATTTCACAGTTCCAAAAACATACGATAAACAAGACTTAGTAAAGTATCTTGAAGGCACACTTACTCTGCAAAAAATCAAAGAGTACACATGCGAGATTTACGAGAAAGAAACAAAGAGAACAATAATTCACGAAACAATCAAAGAAAAAGGCATAAGAATTAAGGCAAAGGAATCTCTGGAAGTCAAATTTGACAAACTTGAGGTTATTCGAGAATTAACGCAAAAAGAAAAAATCGATAGTTTAGTTTTGAAAGAGATAGCACGAAATCTAAAACAACCTCTTCCAAAAGGGAGAGGGTTTGACTTATACGACAAAATGAATGAAGAAATGCTACAATTTATCAACAACGTCTTTGTCAAAAAAGAATCTGATGGACATGGACTATTTCTTGAATATCGAACAGCCAATTTCCTGGTTCAGAACGCAAAAACAAAAATTGACCGTATAGAAATCAGACATAAATGCTCTAATAGTGACGAGATTGACGTAACTGGATTTAATTCTCAAGGAAAACCTGTTATCATTGCAGAGTGCAAAGATAAACATGCAAAAAAAGAAGACATTGCAAAATGGATAAAAAATTCAAAGCAAATCTTCCAAGATAATAATGGTTCCTTAGAAGAATCCTATTTTGTAACTTCAGACAAATTTACAGACCAAAATTATGGTTATATTGAAGAATTTAGAGACATTGATTCAAAGAAAGGAATACTAAAGATTCATGGATTCCTAAGAGGACTTATCAGGAATCTGGGAGATGAAAAGACTTTGACTGAAAGCAGAGGTTTGTCAATGTCAATATATGAGGTAAGACAGAATCAATTTGTTAAGGTTTTCCCAAGAAAATAAAAAAAGAGGGTTCTCATACATCAAAAGTGTTTTTGAGCCATTCAATCATCGTTTTGCCAGACTTAATATAGCTTTGATGCATTTCTTGAATTTTGTTTGGTTTATGTTCGATACCGTATAAGATTGCTTCACGCATTTCCTTACTCGCTGTTTTCCATTCGGGGGATTCCTTAATTGCTTTTGTTAGTTCGACTTTGAATTGCGATATTGTAATTTCATTCTCTTGCGGTTTGTTTGTATCTACGTTTGGTAAGTCGAAACGGTTAGGTGCATCTATCCATTGTTCAACTGATTCCGCTTTTTTCGCTTTCAGACTTCGGTCTATGGCTTTAGCGTGGTCACTTCGCCTAGCTTGAACCCTTCTCGCTCGCCTAATATTTTGAATACCATACGAACCCTTAGATTTACCTCGATAACTCAAACTAACATACCTCAAAAGAAAAATAAGAAATTATTCTACGAGTTTTCTCTTTCTCGAAATTGCTAAGCCAAAGTTACAGAAAAGTGCAAACAAAGCAAAAAACATCTCTAAAAAATAATATGTTGGAAAGAATCCACTCAAATTGCTTATTCTAGTTAAATCAAATAACGCAACAAAGAGTTGAATACTAAAAAGAACAAATGTAAGAACGAGAGTAGTCAAAAATAAATTATCTTTAACCAAAACTTTTGCCAAGTCTTTATCTTGAAGAAAAAATACAATAACAGCTAAATATATTGCCAATAATGTTACTGACAACTGAGCAAAAGTTTCAAGAAATGCGGTTGCAACTGTGACATCCAAAGTTATCTTTTGCCTTCTTGTCTATCGGTTTACCTATTTTAATTAATAAAACTTTTCATCTTCACTATGAATAGCCGATTTTCTACAGAATAAGAATTTACGGAACCTAATCCCACGACTATTTACAGAGAAAAACCATACTTCGAGAAGCTACAAGAACCTTTAAAGAAAATCAATCATCTGACGATAGTTAACACAGAAATCTCTATGACGAAGAGTTAACGGAACCGTAAAAATGCATGGCCTATAAATTAAAAGGTTAGTGAGGGGAAAAATTGAAGGGAAAAATAAGTACTAAAAAAGAAGTGAACAATAGAAAAGCCGACTATATTGATTGGCTTTTGGCGATTGATGCAGAAATAGTGTAACAGGTTGAAAAAAAGTTTTTGGGAAAATCTATGAACTTGAAGTTTACCGTACAAGAGAAGGGTTATATGGGAACTATTTCAATAATAATGTAAACGGGGATGAGATTAGTGGAAAGAAAGAGTTACGATTGGTTTGAACAACGCCGAAAAAGCAGAGGATTAGAACTTGCCCACGACCAAATAACAAAAGCTTTTGACACCGTAACTTGGCTACATAAAGCAACCAAAAGTTTTGCAGAAAAAAATTTTAAAGAATCAAAAAAGTACATTGAAAACTTGTATAAAACCGAAGAAGGCGTTGATGAGCTTCGAACAGATGTGTTCATGGAACTATCGAAGGGTGCAGCCCTGGTTGCAGATTACCGAGAAGACCTTTTACACCTTGTTAAACGGTTAGATACATTGGCAGACCATACTAAAGATGCTGCAAGATGTCTTGAAATGCTCTCTGGAGTAGACATTCCGCAAGAGCTAAGCGACAAAACGGTTTTTATGACTGGAAAACTTGTCGATACTGCTCAGACATTAAGAAGCAGCATAGAAAAGATTTCATCTGACCCCAGCGAAGCGATAAAAGAAGCAAAA